>Ga0160446_100191_pt1 | contig 43137 bp, 47 predicted proteins | sample HID1973I_E1MG_FD_108200 | JGI IMG/M metagenome (GOLD analysis project Ga0160446, IMG submission 108200) | Enriched mosquito-associated microbial communities from UW Madison campus, WI, USA - HID1973I_E1 MG | ecosystem: Host-associated > Arthropoda: Insects > Digestive system > Unclassified ...
CTCGAAGAAGCCCATGGCAAGATTGCCGGAGCCCTCGGAAAGGGCGTGATAGATGACCCCGAAATTGGCCCAGCTCAGTGCGAAGACATAGACCAGTACCACCCGCCAGAGCAGCTGCAGGGAATCGCGCAGGGACAGGCTCGCGGCACCGAAGGCGATATTGATGCCGATGCCGATGACGAGGATGGTCATCAGGAGGGTCACCACCGGCCCGAGCGCCGTTGCCGTGGCCTCGAAGAACCGCGCACCGACATTGCCGATGGAGGTGTCGATGCTGTCGAGAATGCTGGTGACGATGCCCATCAGCTCTCCCCGCCGCAGAGATATTCGACCTGGCGCCTGAGCTTGCGGGCCTCATCATAAAGAGGGCGTGTCACCAGCTCCTCGGGTTTCCTGACCCCGGCCTTCGCCATCAGCTTCTTCTCAAACGCGAGGATGGCACCTGCCGGCACCAGCTTGCCGGAACATGAACAGTCCTGCGTCGCCAGCACATTCGTCATACGCAGGTAGGCGCTCATGTCGCGGCGCCGAGCATAAAGCTGGCTTCCGGGTTTCAGGAGCACCGCCTTCAGCGCCTCGGGTTTTTCGCATTTGCGATAGGGGACATTATTCGGGTGCGCGAGCGGAGCAATGCCGGATAGATCGGGTGCCGCATCGGGATCGATCTGCAGGAAGCTCTCCTCCCCGGCCGCGGCGGCGACATCCATCTCTGCGATTGACACTGCAGGAAAGGGAGCGGTCTGGTCGGCAGGGGCCGCTTGCGGCGCCAATATCATCAGGGAGGTCGCGGCGGCGAAGACAAGGGCGCCGGTGCCGATGACAAGAACAGGTCTCATGTTCAGTTCTCCATCTCGATCTGCAGGAACTTCTCCTCCTCGGCGGCGGTGGCTGCATCCATCACCCCGGCCTCGCCCATGCCCACGGTCTGAACCGCCTCCATCGCCCAGAGATTGGCCAGCGCGATGCCAAGCTCGGCAGTGACCCGGGTATTGAGATCGATCGCCTGCTTGAGGTTCTCCGTGCCCTCGATCCCGGTCACCAGCCTGTCGATCCGGGTCAGGCTTTCCCGGGCGTGCTGCGACGAGCTTTCCGCTGCCACCGACAGGAAGGCGTTGACGTTCGCTTGGCTGCCAATCCGGGCCGTGGCGGGTTTTTCGCTCTTGCCGAGGCTCTCGATCTGCTCACGGCTCATTCCGGCCGAGGCGAAGGTCTGCTCGACCCGGGACTCGACCGGCTCACCACCCAGCGTGCCGCCCGAGAGCGCCTGCGACCAGTTGCCGGTCTTCGCTGCCGCGAGCGAGGCGCCCAGATCGGCATATTGCGGCAAGATATCCTTGAGGAAGGTTTCTGGATCGACGCCGAGATCCGCCAGCGTCAGCCCATCCTTCAAGGCCGAGATCTGGCTTTGCAGCAACTGAACCTGCTCGATCATCTTCAGTGTCTGGTCATCGAGCTTCACGTTGGCGGCGATCTGCTCCTTGAGCTGAAGCTTCGCCTCGACCAGCTGGTCGGTCAGCTTGGCGAGACTGCTCAGGTCGATGGTCGGGACTCCTTGTGCGCTCGCATCCGTAGAGAGACCGAGAGCAAGGGCAGCAGCAGTGATAAATGTCTTCATCATCAATCCTCCTCGGAGATTCGCAGGAATTCAGCGTCCTCGGCATAGGCCTGCAAAAGGAGGGCGTGACGCGTGGCATAGAGCCTTTGCCTGACGGACTTGAGGCGGCCCTGGACCACCGCCATGCGTGCGACCTCGGCCCGCGCATAGCTGTTCAGATCCATTGCCACCTTGGCCGAGCCGGTGCCCTCGACCTCTAGTAGGATCGCGCGGAGCCGCACCGCGGCACCCTGCATTGCCCCCATGCTGGCGCGCGCGTAATGACTGCCGGCATCGGCAATGTTCGAGGCTTCCGCGATCGCCATGTCCCGGGGGTCAAGGGTACCGATCTGGTCGGCTCCACTCATGCCGGCCGCATAGCGATTGTAGAAAGCGGTGATGCGGGTGACATAACCTTGCGTCTCGGCAAAGGGCGGAATGTCCCCGTATTTTCGGACAGCGCCCGGCCCCGCATTGTAGGCCGCGAGCGCGAGCGGCATCGAGCCAAAAGCGCCGAGCTGGGCGAGCAGGTAGCGCGCACCACCATCGAGCTGGAGCCGGGGATCGTCGTAATAGCCTGGGTAGATGCCGAGTTCCTCTGCCGTGCCGGGGATGATCTGGGTGAGCCCGAAGGCGGCCTTCGGGCTCTTCGCCCCGATCGAGAAGTTCGATTCCTGCTTTACCAGCGCCTGAAACCAGCAGCGGAATTCGACGGCATTGATGCCTGCCTTTGCCAGCGCCGGATGCCCGCCATATCTGATCGCCGTCTCCGCGATCATCTGCTCGATTGTCGTGCGGGCATCGCCGAAAAGCCGGCCGGCATAGGGATTGTCGTCCTCGATCGGGTAGATCTGCGCGGCCGGGAATTTTCCACCCTCGCCGCCACCCTCGAGGCCGGGCACGAAGCCGCTGGCTTCCGTGAGGAGCCTCAGCGTCTCATCAAACGCCGCGATCTGGTTTGCCTGCAGCCGGGCGATCTCGGCCCGTTTCCGGTTTTCCGCCTGTTCGGCCGCGGTCTTCGCGGTTTCTGTCTCCGTGACCAACACGTCCAGCGCCAGCTTCTTTGCGTCAATTGTCGGCACACCGACCGGCCAGAGGGCTGAGGGCCAGGCCGCGAGCGCGAGGATCGGGCCAAGGAGCAAGGGTCTGAAGGACATGCGCCGCCTTTCAGCGCGCCGGCGCACAGTTGGACGCTGCAATGAACGCCATGCGGTTCCAGCAATTGGCCTTTTTAATCGGGGGCTCGCCGCAGGCAGAGAGCAAGGGCAGCAGCGACAGGAGCAGGAAGGCCTTCCGCATCATCACGTTCTCCAGAAGAAAGGGGTGGTTTCGTAGTCAGCGCCAAAGGCCGCGCGACCGGCCTCGCCGCCGCCGAGCGCGGTCAGGAGCGGGCCGAGAGTCGAGAGATCGACATCGAGAATGGTCTGGCCACCATGGCTGCGCAGCAGCGCCTGCCGTCGCGCCGTCCGTCCCGCCAGCAGGAAGCCGATCTCGGCATCCGAAAGCCCGAAGCCCTGGTAATCGGCAGGCGTGGCGCGCCGGTTCGGAAACAGGATTTGTGTCGGCAGCCCCTCGAGGATCGCTCCTGAGCGGCTGTTTCTGATCTGCGATGGAAATTGTGTGAGCAGCACCACGACCACGTTCATCTTGCGCACCGTGACCAGCCATTTCGGCAGCCAGCGGGCGAAGAACTCGTCGTCAAAGACGGTCGAGGCCTCGTCGATGACCAGGAGCATGCGCTCGCGGGCCTCAAACATCAGCTCCAGACGACGGAAGATATAGGTGAGGAGCGCCGAGCGTTCGCTCGGCAGGCCGAGGATCTCGGTCAGGTCGATGCCGAGAACATCAAGACCGGCAAAATCCACCACCGGTGTCCCAGCCGCGCCGAAGACCCAATTGTAGCGGCCCTCCGGCCCCCATTCCGCGATCCGCGTCGCCAGCGCACGGTTGTCGCGCGCATCGCCGATCAGCGTGGTAAAATGCTGGAAGGTGCGAAGATCCGGCGTTGCCTGCCCGTTCTGGCGCACCGCCTGTTTCAGGCTGTCTGCCTGTTGCGGGGTCAGGGTTTCGCCACCGCGCTCGGCGAGGGTGGCGAGCCAGTCCATCAACCAAGCCTCGCCGCGCGGCCCGTTTTCGGTGACGAGCGGGTTGAGCCCGGTCGGCTGGCCGGCTTTAATCTCGGCATAGCGTCCGCCAAGCGCCGCAATGGCCATGCGCAGCCCCTGGTCCTTGTCGAAAAACACCATGCGCGCCCCGCTGCGCCGCGCCTGGGCGGCAAGGAAAGCCAGTGTCGCTGTCTTGCCGCTGTTCGAGGGCCCCAGGATGAGCGTGTGCCCGATGCTAGGCTCGGCTTTTGGATCGCCGGCGTCGTGAAAGGAAAAACGATGCGCGGCCCCGGTGACCGTCTGGAAGACCGTGATCGGCGTCTTCCAGGGCAGGCGCTCCGGGGTAAGGCCGCAATCGGTCATGTGCAGGCTGCAGAGATCGGCGAAGGTGATGCTGCTGACAATGCTCTCCCAGGCCTGGTAGTCGCGATTGCCGGGATGGTTGGCGAAGAAGGTCGCCTCCATGGTCGAGGCGAGCCGCGTCAGCCGGATCCTGGCCTGCTCGGCCACGCCACGGACCTGCGAAACCCGGGTTTCCAGGGCTGCCGGGCTGTCGGCAAAGACCGTGATGGTGAACTGGTGCTCGCCAAAGCCAAGACGACCACTTTCCACGTCGTCATAGGTTGTGGCCAGCTGGTCCTCGATCGAGCCCGCGGCGTCGCCTGCCGCGCGCATCTGTTGGATGCGCAGCTTGGCGAGATCGGCAATCTTCTGGCGCGCGAGCGGGGTATAGGAATGCGTGAGCAGCGTGTCCATGCCGGTGTCGAGCGCATCGAGCATGCCGGGCTCGGACATGGTCGGATAGCTTTTGACCGCGAGCACCGCGGCATAGCGCGGCTGGTCCGGCCCCTCGGTCAGCCGGACCACGTTGCCCTTGAAGCGCAGCCCGACAGTGCTGACATCCTCTGCGATCAGCGTCATGTCACCGCGATATTCCCGCCGGTACACACCGGAATTGAGCGAAGCGTAGAAGCCGAGAAGCGAGCCGTTGCTGATCCGGAGCCGCTTCGTTCCGATCGGCAGACTGGTTTCCAGAATAGTCACGACCTCGCGCAGTTCGGCATGGCGCTCGGCGCTGTCGCCGTCGAAGATCTCGCGGGCCTTTCTGGCGAAGACCGGCAGCTTGAGCGGGGCCTTGAGGTTTCTGACCACGGTCAGGACCAGAACGAAATCGCGCAGCTTCTGCTCCGCGAGATGCGCACTCCATCTGGCATCGAGATCGGCGGCGAAGCTGTCGCCATGGATCGAGGCGAGGTCGAGCTTCGCCGGTTTCATCATGCGATGGACATAGAAGCTGAAGCGCTCGTCAAGCCCGTCGAGGATGGCGGCGAAACCGCGGCGCAGATCCTCGAGATCATCCTCGGCCGAGGTAAACCCATCCTTGCCCCGGATCTCCAGCGACATCATCAGCGCGTTCTCCCGGCTGCGCACGGTATGGTCATCCACCTCCAGCACGTAAGGCATATGCGGATAGAGTTGCGGGAACTTGGGCCGGGCAGCTGTGGCGCGCGCGCTGCGCGCGCGGATATCACCCGCGTCAAACATGGTGCCGGCCCTCTTTTCTCCGCCTCGGGGAAAGTGGCGGCGGGGTCCGGCGCAGCACCACCGCCAGGGCCTTATGGCCATTCGGGTTCATCGCGACAAAGACGCGGGCCGCGACATACCAGACCGGTCCGGTCAGCACCCAAGGGATGAACTGGGTCCAGAAGAAGGGCAGGGCGGTCAGGGCACCGACGGCAAGGGCATAGGGCATCGGCAGCCCGATCAGCTTCGCCTGCCGCGAGAGCCCGAGGATGACAGCGCTCTTCTCCATCAGGAGAGTGCCGATTTCATCTGGGTGACGAGGGTGCTGCCGCCGAAGACGAAAAAGCCGCCGACAAAGATCATCACCACCCACCACCAGCTGATCCGGTTCATCGCCGCCATGAAGCCGCAGATGATGAAGGCGCCGGTGAAGATGGCGATGGCGATATTGCCCTTGAGCCAGTTGATGAATCCCGTGCCGACCTTGTCGACCTTGGAGAAGTCGACCGTTCCCGCCTGGGCCAGGACCTCGGATGCGTGCAGGGTGAGCAAGGCCACCGCCAGGACCGCGATCGCGGCCTGAACGTAATTCCGGTTCATGTCTGCTTCCTTGTCTACTGCGCCATCAGGCGATCACGCTCCGCCAGGATGCGGAGCACATAGTTTCGGGTTTCTGGGTAAGGGGGTATGCCGCCATATTTACGGACCGCGTCCGGCCCGGCATTATAGGCCGCCAGTGCCAGCACCGGGCTGCGGAATCGCTGCATCTGCGTGAGAAGGTAGCGCGCGCCGCCGTCGAGGTTTTGTACAGGATCAGAAGGATCCACGCCGAGGATCCGGGCAGTTCCCGGCATCAACTGGGCCAGGCCCATCGCGCCCTTCGGACTCAATGCCACCGGGTCAAAGCGGGATTCTTGCCAGATCATCGATCGGAAAAGAGCGTGCCATTGCGCGGAGGTCAGGCCGGCTGCTTGCAGCGCTGGATGGTTACGATAGCGCGCCGCCGTGCGATCGATGCCCAGTATGATATCGGGGGATGCAATCACCTCGCGGGCGACAGGGATAATCCGCTGACGCAACGCGTGCTCGCGCAGTGCATTGCCGAGGGCCGTGTCTTCAATGGCGACGACATCCGCGGCGACCGTGGGAACAATCTGTTTGCCGCGGGCGTCGTAGCGCAGGACTGAAGATCCGGCGTCGATCCCGGCCGCGCCTGCGGTGCCGTTGAAGCGTATGACCTCGGCGGTGGCGGGAAAGGGCAGGAAGATCCAGGGGATGAGCGCCAGAGATACGCACAGTCGCCAACCCCATGATTTAGTCGGGAAGTGTGACCCGCTGTCGCTCACGATCTCCTTCGACGGAGGGAATGCCAGGGGTGTGGACCCCATATTGTTTGCAGAAGGAATAGATGCCGTTGACCGTTTTGAAGACCCGCATGTCGTCGGCAATCTGGCCGCCGCGGCGCGACTTGAGCAGCGGAACTTCCTGAGATTCATCGGGTGCGACCAAGAGAACCACCCATTCTCCGTACCAATAGGAGTTGCGTAGATATGCATCCGAGCGGCAAAGCACCTCGATGTGCCAGCCATCGCGCAGATATTCCATGAACTCTTCTGCCTGATCGAGAACAAAAAAATACGGCTTCTTGAAGGCAGGCGATGACAACGGTCCGTCTCCATTGACGGTCGCATGGCCCGCGGTTGCTGCTAGCCAAGCCATACGACATTATAAATGTGATGGCAATCTTGTAATTTCGTCTGGCCTTGTAATTTTGCCGCCGAAAACGCGAGATCGCCTGCCCGCCGGGGGCGGACAGCTTTGTCTATCTGGAATTGGAAGTTGCGCCAACTGGCCGTGTGCCGGCCTGCTTACGCAGTCGGCGAGGATAGGGTCAAATCTGACAGGACGACACCGGACCAGTCAGGTTTCGACCTCCTGGTGGGACCGGCGGGATACCTCCTGTCCACTGACGGATTCGGGATCTCTCACATTAGCGGGATTGATCACTTTGCAACTGAACGCAAGAAAGCGACCATCGACATTGCTCTGAGCCTTTCCCAGAGGCGAAGGAGAGAACCCCATGCGTTTCGCCATGCGCATGAACGCAGGCGATCCGAGGAAGAGGCACTCTTTTGCAGCGAGGTGATGGAGAAAGCGATTGGAGGCAACGAGGATAGCTTCACCCACGCCTTGTTCCCTGATCGCAACCAGTCTCGTCAATTCCCAGATGTCAGCCGCCACCGGGGGCGCCTTTTCACAAAGGGCAGTGGGCATGTTCTTGAGAACTCCGAGACAGGCATCGCGGATCATGTAGCTGTAGGTGATGCCTCCCGTGCCCACCCGGTTGTCGGTCCGAACCAGCCTGGCACCACCGAGGACTTCGCTGCCCCGATGTGCCACCACATAAACGACGCCGATGAAATCGTATTGCTCGAATTCGACCCCTTCCGCATGGAAGAGGCCCCAGTTCATCTGGTCGATGAACACGGCCTTGCGCAAAGCAAGGAATTTCATCACCAGAGGCCACCGATCAGCAGAGCTCGGCAGCATCAGGATCGAGACCTCAAAGTCCCTCTCGTGCGTGCGGGGAAGGGCGGCGAGTTCGGCAGCTTTAGCGGGATGTACCATCAGGAAATCGTGCGAGCCCCAAGAACTGGCGACCATGTGTGACAGGGTTTGGCAACCATAGACCGCGATTGGAGACCTCAACGGTCACCACGCCATCCACTGCGTATTGGTCGAAATATTCATGCAACGTGTCAACCATATCCCTCGTGAACTCGGCCTTGCCGTCGACAACCGTTTTCTGCGCCATGCTCGAATTCTCCATTTTCCGCCTATCTGTCCAGACCCCGCTGGACAAGCCAAGGTTGTGGGGGGAAATTTACCCTTTCGATTAAACAGACCTACCTTTTCAGGGATGAATATGCTTGCCGACATGCTTCCAGGCTTTGAAGATGACCGACCAAGGTTGAACGAACTCGCCCCCGCCGGTTGGGTTCTCGCCTTCAATTACACAGCGAAAGGCGTGGAGTTCCTCGAGAGTTCGATGCCCCCCATCTGGCAGGAAACCTACGTTCGCAGCGGCGTTTTCCTCGACGACCCTGTCTTTCGATGGATTGTGAAGGCCCAGAGCGGGGCAACGCGGTGGTCCGATATCACTATATCCGACCCGAACGGGATCCTGCGAGCTGCACAGGCCCATGGCATGCGATTCGGAATGGCAGCCACCCGAGTCGTCAACGGGTTGCACTCGTTCGTGTCGCTTTCCCGCGGTGACCGCGAATTTTCAGATGACGAGATTTCTGAAGTTGCCGAGAGGTTCTTCTATTGGGTGGACTTTCTGCACAACCGTGCGTCTCTGACCGACGCGGAACTCTCTGTTCTCGCCGCACTGCGCGATGGCCTGTCCCAACGCCAAGCAGCGACGCGCCTTTCGGTGTCAGTAGAGACCATTAAGTACCGCAGCCAACGTGCGCAGGAAAAGCTACGGGCTAAAAGCAGCACACAAGCGGTGGCCGTCGCGCAGTCGAGGAATTTCATCTAGAGGTTGCTTTATCCCAAAGGTTAAATTGGCCGCCCGTCTTCTTTTCAATGCAGCGACACAGGCACAGGTTCGCCTCCATCAGAGGAGGACGGCCGCCCATGCGACAGAAGCCAGGCAGACAGCGCGGAAATCGATTTATCGACGAGGTTCGTCAGGGAGATGGCATAGGATTGAGCTATGAGACGTCGACAGGTAGGACCGGTGTCGTTTGGCTCATTCGCCCTTCGGATCGATCCGGATCGAAGTCGCCGAAGATGACCGTTCTCGGCCAGTATCTGCACTCCGCGCAATCTTCGGCTTGCCCAAAGTGTGACTGAGCAGCTATGCAATCTTGCAAGAGTGAATCACATATTGCAAAATTGATAGAATGCAGATTTCAACACGCATCAAAGCGGTTGCCGTTATGCTGATTGCCGTGCCTTCCGGCAGTCCTGCTTATCCGATCGACTGCGCCATCCTGCTTTGTCTTGCAGGCGGGTTTCCGGCTTCGGCGGAATGCACCGCCGCGAAGATTGAGATGATCCGCCGCATCACACCCTTCCCCATCGAGCCGCCGCTGCAACTCTGGAACTGTCCGATGGGCAGCGATGCCGGGCTGCCCACTGGAGAGGGGCCAACACAGTTGCCCCCCGAGGTGAGTGCCTATCGCGACGCTATTGAACTCTACCATATCGATTATTCACAAAAGAGTGGAGGCGGCGATATGCACGTCCGGGATCGCTCCAGGCAGGGCCGTTACGATGTCGTCGGCAACTTCTCCTGGACAAAAATGGAAATGCGAGAAGCACCAAGCTGGATCTTCGCCGTAACTGGCGGGGACAAACAAAAGGTCAAGAGCGGGTTCGGAACGATCATGCTCTGGCGCGGTGTGCTGATGCGTTGGCGTGACTACCAGGGCAAGACATCTGAGGAGTGGGTGCCCTACTGAATGGATTGCCCATCGGCTGAGTGCTTCAGCTCGGCCGTTTGCAAAAGGAGTCGATTGATCTTTCGACAAAAATGAAAACCCCCGCGCGGGATCCGCACGAGGGGCTCTCGATAGATGACACAGGCTTGCACACCTGATGTATCCCGTTGCTGAGGATATAGTTATCTGCCCAGCCCCGGAGTTCAAGCGAAAAAACCGTATTTCTGCGGATCGATGTCGCATGTCCGCTGTCCCGCGCCTCAGGAAACGAGGAGCAAAACATAAATGTACTATCCCGCCCCCATGACACGTCCCGTGCTGCCTGAAGGCATGTCGCTCAGTCATGTCCTCGAGCTCGTGGAACGCGTTGCCAGGCATCTTCACTTGGGAGCCGCACGCTGTACGGTGTTATTGCGTATGATGCGTCAAACTGCGCCGGCCGATTGGCTCGATCCCAACCGGGATCCGGTTTGCTACCGGGCCCAACAGGACCTCGCGCAGGAACTCGGGATCACCGATCGGATGCTACGCCTGCATGAAAAAGCCCTCGAAACACTTGGTCTCATCGAGATCGATACCGCAGCAAATGGCCGCCGATCAGGTCGGACCCTCCGCAACGGCCGGCGGCTCGGCATCAATTTTCGGCCAATGATTGAAATCATGAAAGATCTGATTGCGCTGGATGCCGATCACCGTCGTCGGGCGCATCGCATCTCGGTCCTGAGGCTCGAATGCTCGGCCGCAAAGCGGGATGCAAAAATCGCCATCGAACGTCTGCTGGAAACGGCGCCACAGCATCCCGCCTTGCCGAAGCTGCTGCGGCGCTACGCCTCTTGGCCTCGGCGCTATGCCACGTTCCGGCGTTCCCAGGAGTTGGAGGCGCATCTGGCTGCCATCGAGAAGGTACTCCATGAGGCGCTTGGTTGCCTGCAATGTTGGTCGGAAATTTCCGGCAGGTCAGAAGCACGTGTTCCGACAATATCAAATACAACTCTAAAGACTCTTGAAGAGGGAGGGACACGTCTCGCGTTGGCGGATCGGGCGGTGTTGCGCTCGAGTTCACGCGGAAGGGTCAAGGACCGGCCAGACCAGGATGATCTCAGCTGGCTGACCCCGGAGATCGTCAGTGAGATTGCGAGCCCAGATTTCCGCTTCTGCCTTGAAGCCCTGTGCTCGTCCGGTCCCATGAACGAGCGCGTTCTGCGCAGTACCGCAATCATGTTGCTGCGAGATCTCGGTATTACGGAAGCTGCCTGGGAGGCTGCGATGGATCAGATGGGCAGCCTTCGTGCCACGCTGGCCGTGCTGATCATTGATGCAAACCGCAGCCATCCGGTCACGCCCACTCGCTCCCCTGGCGCCATGTTGCGAGGCTTCACCTCGCATGATCGCGCGGGCGACCTCGATCTTTCTGGCGCGCTAAAGAGTCTGTTGCGCAGATCACGGGTGGCGAAATGATCGGTAAGCTTTGCATCATGTCGCTCCTCACCTTAGCGCCTCTGGCCGTTCCTGCACTCGGGCAATCGACGGATGTCTTCCCGGACTGCTTGCCGCCCGAAGAACCCTATTTGCCCGTCGAGGATGATGCGCTGGCTCGTTACGCCGAATTGATTGCGGCCGATTTCGAGCGCTACTTCTCCGAGGTCACCCGGTATTTCGCCTGCATGGACGCGACCCGCCAGGCTGCGTTCGAACAGGCGCAGCAGGTCTCTGAGCAACATCGGCGGTTTCTGGATCGCCTGGACACGCTGGGTTTCAGCTCCAAGGCGGCTGAAGGGCGCACGCCGTGACTGGCCGGACGCCCCCAACGGGATTCTTCGTCAAGCCAGCCTACCGGACAAAATCCGGCAAGACGCAGCTTGGGGTTTATTTTCAATCGCCACCCCGCCGCGCAGCGAACGGGGAAATCCAAACCGTTCGCGCCAAGCCACTTCTCATCGCCAGCAATACTCTGGACGATCCCGAGCACTTTCTTCAGATCGTCGCCCATGTCCTAAATTCGGCGATCTCGGAGCACGGACTGTGAGAGCCACAGCTGTCCGTTCCTGTCCGCCAGACCCATGAAGATTCAGCGGGGCGCGATCACGATCCAGCTGGGCGGGCCCGGTGCGGTCTTCTGGATGGATGGAGCCAATGGACGGCATGGGCGCCGGGCCTTGTCCCGGGAGGCGCTCTCTTGCAGGCTTACCGCGTTCATGGCGAAAGCGGAAATATCGCGGGCTCCACCCCTTACATTTGAGTCTGAGACTGCCCTGGCGGGGCACTATCTTTGCCATCGCACGCATCCTCGTTTTGGGGCCATTCTTCAATTTGGTTCAGGCGAATTCATCACCGCGGCGCTCAGTGGCGAGTCCGGCATCCCGAAATGGATAGCCGGGCTGGCCACAGCGGGCTTTGCAGCCCCCATTCTATTGACCGCTCAGGTAGAGCGATCCTGCGTTCGCTGTCTCATAAGCTGTCGCCGATCGAACTCCGCGCGCGACTGCATCCCGTCCTTGCATGCAGGGGCAGGGTGTTCTCGAGCACTGAGCCGTGGATTGGTGATCTGCCCGAAACCTAGGCAGGTCCGATTGAGACCTTGCAATGCGGGCACTCTGGTAGATCCATCCACTGAACTATCCCCAGAAAATGTGGATAGAGTCGGGAAGTGAGGTGACTTCAACTTCTCCCGCGACTTGAAATGGTCCGAACAGTGGTCCATTTTTTTAGGAGAGAAGGAGACGAGTATGGAACTGCCAATCACCGAAGCCAAAGGAAAGCTGACCGACCTGGTCCGGCGGGCCGAGGCGGGTGAGCGCGTGGTGTTGACCCGACACGGACAGCCCGTCGCCGATATTGTGCCCCGGCGGGACCGGATGAGTGCCGAGACCGTATTCGCCCTGATCGCCAGTGTTCAGGGCGAGGTCGCGAGAGTTGGTGTCAAACCGATGCCATTCGATCTCTACGACGAAAGCGGTCTGCCGTGCTGATTGTTGTCGACACGTCGGCTCTGATCGCACTCGCCTTGGACGAGGCGTCGGCCCCGGAGATTGCCATGTCATTGGCACATGCAACCGACGCGGTCATGTCTGCTGGAACACTGCACGAGACGCTGATTGTTGCGGAACTGCGCGGGATTCGTGCGCCGGTCGAGCGGCTTCTCTCCGCTGTCCGGGTCGTGCCGCTGACAGAGCGCGACGCCATCGCCGCAGCGGCCGCATACACCAAATGGGGCAAAGGCATTCATCCCGCTGGCCTCAACATGGGTGACTGCTTCGCATATGCTCTGGCCCAGACTCTTGGTGCACCGTTGCTGTATGTCGGCGACGACTTTGCCCAGACAAATATCGTCGCCGCTTGAGGCATCACCATCTTTCGCGGCAGCGCCGGCGCGCGAAACGCCAATTATTTATTACATAAATCGGATTATTTTGTTCGACCCCTATAGCGCCAAAGCTAAAATGTCTCACGTTGGCAATTCAGGAATGTCACAGTTCCCCGATTGAAGCAGCTGCGCCAAAATCGGAGAACGGGCATGGGATGGGTGATGATGAGCGAGCGCGATCTGAAACGCATGTCGGTTCTGAAGGACGTCCAGGCCGGGAGGCTGCGCGCCACCGATGCGGCGGTTTTGCTGGATCTGAGCCGACGGCAGTTGCATCGCCTGCTGGCGCGCTTTCGTGTCGGTGGCGCGCCGGGGTTGGCGCATAAGGCGCGCGGCAGGAACCCCAACAACATGATCGATCCGGCCCGCCGCAGCGAGATCCTGGAACTGGTGCGGGCGCAATTCGCCGATTTCGGCCCGAGTTTTGCGGCCGAGAAACTGGCCGAGTTGCATGGCATCGCGATCTCGCGCGAGACGCTACGCAAATGGATGATCGCGGACGGGCTCTGGGCATCCCGCAAATATCGTCGACAGTTGCATCAGCCGCGGCTGCGGCGCGAGGCTTTCGGAGAGTTGATCCAGATCGATGGCTCCGAGCATCGCTGGTTTGAAGATCGCGGCCCGGCCTGCACGTTGCTGGTCTTTATCGACGACGCCACCGGTAAGCTGATGCAGATGCGCTTCGTCGCCTCAGAGACCACCTTCAGCTATTTCGAGGCGCTCGAAGGCTATCTGAAGGAACATGGCCTGCCGGTTTGCTTCTACTCTGACAAGCATTCCGTCTTCGCGTCAATCGCCCCAGCGTCAGGGACGGCCATGAGATGACGCAGTTCGGCCGTGCGCTCAATGAATTGAACATCGAGATCCTCTGCGCCAACTCATCGCAGGCAAAAGGTCGCGTCGAACGCGCCAATCGAACCCTGCAGGACCGCTTGGTCAAGGAGTTACGCCTCGCCGGGATCAGCGACATGGCAGCGGGCAACGCCTTCCTGCCGGGCTTCATGGAGGCTTTCAACGCCCGTTTCGCCCGTGTTCCGCACCGCCCCGACAACCTGCATCGGGCCTTCAATATCGCGCCGGACCGCTTGCGCCGCATCCTGTGCCGGCGTGACGAACGTTTCGTGTCGCAGCAGCTTTCCCTGACCTATGAGAAGCAGCGCATCATCCTCGAGCCAAATGATCTCAGCCTGTCCGTCGCCGGAAAATACGTCGATCTCTATGAGTACCCGGATGGCACGGTCGAGGTGGCGGTGAACGGCATCTCCCTGCCCTATACCATGTTCGACAAGGAGCAGCGCGTCACCCACGCAGCCATCACCGAGAATAAGCGCCTTGGTGAAATCCTGACCATCATCAAGGCGCAGCAGGAACAAGAACCGTCCAGGATCCGTCACGTTGGCAAACAACGGATGCGCTATGAGCTGATCGGACGCCCGCTCGGGCGCAAGAAGACCATCCTCGACAAGCGGGCCGAACGCAGAGCCGCCGAAGCCGTCGCGGCACTGCCACCGCCGGCAGAGTGATCAACATCAGGACCTGAGCCACGCTGAGGTTGACGGCGTCGACTACCCAAAACCCTTTTCCGCGAAGTTCGCCTCTGCTTCATCAACGCAGCCGGTCAGGGCTGCGATGGCGGAGGTCTCCGCCCCTGCCCGGCTGCCGACAAATGCCCCGCCCAAGGACATTTCTGAATGGCCGGAAATGGGACAGTTCTGAATGGTTGCTACAGCCATGTAGAACGGTGGATTCACAAACTAAGTGCAAATTCTGTATAAATACAGCCGCTTGCACTGAGGTTGATGAATGCCCCGCGGCGGCAACTGATGTGAGCGATCGATGCGCCGCGCATGCTCCGCATAGGATCTGCCCTTCGGCGGCGATGACCAGACGGTCGGGATATAACGCGAACCGGCCCCACTCGCGCTCGGCTACCAAACTCCGCGGCCTTTGCCGCCAACTCACCGCAATGGGCGGTCGACTCCACGAAATGGAAACGTTTCGCCGACCGCCCCTTGCTCCCTCTGCCGAAGCGGGCACCTGTCACCTGTCACCTGTCACCTGTCACCTGTCGGCTCCGGTTTCGGTTTCAGCTGGATGAGTGTCGAGAGTCACAGCACAGGCGCGAGGCCGTCGCGATCCTCGTGGAGGGTCACGAGATGAGCGAGCGGAGGGCGTGTGCCGTGGTCGGCGCCGACAGGCCCTGCTCATGGCCTGTCTACCATCGTTAGATCCCGCAATGTTTACGTCATGCGTCCATGGCATCCATTTCGGACATTGCACCAGCTCTGTCCGACTTCTGTGCGACCATCGCCTCTGTCGTGATCAGCAGGCCCGCGATCGAGGCCGCGTCCTCTAACGCGATCCTGACGACCTTAGTCGGGTCGATGATACCTGCCTGCAACATGTCGCCATACTTCTCCAGCTGGGCGTCGAAACCGAAGGTCGTGCTGGCATTCTCAATGACCCTTCCCGCGACGACCGACCCATCGACTCCTGCGTTTTCCGCAATCTGGCGTAGCGGCGCCTGGATCGCGCGGCGGATAATCTTGATGCCGGCCTCCTGATCTGGGTTGTCGCCTTTCAAGCCGGCCAGAGCCTTGCCTGCATGGACCAATGCGGCCCCGCCCCCGGGGACGACGCCTTCCTGCACCGCCGCGCGCGTGGCGTTCAGGGCGTCGTCCACCCTGTCTTTGCGCTCTTTCACTTCGATCTCGGTGGCACCCCCGACCCGGATGACAGCAACGCCGCCCGACAGTTTTGCCAGACGTTCCTGCAACTTCTCCTTGTCGTAGTCCGAGGTCGTGTCCTCGATCTGGTTGCGGATCTGGTTGACGCGCGAGGCAATGCCGGCCTTGTCCCCCGCGCCATCAATGACCGTCGTGTCATCTTGAGTGATAACGACTTTTTTCGCGGAACCGAGCATGTCCAGCGTCACGGTTTCCAGCTTGGTCCCGAGTTCGGCCGAAATGAGTTGTCCACCCGTCAGAACCGCTAGATCCTCCATCATCGCCTTACGGCGATCTCCGAAACCCGGTGCCTTGACGGCCGCCACCTTCAGGCCACCGCGCAGCTTGTTGACGACCAGGGTGGCCAACGCCTCGCCCTCGATGTCCTCGGCGACGATCAGAAGCTGCCTGTCGGCCTGAATGACTGCCTCCAGCAGAGGCACCATGGATGCAAGGGAGGTCAGCTTCCTTTCATGAAGCAGGATTGCGCAGTCCTCCAGTTCCACGACCATCTTCTGCGCATTCGTGATGAAGTAGGGGCTAAGGTAGCCGCGGTCGAACTGCATCCCCTCGACCACTTCGGTCTCGGTCTCGAGCCCCTTGTTTTCCTCGATGGTGATCACGCCTTCCTTGCCGACCTTGGCCATTGCATCGGCGATCTGCCGACCAATCTCGACTTCTCCATTGGCCGAGATGGCCCCGACCTTGGCGATCTCGTCGCTATCACCAACCGGTCTGGACATGATCCTGATCTCGGTCACGACGGCAGCGACGGCTCTGTCGATTCCGCGCTTCAGGTCCATGGGATTCATGCCGGCGGCGACGGCCTTCATGCCCTCCTTGACGATGGCCTGGGCCAGAACGGTCGCGGTCGTGGTCCCATCGCCCGCCTCGTCATTGGTTCGGGACGCGACTTCCTTCACCATTTGCGCGCCCATGTTTTCGAAATGATCCGAAAGTTCGATCTCCTTGGCGACGGTGACGCCGTCCTTGGTGATGCGCGGAGCGCCGTAGGATTTGTCGAGAATGACGTTTCGGCCCTTGGGGCCGAGGGTGATCTTCACAGCGTCCGCCAGCATGTTGATGCCTTTCAGCATGCGGCCGCGGGCGTCGGTACTGAATCGAACTTCTTTGGCAGACATATCGGGATTTCCTGAGGCTGAGATTGCGGTGAAAGATTAAGGATTCAGGCGGTCACGCCGAGAATGTCGCTCTTCTTCATGATCAGAAGGTCTTCGGCATAGAGTTTGATCACTGACCCGGACCATCTTCCGGAACTGGCCGGGTCGAATTTTCCGCTCCCGGGTGGGGCAAGAGCGGCAGGCGTCAGCCCGGTTTCCACGTCGAGGATTCGGATCGACGCCGCCGCCGCGGTTCACGAGCGTCGAACCGAGTTTCCGCCCGCGATGATCGCGTTGATCAACTCGGCGACGTCGCGGTGCTTCTCCATTTCGAGTTCCGAGCCGACGGCGTTCTCATGACTCGCCGCGGCGTCGCGAAGAACGCCCACGATCTCGTGCTCCGGAAGCAGTCCGCGATCGTTCAAAGCAAGCAGGAGCGCCTCGCAGATCGATAGGGCGGCCTGGCCTGCATTCTCGCTTGCCGTGGACATCTGGGTTTCCTTTCTTGGCATCCTGAACCGGTAGAAGGCGAGGTTCTAATGCATTCGTACTTCTCGCAGGATGTGTTCTATGCTGGACTGATACAGAGCAGTGTCCGAACCGGTTTCCGCCCGGCGGTCACGACACGCCGAGAGGCCCCATGACATCATCTGAACACAGCCCCCTGACGCGCAAGCTCTCGGCCTTCGTGGCCCTGTCGGAGGTTGAGCTGGCCGTGCTTGAACGACTGCACCAGCGTCGCCGATCCTTTGTCGCGGGACGCGACTTGGTGCATCAGGGCCAGTCGGCTCGGGCGGCCTATATTCTGTCCGCGGGCTGGGTCTGTTCCTACAAGCTACAGGCCGACGGGACACGGCAGATAGTGGATTTCCAGGTACCGGGGGATTTTCTGGGGTTGCGGAGCGTTCTCTTGCGTACCTCGGACCACAGCTTCGAACCCATCGTGGACATCGAGGCCGCCGAAGTGCTGACGAGCGACCTTCTCGATGCATTGGCGCAAACCCCTCGCCTGGCGACCGCCATACTCTGGGCGGCGTCACGGGACGAGGCGATGGTCGTCGAACATCTCGTCGGGATCGGTCGGCGTGATGCGGACGCCCGCATGGCGCATTTCCTGCTGGAGCTCGGGGCGAGGCTTGCGCTGGTGGGAATGGGCAGTAAAGAGGGGTTCGAATGCCCACTGACGCAGTATCATTTGGCAGACGCGCTGGGGCTGAGTGCCGTTCACGTCAACCGTATCCTGCGCCAGCTTCGCGAGGGTGGACTGGTGACCTTTCGGGACGGCCATGTGACGTTTCACGACTATGGCGGGCTGGTGGCACTTGCCGAGTTCGATCCAGCATATCTGGACCAGACCGGGCCGCTCCTGAAATGATCGGAGCCCTAACTTTACTCGGCGGCAGCCCGACGGTCACGTCGGATGCTGGCGGTCACGCGAGGGCTTGGATTCGCTGCGCAATCCGAGAAAAAGAAGCGCGCCGACACGCCGACCTTTTGGGATTCGGCATGCCCACACGCTTCTCGGGTACTCGGAAAACTGCGCCATTACATGTTCGGCGGGCACGTCTCACCTAGCCGATGTCAGCGCCTCGCCGCACTGACGCAGGTTAGTCAGCGCGCGCCACTGGGGATGGCCGTCAGCGCCGCCGTGAATTCGGCTGCCGGCCATAGGGCGATACCCTACACGGCCGATTCAGGGTCGATGATGGCGGCCTTCCGGAAGCAGCTCGCTGAGGTCTGATGCGACCCTGCCGTGATCACTTTCGAGCGTGGGAATGTCCCGAAATCGTGCAAGCAGCGTCGCCAACCGCAATCGCGCGGCGTCGCCCCCCAGCGTGATCAGCTCGGCGGTTTCTTTCCATGCATCGAGGCCGAGCCGCGCGAGCGTGGACAGGACCGTCACGACATATCCGTTCCGATCCTCGCCTACCGACGCCGGGAGGAATCGCTCGTACTTGGGCGGGTTCGGCTTCGACCATCGTCATTCCATTCCTTGGTTGCAGAAACGCAGATCGCCCCTTTTTTTTCGAGACTACGCACTGGTCGGTCCCGGCGAGCTTACACAGGTCAGTGCGGGCGACTGCGCCCGGTGAGTTTGCCCCCGCCTCGGTGCCCGGGGCTAACCTGCGTCAGCGCCGGGCTAAACGTCATGCCCTACAAGAGGGGAAATCGTTCGACAGGTCGGCCCCTGTTCCGAGGGTCAGACAGCAGTGGTGAGCGAAGGATGCCAACATTGTGGAGATCCGAGATGAACATGCGGTCAACCAGATCGACGGTGACGTTTTCGAACTCGTTCAGCTTGTCGGGATACACGGGCGAACTACCTGCTGGCGACTATGAAGTTCTGGTCGAGGAGGAACTGCTTCAGGGACTCAGCTTCGAGGCGTGGCGGCGGACGGCGACCTGCCTGATGGTTCGCGGCAAAGGCATCCATTCGGGACACACCGAATTGCGTTCGATATCCCAAAGCGATCTGAACGAGGCGCTGAGCCGCGATGCGGCCGTAAACCACATCAACAATCACAGCGAGGCGGCGCCTTCTCCGCAGGAGGATAGGATATGAACACTCCCGAATGGCTCAAACCCGGCATGTATGGCGCGCTGGCCGGCGCGCTTTTCATCAGTGTCGTTGGATTCACATGGGGCGGATGGGTGACCGGCGGGACCGCGCATGACAGGGCGATGGCAATGTCGCGCGACGAAGTCGTGGCCTCGATGGTGCCGGTTTGCCTCGACATTGCGAGGTCCGATACCGCACGGGTGGAGAAGCTTGAAACGATCCGGGCGGCAGCGACCTATCAGCGGCGCGATGCCGTCATGGCGGCCGGATGGGCGACTGTTCCGGGATCAGATGCCCCGGACCGGGATATTGCGCAAGCCTGTCTCGCGGCGCTCGAACTTTGAGCGGCAAGGGAATGGTCGACGCCAGTTTAACCGGAGCGAGACCGGCCAAGGCACTATTGGATCCTCTGCTGGCACCGCCTTCGGAAGATAACAAGGTTGACAGAATGCGCCGCAACAAGCGATCGGGGGCTTGCTGCTACGACCGATCTCAAGGCTGGCTATCGTCGCTGGTCTGGCCGGGCCCATGGCCTTTCACGTCTCTGCGGCTGTGTTGCGCAAATCAGTTCACTGCCGAGCTTCCCCTATCCCCGGACAGACCTATCCCACGACCTTCGTGACGGGTATGCCGAGGGCGGTGTAGCAGTTCAGGACAGCGATGCGGACCTGTAGCTCAGCGACCTGGCGGTCGAAGTCCCGCGCCATGAGCCGCTGGCCCAGAAGCTTCAGACAGTGCATCTTGGTTTCGACGCGGCACCGACGATGATAGCCGCTCCATCGTCGCTACAAAGCGCGGCCGAGGTATTTGCAAGCCCGGCAGCGCTTCGTTGCGCGCCACGGCGCCAGCGGTGATGGTCTTCCAGGGCTTTGCGTTTCTGCGCGGCGGGATGACGGCATGGGCGCCACGATCGGCGATTGCATCATGGCATTTTCGGGTATCGTAGGCACCATCCGCGGTGACGCGGGAGTGTCCTGAATTCTGTGTATCTGTTCCGTCCCATGCGGTTTCAGATACTCAAGCGGCGAAGCGCTCGCCGAACATTATGGCGAACTGGTTGCGGGCGGCAAACCATTCCCGGACGTTGCGGCCGTCTTTTTCGAAGCTGCGGATCGCCAGGTAGATCAGCTTGGTCGCAGCCTCGTCCGTCGGGAACGAGCCGCGTGTCTTGATGGATTTCCGGATCACGCGGTTCAGACTCTCGATGGCGTTTGTCGTATAAGCCACCTTTCGGATCGCCGGATCGAAGGCGAAGAACGGGACCACCTCGGCCCATGCCCTCCGCCAGGCCGGACCGGCGGAATAGGCCGGGCGCACATCGAAAGGCTCATCGTCCTGAACCCTGCCGGCCCCGTCCCTACGGCCCTTTTTCATAGAGAGCAGGCCGGGGCCGGCTCATCTCCTCGCGCAACCACCCTGCCCCAACGCGACATTTCTAAATGGCTGACAAAGCGACATTTTAACTTGGTGACAACAAATAGCTCTTTATAGCTCTTTGTACGCACACACACACTTGCTGCCGGGGTGGATTCACAAGCGAAGTGCAAATTCTGTATGAATACAGTCCGTTGCCCCAAGGTTAGTTCTCAGATTTCCGCCGTCGGATTTGTGGTGTGAGGCAAAATGCCTCGCACCACAATCCTGAAATAAGGCCGTGCCACCCGCAATGACCTCACGTCATGCATTAACAGCATATCAACCAAACTCATTGAGGAAATCACGAACACTCACCATGTGGCGAGTGCGAAAGAGCGCAGCCCTGAGCCTACGGTATCAGAAAATTGGCCCGCATCATATTGGACAGAAATTCGGAAAGCGAGTCAACGCCTGCAAGGCCATCGGCTTGGCTGACTATGCATAAAGGAGTGCTACCATGCGGCACATTCTCATTGTTGCGTTTGCGGCCACCGTTGGCCTTGTAGGCGCTGCCTACGCAACCCCCGCCAAAACCTTTACCTGCAACGAGCAAGGCCAGAGGGTAGACGAGATGGGCAGGGTTAGCATCTATGCTGGCGACTGCGCCAAGCTGAAGGACAACTGGCGGCTGAGCGAGCAGAAAGATGACTTTACCGACGAGGCCAACTACTTTGCCACCCTTTCGGCTGACAACCGCGACTACGGCTATAGCCAGATCACGGCCAAGCCGGAGAGCATCGCGGTCCGTTGCAACAGTGACAAGTTCGACATCTATGTAAACGCCGGGTTCCTTGGCGGCGACAGCATCCCTGTTCGCTACCGCTTCGACGACGCGCCGCCCATCAGCGAACGCTGGACGAGCAGCACGGACAACCAGTCAGCTTTCCTTCCGGGCAGCTACCGGGACTTCCGCAACGGCCTCAAGACAGCCAACAAGGTGGTCATTGAACTGACGGACTTCCGGGGATCAACCGGAAAGGCGACATTCACGCTGGGCGCTCGCGACAACATGCTCAAAGTCTACGAGGCCTGCGGTAAGTAAGGATGCGGAGTTCTGAACCAACCGTTTCGGCACACTCATCGCCTCTCTCGTGCTCCGCGCCATCCGCGATTCGAGCGTGCTCGCACCGCGCTCGAAACATCGACACTTCCGGCACCCTTCTACTTCCTTGCATGACATGGCCCCGCGTGGATCGCCTGGTCAGAAAAAAATCAGGCGGCGTATTTCGCGACGACGCCGGGCTGCTTCGACCAGTTCGCATACCAGGTGTCGAAAAGCTTGAGCTGGGCGTCTGCATAGCCCTGCTGGCTCGCCGAGAGCGCATCATCAGCATTGAAGTGGAGCTGGTATTCCGCATTTCCCTTCAGGACCATCATGTGCTTGAAATAAAGCACCAGGTCCGGCCCTTCGTCGAAGGACGAGAGCACGGCCAGGGCCTGCTCAAGCTCGAGGGCGCGGGCGCGCGCCTCGGCATCGCCCTTTGCCGCCGCCTTCGAGAGCGCAACGAGGTGAAGAACCTCGCGCGGCAGGACGCAACCGATGCCAGTGATCGCGCCCGTGGCACCGCAATTGACGAAACCATGGAAGACGCAGGTATCGACGCCGACCATCAGCGTCACGCCATCATCCTTGCTGGTGATGAACTCGGCGGCGTAGCGCAGGTCCTCGGCGCCGCCGAATTCCTTGAAACCGATCAAGTTCGGGTGTGCGGCGCGCAGGTCGAAGAAGAGGTCGGCACGCGTCCGGAAGCCGTAATAGGGGCTATTGTAGATCACGGCCGGCAGATCCGGAGCCGCGGCAAGGATCGCCTTGAAGTGGTTGCGCTGTGCAGTGATCGAAGGGCCGCGCGAAAGCACCCGCGGAATGACCATGAGGCCCTGGGCGCCGACCTTGGCTGCATGCGCGGCAAGAGCGACTGCCTTCGCAGTATTGATCGCGCCAGTACCCACGATCACGGGAACCCCGGCCTTCACCAGGCGCTCCACGCCCTCCATTCGCTCCTCGTCGGTGAGCAGCGGCCAATCGCCCATCGAGCCGCAATAGACGACGGCAGACATGCCCAGGCCGATGAGCTCAAGGCCCTTTTTCACCAGCCGGTCGAAATCCGGACGACGATCCGCGGTGCAGGGCGTCATGAGGGCCGGAATGCATCCCGAGAAGATATTGTCAGCCATACTGGTCTCCTGATGTCATGAAGACCGCCCCGCTTGAGGCAGTTTCGAACTAAATATACTGTTTGTATATTATATGTCGACTCAATTGTGGCGATTTTGCTTGGTTTGTTTCAACAATCAGAGCGAGATCTGGCCTGGTCTCTGGTCAATGAGAAGTTTCTGGATCACCCGGATGATCTGCTCTGCATGCGATGCGCCCAGACGGTCGCAAAGTTCGATGTCCCGTGCCTCGATGGCCGCGATCATCTCCTCGTGCTCGGTAACGAACTCGCGCGGAAGCTTGTCATCGAAGGACAGGTAGTAAAGGCGCAGAAGCCGTCTGCCATCGTCGAGCAGGCGGCAGAAGAGAGACGTGTAGTAGGAATTGCGTCCGGCCTCGGCGATGGCCGCGTGGAACTCGCGGTTGATGGCGATCATCGCGATCGCATCCTGGTTGTCGACGGCAGCAGCATAGCGCGCCTGGTATTCCCTGATCACCACGAGATCGGATTCCCTATGCATCTCGGCTGCATTCCGCGTGGTGACGCGATACATGAGCGTGATCGCATCGAAGAACGACTTGAGGTTAAGGAAGTCGATCGGGGTCACCATCGTCGATCGTGTGGGCAAGGTGACCACCAGGCCTTCGGCAGCCAGTCGCACGAGGGCCTCCCGGACCGGAGTTCGTGAGGTTCCCATGCGCTCGGAGAGCTGGACCTCGTCGATCGGACTTCCCGGCGCCATGATCAGGTTTAGGATGTCGTCCTTCAGGATGTCATAGACATGCTGGACGATCTGTCCGCGACGGGGTGGCGATACTTCTTCTGGTGTGTCCGGCATCTGCTTACCTGCTAATATGGATATCAAGAAAACATCGAGGCAGTTGGTTGCTGCCCCTGAAAACCCGAAGAGGGGCGACCAGACGGCCGCCCCTCCCCGATACATCACTGCCGGATTAAAGGCTGGCGCCTACTTTCCGAAGCTCGGCAATGGCCGGTGCCTTCGGCAACCAGATCTTGTCATAGGCCTCGGTGATCTCGGCGGTGTTGGCCATGTCGACATCGACGATCTTGATGCCCGAAGCCTTGAAGTCTTCAAGGCGGGTCGCCTCGTTTGCGACGGTCGCGTCGATCTGTTTGCCAAGCTCTTCCTGGGTGAGCCGCGTGATCAGCTCACGGTCGGCCTCGGGCACCGATTTCCAGCTACGGGCGGAAACCAGGGCCACGCAAGGCATGAAGAGCGCATTGAGGCGGATCATGGTTTTCGAGACCTTGTCGAAGCGCTGATTCCAGGCCAGATCCAGGTCGGATTCAAGCCCGTCGACTTGGCCGTTCGACATCGCATCGAAGACTTGCGGTGTCGGGATCGGCGTCGGCGCGGCGCCGAGCAGCTGGTAGAAGTCGCGGTAGGCCGGGGTCGTGTTGATCCGGAGCTTCATGCCGCGGATGTCATCGATGCCAGCGGTTTCTTTGCCGGTGAAGACGACCCGTAGGGTGGTGATGCCATAGCCCAAGCCGATCGTTCCGGTTTCGGCAGGCAGGACATCGAGCAGCTCCATCGCTTCGGGAGTGCGCACAAGGGCAGCGACCTTTTCTGTCGTGGGAACCAGCCACGGGGCGTTGATAGCCGCGATTGCCGGGACGCGCGAACCAAGCTCGGCAGTCATGATCCAGCCCATGTCGAGCGCGCCCGACTGCATCTGCTGGAGCATTGCAGCTTCGTTGCCAAGCTGGTTGGACGGGAAGACCTGGATCGATGACCGGCCATCGGTTTCCTCGGCCAGGCGTTTGCCGACGGTCTCGGCCGCGACGTTCCACGGGTGGCCGGGCGGCGTGGTGATGCCGAGACGATAGGTGCTCTTGCCCTGGGCCCGCAAGATGCCAGGGGCGCCCAGGACTGCGGAGGCGCCGATCGCGCTGTTGAGGAAGAGGCGGCGTGAGATTGTCATGGAAGTCCCCTGTTGTTCAGTTGAAGAAAGTCGAGAGCGACGGGAAGATCGACAGCAAAACCAGGATGAGGCAGCTGACGAAAAAGAAAGGCAGCGTCACGATGAACATCTTGCCCGGCTTCGCCCCCGTAACCGCCGCGGCCACGAAGAAGTTGAGGCCAACCGGTGGCGACATGAAGCCGAGCACCAGGTTGACGACGGCGACAACACCGAAATGGACCGGGTCGATGCCATAGACATCGGTCGCTATGGGTAGAAGGATCGGAACCGTCATGATCAGGCCCGGAGCGCCGTCGATCACCGTCCCGATGACGAGAAGGATGACATTGACCATGAGCATGAAGGTAATCGGGTCATGGGCAACCGTCTGGATCCAGGCGGCGACATGTTGTGGAACCATGCCGTAGACGAGAACCCAGCTGAACACCGCGGCTCCAGCGATCAGGAAGAGGATGCCAGCCGATAGGATGCCGGCCTTGACGAACATGCGCGGCAATTGCCCGAAGCGAAGGTCCCGCGTCACATAACGGCCCACCAGAACCGATGCGACCACACCAAGCGCCGCGGCCTCCGTCGGGTTTGCAAGGCCGGTCAGGATCGAGCCTACGATGATCAACGGAATGAGCAGCGTCGGGATCGCACGGAGGATGGTCGAGATCCGCTCTCTCACAGTCCGCTTTTCGCCACGGGGATAATTGTAGATGTAGCCCATCAACGCGATGATCACGCAGAATGACACTGTAAGCATGACACCGGGAATGATCCCCGCCGCGAGCATGGTTCCCACGGGAACCTGCGCCATGACGCTGTAGACCACGAACATGATGGACGGCGGGATGATCGGGCCAAGCATGCCTGCATAGGCCGTCAGCCCCGCGGAGAAGGTCTTGTCATAGCCTGCCCGCACCATTTCAGGCACGACCATTTGTCCCATCAGGGCGACCTGGGCCGCAGCGGATCCCAGGATCGAGGCGACGAACATGTTGGCGATGAGATTCACATAGGCAAGGCCGCCCTTCATCGCCCCGACAAAGGCCATCGACATGTCAATGATACGGCGCGTAATCCCTCCACCGTTCATGACCTCGCCGATCAGGATGAAGAGCGGGATGGCGATGAGGCCGTAGCTGTCGAGACCGGTGAACATCTGGGTTGGGAAGGATGCGAATAGCACCGTGTTGTCCGTCTGCCAGATATAGGCTGCGGCGGTGAGGCAGAGCGTGATCGAAATCGGGACCCCGACCATCATCACGAAAACAAAGATGACAAAGGACAACATCAGGCAGCCTCCTCGGCAGTAGCCATGGCATCCTGGGTGCGCTTCTCGACCAGTCCGAGATCCTCAAGAAGATTGGCGGCGGTATGCACTGTCAGGGTCAGTGAGAAGATCGGGATGACGATGCTGACGAGCCAAGTTGGCCATTCGAGCGTCTGCGTGTGCTCGGTATAGAGAAAATTGAAACTCTCACCGGCATATGATTTGGCGTCGAAACCGTGGGACGCGATGCCGATCGGGTCAAGCCAGAACCAGCACATGACGGCGAGGCCAATTGCGAAAGCCAGCGACAAACCGGAGGCAAGAGCGCGGACCCGCCCCTTCCATGCGTTGGAGACATTGTCGGCAAGCAGGGTGACGGCGAAGTCGATCCGGAGCCGGATCATGACGGAGGCACCGATGAAACCGAGCCAGACCATGGCCAGGATGGAAGCCTCGTCGATCCAATAGATGGGAATGCGCAAAGCGCGCGTGGATACATTGAGAAGTATGAGTGCAAGCAGGATTCCCATCAATAATCCTGCGGCGAGCTTCTCCGCCCTGACCAGTCCCTGCGACAGGTCGGCCACAGCTTCAGCTGCGCGAACGCGGCGCAACGGCGTGCCTTCCATGACGAATCCTTTTTGTATTATCTCTGCATTTTTTGAGTATTTTAGGAAGATTTTGTCAATGCTTCTAGCGCGATTGGCGCGTTTTTCACCATTGAATGCACGAATGCTTCGTTCCTCGGGCAGAGCGCCCCCTCTCGAGGCTCCCCTTCACCAAGCATGATCCTCCTGCTAGCCGCCGTTGTTGCAAAACTCTGGCTTCGAAGGATTCCCATCACGAAACCACGGAGTTAGACGGGTGGCATGACCATGCCTAAGCCCGTCCGCTACGCACGACAAACTGGTCCGGCTACAACGCCGCTGCGGCATTTGTCACCGGCGACCGGCAAGTTCGGGCCGGCCGGCAATCTTTGCGTCGGCCGGTGTGTTGTTCACAGATCAATTCCCTCTGACAGTGTGAGTGCGTCATCAAGATCGACGCCAAGATAGCGAACGGTGCTGTCCATCTTGGTGTGGCCCAGCAGAAGCTGCACCGCCCGCAGATTTCCCGTATTTTTATAGATCTGCGCCACCTTCGTACGGCGCATCGAATGAGTGCCATACGCACTTGGTTCCAGCCCGATCGACATCACCCATTCACGCAAGATCCGCGCGTATTGCCGTGTCGACAGGTGCGGGCTGTGGTGCAGGCGACTGGGCCACAGATAATCGAGGCCAATCATCTCTGGGTCGGTAATCCAGCGCTCAAGGGACTGACGCGTCGTCTCGGTGATTTCGAAGCGGACCGGCTTACCAGTTTTACTCTGGGTCACCGAGGCGCGCTCCTTCACCCGTCCCGCGGCGAAGACATCGCGGACTTTCAGACCAACAAGGTCACGGCCGCGCAACTTGCTATCTACGGCCAGGTTGAACAGTGCCAGATCCCGCTTGTTGTCTGCCATCTCCAGACGGACGCGGATCGACCAGACGTGCTTTGGCCGCAAAGGGCGCTTCTGACCGATGATGCGTCCCTTGTTCCATGGCGGGCGCTCCGGACGGAGAGCAGGAAGTGTATCGGTGGACATGGTGATACCTCCTGACCACCTGCCCTCCCTGCTTCGGCTGATCCGACGGGGAAGAAGGTACCACCAAGCTTCCGAGTCTCTCGCCTCATTTTGCATGCTATGCTTGGAATGACCCTATTGATGCCTTGACAGATTCAGGTTTTCGTACATACATAAACACATGCTGATGATCGTCTGGGATGAACCAAAGCGGCAGATCAACCTTGCCAAGCATGGGTTGGACTTTGCCGATTTGAACGAAGAATTCTTTCTGTCGTCCATGGTAGTTCCAAGCAAGGAAGGACGGCACATGGCAATTGGCCGACTTTCTGATGGCACGATCGCAGTGGTCTTTGCCACGCTGGGGAGCGAGGGGGTCTCGGTGATCTCGATGCGGCCGGCAAGCAAAAAGGAAAGGAGCCTGCTATGACGAAAAAGCACCTGACCGAAGAGAAGATCCAGCGCATGATCGCGAGTGATCCTGACGCTCCGGAAGCCACCGACGACCAAATTGCCCGGGCGAAGCCTTTTCAGGAAGTTTTTCCCGAGTTGGCAAGTAACCTGCGCAAGAATCTCGGTGGTCGTCCAAGGTCCGAGAATCCCAAGGTGGCCGTATCTCTTCGACTTGATCAGGAGGTGGTGGCGCGCTTCAAGGCGCAGGGCCCTGGTTGGCAGAGCCGAATGAACGAGGTGCTAAGGTCAGCGGCCGGACTATAATGTCTGCTCCATGACGTGATTGGTCGACTTCACCGCAAATGCGCGTGCCTATCGGCTGCGCAGCCTTCGCTGCGCCAAGTTTGACGGGCCGCTTCGGCTAACGCCGCCGCGAAGAATGCGCTGCGCTCGACAGGCGGCTAAGGGCCGCGACATGTCGGCCCCAGCTTCGCTGGCCATCGTGCCCTCCCGTCCATCCGCGATCAGCCCCACGGTCCGCCTTGCTCTCGACCACCCGCCCTGAGATCAGCTCCGGCGATCTCGCGCCAGGTCTCGCGCAGCCAGAGGGCGATCGCCACGTTCTGCTCGAACAACGAATAGCCGACACCTCCGCCGTAATCGGCCATGTCGATCATGTCGGTGGTCAGCCAGCGCAGCGGGCTGTCGGCGCGGTCGTGGTGATATTGCAGCACCCTGCGGGCGACGTGCTTGCTGGGCTCAACCTTCCAGGCATGCCAGTCATGGTCCCATTCGCCGGGCGCCGGGCGCAGGAACGGATACTGGCAGGCGCGGCCGTAACGCCCGCCCGGGCCCATCATCGCCGTGTTCTTCGGCCCGTTCGGCGCCACCGGCCGGGTCTGCAGCCAGACCACCATGTTCTGCGCCAGCCATTCGTCGATGACATTGCCCGGCTCATGGGGGTCGAGGATCAGCCGGCCGCCTTCGACATCGGCGCGGATGCCGCAGGTATCCTGTTCCTCGGGGCTTTCGATCTTCAGCAGCACATGCGAATGGTCCAGCACGAAGTTGAACGGCACGCCCCGCGCACGGACCTTTTCGGCGACAGGGGTGATGCGGCGAAAATCCTCGGTGAACATGTAGATATGCACCTCGGCCGCGATGGTGATGCCCAGCCTGTCGCCCTCATCGACGGCGCGCAGGTAGAACTCCACCACCTCATCATCGGTCACGGCATGGCCCTGCGCGTGATGGGTCAGGATCATCAGGTTGTGGCATTCGGCCCCGGCGCGCTGCGCCCATTCCAGGTTGTGCCGCAGCAGGCCCTCGTCCCGGCCGATCTGATAGGTCCAGAGCCCGGTGGTCATCGGCACGCCGAAGCGGTTCGATGCCTCGACATAGGCGCGCTCCTCTCCGGGCTGGGGAATGCGGTCGAAATGGTCGAAGACGCCGCTGTCGCGCAGCAGGCGGAACTGCTCCTCGACCGGCAAGGGCGCGCGATGCATCACGCCGCGGCCATTGCAGCCGAGCCACAGGTTCTTATGGGTCATGATTGGCTCCTATAATGCGATGCTGACGGCGCCTTGCGGACGGCCGCAGCAGGTCAGCACCATCCCCTGCTCCAGCTCGCCGGGAGCGAGGCCCTCGGTATCGTCCATGGCGACCCGTCCGGCGCTGCAATGCGCCTTGCAGGTGCCGCAAAGCCCCATCTGGCAATTGGTCGGCACGGCGATCCCCTCGCGCGAGGCGACGTCGAGGATGGTCTCGCCCGGCCGATAGGGCGCGGCCTTGCCCGACAGGGTAAAGCGGATCAGGTGCTGGCCTTCGGCTTCGGGCCGGCGGTCCGCCTGCGGCGCCGGGGCGGCATTGGCTTCGTCCAACCCGTCGGGGCGCAGGCTTTCCGGCGTGGCGCCATCGGGATTGCGCCGCTCGGCCGGGTCGCCGAAGCTTTCCTCGTGGTAATGCGCCATGTCGAAGCCTGCCTCGCCCAGCATCGCCCTGACCGCCCGCATATAGGGCGCCGGCCCGCAGGTCAGGACGGTGCAGTCATGCAGGTCGGGCACATGCGCCTGAAGCATGTCGCGGGTCAGGAAACCCGCCTCCATGCCCGGCAGGGCGTCCCGTTCGCAGATAAACCCCAGCTTGGCGCCGCCGCGCGCCGCGATCGCCGTCAACTCGCCTTGGAACAGCAGATCCGCCGGGCCGCGGGCCGAATGCAGGAAACTCACGCGATACGCGGTCTCGCGCCGGTCCTGCAGGTAACGCAGCATCGCCATCATCGGCGTGATGCCCGAGCCGCCCGACAGCATGACGATATGCCGGCGCGGCGCGACCGAGAGCAGCTCGAAGCTGCCGCCGGGGCCCTGCGCGGCCAGCCGGTCGCCGATGCGCAGCACGTCATGCATGTAGCGCGAGACCAGCCCGTCCGGATCGCGCTTGACGGTCAGCGTCAGCAGCATCGGCCGCGAGGGCGGCGAGGCGATGGTGTAGGAGCGCGGCACCAGCATGTCCCCATGCCGCAGCCGCAGCGTCAGGAACTGTCCCGGCCGGTGCAGGCACAGCGGCGCCTGGCCCGCCGCATCAGGCAGGACACGAAGGTGGAACGACTTCACGTCATGGGTTTCGGTTTCGATATCGACGCATTCCAGCGTCAGCCGGGTTGGGGTCCATTGCGACGAAAGGGGCTGCAACATGGCTCAGATATCGTCGCGTTCGGTATCGAGGAGAGCTTTCAGCGCTTCTGGCCCCTGCGCCTTGGCCTTGCAGAGTTCGTAAAGCAGCCGGCGATAGGTCAGCGACACCTTGTCGGGCGCCACCGCGATCTCGTCGCGGGGATGCGGGATCTGCTCGGGGTCCTGGCTTTCGACGATATCGACATCCTCTTCGAGGATGCGCATCTGCTGGTCGATATGCGGCTGGTCCGGCCCGTCCAGATCGCCGTTGCGGCAGGCGAACCAGAAGCTGCGGCAATGGATGTCGTCCAGCGGCGTTGCCCAGACCCACAGCACGGTGCGGGCGCCGTTCTGCAAGGTCAGGTCCACCGTCACGCCGAAGGGCAGCCGGATGGTATAATCTGAGAAGGCCAGCGGAGAGAAATTGCCGCTGGCATCGACCGCATTGCGCGCACCCTCGGGCGGGGCATAGCGGAAGCGCATCCGACCCTCCTTGCGAAAGGCGATCTGCGGGGTCAGGAAGGTCACATGCCCGGCGCTGCCCAGGGTCTCGGGATGGACGAAGGGGAAATGCGCCAGGTCGGTATAGTTCTCGACCCGCCGCGCCGAATGGGTCTTCCAGTCATAGCTGGGGCCGGGCATGCAGCGGAATGTCGGGTCGTCGAAGACCGGATGTCCGGGGATCGCGGTTCCGGCGCTGCCGTCCAGCCGGACCCAGACCAGCCCGTAACGCTCGGCGCAGTCATAGCTGGTGGCCCTGGCATTGGGCGGGATCGGCCCGTCCGGCGCGGCGGGGATGCCCTTGCAGGAACCGTCCGCCCCCCATTGCCAGCCGTGATAGGGGCATTGCACGCTGTCGCCCCGGTTCCAGCCCAGATGCAGCTTGGCCGAGCGGTGCGGGCAGCGGTTGTTCATCGCCACCACGCCTGAATCCAGCCGCGCGATCACCAGTTCGGTGCCCAGCAGCCGGGCGCAAAGCAGCTCGCCCCGGCCCTTGTCGGAGTCCGCCAGTTCCTTGACTGTGCAGACCGGGTGCCAGAAATAGCGCCATGTCTCGTTGTCCAGAAAGCTCTCGCCCATGTATCATCCTCCCGATGAATGAAGCTGGCCGGCCCTCTGCCATTGCTGCGGCGGAGGTATTGCGTTACACATAATAACGTTACTACGTGGAACGTTATTATGGCGACTCGTCCGGTTCTGGCAAGGGGGAATTGCCGTGGAGACAGACAGAAAGCCGCGTGGCCGCCCGATGGACGAGGAATTGGGCGCGCGGGTGCTGAGCGCGACCTGGGCGCTTCTGGCCGAAAAATCCCTGTCCGAGCTGACCCTGAACGAGATCGCCGGCGCGGCGGGGACCAGCCGCCCGGCGCTCTACCGGCGCTGGAATTCGGTCGAGGCCATCGTGATCGACGCCTTCCTCGCCATGGTCGAGGACGAGGTCCCGACGCCCGGCATCGCCGAGCCGACGCGTGCGCTGCAGGAATACATCGTCTCGCTAGCGCGTTTCCTGCAAGGTCGGGTCGGCCGGGTGATCGCCGAGCTTCTGGGCCGCGCGCAGAACGACGGGGCGCTGATGGCTGCCTTCCACCAGGGCTTCCTGGTCCCGCGCCGCATCCATGCGCGCGAGCTGATCGAGCGGGGGCAAGTGGCCGGCGTGTTCCGCCGCGACCTGGACCTGGACCTGATCATCGACCTCTATGCGGGCCCGATCTATTTCCGCGCCTTCTCGAAACACGCGCCGCTCGATCGGGACTTCGCCGACCGGCTGGCCCGGCTGGTGGTCGACACCCTGCGCCCTTCGGGCGGCACGGCAGATACGGAAAAGATCACCCGAAGCCACTCCTGAGACACGGAGCCCCGATGACCCGGAGGGCAGTTACCGTAGCCTCGCCCGAGAACTCCGGATCGGGATCGCCACGGATGCCCAGTAGCGTCGACTTGCCGCAGCCGGATGCACCAGTAGGGCCACGACTCTCAGAGGCGGATGGTCAGATCAAGGTTGTCGATCGTCTGCCCGTCGCCGAAACTGGGGCTGGGGCCCCGGCGAACCGCGATAGAGAAGCCGAGGCGACCGGCACGGCCACGGCTAAAACCTACGTTATGGATGCGGACGCCCTGTAAGCAACGGCTAAGGCGACGTTGACTGTCGGCATCGTCCGAGCCGTCATCATGGTGAAGATGCTCTTTTTGCGCGTCGCGTCGATTGACCGCTTCAGGGAATGCCGCCGTGCGGAATCGGCGATGCTCGACGGGCAGCAATGGACCGCGCCTTCCGCTCCATCTGCAAGGCTCAGGCAACGTACCGACAGTTGGCGCTGACGTTCGGCGCGATGGGGGACGTCGGCTCGGCCTCAGGTGAGGAGAGCTACACTCATCATCCCCACAAGATCAGAATGGAGCCGCCACTTCTTTCACGCCAACTGCGATTGCCCGCGCGCAAGGTACCGCCCGGTCGCAACGTCGCCCATGATCGCTCCGTCGCGATAGATCGTCCTGCCGCCAAGGATCGTGCGCACCGGCCAGCCGGTGATCTCCATCCCCTCGTAAGGTGTGTAGTCCGCGCCATGATGCAGGTCGGCCTGACGGATCACGTCCCGGCGCGCCGGGTCCCACACCGTGATGTCCGCATCCGCACCGATGACCAGCGCACCCTTCAGTGTCAATCGGCACGGAATGCTGACCCCCGATCGGCGCGCAATATTGACCCCTCTGGGCGGTCGGAGAGCAGGGCCTGAGCCGACGGAACTGATCGGTGGTGGAGGCGGGTCAGGCCCTGATCGTCAGGCGCGGTTCTTGAAGCGCCATGACTCGTTGCCGGTCTCGATGATCTCGCAATGGTGGGTGAGGCGATCGAGCAGAGCGGTGGTCATCTTGGCGTCGCCGAAGACGGCCGGCCACTCCCCAAAGGCGAGATTAGTGGTGACGATGATCGAGGTGCGCTCGTAAAGGCGGCTGATCAGGTGGAAGAGCAACTGGCCGCCGGACTGTGCGAAGGGCAGATAGCCCAGTTCATCGAGGATGACGAAGTCGAGCCGGGTCATGTAATCTGCGAGGCGGCCCTGCTTGCCACTGCGGGTCTCGATCTCGAGGCGATTGACCAGGTCGACAACGTTATAGAAGCGGCCGCGGGTGCCATTGCGGATAAGCGCGCGGGCGACGGCGATGGCGAGATGGGTCTTTCCGGTGCCGGTGCCGCCGATCAGCACCACGTTGCGCTGGTCGGCCACGAAGCTTCCCGCTGCCAGCTCTCTGACGAGTCCTTCGTTCACGGGGGTGCCGGTGAAGTCGAACTCTTCGATATCCTTGGCCAAAGGCAGCTTGGCGACGGTCATCTGGTAACGGATCGAGCGCGCCTGCTTCTCGGCGATCTCCGACTGCAGCAGATCGCCCACGATGCGTGGAGGTTCGTGCTGGCGCTTGATACCGCTGGCCATGACCTCGTCATAGGCGCTGCGCATTCCATAGAGCTTCAGCATCCCCATCAGGTCGAGGATTTGGGTGCGTTCCATGTCGGCTGGTCCTCCTCAGGCTGTCATAGCGCGCGCAGTCGGCCACGGGTTCGTGGGTCAGGCGCAGGGTTGCGGGGGTGGGAAGCAGAACGGCGGGCGCCGGGTCACGGCTGCGCGCCAGGATGTTGATGACCACCGGGGCCGAATGGACGCCCTGATCGAGCGCCTCCCTGCAGGCAGCCTCGACCGCTTGCAGGCCGTCGTCGCGGACGCAGCTCAGGATCTGGACCATCTGCCGATCGCCATCATCGCTGCCCTTCAGCTTGCGCCGGATCGCCGCCATCGCCGGGGGCAGCACCCAGTCCTTGAACGGGGCGCCATTGCGCAGCGCACCAGGTTTGCGCGCAAGAACAGGCACATAATGCCATGGGTCATAGGCGGTCTGGCCGCGGCCGAAGATGCGCGCATGCTCGCCGACGATGACCCCGTTCTGGCGAATGACGATCCGATCCGCATAGGCATGCACGTCGACCGGTCGACCGACCGCGGTCGAGAGAACCGAGTATTTGTTGTTGTCGAAGCGCACCGTGCAGGTCTTCGCCACCGAGGCCGGAACGCTGTGGAAGCCATCGAAGGGGCCTGCATAGGGCACGAGGCGCGGGCGTTCTTCCTCGAATACCTCCCAGACGGTCCGATCCGCCTGCTCGGGGTGGCGATGCGCCTTGGCATAGGCCACGCATTTATCCAGCAGCCAGGCGTTCAGCTCTTCAAAGCTCTTCACCCGCAGGCGGGGCGTGAAGAACCGCTCGCGCACCAGCCCGACCTGGTTCTCGACCTGACCCTTCTCCCAGCCCGAAGCGGGCGTGCAGGCGACCGGCTGGACCAGGTAATGGCTGCACATCTGGAGAAAGCGGCGGTTGTAGAGCCGCTCCTTGCCCGTAAACACCGCCTCAACCGCCGTCTTCATGTTGTCGTAGATGCCGCGCATGCAGGTGCCGCGGAAGAAAGCGAAGGCGCGATCATGCGCGTCGAAGACCATCTCCTGGCTCTCGCGCGGATAGGCTCGGACAAACATCATCCGGCTGTGGCAGAGACGGACATGGGCCACCTTCACTGTGACGGTGACGCCGGAGACCAGCACCACCTCGTGGCTCCAGTCGAACTGATAAGCCTCTCCAGGATCATAAGAAAGCGGCATATAGGCTTCAGCAGCCGCGGTGCCGCGGCTTTGCGACCAAGTGCGAGCAAAGCGTCGGATGGCGTCGTAGCCGCCCTCGTAGCCAAGGGCGCGCAGTTCTTCGAAGATCCGGATCAGCGTCAGCCGCTCTCGGGACGGCTTGCCCGCATTCGCCGCAAGCAGCCGGTCGAGATGGTCCTGCCACGGTCCAATCCGCGGCATCGGCTGATGCGTGCGCTCGTAGCTGAAGTCCGTCTCATCCGACCGCAGGATCTTGCGGACGGTGTTCCGGGAGACATGCAGCTCCCGCACGATCTTCTTCATCGACCAGCGCTGCACGTAGAAGGCCCGTCGGACCCGCGCAATCGTGTCCACCTGCTTCAACTCCCCCTCCGTCCGCTGACCCACAACGAACGGTCCGACGAAACATCAGGGGGGTCAAAATTGGGCGCCGATACCCCCGCCTAGGGGGTCAAGATTGCATGCCGAAACACACAGATCATTAGCATCCTGCGCGAACAGGAGGCCGGCACCAAGACCGGCGATCCGTGCAACGGCTCTATCGCGAAGAGGGCCTTTCAGTGCGCAAACGGCGAGGTCGGAAGAAGGCGACCGGGATGCGGGCGCCGCTGCTGACGGTGCCCTTGCCGAAGGCGCGCTGGTCGATCGATTTCGCTTCGCGGACCTTCGGTTCGTCCAAGGTCGCCGGTTCCGGATCTTCAACGTCATCGACGACGTGACGACGGAATGTCTCGCGGCCGTGGTCGACACTTCGATCTCGGGCCGCCGCGTCGCGCGGGAACTAACGGCGCCGATCGCCCGGCGCGGCAAACCGGGCCTGATTGTCAGCGACCACCCCCGCGGTCTTTGCCGCCAAACTCACCGCAAGGGCGGTCGGCTACACGAAATGAAATCGTTCCGCCGATCGCCCATTGCTCCCTCTGCCCAAGCGGGCAATTGTCACCTGTCGGCTCCGGTTTCGGCTGGATGAGCGTCGGGGGGCACAGCAGCGTGGCAATGGAGCGCATATCGTCAGGCGATCTCGATTGGCGTCTCATTCCGGCCCATAGTCGGCGGCCGAGCGTCGACGATGCAGTACCGCGGCATTCCCGAAGCAGCCATTCGACGCGCGCGCAGCATTTCGAGCCCACAAGCGTCTGCGGCAGACATTCCAGACGTTAGTTGCTCCTGCACAATAGATCTCATCAAGGGCCGACGGCGCGCGGCCCATCCCAAACCATACCGGCGCACCCAACATCGCAGCCGCGGCAAATCAGAGAACCGGACACTGGCCCAAGCCGCAGCAAAGAGCCGGACCGGCGCAGCGGACTAAACCACTTCGCCAGCCTGGACGGGACCGTGCCCGATGCCAAATACGACCGAGAATCCGGTCCTGTCATTGAGGATATGCGCGCCGCTCGAACCCATATGTTCCGGGTGACGAGGAAGTTGGGACGGCGGCAGTTGACTGAGCTGGATCAAGCTCACCTGTCTGATAGCTGTTAGGCTTCTTTTCGGCACGGCTTTACGCCAAAACGAGCCCTGTCCGCCAGTGATGGTGTGGATTGCTGCTGCGCGACAATCAGGATGAGATTCCCTGTCAATCTGGAAGAGATGCTGCGGTGGGCGTGTGATAGTTTGCGCGTCGGGCGTGTGGGTTTGGTCGCTGAACACACTATGTGAAATCGCGCCGGCGATTTGTGCACCACCCGCTCGGCTCCGGTCGCCCTCAGCCGTCCAGCGGGGTCCGGTCCAGATAGCCCCGCAACTCGACCCGGCCGTCGGGGGGCGGCGCGGGGTCGTCCTGAACCTCCTTCGGCGCGGTCCACCCGGGCTCAATGCCGGTCATGTCGGGCAGTTGGTGGGCGATGCCCTGATGACACTCGATGCAGGTCCGCTGGCCCGACAGCAGATACTGGCTGTGGATCGAGGCGGCGCGCGGCGCCTGCTTCGACAGGTCCATTGCCACGGCGGAATGGCAGTTGCGGCATTCCAGGCTGTCATTCGCCTTCAGTCGCGCCCATTCGCGCTTGGCCATGACAAGGCGATGCTCAAGGAATTTCTGCCGCGTGTCGATGGTGCCGAAGATCTTGCCCCAGACCTCCTTCGAGGCCTGCATCTTGCGGGCGATCTTGTGCGTCCATTCATGCGGGACATGGCAGTCCGGACAACCCGCGCGGACCCCCGAGCGGTTCGAGAAATGGACCGTATGCGACAGCTCTTCATAGACATTCGCGCGCATCTCGTGGCAACCGACGCAGAACTCCTCGCGGTTGGTCATCTCGAGGGCGGTGTTGAACGCGCCCCAGAACATCACGCCCCCCACAAAGCCGCCAAGGGTCAGGAAGCCCAGACCCAGTGTTCCGGCCGGGGTCCAGAGTACCCGCCAGAACCATTTGAAGAGGCCGAGGATCCAGTAGAAAACTCCGCGGATCCAGCGCATCTCACGGCTCCCCTGCGGTGGCGGTGCCCATATCGGCCATGTCGGTGAAGGTGTTCGGCACCAGCGCCTCCGTATCGGCCTGCGGAACATGGCATTGCGTGCAGAAATAGCGCCGGGGCGAGACATCGGCCAGCATCTGCCCCTCGCGGGTCATGTAATGCGTGATCGAGATCATCGGCGCGCCAGTTCCCAGCGAGTTTTCCCGCTTGTGGCAACTCATGCAGCGATTCGCGTTGACGGAAAGCTGGTAGCCCTCGATCGAATGGGGAATGACTGGCGGCTGTTCGGGGTAGGCGCGCATCTGGCGCACGTCGTCGGTGACATAGCGCTCCAGCGGCGCGGCGGGGATCGACTCCATCGGATCGGGTGTTGGCCCGGTGAGCTCCGGGGGATCCTGCGGGATACCCTGCGCCAGGCCAAGCGACGCAGTGCAGCAGAAGGCGATTGCCAAAACGATGCGGATCGGTTTCATCACACGGCCTCGATCTTGACGGCACATTTCTTGAAGTCGGTCTGCTTCGAGATCGGGTCGGTGGCGTCCAGCGTCACCTTGTTGATCATCTGGCTTGCATCGAACCACGGGACGAAGACCACGCCCGTCGGCATGCGGTTGCGACCCTTGATCTCGACCCGCGAGCGGATCTCGCCCCGGCGCGAGATGATGCGGACCTCCATGCCCTGATTGAAGCCGCGTTCACGCGCGTCCATGGCGTTCATGAAGACCTTGGCGCCGGGGAATGCCTTGTAAAGCTCGGGGACGCGCATGGTCATCGACCCGGAATGCCAGTGTTCCAGCACCCTCCCCGTGACCAGCCACAACGGATAGTCGTCGTCCGGGCTTTCGGCAGGTGGCTCGTAGGGGACGCCGATGATCAGGGCCTTGCCGTCGGGATAGCCGTAGAACTGAACGCCCCTGCCCGGCTCGACATAGGGATCGTACCCCTCGCGGAAGCGCCACAGCGTCTCCTTGCCGTCCACCACCGGCCAGCGCAGTCCCCGCACATCGTCCGCCTGATAGCGGTCATAGGGCGCGAGGTCGTGGCCATGGCCGCGCCCGAAGGAGGCATATTCCTCGAACAGGCCCTTCTGGACGTAGAAGCCGAAATCCTGCGCCTCGTCGTTGGCGTAATCCTCGCGGATCTCGGATAGCGGGAACTTGTCCACCTGCCCGTTGGCGAAGGCGACCTCGTAGATGGTCTTGCCCTTGTATTCCGGGTTGGCCTCAAGCAATTCGGCGGGCCAGACCTCGTCCGTGGTGAAGCGCTTCGAGAACTCCATCAACTGCCACAGGTCCGACCGCGCATCGCCGGGCGCGTCGACAAGCTGGTGCCAGGCATGGGTGCGGCGTTCCGCGTTGCCATAGGCGCCTTCCTTCTCGACCCACATGGCGGCGGGCAGGATGATGTCGGCGGCCATTGCCGTCACCGTCGGATAAGCGTCCGAGACGACGATCAAGTTCTTGGGGTTGCGGTAGCCGGGATAGGCCTCGCCCGAACTGTTCGCCGATGCCTGCAGGTTGTTGTTCACCATGATCCAGTAGAAGTTCAGCACGCCGTCATGCAGCATCCGGTCCTGCTCGACCGCGTGAAAACCCGGCTTGGTGTTCAGCAGGCCGTGCGGCACCTTCCACAGCTCCTCGGCATGCTTCACATGCTCGGGGTTCGTGACCACCATGTCGGCGGGCAAGCGGTGGGCGAAGGTGCCCACCTCGCGCGCCGTCCCGCAGGCCGAGGGCTGGCCGGTCAGCGAGAAGGGCGAGTTTCCCGGCTCCGATATCTTCCCGGTCAGCAAATGGATGTTGTAGACGAGCTGGTTCGCCCAGACGCCCCGCACGTGCTGGTTGAACCCCATGGTCCAGAGCGACATCACCTTTCGGTTCGGATCGGCGTAAAGCTCCGCCAGTTCCTTCAGGAATCCCGGCTCGACCCCGGAGATTTCGCTGGCGCGCTCCAGCGTGTATTCCGCAACGATCGCCTTGTAAGCCTCAAAGTCCGAGGGGTCCATGCGGCCCGAATCCGCCGCACCCGTGGCTTTCATTTCCAGCGGGTTGTCGGCGCGCAGGCCATATCCGATATCGGTCTGGCCCTTTACAAACTTGGTATGCTTGGAAACGAAATCCTCGTTCACCGCTCCGCTCTGGATGATGTGGTTCGCGATGTAGTTCAGGATCGCAAGGTCGGTGCCGGGCTTGAATATGATGGGGATGTCGGCAAGGTCCATCGAGCGATGGGTATAGGTCGACAGCACCGCGCATTTCACTCCCGGCGTGCCCAGCCGCCGGTCGGCCAGCCGAGTCCACAGGATCGGGTGCATTTCGGCCATGTTCGAGCCCCACAGCACGAAGGCGTCGGCATGTTCGAAATCGTCGTAGCAGCCCATCGGCTCGTCGATGCCGAAGGTCCGCATGAAGGCGACCGCCGCCGAGGCCATGCAGTGCCGCGCATTGGGGTCGAGGTTGTTCGACCGGAAGCCCACCCGCATCAGCTTCGTCGCCGCATAACCCTCCAGCACGGTCCACTGGCCAGAGCCGAACATGCCGACTCCCTCGGGTCCCTTCTCTTTCAACACCTCCTTGACCTTGGCGGCCATGGTGTCGAACGCCTCGTCCCAGCTTACCGGCTCGAACTCGCCCTCCTTGTCGAAGACGCCGTTCGACTTGCGCATGAGCGGCGTGGTCAGGCGGTCCTCTCCATACATGATCTTGGACAGGAAATAGCCCTTCACGCAGTTCAGGCCCCGGTTCACCTCGGCCTGCATGTCGCCATGGGTGGCGACGACCTTGCCCTCCTTGACGCCGACCATCACGCCGCAGCCGGTCCCGCAGAAGCGGCACGGCGCCTTCGACCACTTGATCTGCAGCGCCTCGACCCCGCCGGGCACCGGCTGCGCGAGGACGGATGCTGGCAGGCCGGCCGCCGTGGCCGCGAGGGCGGCCGCGTGGGCTTTCAGGAGGTTCCGTCTGGTCAGGTCGACGCTCATCTGCGCTACTCCGCCTTCTCGGCGTGCTCGAACACCATATTGGCGCCAAGAACACCATTGATAAGGTTGATTTCGGTCAGTTTCTGTCCCAGTTCGCCGCTGCTGCGGCCTTCGATCGTAACGACGATGCGGCGCTCGTCCCGGCCATGCACCTCGACGTTCGCGTGTTGGGCGAGCTCGCCCAAGACCCCCTGCATCCGGTCGGGAACGACGCTGACTACGGCCGAGGAGACGTGCCAGACCTCAGGCTTCATGAAGGACCTCCAATGGCGCAAGGCTGATGGCCTGACCCGGGCAAGGCGCGACACAAGCGCCGCAACCGGTGCAGATATCCTCGTCGAGCACCGGCAGGAACGGCCCGCCGATGCGCGGGCGCATGGCGATCGCGGCCTCGGGGCAGGCATCGCGGCAGGCCATGCAGGTGATCCCTGCGCGGGCCAGGCAGTCATTGTCGATGACGATCCGGTGCTCCATAACCCGTGAGGTGTCGAAAACGGGTTCCGGACAGGCCTCCGCACACGCGTCGCAGAACGTGCATTCGCCCAGGTCTGGGAGCAGGTGAACCTTTCCCCCGCTGAGGGCCAGGATGTGCTGGGGACAGGCGCCGACACATGCACTGCAACCCGTGCAGGATGCGACCGAGGCGGATGTCACGCCCGGCGGTCGAGGCTCGAACGGAGCGGCCGCCGTTCGGCCCCTGAGCAACTGGCGGCGGGATATGCTGGCGGCGGCTGGCATATCCGGATCAGTGCCCCGTCATGGGCGGGCCGGGGGGCCCGGTCACGATTTGATACATCCAGACGAGGAACCCGTAGCCGCCGACAAAGGCAATGGAAAGAATTGGCCAAATTGCAAAGGCAAGCAGGACGAAAACGATCAACTCGCGTTTGCGCTGGCCCGGTGAAATCCCTGTCCGGGCAAAACCGTCATGAGCGTTCGGCAACTTCACTCCCCTTTGCGTCGCAATTGGGCAGATTTCTAGAAGTCCTTTCCCCGAGCCTAACAGCCGGCGGTTCCTCCGGGAAGGAAGAATATCATCCTCAAGCGACGTAGGTTTTCAATAAATTTCGAGTTCTTTCACAACCAATTCTCTTGGTATTATGGCGGGTCCGATTGTGAACCGCGGGAACCTAGCAGGCCGCTGAAAAACCCTCGTCTCGACGTTTGTCGCGGAACATGATTCATCGTCACCACTGCGGGAATGGGGTTGGCGATGCGCGGATCGGACAAGGTGACGGGAACGCTGTTCAGCTACATCGATCTCGAGGATCGCATCCCGGCGCGGCATCCGCTGCGCAAGATCAGGGCTGTCGTCAATGATGCGCTGCGCTCTCTGGATGGCGAGTTCGATCGGCTCTACGCCGGTGAAGGCCGCCCCTCCATCGCACCAGAACGGCTGATCCGGGCCAGCCTGCTGCAGATCCTCTATTCGATCCGCTCTGAGCGGCAGCTCATGGAGCAGATGGACTACAACCTGCTGTTCCGTTGGTTCGTAGGCCTCGGAATCGATGATACCGTCTGGGTCCCGACGGTGTTCAGCAAGAACCGCGACCGGTTGCTGACCACGGACATGTCCCGTCGGATCATGGCCGCGATCCTGGCGCATCGCGAGGTGGCGCCGCTGCTGTCGGACGATCACTTCTCGGTCGATGGCACCCTGGTGAAAGCCTGGGCATCGATGAAGAGCTTCCGACCGAAGGACAAGGTGGTATCCGGAGGGGGCGACGACCCGGGCGATCCGCCAGATACCCGCGCCACGCATCCATCCTCCTCTGATCAGTCCACCGCCGAGCCCGACCCGATGACCCGCCCCACACGCCGCAACCGCAATGCCGAAGTCGACTTCCGCGGGGAACGACGGTCAAACGCGACCCATGCCTCGACGACAGATCCGGAAGCCCGACTGTTCAAGAAATCACCCGGCACCGGCGCCATGCTGTGCTTCATGGGTCATAGCCTGATGGAGAACCGCTCAGGCCTGATCGTGCAGGCCGATCTGACGCGGGCAGATGGACACGCCGAACGGCGTGCCGCCATCGACATGCTTCATCGCCAGTCGCCCGGATCGACCCGGCGCCTGACCCTGGCGGCGGACCGTGGCTACGACAGCGCGGACTTCGTCGCCGAGTTGCGCCAAATGGTGATCACGCCGCATGTCGCCCAGAAGTCCCGGCACTCCGCGATCGACGGC
>Ga0160446_100192_pt1 | contig 43098 bp, 45 predicted proteins | sample HID1973I_E1MG_FD_108200 | JGI IMG/M metagenome (GOLD analysis project Ga0160446, IMG submission 108200) | Enriched mosquito-associated microbial communities from UW Madison campus, WI, USA - HID1973I_E1 MG | ecosystem: Host-associated > Arthropoda: Insects > Digestive system > Unclassified ...
CCTTCCAGGCCATCCTTTACGCCGTGCCCATGCAATACCTCGCCTATCACACCGCCGTCGCAAAGGGCACCGACGTCGACCAGCCGCGAAACCTCGCTAAATCCGTTACCGTCGAGTAGCGGCCTTGCACCCGCGGGCGCGGACCCCATTTTCCAGAGGTTCCCGCCGTCTCGCATTTCGCAAGGCCATGCTGTATAGACGCCGCGCGCCGCCCTTTCCGGGCGGTGTTCGCCATTGATCGATGCCCAGGTTCTCCTTTGATTCGGAGATCGCGGGATGGCGATGGAATCCGACGACAACCAGCAAGGGCAGGGCCAAGTCAGAGGCCGAAAACAGTGTTCAACATGGCCGATACAGTGAACTTCCCGACCCTGAACGACAGCGCCAGGTTGTCGGTTGCCCCGATGATGGACTGGACCGACAGGAATTGCCGGGTCGTTCATCGCACCCTGTCGCGGCGCGCCCTGCTTTATACCGAGATGGTGACCGCGCAGGCTGTGATCCACGGGGACCGTGGCAGACTTCTGGATTACTCGGCGGCCGAGCATCCTCTGGCGTTGCAGCTTGGCGGTTCCGAACCGATGCTGCTCGCGGAAGCCACGCGGATTGCGTCCGACTGGGGCTATGACGAGATCAACCTGAATGTCGGCTGTCCCAGTGATCGCGTGCAATCAGGCTGTTTCGGGGCGGTCCTGATGACCATGCCGCAACTCGTGGCTGATTGCGTGCAGGCGATGATGCGGGCGACCACGACCGAGATCACGGTGAAATGCCGTATCGGCGTCGACGACCAGATCCCCGAGGATGTGCTGCCCGCCTTTGTCGCGCTGATGCGCGACAGCGGGGTCCGACGCATCGCGATCCATGCCCGCAAGGCCTGGTTGAAGGGATTGTCCCCGCGCGAGAACCGCGAGATTCCTCCGCTCGACTATCCGCTGGTCCATCGCATGAAGGCAGAGTTTCCGGACCTGCATCTTTCCATCAATGGCGGCATCGCCTCGCTTGACGAGGTTCGTGGGCACCTGCAGGTCATGGATGGCGCGATGGTCGGGCGCGCGGCCTATCACCAGCCTTGGGACATTCTCGGCACTGCAGATGCGCTGTGGGAAGAGGAGCCCGCCTTCACCGATCCGCTCGATGCGGCTTTGGCTTTGCGACCGGTGATCGACCGCCATCTGGCCGAAGGGGGGCGCCTTCACCAGTTCGGCCGTCACATGCTGGGGTTGTTCCACGGCCGCCCCGGGGCGCGCAGCTGGCGGCGGCTTCTGTCCGAGGGCGCGTCACGTGCGACCGACCGAACCGAGGCGCTGGCGGTCTATGACGCCGCGCTGGCCGAGGTTCGGGGCTGAGACCGCCGGGCCGTCAGGCCCGTTCGGCCGCCTTGGCTTCGTTCCACAGCGCGTCCATCTCGGTCAGGTCACTGTCCTCGGGGCGACGACCGCTGGCAGCCAGGGCCGCCTCGACCGAGCCGAAGCGGCGGGTGAACTTGGCGTTCGCCAGGCGCAGCGCCTCTTCGGGGTCGATGTCCAGATGCCGGGCCAAATTCGCCATGACGAAAAGCAGGTCGCCGAATTCCTCGGTCAGATGGGCGTGATCGCCGCTGTCCCGTGCCTCGACCAGTTCCGCGGTCTCTTCCTGGATCTTTGCCAGAACCTCGGCCGGGCCGGGCCAGTCAAAGCCCACCCGCGCGGCGCGGTTCTGCAACTTCAGCGCGCGAGTCAGGGCGGGCAGTCCCAGCGCCACGCCGTCCAGCACGCCTTTTTCGGCTTTCGCCGCGCGTTCCTTGGCCTTGATCGCCTCCCAATCCTTAATCTGCTGTTCGGCAGACTTGTCGCGGGATTCGTCGCCGAACACATGCGGGTGACGCGAGATCAGCTTGTCCGACACCGCTGCGACCACGTCGGTGAAGTCGAACATCCCGGCTTCCTCGGCCATCTGGGCGTGGAAGACGACCTGAAGCAGCAGGTCGCCCAACTCTCCGGGCAGTTCGTCCCATGCTTCGCGGGCGATAGCATCGGCGACCTCGTGCCCTTCCTCGATGGTGTAGGGGGCGATGGTCGCGAATGTCTGCTCGACATCCCAGGGGCAGCCGGTCTCGGGATCGCGCAAAGCCGCCATGATCGCCAGAAGCCCGGCAATTCCCGTATCAGGGACCGCCGCGATCCGCTGTGCCAATGCGCCAAGCGCAGCATCCTGAGCCATGGTTCATCCCTTTCTGGTCCGCTTTGCCCTGACCTGCCACAACGGCGGCGGGCTGTCCACGCAAACACCGGTGACAAACCTTTCGGCAACTGGCGCACACGTTATCCCGCAGTTTCTTGCCAACCCACCGGCACATGGCTACGGTGCGCGCCAATTCCGCCGGGGGATCTCCCGGAGAATGATCAGAGAAGGGATCAACCCATGTTCGTGACCCCCGCCTATGCACAAGCGGCTGCCGCTCCGTCGGGCGCTGCCAGCCTTGCTTCTTTCCTGCCGCTGATCCTGATCTTCGTGATCATGTATTTCCTGATGATCCGCCCGCAGCAAAAGCGCGCGAAAGAGCATCGTGCCATGGTCGAGGCGGTGAAGAAGGGCGACGAAGTCATTACCCAGGGCGGCCTGATCGGCAAGGTCACCGCGGTCCGCGAGAACGAGCTTGAGGTCGAGATCGCCCCCGGCGTCAAGACGCGCGTCGTCCGTTCGTCGATCACCGGCGTGGTGAACCGCACCGCCCCCGCCACCGCGAACAGCTGAGGCCGACTGCCCGATGCTTCACATCCCTGCCTGGAAACGCGTGCTGATTCTGGGGCTGATTGCCCTGGGTCTGCTTTATGCGATGCCGAACCTGTTCTACTCGCGGGTCGAATCGCATAACGATGCCATCGCCAACATGGAACGCACGGGTGTCGAGGCACCCGAAGACCTGGCCGCCCGCGCGGGCTGGCCAAGCTGGCTGCCCTCGGGGCTGGTCAACCTTGGCCTCGACCTTCGCGGCGGCGCCCATCTTTTGGGCGAGGTTCATGTCGCCGATGTCTACAAGGCACGGATGGATGGCCTTTGGCCGGAACTGCGCGACGCCCTTGCGGCGCAACGCGACACCTTGGGCTCGATCCGCCGCGTCGCGGGCGCGCCCGATCAGCTGACGGTCGAGATCGGCAATGCCGACCAGATTGCGCGCGCGGTCGAAATCGCGCGCGGCATGGCGACGCCCGTCACCTCGATCAGCGGGGCAGGGCATACCGACCTTGACGTCAAGGGCAGCGGCAACCGACTGGTCGTCCAGCTGTCAGATGCCGAAAAGGCCGCCAGCGATGACCGCACGGTCCAGCAAAGCCTTGAGATCATCCGCCGCCGTATCGATGAGGTCGGGACGCGCGAGCCGACGATCATGCGCCAGGGCAAGGACCGCATCCTGATCCAGGTGCCCGGCATCGGTTCGGCCGAGGAACTGAAGCAGCTAATCGGCACCACCGCCAAACTGACCTTCAACCCGGTCGTGGGACGTGGCACCGATGCCAATGCCCGCACCGCCGCGGGGCAGGTCGTGCTGCCGTCGATGGATGAGCCGGGTGTCTATTACACGCTGGAACAAAGCCCAGTCGTCACCGGCGAGGATCTGACCGACGCGCGGCCCAGCTTCGACCAGAACGGCCAGCCCGCGGTCGATTTCCGGTTTGGTCCCTCGGGCGCCAAGCGGTTCGGGGCCTATACCTCGTCGAACATCGGCCAGCCCTTCGCCATCGTCCTGGACAACCAGGTGATTTCGGCCCCGGTCATCCGGCAGGCGATCACCACCGGCTCCGGGCAGATCTCGGGCTCGATGAACGTCGATGCGTCGACCCGCCTTGCGGTGTTGCTGCGCGCGGGCGCGCTGCCGGCCGAGATGACCTTCCTGGAAGAACGGACCATCGGGCCGGAGCTGGGGCAGGATTCGATCGACGCCGGGCGGCTTTCGTCGATCATCGCGACGGTCGCGGTCGTGGCCTACATGATCGCAAGCTATGGCCTGTTCGGCGTTTTCGCCTCGATCGCGGTGACAATCAACGTGATCCTGATCCTGTCGGTCATGTCCATGATGGGGGCGACGCTGACATTGCCTGGCATCGCAGGGATCGTGCTGACGGTCGGGACCGCGGTCGACGCGAACGTCATCATCTATGAACGCATCCGCGAGGAATTGCGCCGCGGCAAGCGCGTGATGAAGGCGATCGACGATGGCTTCAACGAGGCGATGAGCGCGATCATCGACGCGAACGTCACCTCGTTCATCGCAGCCATGGTAATGTTCTTCCTGGGCTCTGGCCCGGTCAAGGGCTTCGCTGTCACGCTGACCATCGGTCTTGTCACCTCGGTCTTCACCGCGATCTTCCTAACGCGCCTGATGATCGTGTTCTGGCTTGAACTGCGCAAACCCAAAGAACTCATTCTGTAAGGGGGCAGAAATATGGCATTCCGTCTGAAACTGGTCCCTGACGAGACCCACTTCAACTTCTTCCGCTGGCAATGGCTGACTTTCGGCGTGTCGGCGGCGGCCATGGTCGCCTCGGTCATCATCACGCTGGTGATGGGCCTTAACTTTGGCATCGACTTCAAGGGCGGCACCACGATCCGGACCGAAAGCCCGACCGCGTTCGAGGTCGGCGACTATCGGCAGGCGCTGGAGAAGCTTGACCTTGGCGACGTGCTGATCACCGAGGTCTTCGACCCCAGCTTCGGCACGACCAAGCATGTGGCGATGATCCGCATCGGGACAACGGACCAGACCGGCTCGGTCACGCCAGAGCAGCTGAACGAGGTCCACAGCGCGCTGCAGACCGTCGATCCGCAGATCGCTTTCGCCGCCGTGGAATCGGTCGGTCCCAAAGTCTCGGGAGAACTGATCCTGACCGCGTTCTACGCGGTGGGTGCCGCCACGATCGCGATCATGTTCTATATCTGGCTGCGGTTCGAATGGCAGTTCGCACTGGGCGCCGTGGTCTCGATCCTGCATGACGTGCTGCTGACGGTCGGCATCTTCTCGCTTCTGCAGCTGAAGTTCGACCTGACGACCATCGCGGCCTTGCTGACGACGCTGGGCTATTCGGTGAACGACACGGTCGTCGTCTTCGACCGGCTGCGCGAGAACCTGATCAAGTTCAAGACCATGCCACTGATCGACGTCATGAACCTGACCGTCAACGAAACGCTGTCGCGCACGGTGATGACCGCCGTGACGACTGCGCTTGCCCTGACGGCCATGTATGTCTTCGGCGGTGACGTGATCCGCGGCTTCGTCTTCGCGATGCTGTGGGGCGTGTTCGTCGGTGCCTATTCGACGGTCTATGTCGCCAAGAACATCGTGCTGTGGCTGGGCGTCAAGCGTGACTGGTCCAAGCCGGACCGCAAGGAGGCCAAGGACGAGATCCCGGCCGCCTTCAGGGACGCGCCCTGATGTCGGCGATGACGCCCACGGAATTTCTTGGGGTCGTGCCGGTCGACGGCTATGGCCCCGGATTCTTCCGGGTCGGTGGCGTGGTCCATCACGGCGCGATCCTGGTCACGGCTGAGGGCGTGACGCCCTGGGCCGGGCTGGAGGATACGGCACCGCTTCTGGCTTTGGCCGGCAAGGTCGATGTCCTGTTCATGGGAATGGGCACGGACGTGGCCTTTCCGCCCGCCGCGCTGCGCGATGCGCTGGACGCGGTCGGGATCATGGCCGAGCCGATGAACTCTCCTTCGGCTGCGCGCAGCTATAACGTCACGCTGGCCGAGGGCCGGCGCGTCGCCTGCGCGCTGCTTCCCGTATGAGCCTGCTGGCAGTCCGTGACCTTGCAATAGCTCGGGGCGGGCTCTCAGTGATCGAGGGGCTGGACTTCACCCTTGCCCCGGGCGAGGCGCTGGTCCTGCGCGGCCCGAACGGCGCGGGCAAGACCACGTTGCTGCGCACCTTGGCGGGCCTGCAGCCGCCGCTTTCGGGTCAGATCGACTGCGAGCCGGACCAGATCGCCTACGCCGGGCATTCGGACGGGTTGAAGCCCGCCCTGACGGTCGCGGAAAACCTGAACTTCTGGAGCGCGGTTTTCGGCGGTTCCGCGATTGGCCCCGCGCTCGCCGCAATGAACCTTGCCGAACTGGCCCCGCGGCCCGCGCATCGCCTGTCCGCCGGGCAGAAACGGCGGCTGGGGCTGGCCCGGCTGATGGTCACTGGCCGGTCGATCTGGCTTCTGGACGAACCGACGGTCTCGCTGGACACGGCCTCGGTCGCGCTGTTCGCGGCGATGCTTCGCGGGCATCTGGCCAACGGCGGAGCGGCTCTGGTCGCAACACATATCGACCTGGGCCTTGTCGAGGCGCGTGTGCTGGACCTGTCCGGCTTTCGCGCGGATCCTGGTCGCAAGGCTGCGCGGCCTGCGGGCTTCAACGAGGCCTTCGCATGAACGCGCTTCTGTGGCGGGATCTGCGGCTTGCGATGCGCGCGGGTGGCGGGTTCGGTCTGGGCGTCGCCTTTTTCCTGATCGTCTGCACGCTGGTCCCATTCGGCGTTGGTCCTCAGGGCGGGACGCTTGCACTGATCGCCCCCGGCATCCTGTGGGTCGGCGCGCTGCTTGCCTGCCTGCTGTCGCTGGACCGCATCTTTGCGCTGGATCACGAAGATGGCAGCCTTGACCTGCTGGCCACCGCGCCCCTGCCGCTTGAGGGAGTCGTCGCGATCAAGGCGCTGGCCCATTGGCTGACCACGGGACTGCCGCTGGTGGTCTTCGCACCCGTCCTGGGGGTTTTGCTGCATTTGCCGGGAACGGCGCAGGGTTGGCTTCTGCTGTCGCTGCTGCTGGGAACACCCGCGCTGTCCATGCTGGGGGCTTTTGGCGCAGCGGTGACGGTCGGGCTGCGCCGGGGCGGCCTGCTGCTGTCGCTGCTGGTCCTGCCGCTTTACATTCCCACCCTGATCTTCGGGGCCGAGGCGGTGCGACGTGGTGCCACCGGCGCGGATCCCGTGACACCCCTGGTCTTTCTGGCCGGGATCACCCTTGCCACGCTGGCCGTGATACCCTTTGCTGCTGCCGCAGCGCTGCGGGTCAACCTGCGTTAGGCACGAAGCAAAGCAGAAGAGGGGGGCGGGACGCCCCGGAAGCAGGAAATCAGCCATGTCGATCTGGGAATACGCAAATCCCGTCAAGTTCATGCGAAGCTCTGCCGCGCTGCTGCCATGGGTCGTGGCGGGGGCGGCGATCTGCACGACCGTCGGTCTGGTCTGGGGCTTCCTGACGCCGCAGGATTACCGGCAGGGCGCGACCGTGAAGATCGTCTTCCTGCATGTGCCGGCCGCGCTGATGGCGATCAATATCTGGCTGATGATGCTGGTCGCCTCGATCATCTGGATCGTGCGCCGCCACCATGTCAGCGCCTTGGCCGCCAAGGCCGCCGCGCCGGTCGGCGCGGTGATGACCCTGATCGCGCTGATCACCGGGGCGATCTGGGGGCAACCGATGTGGGGGACATGGTGGGAATGGGATCCGCGCCTGACCTCGTTCCTGATCCTGTTCCTGTTCTATCTGGGCTATATCGCGCTCTGGGAGGCGGTCGAGGATCCTGACAGCGCCGCAGACCTGACCGGTGTGCTTTGCCTTGTCGGCTCGGTCTTTGCCCTGCTGTCGCGCTATGCCGTCAACTTCTGGAACCAGGGGCTGCATCAGGGCGCGTCCCTGTCCGTCGCGCCGGGCGAACGGATGTCCGCTGTCTATCGCTATCCGCTTTACCTTTCGATGCTGGGATTTTTCCTGCTGTTCCTGGCGCTGCTGCTGATCCGCACCCGGACCGAAATCCGCCGCCGCCGTCTTGCGGCCCTTCTGGCACGGGAGAACCGGACATGATCGACTTCGGCAAGTATACCGCCACTGTGCTTGCGGCCTATGGCATCAGCCTTGTGCTGCTGCTGGGCATCATTCTGCAAACCTTGCGTGCCAATGCGCGCGCGCGCCGCGAACTTGAGGAGCATGAGCGCCGTGGCTAAGATCTCCCCCTTGATGGTTCTTCCGCCGCTGGTCTTTGCGGGGCTGGCAGGCATGTTCCTGTGGGGCATGGGCCGCGACAACCCCGAAGAGGTTCCCTCGGCGCTGATCGGGCGAGAGGCGCCGCCGGTCGGCGTGGAAACCCTGCCGGGCAAGACCCAACTGACGGATGAGATGCTGCGCCAGCCGGGCGTGAAGCTGGTGAATTTCTGGGCCAGCTGGTGCCCGCCCTGCCGGGCCGAGCATCCGACCCTGACCGAGCTGTCGAAGGACATTCCCGTCTATGGCATCGACCTGAAGGACCCCGAGGCGAACGCCTCGACCTTCCTGGCCGAGCATGGCGACCCCTTTCATGCGCTGGCGACTGATCCCCGAGGTCGGATCGCCATCGACTGGGGCGTGACCGCGCCGCCCGAAACCTTCATCATCGATGGAGAAGGGCGGATCCTTTACCGCCATGCCGGCCCGCTGGTGCGCGAGGATTACACCAACCGCTTCCTGCCCCAGCTGGAAAAGGCGCGCGCGGCGCAGTAGCGGCCAGAAATGGCCGGGAAATGACGGTTGCAGGGGCGCCAAGCCGCCCCTGCCGCGCGTTCTGTCTTTCCAAGCTTCGTTGCCGGGGCTAATACGTCGGGGCTTGCAAGAGGCCAGACATGTCGCAGAACCAATCGACCATCGCTCCGCAACCCGGGATCATGGAGATCGCGCTTTACCAAAGCGGAGCCGCCCATGTGGCGGGGATCGAGAACGTCATCAAGCTTTCCTCGAACGAAAATCCGTTCGGGCCATCGGACAAGGCGCGTGAAGCGGTCGTGCGCGCGGCGCATTCGCTGCATCGCTATCCTAATACCGACCATGCCAGCCTGCGGGCCGCGATCGGCGACGTCCACGGTCTGGACCCCGACCGGATCATCTGCGGCGTCGGCTCGGACGAGATCATCCACTTCCTGTGCCAGGCCTATGCCGGGCCGGGGGATGAGGTCCTGTTCACCGAACACGGCTTCCTGATGTATCGGATCAGCACCAATGTTGCCGGAGCAACTCCGGTCCAGGTGGCCGAGCGTGACCGCGTGACCGATGTCGATGCCCTGATCGCAGGCGCGACCGAGCGCACGCGGCTGATCTTTGTCGCGAACCCGAACAACCCGACCGGCACCATGGTCGGTCTGCCCGAACTTGAGCGCTTGGCCCGTGCCGTACCGCACGCCATCCTGGTCGTCGATGCCGCCTATGCCGAATATGTCGAGAATTACGACGGCGGTGCCGATCTTGCGACGCGGCTGCCCAATGTCGTGATGACGCGCACCTTCTCGAAGATTTACGGGCTGGGCGGGCTGCGCATCGGCTGGGGCTATGGCCCGCGCGAAATCATCGACGTGTTGAACCGCGTCCGCGGTCCGTTCAACCTGTCGGCGGCGGCGCTTGACGCGGCCGAGGCTGCCGTGCGCGACCGCGATCACATCGCCCGCTGTCAGGCCGAAAACGCCAGGATGCGGGCGTGGCTCGCCGAGGCTCTGGCGGAAAAAGGTGTTGCGTCAGATACTTCCTGCGGCAACTTCATCCTTGCGCGCTTTGCGGATACTGCGACGGCGCAAGCCTGCGATGCTGCCTTGAAAGCCGAAGGGCTGATCGTTCGCACGGTCGAAGGCTATGGCCTTCCTCATTGCCTGCGCATCACAGTCGGCGACGAGGCCTCGTGCCGGCGCGTGGCCCATGTCATCGGCAGGTTCATGGCCGAGCGGGCCGGGGTTCCCGCATGACGCCAATCTATGACCGCGTCGCGCTGATCGGGCTGGGCCTGATCGCGGGCTCGATGGCCATTGCCATGCGCGAGCAAGGGCTGGCGCGGGAGATCGTCGGCCATGCCCGCAGCGCAGAAACGCGCCGGGTAGCGTTGGAGATCGGGCTGGTCGATCAGGTTTTCGAAACCGCAGCCGAGGCGGTTGCGGACGCCGACCTGATCGTTCTGGCGGTTCCGGTTGGAGCGATGGCGGCCGTGGCCGAAGAGATCGCCCCGCATCTGAAACCCGGCGCGACCGTGACCGATGTCGGCTCTGTCAAGCAAGCGGTGGTCAGCGCGGTTGCCCCCCATATTCCCGAAGGGGTCCATTTCATACCCGGCCATCCCTTGGCCGGGACCGAACATTCCGGCCCGCGCTCAGGCTTTGCCACGCTTTTCCGCAACCGCTGGTGGCTGTTTGCGCCCTTTCCGGGTGCCGACGAAGTCGCGATCCGGCGGCTTGAAGGTCTGGTCGAGGCGATGGGCGCCAAGACCGAGCGGATGGATGCCGCCCATCACGATCTGGTTCTGGCCGTCACCAGCCACACGCCCCACCTGATCGCTTATACGATGGTCGGTGTCGCCGATCACCTGAAGCGCGTCACGGAAAGCGAGGTCGTGCAATATTCCGCGGCGGGCTTCCGCGACTTTACCCGTATCGCGGCCTCGGACCCAACGATGTGGCGCGATGTGTTCCTGCAGAACAAGGACGCCGTTCTCGACATCCTCGGCCGGTTCACCGAAGAGCTTTTCGTGCTGCAACGCGCGATCCGCATGGGCGACGGCGACCATCTGTTCGACTATTTCACCCGGACACGCGCGATCCGCCGCGGGATCATCGAGGCCGGGCAGGATACCTCGGCCCCCGATTTCGGCCGCAGCCAGACCGGGGCCGAGCAGAAGGCTGAAGGCTAGGGGCGCAGGCGCGGGGCGGCGCCAAGCGGGATCGGGCCAAGGCTCATCCTGCCCTCGGAAAAGGTCAGGGGCAGGCGCAGCTCGCCTTCTTCGGCATCGGGAACGGGGGCTCCGGCTTGATCCGACAGTGCGACCGGCATGGCCGAAACCCGGCGCATCATGGCTTGCGCCAGCGGCACCGCGCGCTTCGGGATCATCCCGGCTTCTGCCGCAGCATCAAGCATCGGGATGGCGTCGCTGGTATAGATGGCCAGTGCCCCTTGGGCACGGCCCTGCGAGTCCGCGTCCAACCTGCCCAAGACCCGCGCGGACAGGGCGCCGACATGCAACTCGGCCCGGTCAATGCGCAGTCCCGTCATCATTGGGGAAGGCAGCGCGGCCATGGCGCGTGGCGTCGGCACCTTGTCCAGCCAGAACCGGCCTTGCCCCTCGAACGAGATCCGGTCCTCTGGCTCCAGCGCTCCGGTCAGGGTGGCCAGCACGGGCAGCGCCTTTGGATCCAGCCCTTCCAGCTTCCAGTTGACGTCATATCCGGCTTGGCTGCTTGCGGGAGCGCTGGGGTCAACGGGAACCGCATTCGCGGCAATATTCGCGGATTGGGCAAACGGCGCGCCATCCAGCACAAGGTTCGACGTCGCGACGTTCACCTCGCCGGGGGCCAGCCCCGCCAACGGCTGGAACCGGGCCGTGACGCTGGGGGGATCGAAGGTCAGTTCATGCGTGCCATCCGGCTGCTCGATGGTCGCCTTTCCGGGCAGACCGATGCGTGCGGTAAAGGGGGATAGCGGCTCGATCCACAAATCCGCCGAATCGAGCCTGACCGCACCATTGGAGATAGCGGCGACGGGGCCGGTGACATGGGCCCCGATCCGCAGCGGTTGGGGCGGCGTGTCGATGCGCTCCGCCGAAAACGCCTGTCCCTGTGCCTCCAGCCTGCGCAGCTCGCCCACGATCAGGTTTTCGGCAACCACGCCAGCGCCCGCCAGCATCACGACGACAAGGACCAGCCAGATCAGGGATTTGCGCATCATTTGCCTTTCCATTCGGACCGCTTGGATCGGCGGGCATCCTGCCCTAAGTTCTTGGTCAGAGAAAGAGAGGCGGCGCAAGCTGGCGGATGCGTGAAGGAACGGCTGGAATACTGGGTCTTTGCCTATGGGTCGCTGATGTGGGATCCGGGTTTTCCCGTCGCCGAGGCGGTCGGCGCGCGGCTTGCGGGCTTTGCCCGCCGATTCTGCCTGCGCTCGGTCGTCTATCGCGGGACCGAGGAGGCGCCGGGGCTGGTGCTGGGGCTGGACGCCGATATTGCGGCCAGCTGTCAGGGCTTGGCGCTGCGCGTGGCCGCTCCAGATTGGCCCGAGGCGTTGCAGGGGCTGCGCGCCCGCGAGCTGACGACCAACGCCTATGAGGAGCGCATGCTGGCCGTGACGCTTCAGGATGGGCGCGAGGTAGAGGCGGTGGCCTATGTCACCCGGCCGGATCACGTCCAGTATGCCGGCGCATTGAAGCTTGAGGAACAGGCCCGCATCATCGCCGTTGCGCGTGGCGGCCGTGGGCCGAATGCGGATTACCTGTTCAACACCACGTTGCATCTGGCGCAGATGGGGGTCGAGGATATCGATCTTGACGCGCTGTCCCGGCAGGTCCGCTGCCTGATCGGGCCGCGGGAAGATGCCGGGGACGACGCGGAAAACGACGCGGAACCGCCTGCTTAAGTCTTTACGGGCAAACGCTTCTGAACCGCTTGCATCGTGCCGCGCCGCCCTTACACTTGGCCGCGGATGAGCGAGAAGGGGGCGGCATTGTCGCAGGCAGAGACCGAAGACAGGAACAGTGCCGCCGAGCCCCCGGGCGGTGGGCGCAAGGACCGCGCGACCCGGCTTTCGGCCACGCGTGCGGCCCGCGGCGATGGGCGCAACGCGGCCGAGCCCTATTTCTCGCAGCCCGTGCGACAGGTCGTGCTGATGCTGATCGTGCTGGCGCTGGTGACGGTGGGCGCGTGGTTCGCCTATGCCCAGATCAAGCCGGTATTCGCCGCGAATCCGTGGCTTAACGGGGCAATCCTGTTCGTCTTTGCGCTTGGCGTTCTGACCTGCTTCTGGCAGGTGGCCCAGTTGATCAACTCGGTCAGCTGGATCGAGAGTTTTGCCGCAGGCAAGCTGGGCTATGCCCGGCAGGATCAGGCCCAGACGCAAGGCTATGCCGCCCCCCGCCTGTTGGCCCCGCTGGCGGCGCTGCTTGGATCGCGCGGTCCCATCGGGACCACGATCTCGACCGAGTCGGCACGCTCGATCCAGGATTCGGTCGCGACCCGTATCGACGAAGCCCGCGACATCACGAGATATCTTGGAAATCTTCTTATTTTCCTAGGTCTTCTGGGCACTTTCTACGGTCTTGCGACAACAGTGCCCGCCATTGTGGAAACCATCCGCACCCTCGCCCCGGAACAGGGCGAATCCGGGGTCGAAGTCTTCGACAAGCTGATGCACGGGCTGGAAACCCAGTTGGGCGGCATGGCGACCGCGTTCTCCAGCTCTCTGTTGGGGCTTGCCGGGTCTCTGGTCGTGGGCCTGCTGGAACTGTTTGCCAGCCATGGCCAGAACCGCTTCTATCGTGAGCTTGAGGAATGGCTTTCCTCGTTCACGCGCATCGGAATGGCGGGTGGCGAACAAGGCTTGGACCAGGCTGCGCTGGCAGAGTTCCTGGGCGCGATGGGCCTGCGCGTGACCGACCTGCAGGAATATTACCTTGAACGCGATACTCTGCGCGATCAGGAGGCCTCGGATGCCGATACCCGGTCGATGGCGCTGGCGGCAGGGGTCGAACGCCTGACCGCGCTGATCCAGTCGGACCGCGATGCGCTTGGCAGCGAACTTGCGGCCGAACGACGGGCGCAAGCGGACAGCCACCGCCGCCTGAGCGAGATCCTTGAGCGTCTTGCGGACGGGCAGGAGCGGCTGACCGATGCGACCACGGCCGTTGTCTCGGAGAGCACGCGGGTCGAGAACCTGACAGTGGGGCTGGACCGGGCCTTCGATCGACTGGCGGATGGACAGGAACAGCTTGTGGCGCTGGCGCGGAACGGCACCCATGCCCGTCTGCCTGATGAATTCTATGATATCGTTGCCCGCATGGCTGAGGGACAGCAGCAGGTCGCCTCGCTGATGTCACAACAGCAGCCGCCGGGCGATCGCGACCTTGACGGTGCCCATCTCGCTGCGCTGACCCGCGCACTGTCGCGGCTGACGGACGGGCAGGCGCGGCTGGTCGAACTGGCCGAAACCAAACCGGCCCAGCATGACGACCCCGAGGCGCGGATGCGCCTGCGGTCCATCGACGTACAACTGGGGCGGCTGGTCGAGGAAGCGGCAAGCGGACGCGACGGGCTGATCGCCGAACTGCGCGACGATATGGCCGCGCTGACCCGTGCCATCCGTGCGCTGGAGGGCCGGGATGGGGCTTAGCCGTCACGGGCGCGAGCGGTTCTCGGCCAATATCTGGCCGGGCTTCGTCGATGCGATGTCGACGCTGCTGTTGGTCCTGATCTTTGCGCTGACGATCTTCATGGTGCTGCAGTCCGTGCTGCGTGAACGCATCACCTCGCAGGACAGCGAATTGGAGCAGCTTGGCGACCGAGTGGCCAATCTCAGCGAGGCGCTGTCGACGTCGCAGGAACAGGGCGTTTCACTGGGGCGTGATCTTGCAGCGGAGCAGGCGCGATTGCGCGCCTCGGAGCAGGCGGTTTCCTCTGCGAGGGCCGAGATCGATGCCCAAGCCGAGGCGGCGAGGCTGGCGGCGGCACGGCGCGAAGCGCTGGATGCGCTGATCGCCGATTTGCGGCAACGAAACGAACAGGCAGGCACCTCGCTGACCCAGACGCAGGCGCAGCTTTCCGATGCCGAGGCCGCGCGGATCGCCGACGCCGCCGCTGCCAAGGCCCTGCAAGAGCGGCTGGACAAGTCGGATGCCGAATTGACGGCGACCACGCTTGCTCTGGACGATGCTCGCAAGAAGGCCGAGGAGACGTTGACCCTGCTGGCCGCCGCGGATGCCGCCAAGAAGGAATTGGGCGACAAGGCCCAGACCAACGCGACCGAAGCCGAGCGCCAGGCCGGCCTTTTGGCCCTGGCCCAGCAGAAGCTGGCCGACCAGCAGGCCCTGTCGACCGAGGATCAGCGCCGCGTCGCGCTGCTGAACCAGCAGGTCGCGCAACTGAACGACCAGCTTGGCAATCTGCACTCGGTCCTTGAAGGTGCGAACCAGGACCAGAAAGAAACCGACTTGAAGGTTGAGGATCTGGGTCGCCAGTTGAATGTCGCGCTGATCCGCGCCGCGGATGAAGAGCGCAAGCGCCGCGCGCTTGAGGAAGACGCGCGTAGCAAGGCCGAGGCCGAGGCCAAGGACCTCGCCCGCTATCGTTCGGAATTCTTCGGCCGTCTGTCGCAAATCCTTGAAGGGCGCGAAGGCGTGCGTGTGGTCGGGGACCGCTTCGTCTTTTCCTCGGAAGTGCTGTTTCCGACCGGAGAGGCGACCCTTTCGACCGAGGGCATGTCCCAGATCGCCCGCGTGACCGAGCAGTTGAAGCAGATCTCCGGCGAGATCCCCTCGCAGATCGACTGGATCATTCGCGTCGACGGCCATACCGACAGCCAGCCGCTGTCGGGGCAGGGCCGCTATCGCGACAACTGGGAGTTGAGCCAAGCGCGTGCGCTGTCAGTCGTGCGCTACATGATCGACGATCTGGGTTTTCCCGCGAACCGATTGCTGCCCGCAGGTTTTGCCGATACCCGCCCGGTCGCCAGCGGCGACAGCCCCGAGGCGCATGCCCAGAACCGCCGGATCGAGCTGAAACTGACCGAGCGTTAGACCCGCGGATCGATCAGCGTATATTGGTCGGGAAAGCGGTTCAGGTAGCGGATCATCGGTCCTGCCGCCCGCCATTGGCGGAACAGGGCGGTGCGCAGCGCCCCGGCTTCGGGCCAGTGCCGCCGAGTCGAGCGGCTGACCTGCGGTGCCGTCGGGAAGTGCCGCGCCAGCACCCGGCCGAAAGCATCGCGCATTCGCATGGGCACGATCCCCTGCGAGCTGTCGAGCCACGGTTTCCGGGTGCCGATGAAATGGACCAGGCACGGATCGACCATGCTGGTCAGATGTGCCGAAGCCGAGGTGAACTGCCAGTTCCACAGCGGGCTGATCTCGGCCCAGTCGCCTTTCAGGATCCCGTTCATCAGCGCCTGGTCGCGGCCCAGCCCGGCCAGATGTTCGCGCGCGAAGTCGGCAGCCCGATTGGCAAGATCCTGTGTCGCAAATGCCTCGGTGTCGATCATGACCACGCCAGCGTTGAAATAGGGATGGGCCGGTTCGCCCAGCTTCTTGAATTCGGACACCTTGCGGCCGGGCGTGCGCCATTGCCGGTTATCGCGCACCGCGGCGACGGCGCGCCCCAGCATGTCGGCCGAAAGAAGTTGCGCCGGGTCGCCGCGTTCGTAAAGGATGTCCGCGTCGATCACCAGGATGCGCCGGTAATGCCCGCGCAGCGCGTTGCCCAGAAACAGCTCCATATAGGTTGCAAGCGAGCGGCGCGCGTCCAAGGGCAGGGCGTTCAGCAGCGCGTCGTCGCGCGCGGCGACGTGGTGGATCCCCGCCTGCATCAGTGCCTGCGGCATCTCGACCGGCTCGGGCCCGCCGATCAGCACGTCATGCGCATTCCCCGCCGCCGCAAGGGCCAACGCAGGTGTCGCCGCATAGGGCAGATAATTCGCATCGCAGGCCACGATGACCGCAAGGTCCGAGCGTGGCTGGAAGCCGGGACTGAAGATCGGCGTCAGCGCCATGGGCGGTCCGCAGAAGTCATGGCTGGCCCTTTGATCCAGACGGTTCAGTCCAGTATTACGACTGCCGTCCGGGATTTCGCAATGGCATCAGGTCTCTTGTGGCGCAGGTTCGCGCGGGGGACGGCCGATCACCTCGCGAAGCGCGTCGAGTTCGATGAAGTTGTCGGCCTGCCGGCGCAGTTCGTCCGCGATCATCGGGGGCTGGCTGCGCATGGTGGACACGACCGACACGCGGACGCCTTGGCGTTGCAACGCCTCGACCAGCGGACGAAAGTCGCCATCGCCCGAGAAGAGGACGGCATGGTCCAGGCGCGGGGCCAGTTCCATCGCGTTCACCACAAGCTCGACATCCATATTGCCCTTGACCTTGCGGCGCCCAAGCGCGTCAGTGTATTCCCGTGCCGGCTTCGTCACCATCGAGAAGCCATTGTAATGCAACCAATCGACCAGGGGCCGGATGGGTGAGTAATCCTCGTTTTCGAGCAGCGCCGTATAGTAATAGGCGCGGATCAGTTTTCCCCTGCGTTCGAATTCCTGGCGGAGCAGCTTATAGTCGATGTCGAATCCCAACGACTTTGCCGCTGCGTAAAGGTTCGAACCGTCAATGAACAAAGCTAGCCGATCGTCTTTGTAAAACACGATAACCTCGATATGACTCAGAATAGATTGCCTTCGGCGAACCTAGCCCTGGTCGCAATTGGCGGGAACCTGCCTAGTTTGGCAGGTCCTCCCGAGGCCACAATTCGCGCAGCGGTTGAGCAAATCATACAGTTGCCGGGAGTGGTTCTGTCGTCATTAAGCAGGTTCTGGAAAACGCCGGCATTTCCTGCCGGATCTGGCCCTGATTATGTGAATGCGGCGCTTTCCTTGCAAACGGTAAATTCTCCGGATGAGCTTCTTTCCGCGCTTCACCGGATCGAACACGATCTGGGGCGGGTGCGCGAGGGGGCGCGCTGGCAGGCGCGGGGGATCGACCTGGACTTGATCGCCTATGGCGACCTTGTCCTGCCCGATCTTGCGACCCATGACGCCTGGCGCGGATTGCCGCCCGAACGCCAGGCCGAGACCGCGCCCGAAACGCTGATCCTGCCCCATGCCCGGATGCAGGACCGGGGCTTTGTCCTGGTGCCGCTGGCCGAGGTCGCGCCGGGTTGGCGCCACCCGCGCCTGGGGCGAAGTGTGGCCGAGATGTTGGCCGCCTTGCCAGCAGATGCGCGGGCGGATATACGAGCCCTGACAACTTGACATTCCTCGGGCGAAGCGCCAAATATTCGGCTTCGCCCTGCATCCCGTATTCAAGCCAAAGGTGACCGATGGCCCGTGTGACAGTCGAAGATTGCGTCGACAAGGTTCCGAACCGTTTCGATCTCGTGATGCTGGCCTCGCATCGCGCCCGTGAGATCACGGCCGGCAGCCAACTGACCATCGACCGCGACAACGACAAGAACCCGGTTGTCGCCCTGCGTGAAATCGCTGACGAAACCCAACCGGTTGACGAACTGCGCGAACGCATGATCGAGGCGACCCAGACCCAGATCGAGGTCGACGAGCCGGAAGAGGACGCGATGGCCCTGTTGCTGGGTGCCGAAGTTGATCGTCCGAAACCCGCCGACGAGGAATCGGAAGAGCGCATGCTTCGCATGATGCTGGAAGCCCAGGGCCGCAACTAAGCCAGGGCTGACACGGGGTCTTCGCCAGAACATGATCGACGTCGAAGACCTTATCGCGCTGGTTCGAAACTATAATCCGCGCACCAATGCCGATCTGATTCGCGACGCCTATGAATATGGGCGTCGCATGCATGAAGGGCAGTTCCGCCATTCAGGCGAGCCCTATTTCACCCATCCGGTCGCCGTCGCCGCCATCCTGACCGAGATGCGGCTGGACGACGCCACCATCATCACCGCATTGCTGCACGACACGATCGAGGACACGCGCTCGACCTGGGCCGAGGTCGCGCAGATGTTCGGGCGCGAGATCGCGGATCTTGTCGATGGCGTGACCAAGCTGACCAACCTGCAGCTGTCGGGCGCGCATTCCAAGCAGGCCGAGAATTTCCGCAAGCTTTTCATGGCGATGTCGCGCGATCTTCGCGTGATTCTGGTGAAGCTGGCTGACCGTCTGCACAATATGCGCACGATCAAGTCGATGCGTCCCGACAAGCAGGCCCAGAAGGCGCGCGAAACCATGGACATCTATGCGCCGCTCGCCGGGCGCATGGGCATGCAATGGATGCGCGAAGAGCTTGAGGATCTTGCCTTCAAGGTCATCAACCCCGAGGCGCGCAACTCGATCATCCGTCGCTTTGTCAGCCTGCAGCGCGAATCCGGCGATGTGATCCCAAAGATCACCGCCGACATCCGCTCGGAACTGGAGCGCGAGGGGATCGAGGCCGACGTCTATGGCCGCGCGAAAAAGCCGTTCAGCATCTGGCGCAAGATGCAGGAAAAGCAGCTTTCCTTTTCGCGCCTGTCCGACATCTACGGTTTCCGCATCATCACTCGCAGTGAGGCCGACTGTTATCGTACGCTGGGCGTGATCCACCACCGCTGGCGCGCCGTGCCCGGTCGGTTCAAGGATTACATCAGCCAGCCCAAGGCCAACGGCTACCGCTCGATCCACACCACGGTTTCGGGGCGCGATGGCAAGCGGGTCGAGGTGCAGATCCGCACCCGTCAGATGCACGAGGTCGCGGAATCCGGCGTGGCTGCGCATTGGGCCTATCGTGACGGCGCACGGACCGAGAACCCGTTTGCCGTCGATCCGGGCGAATGGATCGCCAGCCTCACCGAGCGTTTCGGCGAAGAGGATCACGATGAGTTCCTCGAGCATGTGAAGCTCGAGATGTATTCCGATCAGGTGTTCTGCTTTTCGCCAAAGGGCGACGTGATCCCGCTGCCCAAGGGCGCGACGCCGATCGACTTCGCCTATGCGATCCACACCCGGCTGGGAAATTCCTGTGTCGGCGCCAAGGTCGATGGCATTCGTGTGCCGCTGTGGACGCGGTTGAAGAATGGGCAGTCGGTCGAGATCATCGCGGCCTCCGGGCAAAGGCCGCAGCCGACATGGCTGGACATTGTCGTGACCGGCCGGGCCAAGGCCGCGATCCGGCGAAGCCTGCGGCAAGAGGACCGCTCGCGCTTCATCCGGCTGGGGTCTGAACTGATCCGCGTCGCGTTCGAGCATGTGGGCCGCCGCGTCACCGACAAGGCGCTGCGGACCGCCGCGCGGACCATGGCCCTGCCGGATACGGATGAACTTCTGGCCCGGATCGGCAGTGCCGAAATCTCGGCGCATGAAGTCTTGTCCGCACTATACCCCGAACTTGCGGCCAAGCGCAGCGAGATTGACGCGAAGCGCGCGGTTGCCGGGCTTGAGGCCGATCAGGAATTCACCCGCGCCCCGTGCTGCAATCCTTTGCCGGGCGAACGGATCGTGGGCATCACCTATCGTGGCAAGGGCGTGGTGATCCATGCCATCGACTGCCCCGTCCTGGCCGAATTCGAAGACAGTCCCGACCGCTGGGTCGACCTGCATTGGCGCGAGGGTCAGCATCCTGCCGCCTATTCGGCGAACCTGTCGCTGACGATCCGCCACGACGCGGGGGTGCTGGGTCGGATCTGCACGTTGATCGGCGGGCAGGGCGCGAATATCTCGGATCTGGTTTTCCTTGACCGCAAGCCGGATTTCTATCGCCTGCGGGTCGAGGTGGAGTTGCGCGACAGCGAGCATCTGCATGCCCTGCTGACCGCACTTGAGGCGGAAAGCGACGTGGCCCAGATTGCAAGGATCCGCGACCCGCTGGCGCATCTCGACTGAACGCCGGCCGTCAGGCGCCCAACCGGTCCCGCAGCGAATACCAGGACATGCCCGCGACGAGCAGGGGCCAACGCAGCAGCGTGCCTCCGGGGAAGGGATGGACCGGCAACGCGGACATCGTGTCGAAACCTTCCGACTGGCCTTGAACCGCCTGCGCCATCAGCTTGCCCGCCAGCGTCGCCAGCGCCAGCCCGTGACCGGAATAGCCGCTGGCCGACAGGCAGTTCGGGGCCGGACGGATGAAACAGGGCATACGCGTCATGGTGATCGCCAGCGTCCCGCCCCAGGCATAAGCCAGCCTGACGTCCGCAAGGCCGGGATAGATTTCCAGCAATGGTTTTCGAACCTTGGCGGCTATATCCGCGGGGAAGCGGTAGCTGACATTCTCGCCCCCGCCGAAGATCAGCCGGCTGTCGGAATCCAGCCGCCAGTAATTGACGACGAATTTCGTGTCATGGACGCCGATATTGCGAGTCAGGACTTCGGCCGCGCGCGCGCCCAACGGCTCGGTCGCGACGATGAAGTTGTTGATCGGCATGACCCGCGCGGCGACCTTGGGCTCAAGTGTGCCCAGATAGCCATTCGCGGCCAGGATCAGGTGATCGCAACAGACCTGACCATCCGCCGTTGTCACAGTGGTCTTGCCCCCGGCTTGCCGGGCGTGGTCGATCCCCGTCACTTCCGAGCGTTCATGAATGACCGCGCCCGCGGCATCGGCAAGCCGCGCCATGCCAAGGGAAAGGTTCAGCGGGTGCAGGTGTCCGGCGCCGTGATCCAACTCTCCCGCGACATAGGCGTCCGAGGGCAGGATCGCGCGAAAGGCGTCGCGATCCAGCGCCTCGATCCGGTCATAGTCATAGTCGCGTGCAAGTCGTTCGATCAGCGCAGTCGCGTGATCGAATTCGGCGCGCGTACGGAATGCATGGGCGATCCCGTCCGCGACCGGAACGCCGGCACGGGCGGCAATGTCGCGGGTCAGGCGCTTTGCGTCCTCGGCCAGATCCCACAGCCTGCGCGCGGCGTCGCGACCCGCCATCTTTTCTAGGTCGTCGACCTCAAGCCGCTGCCCCGATCCAAGCTGTCCACCATTGCGCCCCGACGCGCCGAAACCCACGCGATGCGCCTCAAGCAGGATGACGCGGCGCCCGGCCTCGGCCAGATGCAGCGCCGCGGAAAGGCCGGTATAGCCGCCGCCGATGACGACGACATCGGCCTGCGCCTTGCCCCGCAAAGGGGGAAAGGCGCGAAGTTCCGTCCGTGTCGCGGCGTAAAGGCTGGGCGGATATTCCCCGTCGCGATCATTCGAATGCAGCAGGTTCATACGTTCAGCAGCAGGTGCTCCCGCTCCCATGGGCTGATGACTTGCAGGAACTCTTTGTATTCGTTGCGCTTGACCGCTTGATAGACGGCGATGAACTCGGCCCCCAGAACCTCGCGCATCGGGGCGCTTTCGTCCATCAGGTCCAGCGCATCGCCCAGGTTATAGGGCAGTTCATCCTGCGACATATAGGCGTCGCCCAGGCATTCGGCGCGGGGACTTTCCTGCTCAATCAATCCCAGATAGCCGCAGGCCAGGCTGGCGGCCAGCCCCAGATAGGGGTTGCAGTCCATTCCGGCAAGACGGTTTTCGATCCGCCGCGCCTCTGGCCCCGAGATCGGCACACGCAGCCCGGTGGTGCGGTTGTCACGCCCCCATTCAAGGTTGATAGGTGCTGCAAAATCAGGGACATAGCGACGATAGCTGTTGACGTATGGAGCCAGTAGCGCCACCGCGGCGGGCAGGTGCTTCTGCATCCCGGCGATGAAATGCATGAAGGCGGGGGTCTCGTGGCCCTTCTCGTCCGAGAAGATGTTCCGCCCCGTTTCGATTCCGACCACAGAATGGTGGATATGCATCGCGCTGCCCGGCTCGCCCTCGATCGGCTTGGCCATGAAGGTCGCGAAACAGTCGTGGCGCAGCGCCGCCTCGCGGATCAGGCGCTTGAAATAGAAGATCTGGTCGGCCAGATGCACCGGGTCGCCGTGGTTCAGGTTGATCTCGACCTGGCCGGCGCCACCTTCCTGCAGGATGCCGTCGATCTCGAAGCCCTGCGCCTCGGCGAAATCATAGATGTCGTCGATGACCTTGCCGTATTCGTCCACGGCCGACATCGAATAGGCCTGCTTGGCCGCGGCGCGGCGGCCAGAGCGGCCCATCGGCGGCATGATCGGCTGGTTCGGGTCGATGTTGCGCGCGACCAGAAAGAACTCCATCTCGGGCGCGACGATCGGTTTCCAGCCCTTTTCCCGGTAAAGGTCGACGACCCGCTTCAGCACGTTGCGCGGCGCCGTCGGCACCGGCTCTCCGGTCTGGGTCGAGACGTCGTGGATAACCTGCAAGGTCACGTCCGCAGTCCAGGGCGCGGCCGTCGCGGTCGAGAAATCCGGCGTCAGGATCATGTCCGGCTCGGTGAACGCGCCCGAGGGGTTGTCGGCCCAGTCCCCCGTGATCGTCTGAAGGAAGATCGAGTTCGGCAAATAGAACCGTTCCTGATGCGCGAATTTCGATGCCGGCATGGCCTTGCCACGGGCGACGCCCGCGATGTCGGCGACGATGCATTCGACCTCGTCCAGCCGGCGGCCGGCGACAAAATCCTGGGCGGCTTGCGGGGTCTCTTCGATCCAGCGCGCCTTCATGCGGCACCCTGTTCGCGCTGGGTGGCGCGGGGCGCCTTGAAGAAAGTCTCGATCCGGTCGGCCATGACCGAGGACTGGCGCGGCCCCCCCATCCGGGCGCGGGCGCGGTCCAGCAGGGGTTCGGGGACGACGCCCTTTGCCCTTGTCTCGATCAGGCCCTGGATGAAGGCATCGGGGAATTCGGGATGGGCCTGGACCGTAAAGGCGCGGTCATCATAGATCAGCGCCGCGTTCTCGCAAAAACCGTTGGTCGCGGCGACCTGCGCGCCCTCGGGGCGGGTCACGACCTGATCCTGGTGCCAGGCGTTCAGTGTCACCGGTTCGCCGCCGAAATCGTAATCCTGCGCGCCGACCGACCAGCCTCCGCCGAATTTCTCGACCTTGCCGCCAAGTGCCTGTGCGATGATCTGGTGGCCAAAGCAGATCCCGACCATCGGAACATGCGCCGCATATGCATCGCGGATAAAGGCCTCAAGCGGGCGGATGAAGGGATGATCCTCATAGGCGCCGTGGCGCGAGCCGGTCAGCAGCCAGCCGTCAGCGTCGTGCACGCTGGCTGGGAACTGCATGTTCTCGACGTGATAGCTGGTGAATTCGAATCCCCGTCCGTCCAGAAGCTGTTCGAACATGGTGTCATAGTCGCCCAGTTCGCCGCGAAGAAGTTCGGGCGACTGGCCGCATTTCAGGATGCCGATGCGCATGATTGGCCTGTTGATTGTTCCCGGCAAAGGTAGTCGGCGCAGGGGAACGCGGCAAGGCCCTCCCTCACTCCTTGGTGGGGCTGGCCCTGCCGCGGCGGCCGCGCTAGGGTCGGGCCAACCCGTTCGCAGGAAAGGAAATCCAATGCCCGGTCTTCGCCCTGATGTCGATCCAGACGGCCTGCAGGAATTCTCGGTCGTCTTCACCGACCGGTCGCTGAACCACATGTCGCAGAAATACCAGGGCGTCATGCGCGATATTTCCGCGACCCTGCGCGAAGTCTATCACGCCGAAGCCGTGGCCCTTGTCCCCGGTGGCGGCACCTGCGCGATGGAGGCGGTGGCCCGCCAGTTCGGCCGCGACGCCCATGCGCTGATCGTGCGCAATGGTTTCTTCAGCTTTCGGTGGAGCCAGATTTTCGACATGGGCGGGTTTGCCCGCGAAACGACAGTGATGATGGCGCGTCCGGCGGGGAATGAGCCGCGCGCGCCCTTTGCCCCCGCTCCGGTCGAGGAGGTTGTCTCCAAGATCCGCGAGACGCGGCCCGATGCCGTCTTCGCCCCGCATGTCGAGACGGCTGCCGGGATGATCCTGCCCGACGACTATATCCGTGCCATCGCCGATGCCGCGCATGAGGTCGGGGCGATCATGGTGCTGGACTGCATCGCCTCGGGCGCGATCTGGGTCGACATGCAGGCGACCGGCGTCGACGTCCTGATCTCGGCCCCGCAAAAGGGGTGGTCGGCCTCTCCTTCGGCGGGGATGGTCATGCTGTCGGCGCGCGGCGTCGAACGGCTTGAGGCGACGACCTCGAACAGCTTCGCGCTGGACCTGAAGAAGTGGCGCGCGATCATGAAGGCCTATGAGGATGGCGGGCACGCTTATCACGCCACCATGCCGACCGACGCGTTGCTGGGCCTGCGCGAGGCGATGGAAGAAACGCGCGCGCTTGGGTTCGAAACGGCGCGGGACGCGCAGTGGAAGCTGGGCAATGCCGTTCGTGCGGAGTTGGCCAAGCGTGGCCTGCGTTCCGTCGCGGCCGAAGGGTTCGCCGCCCCCGGCGTGGTCGTCTGCTATACCGATGACGCCGAGATCCAGACCGGCCGCAAATTCTTGGCGCAAGGCTTTCAGATCGCTGCGGGCGTTCCCCTGCAGGTGGGCGAGGGGGAAAGCTTCCGCACCTTCCGCATCGGGCTTTTCGGGCTCGACAAGCTGAACGATGTTGACGGCACGCTGGCGCGTCTGGTCCCGGCCTTCGACGCAGTGCTGTGACCCGCGCGGACCGGCCGTCAGGACGCGACGGCCGGTTCCAGCACCTTGTCCGGGACGATGACCAGCTTGCCGATGAAATCGCGGCTGCGTTCGGCAAAGACGCGCTCTGCCTCGTGCAGGCGCGACAGGGGCATGGTCCCGGCCAGCACCGGCTTCAACCGCCCCTCGCGGATCCAGTCGATCAACTGCCGCGCCTCGTCCCGCGTGCCATGCGAGACGCCGAAGATCTGCACCTGGTTCAGATAGATCAGGGTCCAGGGCAGGGCGGTCACATTGCCGCCGCTGGCCCCCGCGATCGAGATCCGGGGGGCCGTGCGGCGGGCGCGCAGGTCCCGGCACATCACCTCGATCAGCGGGATGGTCATCTCGCCCCCGACAAGATCCATCACCGCGTCGATGATGACGCCCCCCGTGGCGGCGTCGATCGCGGTCCCCCAGTCCGACACCGCGCTGCGATCGATGACCGATGCCGCCCCCAGTCTCCGCAGTGCCTCGGCCTTGCCGGCGCTGGCGATGGCATGGGGGATCGCCCCGATGACCCGGCAAAGCTGGATCAGGGCGGTGCCGACCCCGCCCGACGCGCCGGTCACGATCACATGCTCGCCCGCCCGGACCCCGGCTGAGGTCAGCATGTGATAGCCCGTCTGCCATGAACACATGCCCAGAGTCGCCAGTTCGGCATCACTCAGTTCCGGGTTCGGGATCGCGTGGAACTGGTCCGAGGGGAAGACGCCATATTCCGCGAACCCGCCATCGGCCCCGTGTCCGAAGTAATCGGGGGCAAGGTTCAGGTCGCCGCGCCCGTCGGGATAGATGTTGAAGTCCAGCAGGCCTCGCTCTCCGATCCGGTTGGGCGCGACGCCCGCGCCCACGGCCACGACATGCCCGACGGTGTCCGCGCCTTGGATGCGCGGAAAACCAAGGCTGGGACCGGCCATCGCGAATGACGTGACCGCGCCGTCATCGGCGGTTGAATACAGCCCTTCGCGAACCTTGCGGTCGGTGTTGTTCTTGGCGCAGGCGGTGATGCGGACCAGAACCTCGCCAGCACCGGGGCGGGGTACGGGCCAATCCGTGCGCCATTCCAGGCGGTCCAATCCGCCATGACCCGTCAGGACCATGGCGGACATGCTGCGCGGCAGGTCGGTCATCGCCTCAGCCCAACACTTCGCTGACGGATTCCACCGTGGCCCCGACGATCACGTCGGCCTCGGCCTCGGTCAGGCAAAGCGGCGGGGCCAGACCAATGATGTCGCCTTGCGGCATGGCCCGCGCGATGACGCCCCGCCGCAGCATGGCTGCGACGACCTTGCCGCCAACGCCCTCGGACGGGTCGAAGAAGGCGCGCGTTTCCCGGTCGCGGACCAGCTCGACGGCGCAAAGCATGCCTTCACCCCGGATCTCGCCCACATGGGCGTGCCCGCCCAGCGCCGCTTGCATCCGTTGGTTCAGATAGGCCCCGGTCCTGCCTGCATTCGCGACCAGCCCCAGTTCATCGATCAGCTTCAGGTTCGCGATCCCCGCTGCCGCGCCGATCGGGTGGGCGGAATAGGTCCAGCCGTGGCCGAAGACGCCGAATTCGTCGCTGCCCTGCATCAGCACCTCCCAGACCCGCTCACCGACGATGCTGCCCGACAGCGGCGCATAGGCCGAGGTCAGGCCCTTGGCGCAGGTAATGATGTCGGGGCTGAGGCCATAATGATCGCTGCCGAACATGCTGCCCAGCCGCCCGAACCCCGTCACGACCTCATCCGCGATCAGCAGGATGTCGTGGCGTGCCAGAACCTTCTGGATCGCCTGCCAATAGCCTTTCGGCGGGGGAACGATGCCGCCGGTGCCCAGCACGGGTTCACCGATGAAGGCCGCGATGGTGTCGGCACCTTCGGCCGCGATCAGCTTTTCCAGCTCCTCGGCGCAATGGGCACTGAACTGCTCCTCGGTCATGCCCGCGTCCTTGCGGCGGAAATAATACGGCGCTTCGGTATGGATCACCTGCGCCAGCGGCAGATCGAATTTCTTGTGGAAGAGTTCGAGGCCGGTCAGCGAGCCGGTCATCAGCCCCGACCCGTGATAGCCCCGCCAGCGCGAGATGATCTTCTTCTTCTGCGGCAGGCCGCGGATATTGTTGTAATACCAGACCAGCTTGACGTTGGTTTCATTGGCGTCCGAGCCGCCCAGCCCGAAATAGACCCGCGCCATGCCCTTGGGCGCGCGATCCATGACCATCTTCGCCAGCGTGATCGAGGCTTCCGAGCCGTGCCCGGCATAGGAATGGTAATAGGCCAGCTCCTGCGCCTGCTTCGCGATAGCGTCAGCGATCTCGGTCCGGCCATAGCCTACGTTCACGCAGTAAAGCCCGGCAAACCCATCCAGGAGGCGATTGCCGTCGCGGTCGATGATGTGGACGCCTTCGGCCGTCCGGATGATCCGTTGCGCACCCTCGCCCCGTGCAAACTGACCGATATTGGTCGAGGGGTGGAAGAAGCTCTCGCGGTCCCATTTGGACAGCTCGTCATTGGTCAGCATCACGCTCTCCTGTCATGCTCTGCCCAGTCGCGGCAGACGTATTTGATCTCGGTGAAGGCCTCGAGCCCGTGACGCGAGCCTTCTCGGCCAAGGCCGGATTGCTTCATGCCCCCGAAAGGGATCGGCGCGCCCGTCACCTTGGTGCGGTTGACGGCGACCATGCCGAACTCCAGCGCGCGGGACAGGCGATAGATGCGGCGCGGATCCTGCGTGTGCAGATAGGCGACAAGGCCGTATTCCGTGGCATTGGCGATGCTGATCGCCTCGGCCTCGGTCGCAAAGGCGGCCAGCGCGGCGATGGGGCCAAAGGTTTCCTCGCGGAAAATCCGGGCGTCCGGTGGCACCTCGGCCAAAACCGTCGGCTGGAAGAACAGCGGCCCCTGCGGATCGCGGGCGCCGCCGGTCATCAGCCTCGCGCCCCGGTCAAGGGCGTCGCGGATCTGATCCTCCTGCTTCCTGACAGCGTTCTCGTTCATCAACGGGCCCAGATCGCGGTCCAGCTTTCCCGGTCCCAGCGTCAGCGCCGCCGTGGCATTGGCGAAGCGGCGGCAGAATTCGTCATAGATCGGCCGTTCGATCAGGAAGCGGTTCGCGCCAAGGCAATCCTGACCCGAGGTTGCGAACTTCGCCTTGATCGCCTCGTCCACCGCCAGTTCAAGGTCGCAATCGGCGAAGACGATGAAGGGGGCGTGGCCACCCAGTTCCAGGACCAGCCGCTTTACGGTGTCCGAGGATTGCCGATAGAGCAGCTTGCCGATCTCGGTCGAGCCGGTGAAGCTCAGCACCCGAACGCGGGGATCGGCGCACCATTCCGCGACGATCTCGGGTGCGGCGCCGGTGACGACATTGAAGACGCCCGCAGGCAGCCCCGCGCGGTGGGCCAGTTCCGCCAGCGCCGTCGCGGACAGCGGGGTTTCGGCCGAGGGGTGGACGACCACCGTGCAGCCCGCCGCCAGCGCGGCGGCAGCCTTGCGGGTAATCATGGCGCAGGGAAAGTTCCAGGGCGTGACCAGCGCGGCGACGCCCAGCGGTTCGCGCCAAAGCTCCATCTCGGCGGTGGAAAGATGCGAGGTGATGCTTTCGATATTCGGACGCTTGGCTTCCTCGGCATAAAATTCGACGAAGCTTGCCGCATAGTCGATCTCGCCCCGCGCCTCGGACAGGGGCTTGCCCTGTTCGGCGGTCATCAGTTGCGCCAGATCCTCGCGATTGTCGCGGATCAGCTGGAACCAGCGGTTAAGCAGCGTCGAGCGGTCCTGCGGCAGCATCATTGCCCATGCCGGAAAGGCGGCATGGGCGGCATCGACCGCCTTGCACGCGCCCTTTGCGTCGATCTTTGCAACGCCGGCGATCACGTCCCCGGTTGCGGGGTCGGTGACGCCAAAGCGCGGATCGGCCGCAATCCAGCGCCCCCCGACATAGGCGTCTTCGCGCATCAGAGCAGGGTCGTTCAGCATGGTTCATCCTCGATCTCGACGCCGATCACGGCCACGCAGTCGCCGGGCTTCACAAGGCCGGGGAAATGCCGGGCCATCATCACGCCGTCGCGCCGGGCGCGGATGATGACGGCGGGCAGGCCGGTGCGGGCGACAGGAAAGATGCGGGCGACCGGCTGGTCGCGCCGGACCGGGTCGCCAAGGTCCACCAGGAACTCGATCAACCCGCCGTCCTCGGCAAAGGCGAAGCAATCGGCGTCGGGCATGTCCAGCCACTGGGTTGGTGTGGGCGCAGGATCGCCCCGCATCGCGCCGGCCGCGATCAGCAGGTTGCGCAGCCCACGCCGGGCGATGCCCGCGGTGCGGGCGCTGGCGGTGCCGCCGCCGCCCAGCTCGGTCGTGACGAAGACCTTGCCCATGTCCTCGGCCGCGGTGTCGTACATGCCGACCGCGTCGATTTCCAGCATCCGGACCGACCAGGGCGCGGCAAATGCGCGGACCAGATCGAAGCTTTGTTCCTGCTGGCGCTTGTCTGGCAGGATATGCGCGGCGCAATAGGGCAGGAAATCCAGCGTCTTGCCGCCCGAATGGAAATCCAGAACCACATCGGCCATCGGCAGCAGCACGCGCTGGAAGTAATCCGCGATCTTCTGCGTGACCGTTCCGTCGGGCCTGCCCGGAAAGCTGCGGTTCAGGTTGCCCCGATCGATGGGCGAGGTGCGAGTCCCCGCAAGGAAGGCCGGGTGGTTCATCGCCGGAATGATGATGATGCGTCCGGTGACATCCTCGGCCCGGATGGCCGAGGCCAGATCGAACAGCGCGATCGGCCCCTCGTATTCGTCGCCGTGGTTCGCCCCGGTCAGCAGGACCGTCGGCCCCGCGCCATTATTGACGACGCTAAGCGGGATCATCACCGAACCCCATGCTGCATCGTCTCGGGAATAGGGCAGGCGCAGGAAGCCGTGGTTCACACCCGGCGCCTCGAAATCCACCGTCGCCGATATGGGCGAGGGGGCAAGCTGGATCTGGGTCTGAAGCATGGCCTCAGTCCTTCACGAACAGCTTGCGGGGCACGTTCGCCAGGCATTCGACGCCGGTTTCGGTGATCAGGATCGACTCGGTGATCTCAAGCCCCATATCCTCCAGCCACAGGCCGGTCATGAAATGGAAGGTCATGCCGGGTTCCAGCACGGTCTTGTCGCCTGGTCGCAGCGACATGGTGCGCTCGCCCCAGTCCGGGGGATAGCTGACGCCGATGGGATAGCCGGTGCGGTTGTCCTTCTTGATGCCGTATTTTGCCAGCACGTCGAAGAAGCCCTTGGCGATATCCTCGCAGGTATTGCCGGGCTTCGCGGCGGCAAGCCCCGCCTCCATCCCTTCCAGCGTGGCCTTTTCGGCGTCCAGAAAGGCTTGCGTCGGCTTGCCCAGAAACACCGTGCGGGACAGCGGGCAATGATAGCGGTTGAAGCAACCCGCGATCTCGAAGAACGTGCCTTCGCCCGATTTCATGGGCTTGTCGTCCCAGGTCAGGTGCGGCGCCGAGGCGTCGCGCCCCGAGGGCAGCAGCGGCACGATCGCGGGATAATCGCCGCCGATCCCATCCACCCCGCGCGTGCCCGCGTCATAGATCTCGGCCACGAGATCGCATTTGCGCATCCCGACCTCGATCCGGTCCACGATACGGGCATGCATCGCCTCGACGATGCGGGCGGCGTTGCGCATATAGGCGATTTCCTGCGGCGACTTGACCGCCCGCTGCCAGTTCACCAGCGCCGTGCAATCGCTGAAGCGCGCGTCGGGCAGGTTCTTCGTCAAGCTGGCAAAGGCGGCGGCGGTGAACCAGTAATTGTCCATCTCGACGCCGATGCGCTTCGCAACCCAACCCTTATCACGCAGGATGCCCGACAGGTAATCCATCGGGTGCCTTTCGGGATTCTGCACGTAATGGTCTGGATAGCCGATGATATTTTCGTGGCGCAGATAGGCCGTCAGCTTCGCCCCGTTCGCGTCCTGCCCGCGTCCGAACCAGATCGGCTCGCCATCGGGCGGGACGACGACGCATTGGTGGACATAGAAGGACCAGCCGTCATAGCCGGTCAGCCAGTTCATGTTCGAGGGGTCGGTGACGATCAGCAGATCGACCCCTTTCGCGTCCATGGCCTTGCGCGTTTTTGCTAGGCGGGCTGCATATTCCTGCCGGGTGAATTTCAATGAGACGTCTGTCATGGTGATGCTCTCAAAGGGAAAACTGCGCGCCGGCCCCGGCGGCTTGCGCGCGGGACAGGGCAAGGGCTGCGATGGCGGTGTCCTGGATGCCGGTGCCGGTCAGGTCGGCCAGGGTGATCTGGTCGGGGCTGGTGCGACCGGCGGCGAGGCGGGCGATGATCTGCCCAAGCTCGTGAAAGTCGCGATGGACAAGCGCGGAATGATGCAACTCGCCCAGCCGTCGGGTCTGCGACAGCCGGTCGGCGACGTAATAGGCCGCATCGATCAGGTCGGGTGCGATCTCGTTCTTGTGCTCGGCATCCGATCCCATGGCGGTGACATGGGTTCCGGGCCGGACATCGGCAGCTGACAGGATTGGCTTGTCGGCGGGGGTCGTGGTGACGATCGCGTCGGCATCGCGTGTCGCCTCGGCGACAGTGCCCGCGGAAGAGACGGCGATGCCAAGCCGCGCACCCATCTCGGCCGCAAATGCATCTGCCCGCTTCGGATCGCGTGCCCAGACTGCGGCGCTTCTGATCGGGCGCACCAGCGTCAGCGCCTGCAACTGCATCCGCGCCTGCATGCCCGCACCCAGCACGGCGGCACGCTCTGCGTCCTCGCGCGCCAGATGGCGTGCGGCGACGGCACCGGCGGCTGCGGTGCGGATGTCGGTCAGATAGCCATTGTCCAGAAGCAGCGCCTCGACCAGCCCGGTGCGTGCCGAAAGGACGACCATCATCCCGTTGGTCGAAGGCAGGCCCAGCTTGGGATTGTCGAAGAAGCCGGGGCTGATCTTGATCGCGAAATGGTCAAGGCCGGGAATATAGGCGGTCTTCACATCCACCTCTCCGCGATGCTCGGGAATGTCGAGGCGCAGGATTGGCGGCATCGCGACGGGCTGGGTCGCCAGCGCGCGGAAGGCATCCTCGATGCAATCGACGGCGGCAAGGTCCAAGGGCACCAATCGGCGCAGGTCGGCTTCGGTCAGGATGGTGACGGGGTTTCTCATGCCGGCTCCACGCGATTTGCGCCCGCCATGATGCGGGCATGAAGGCCGGGGTCGATATTCGCCCCGGACAGCAGCGCGACAGTGGGACCCGACGGGCGAAACGCGCCCGACAGCAGGGCGGCGATGCCGACGGCGGCCGCGCCCTCGACAACATGGCCCAAGCGGCCCAGATGACGCAGGCCGTCCGCGATCCGGTCTTCGGGGACAAGGATCACTTCATCCAGCAGGTCGCGGCACAGTGCAAAGGTGACGCGGTTGCCAAGGCCGATGCCCCCGCCAAGCGAGTCGGCAAGGCTGGCCGTCTCGGCCAGTTCGACCGGGTGGCCGGCGGCTATGCTGGCCGCCATGACCGCGCCGCCTTCCATGCTGAGGCCGACGATACGCGCCTGCGGCGCCAGCGCCCTGACCGCCAGCGCGATCCCCGCCGCCAGGCCGCCACCAGACAGCGGCACCAGCACGGCATCAAGATCGGCGACTTGTTCGACGATTTCGATCCCCAGCGTGCCCTGGCCCGCGACGATTGCGGGATCGTCAAAGGGGGGGATCTGCGTCATGCCCTTGTCGCGGACCAGGCGCGCGACCTCGGCCATCGCCTCGTCCTGACTTTCACCGATGATGCGGACCTCGGCGCCAAGCTGGCGCACCGCCGCGACCTTGTTCGCGGGAACCAGCCGCGACAGGCAGACCGTCGCCGGAACGCCAAGCGCATGGGCGGCATGGGCCAGCGCGCGGCCGTGATTGCCCGTCGATGCCGTGACCACGCCCCGCGCCAATGCCTCGGGCGGCAGCGACAGCAGCGCGTTCGTCGCGCCCCGCAACTTGAACGATCCCGTGTCCTGCAGATGTTCGCATTTCAGCAGGACCGGGGTCCCAAGGCCCGCCGACAGCATTTCGTCCCGCAGCATCGGGGTCTGGCGGATCCGGCCCCGGATGCGCTGGCGGGCCGCGCGGATATCGTCGATCCCAAGGTTCATGCCAGCCTCATCAACTGGCCGGGACCGCCGATGCCCGCATGACCGCAGGCCCGAAGCGCCGCCCAAAGCGTTGCCGAATTGGCCGAGACCACTGGAACGCCAAGCGCATCCTCGATCCGGTCGATGATCCCGGCGGCACGGACCGCGGTGCAGGCGATGAACAGGGCCTGGCTGTCCGGGGCCAGTGCCGCCCGCGCGGCGTCGATGATCGTTTCATGCGACAGGCGGGCCATGGCGCGGTCATCCGTCAGGTTCAGGCAGGAGACGCCCTGCAACCCAAACCCGCCCATCTCGAAACATTGCGCCATGGGGGCGGTCGTCTGCGGGGTATAGGGGGTCAGCAGGCTGATACGGTCCGCGCCCAACGCGCGCAGGGCCGCAAATCCGGCCGAGATCGGGGTGATCGCCTGTGTTCCGGGCTTGCCCTGCCGGATCGCGTCGCACACCTGCGCGTCGCCGATCACGACCGAGGCCGAGGTGCAGCTATAGACGACCGCCTCCAGCGTCTCGTCCGGCAGGATCAGCGCGGCGGCGGCGGTCACGTCCCCCGCCATAGCGGCCAGGGTCTCGGGCGTGACCGGGTTCGCAAAGGGGATGCGCGTCGCATAAACCCCGATCCCCCGCGCCGGCAGGACCGAAAAGTCGACCTCGGTCGTATGGTCGGTGGCCAGCGTCACCAGTCCGATCCGGGCGCTAAGCGGGCGGTCGTCCAGCCGGATGGGTTGGGTCAGGATGTTCATTGGCGCGGGATCCTTCCAAAGCGGCGTTCCAGCCAGCGCAACGCGATGACCGAGATCACGCTGACGATCAGGAACATCACGCCCACCAGCGTCATCGGCTCGACATAGCGATAGGACGAATTCGCGACCGATTTCGCCTGGTTCATCAGCTCGACCACGGTGATGGCCGACAGCAGCGGCGTTTCCTTGAACATGGCGAGCAGATAGTTGGCCATCGCGGGGATCATCGGCGGCACCGCCTGCGGCAGCACGACATGGGTCCAGGTCTGGCGCGTGGTCAGGTTGGTTGCGCGCGCCGCCTCCCACTGGCCACGGGGCACGGCCTCGATCCCGCCGCGATAGACCTCGGCGGCATAGGTCGCGTAATGCAGCCCCATGCCGATGACCCCAGCCGTCAGCGCGGGCAGGCTGATCCCGATATCGGGCAGGACGTAGAAGATGAAGTAAAGCTGCACCAGCAGCGGCGTGCCGCGGATGAATTCGACGACGAAGCCGGTGATCCGCGCCAGCCAGCGGTTCGGCGACCGGCGCAGGATTGCAAAGACCAGCCCCAGTACCGCCGCGACGATCGCGCCAAGGAAGGTGGCCAGCAGCGTGATCCGAAAGCCCTGAAGCAGCGTGGGCAGGATCGAGCGCGCGAATTCCCAGTCCCATTCCATCTAGCGCACCCCGTCCAGCCCGCGCGTCACGCGGCGCTCCAGCCTGCGCATCCCGAATGAGATCGCAGACGACATCGCGAAATACAGCAGCAGGATCGTGGCAAAGGGCAGAAGCGTGCTGCCGGTCTGCGACCGCACCACCTGCGCCTGAAACGTCATGTCCGACAGAGAGATCAGCGACACGACCGAGGTGGCCTTCAACAATTCGATGGCGTTGTTGCCGAAGGTCGGCAGCATCAATGGCAGGGCCTGCGGCAGGATGACATGCCGCATCCGCTGGAATCGCGTCAGGTTGCAGGCGACGCAGGCCTCGGACTGGTCGCGGGGAACGGCCAGGATCGCGCCCCGCACCACTTCGGCCCCATAGGCGCCGACATTCAGCCCCAGCGCCATGACCCCGGCCTGCATCGGTGAAAGCTGGATGCCGGTCATCGGCAGCACGAAATAGATCCAGAACAGCTGGACGAAGATCGAGGTGCCGCGGAAGAACTCGATATAGATCGTGGCAATCCAGCGCAGAGCGGCCGAGCCCGATACCCGCGCCAGTCCCGCGGCAAAGGCCACGACCAGCGCCAGCGCCGATCCCATCACCGTCAGCTTGACCGTGATCCACGCCCCCTGAAGGATGAGTGCAAGATATCCTGCCCAGTCGCCCATGCGCTGATGCCTGCCTTCCTTGTCCGGTTGATCGGGGCGGAGCTTCGGTCCGCCCCCGCCTTCACTCGCCGCAAAGCTTCGCGCGCGAGGTCGAGATCGCGGCCGCCGCCGAGAAGCCGTAGGGCTCGACGATCTTGGCGAATTCGCCCGATTCCTTCATCTTCGCCAGTTCGACATCGAAGGCGTCCCGCAGCGCGGTGTCCTTTTTGTTGAAGGCCGCGCCGTCGCAATAGACGGGCGCGCCCTCGACCGGGGCAAAGACCTCAAGCTTGGCGTCGCCGGATTTGGCCAGCAGGTCGTTCAGCGACAGGACCGGCAGCGAATAGGCGTCGATGCGGCCGTCCTGCACCATCTTCAGTCCCGATTGCGGGTCGGGCACCACGATCAGGCGGTCGCGGGGAACGCCGGCATCCAGCGCCAGCTTTTCCTCGGTCCCGCCGCCGGGGGCACCCAGCTTGGCCGAGGCGTCGCTCGCGAAATCGGCATAGGACTTAAAGCCCTTGGGATTGCCCTTGGGCACCAGCAGCGCCTCGGCATCGCAAAGGATCGGTTCGGAATAGGCGACGGCCTGGCACCGTTCGGGCTTCATGAACAGCCCTGCGGTGATGGCGTCGACGCGGCCCGCCTGCAGGCTGGGGATCATCGCGCCATATTCGGCGATCGAGGCCTCAAGATCCTTGACGCCCAGCTTTTCAAAGACGGCGCGCGCGACATCCGGGGCCGCGCCCGAGACCTTGCCGTCCGACGCGACCGCCGTATAGGGCGGCTCGTTGCCGATGGCGATGCGCACGAAGCCCTGCTCTTTCAGGTCTTCCAGCTTGTCGGCCAGTGCGGGCAGTGGCGCTGTCAGAAGCAGCGCGGCAATCAGGCATTTCCTCATCATTCTCTCCTGTCGGTTGGCATCACACGCGCTGTCCGGCGGCGATGATCTTGCGCAGGAAGGACTTCGTGCGGTCCTCTTGCGGCGCGGTGAAGATCTGGGCGGGCGGGCCCTGTTCGACGATGCGGCCCTTGTCGAAGAACAGGACGCGGTCGGCGAAGTCATGGGCGAAGCCCATCTCATGGGTGACAAGCAGCATGGTCATGTCGGATTCGGCGGCCAGGCGCTTCATGACCTCCAGCACCTCCTCGACCAGTTCGGGGTCAAGCGCCGATGTCACCTCGTCGAACAGCATGATCTGGGGTTGCAGCGCCAACGCCCGCGCGATGGCGACCCGTTGCTTCTGCCCTCCCGACAGTTGCGAAGGCATGTAATCCGCCTTGTCGGACAGCCCGACCATCTCCAGCAGGTCGCGCGCGCGCTTTTCGGCGCTGGCGCGGCCTTCGCCCTTGGTCAGCATCGGGGCCAGCGTGATGTTCTGCAGGACGCTCTTGTGGGGGAACAGGTTGAAGTGCTGGAAGACCATGCCGATATGGCGGCGCATCTTGTGCAGATGCGCTTCGTCGGCTGGGACCTCTGCGCCGTTTCGCGCCATGTGGTAAAGCGGCTCGCCGCAAACTTCGATCCGCCCCCCCGAGATGCTTTCCAGTGTCATCAGAATGCGCAGGATGGTGGTCTTGCCCGAACCGGACGGTCCGATCAGGGCCAGCTTCTCGCCCTTTTTTACGTCGAAGTTCAGCCCGTCGATGACGGTCAGCTTGCCAAAGGACTTTCGCAAATCCTGGATGCGGATGATCGGCTGGTCCAAGGTCGGTTCCCCCGTCGTCATGAAGGGAACTTTGCAACGCTATTAAATCAGGTCAATGATTAAATAATATCATGACAATTTTACGCCAATGGTTGCCTGTCAAACAAGCGGCAGAAGCGGTTCGGCGTTGCTGCCCAGGGTTTCCGCGACCAGCGTCAGGCCGCGCCGCAATTCCTCGGTCCCGGTTGAGCCAAGCGCGATCCGCACGGCCTCGCGCCGGTCCCGCTCGCCCAGACGAAAGGCGCGGCCCGAGGCGATGGCGACTCCGCGCTGGCGGGCCTGGGCGACGAATTCCTCTTCGTCGCGGCCGGGGGGCAGTTCCAACCAGACATGCAGGCTTTGCGGATGTGCGCGGAAGGCCCCGGCACCCAACACTTCGCGCGCGATCCGGTGGCGGATCCCCAGGGCCTCGCGCTGCCATTCGATCAGTTGGTCGACGGTGCCGTCCAGGATCCAGTGACTCAGCAGCTCGACCATGGCGGGGGTAGCCATCCAGTTCGTCACCAGGTGGCGGTTCGCGGTCCCAGCGGCCAGGCGCGGCGGCGACACCAGCCAGGCGATCCGCAAGCCGGGCAGGGTGGTCTTGGTAAAGCCGTTGATATGCAGGGTGCGTTCCGGTGCCAGCGCGGCCATAGGCGGCGGCCTGTCGACGATCATCTGGTTCAGCATGTCGTTCTCGACGATCAGCAGGTCGTGGCGACGCGCGATCTCGGCCAAGGCGGCGCGGCGGTTTTCGCCGGTCATGATCGCCATCGGGTTGATCGCGGCGGGCTGCATATAGACCGCACGCAGGTTGCCCTTACGCGCCAGCGCATCCAGTGCCTCGGGCAGGATTCCGTCATCGTCGATGGGCAGCGCTTCCAGATGCAGGCCCAGATATTTGCACAGCGGCATCAGCAGGTGATGGGTCAGCGCCGCCGCCGCCAGCGTCCCGCCGGGGGGAACCGCGCTCATCACCGCGGTGGTGATGGCCGAGGTCGCACCGTCCGCGATTGTGATGCAGTCCGGCGCGGTGTCGATCCCCCCGCGCCGCAGCCAATCCGCGGCGATCTGGCGGTGCCGCGGCAGGACCGAGTTCGGGCGAAAGGACAGTGCGGCTGCCCCCGTCAGGTTGTCCGCGATCCAGTGCAGCCCTTCGCGGAAACGCTCGACATGCATGCGGTCGGTGACGGGTTTCAGGATCGACAGGTCAATCAGCTCTCCCGGCCGCTCTGCCAGATAGGGGGGGCTGTTTTCCGCCCCCGCCGGCAGCACGAAAGACCCGCGTCCCACCTCTCCCACGATCAGGCCGCGGCGGATAAGCTCATCATAGGCGCGCGAGACGGTCTGCACCGACAGGCCCAGGTCGTCGGCCAGCTTGCGCTGCGGCGGCAGCCGGGTTCCGGCGGGCAGATGGCCTTCGCCGATCGCGCGGGCATATTGGTCCGCAAGCGAAAGATAGGCGGGGCGGCGCAGCATTGCGGGATCGGGATGCCATATTGTCATGGAACGAAATTAGATAAATCGTGACAATTGGCAAGGGCATCCAGGTCAATATGGCTACGCGTCGGGATGTGAATAGCCCAGCACCCGACCCGAGGCATCGACATCGCAAAGATGCCGCCGGCTGCCATCGATTGCCTCGACCTTGGCGATGCCGCCGGTTTCTGACAGCCAATGCGACGTGACCTCGATCTGCGGGCGTCCGACATGCGCGGCGATGGTCGCGGTGCAGGCCGCCTCCTGCCGGACGTGAAGATCGCCGCCGTCCGGTGCCTTTTCGGCCGCCGCGCAGGCCGCCAGCAGGACCGGGCAAAGGATCAGCAGGCGCAGCATGGCAAACCCCTTGGAGAACGCGAGGACGGGACGAGGATAGCATGGGCCGGGGATTGGCGCATCCTGTTCCGCGGTCGCGCCGGAACCACCTGGCGCGCGCCGCGGGGATTGCAGTCCGGTCGGGTTTTCCGGCCTGCGGGCAGACCGGCGAAGGCGTGGACTGTACGACCGTGTGGCCACCGTCCGCCATGGATCTATGGACCCCATCCCCCGGCATGGCCGGACATGTGCCCAAGGTGAATATGCGAGCTGGCCCGGGGGCGGCATTCTTTTGCCGCAAACCATTCAGCATCGAAAGGTAACAAGGACATGGGCCGCTTCAGCACCAAAGATGGCACCTCGATCTATTACAAGGATTGGGGCGCCGGGCCGGTCGTCACATTCTCGCATGGCTGGCCGTTGAATGCCGATGCCTGGGACAGCCAGATGCTGTTTATGGCGCAGAACGGCTTTCGGGTCATCGCCCATGATCGCCGCGGACATGGCCGCTCCAGCCAGCCGTCGACGGGCAACGACATGAATGGCTATGCCGACGATCTTGCCCAGTTGATCGAGACGCTGGACCTGCGCGACATCACCATGATCGGGCATTCCACCGGCGGTGGAGAGGTCGTGCGCTATTTGGGGCGGCATGGTGCCGAAAGGGTGGCACGCGCGGTTCTGATCGGGGCCGTGCCGCCGATCATGGTGAAGACACCTGCCAATCCCGAGGGGCTGGCGCCGGACGTGTTCGACGGGCTGCGCAGCAGCCTGCTGACCGACCGATCGCAGTTCTATCGCGACTTCGCCCAACCCTTCTATGGCGCGAACCGGCCCGGCAGCGACATTTCCCAGGCGGTGCTGGATCAGTTCTGGCTTTCGAGCATGCAGGCGGGCCTGTTGAACGCCCATGACTGCATCAAGGCATTCTCGGAAACCGATTTTACCGAGGATCTGGCAAAGATCGAACTGCCGGTCCTGCTGATCCATGGCGAGGATGACCAGATCGTGCCCGTGGACGATTCGGCACGCAAGGCGGTGCGTCTGCTGCGCGATGGCCGTGCGATCTTTTACCCGGACGCGCCCCACGGCCTGACGTCGACCCATCGCGATCAGGTCAATGCGGATCTTCTTGCGTTCCTGAGAACCTAGTCCGAGCGCCGGATCGGGGAACAGCCGCCCGCCGATGATGCGGGCGGTCAACCTTGCATGCCCGGCCCCGGCGAAGGTCGGGACTTCCCCAACTGGTCGGGCGGGACTAACATGTCCCACGGAATCAGGTCGTTTTATCCTTGGGTTAGCGGCCAAGTCGGCAAGAAGCGCCTGCACTGGGAGGTGCCGCGAATGAAGGCGACCAATTCAGAAGATCCGCAGCGCCCTTTCGTGACCCTGGTCGATGATGATGTGAATGTCCGCGAAGCGATGGGGGCATTGCTGGAATCGGTCGGGATCGAGTCTTTCGCCTTCGCCTCGGCTCGCGACATGCTGAACGCGACCCTTCCCGATCGTCCGGGCTGCTTCCTGCTTGATGTCCGCATGCCGGGGCTGAGCGGGCTGGACCTGCAGCAGCACCTTGCCAGCAAGGGGATGAACATGCCGGTCGTCTTCCTGACCGGACATGGCGATATCGCCATGAGCGTCGAGGCGATGAAGGCGGGCGCGCTGGATTTCCTGACGAAGCCGGTCCGCGACCAGACCTTGCTTGACGCGGTGCTGAAGGCCATCGCCATCGATGTCGACCGGCGCGAGGCCGCTGCCGAAACGCGCTTGCATTCGGGCCATTTCAGGACGCTGACATCGCGCGAACGCCAGGTGCTGAAGCTGGTGGTGGGCGGCGCCATGAACAAGCAGATCGCCTTTCAGCTGGGAATAAGCGAGGTCACGGTCAAGCTTCACCGCAGCAGCATGATGCGGAAGATGCAGGCAAGCTCGGTCCCGCAGCTTCTTAACGCATGGCAGGCGATCCCCGACAGCCTTCGCGCAGCCGACAACTGAGGTTGCTCGCGCAGATCTAGCGGCGCAGCATGTCGTGAAGCGTGCGCAGGAATATCCCCGTATTCGCGCTGGCTTGTCCCGGTGCTGACGCCACGTTGGCCGCGTTGGCTGTGCTGCGCTGGCGGTCCAGGATTTCGGTGCGGAATGCCGGGTGATCGCGCAGCATCGCCTGACAGGCGTGATGGTCAAGTTCATAGACCTCAAGCGCAGTCAGCGCCCTGACTGTCGACGGATCATCGGCCGCAAGTTCGCCGATGATGTCCCCCGCTGACAGCCTCCGGATTTCCGTTTCGGCCAGCGACCTGACGGCCGCCCCCGAACGGATGATCATGAGGCCCGGAACGCCGCCCGTGGGCAAAAGTTCGTCGCGCGGGAAATGTCGCAGGCGGGCGTCCTGGGCCATCGCCGTGATCTGGTCATCCGACAGGCAATCGGCTGCCGGGTTGGAGCGCAGAAGCTCTTGCGCCGATTGGGGCTTGGCTGCGGGGATTGCGGCCTCACTCCACAGGATCGTCGCCGATTTCGGCGGTGCCAACGCGATACCGCTGGCCCTGCATTGGCGATAGACCAGATCGGCAACCTCGTTCCTGGCGCCAATGCGTTCGGCTGGGTGGCTGACATAGAAAAGCAGGTCGATATCCATCGCCAGCGCGTCCAGCCCCTTGAGGGAAACCAGCGGCGCATGGCCATGATGCGAGTGGTTCGAGGCCAGCATGGCCTGTCGGATGGTCTCAAGCACGACTTGGGGGCTGTGGGTCGGGGTGACGCGCAGTTGCAGGGCGACCTGATGTGCTTCGTCGGGGCGGCTGACATTGGTCAGCCCGATCTTGGCCAGAAAGCTGTTTGGCAGGACCACGATATTGTTCGTCGCCGTCAGCAGGTGGGTCGAGCGCCATGTGTTTTCCACGACGCGGCCCTCGGTGCCGTCCGCAAGCAGGATCCAGTCTCCGATCCCATATGGACGGCCCAGGGTCAGGGCCAGTCCCGAAAAGACGTCGTTCAACGTGCTTTGCAGCGCAAGGCCCAGGATGATGGCGATGATCCCCGATGTTGCCACCAGTGTCCCGATCGCAATGCCGAACACATAGGCGAGGGCGGAAAGCGTGACGCCAAGATAGATGGTCGCAACGATCAGATCCTGCAGCAGCCTTGCCTCGCGCGGGCGACCGTCAAGAACGACATAGATGCGCACGAAGCCGATTGTCGCCCAGGCCAGATGGACCCACCAAAGCAGCTTGGCCGCCACCAGCAAGGTGCCGTTGCCATTGGAAAGGGGCTCGTAACGTGTCGGCGCGATACCCTGAGCGACCAGAATCGCGGTCATGGCGGCAAAGAACGCGATTTGTGTTATCAGCCGGGCATTGGGGCGATTGCGGCCCTGCAGGTGCCAGATGACGATGCCGGCAATACCCAACAGCACGATCTGCATGAGCGGGGAAATGGGAAGTTCGGGCATGATCCGGGATCTCCGAAGGCAGTGAGCGCGGATCGCGACGGGCGCGTCCGCGGTTCGTCCTTGCACGGGCTGTTCGTGTAACCGGGGAGGGCTGATGCCCCCCCGGTCGGTGGGTCACGCCCTGGCGAGCTGCGGGGCAAGCCAGTCTTCGAAATCGATCCGCCCGATCCGCGCCTTGCCTGCAGGGACCAACGAGGCGTCGTTCAGCTCGACCCCGAAATAACGAGCCTGGGGATCCGCCACCACCTGGTGCGGATCGTTGGTCAGTTTAAGGAAATGGGCGACGATCTCGTTCAGGCGCAGCTTTTCCGGGCCGGCAATCTCGATCGTGCCATTCACGGGTTGCGCCAATGCGGTTTCGGCCATGACATCTGCGACATCGTCCGAGGCGATGGGCTGAATGAAGGCCGGCGACAGGCGGATGCTGTCTCCGACCGCAGCGGATTTCGCGATCGCGCCCATGAACTCGAAGAACTGCGTCGAATGAACGATGGTGAAGGGGATGCCAGATGCCTGGATAAGCTGTTCCTGCGCCAGCTTCGCACGGAAATAGCCGCTGTCCTGCAGACGTTCGGTTCCGACGACCGACAGGGCGATGTGATGACCGACCCCCGCTTCGATCCCGGCCTTCAGAAGGTTGTGGCCGGCGGTGCGGAAGAATTCCATGGCGGCGTCGTCCTCGAACGAGGGCGAGTTGGCCAGATCGATCACGACGCTTGCGCCGGAAAGCGCCTCGGCCAGACCCTGTCCGGTGATCGTGTCGACCCCGGAATTCGGCGAGGCGGCGATCACCTCGTGGCCCTTGTCGCGCAGCCTGCTGACGGTTTTCGAACCGATCAGGCCGGTTCCTCCGATGACGACGATCTTCATTGCAATCTCCTTTGGGTGCGGAACGGGAACGGGGGGAAGCGGTGTCTATTGCGCCAAGGCGGCATCGGCGATCAGGTCGGCGACTTCGTCGGGATGGGACACCATGACGGCGTGCGATGCGCCG
>Ga0160446_100194_pt1 | contig 42774 bp, 38 predicted proteins | sample HID1973I_E1MG_FD_108200 | JGI IMG/M metagenome (GOLD analysis project Ga0160446, IMG submission 108200) | Enriched mosquito-associated microbial communities from UW Madison campus, WI, USA - HID1973I_E1 MG | ecosystem: Host-associated > Arthropoda: Insects > Digestive system > Unclassified ...
CTTCATTACCCAGTACCCGTTCGAAGTGTCGCCGCTGGCGCGTCGCAACGATGACAACCCGAACGTCACCGACCGTTTCGAGCTGTTCATCGGTGGTCGTGAAATCGCCAACGCCTACTCCGAGTTGAACGACGCGGAAGACCAGGCCGAGCGCTTCATGGCGCAGGTAGCCGACAAGGACGCCGGTGACGACGAAGCCATGCACTACGACGCCGACTTCGTTCGCGCGCTGGAGTACGGCATGCCGCCAACGGCCGGTGAAGGTATCGGCATCGACCGTTTGGTGATGCTGCTGACCAACTCCCCGTCGATCCGCGACGTGATCCTGTTCCCGCACATGCGGCCGCAAGCGTAAGTGTTTTAGTTAAAAAGCCGCCTTTCAAGGCGGCTTTTTATTGCCTGTCTGGTACAAACGTATCAACTTGTTACTTTCATGTGAGAGGAAATACCTGTCGTGATTCGTGCAATGGCTCAAGAAGGTGCAGCGGGTATCGCCACCGCGGTCGCTGAAAGTGTTCAGTACCAGGGTCGCAAGGCCAGCCGACAGGGCAGCGAGCAGCGTCGACAGGACATTCTCGATGCGGCCATGCGCATTGTCGTGCGCGAAGGCGTGCGGGCTGTGCGTCATCGAGCAGTGGCGGCTGAAGCGGGCGTGCCGTTATCGGCGACGACCTACTATTTCAAAGACATCGACGACTTGCTCACCGATACCTTCGCTCAGTATGTGGAGCGCAGCGCGGCGTTCATGGCCAAGCTGTGGGTGAACAACGAAGGCCTGCTGCGCGAGATGGTGGTCAGCGGCGATGGTAGCCCCGAGTCTCGCTCGCAGTTGGCGGATGATATTGCGCGGTTGATGGCGGACTATGTTCACCACCAACTGGTGAGCCGCCGCGAACATCTGATGGCCGAGCAGGCGTTTCGTCAGGAGGCGTTGTTGAACCCGCGCCTGGCGCAGTTGGTGCGCTCGCATCAGCAAATTCTCCTGCAGGGCACGTGTCAGCTTTTCGAGGTGCTGGGTTCACGAGAGCCACAACAGGACGCCAAGGTGTTGACGGCGATTATCGGACGGATGGAATATCAGGGCCTGCTCAACGACGCCGAGCCTGCTGCCGAAGCGGAAATGCTCGGCATCCTCAATCGTTACATGCATTTGGTATTGGCGTCGGTGTAACTCTGTGGGAGTCGGGCTAGGTGATCGTTCCCACGCTCTGCGTGGGAACGCATCCCGTGACGCTCCGCGTCACATCCAAAGCGGACGCAGAGCGTCTGTGGCGGCATTCCCACGCAGAGCGTGGGAACGATCACGGGGTGAACTGTGTTCATAGGGAGTGTTGAATGAAAACCTGGCGTGTCGTGGTGATCGCCTTGTCGTTCCTGCTGCTCAGTGGCTGCCTGGTGACCTTCAAGGAGCCGCTGCCCGAAAGCGATCCCGCGCCTAAAGGTTTGCTCGGCAAATGGACCAGCACCAACGCCTGGGGCGAACCGATGAACCTGGAGCTCACGCGCCTGGGCGACGATCGCTATCAGGCCGTCAGCTATTTCAAGGCCAAACCCAAAACCCGCGAAGCCTATCCTTTCACCGTGTCGCGCCATGGCGATCGCTGGTACCTGTCAGCCAAAGTCCCGGCGCAATTTGGCGGGCATTTCATTATTGCCGGCTTCGAACTCAACGATCAGCATGAATTGGTGGTCTACAACCTCGATCTCGATCAGATCAAACATGCCCTCGGCCAGAAAGTCTTCAGCGGCGAAGGCTTCCAGACCGACGACGGCGAGGGAGTACTGATCGACTCCCGCATGGATCAGGTTTTCGCCTGGCTCGATGATCCGGCCAATTCCGATGTCTTCGTCGAAGCGGCGCGTTATCAGCGCCTGGCCAAAGCCAAATAAATTCAGTGTTTACGGTTTGACTACAGGAGTTTCGGGTGGACGATTACCAGCAGACGATACGCATTTTGTCCGATCGCATTGTGCTGGCACAGACACCGATTCGCGTCCTCGATGCGGTCAAATGGGATGACAGCATCCGAAAGGGTTTTCTCAAGGCCAAAGGCAAGGAAATGCCGGCGGTGGACCGCGATTACTACCTCAATCGGCCGCTCTCCTTCGACTCCAGCAAAGTGAAGCTGGAGTTTCAGAACATCGAGCGCGACATCACCCGCCAGTTGGGCCAGTTCAACCCGGTCGGGCAAATCATGCGCCGCATGTGCAAGGAATACCGCATGGTGGTGCGCATGCTCGAAGCGCGCGGTACCGAGGATTTCGGGCTTATTTCCCAAGAACTGTACGGTGCTGCGTCCGACGCGTTCCACGCTGGCGACCCGACCTTGTCCGACCTGGGCTTGATGCTTTCCGATTACCTGAACAATATCGATGGCCGTGGCGACCTGAAGGACGAGCCGAAAACGCTCACCGCCAAGGACGCCGTGAATTTATTGCAGACCCGGTTGAGCAAAGTGTTTGGCGAGGCCGAGGAAACCATTCGCGTATTCGAGTCCGATGGCATTGTCGCGGACGCGGCGGCGGGCGCGGATTACATCAAGATCCGCACAGACGCGATGTTCAACGAGCGTGATGTGCGTGCTCTGGAAGTCCATGAAGGTCTGGTGCATGTCGGCACCACGCTGAACGGCCTGAACCAGCCGATTTGTACCTTTCTCTCCAAGGGGCCGCCTTCTTCGACGGTGACCCAGGAAGGCCTGGCGATCCTGATGGAAATCATCACCTTCGCCTCGTACCCGAGTCGCTTGCGCAAACTGACCAACCGCACCCGCGCCATTCACATGGTGGAGGAGGGGGCCGACTTTATGCAGGTGTACGAATTCTTCCGTGAGCAAGGCTTCGAAATGCCGGAAAGCTACGGCAACGCCAGTCGGGTTTTTCGTGGCTCGGTGCCCAACGGTTTGCCATTTACCAAAGACTTGTCCTACCTCAAGGGCTTTATCATGGTTTACAACTACATTCAGTTGGCCGTGCGCAAGGGCAAGCTTGAGCAGATTCCGCTGCTGTTCTGTGGCAAGACCACGCTGGAAGACATGCGCACCCTGCGCCAGTTGGTGGATGAAGGCCTGGTGGTGCCGCCCAAGTATTTGCCTGAACAGTTCCGCGACATGAACGCGCTGTCGGCGTGGATGTGCTTCTCCAACTTCCTGAACCACCTGAGCCTGGACCGAATCGAAGCGGATTATTCCAATATTCTGTGAACATGCCCCCTGTAGGAGCAACGCTTGGTCCGGGCGGCGTTCCGACGATAACGACGTTACATACGGATCGTTCCCACGCTCTGCGTGGGAATGACGCCACGGACGCTCCGCGTCCCCTGTGACGCAGAGCGTCACGGTATGCATTCCCACGCAGAGCGTGGGAACGATCATCACAGGTACAGTGTTCCACTTATTTTCTGCGAGGTTTCAACGGATGAGAATCCTCGGCATTCTTTGCCTTCTCCTGACCCTCAGCGGTTGCAGTTCGCTGCTGTTCTATCCCGAACCAGGCCAGTTGTTCACGCCGGAAAAAGCCAAACTCGAGTACCGTGAAGTCACTTTGACCACCGCCGACGGCCTCAAGCTGAACGCCTGGTGGCTGCCCGCCAAAAAAGGTGTCGAGGTCAAAGGCACGGTGCTGCACCTGCACGGCAACGGCGGCAACTTGCCCATGCACCTCGGTGGGAGCTGGTGGTTGCCGGAAGAGGGTTACCAGGTGTTGCTGGTGGACTATCGCGGTTATGGCTTGTCCGAAGGTGAGCCGAGCTTGCCGGCGATCTATCAGGACATCGATGCCGCGTTCAAATGGCTCGATCAAGCGCCCGAGGTCAAAGGTAAACCGCTGATCCTTCTCGGCCAGAGTCTCGGTGGTTCGATGGCCGTGCATTACCTGGTCCAGCACCCGGAACGCCAGAAACAACTCAAGGCGTTCGTGCTCGACGGCGTACCCGCCAGTTACCGCAGCGTCGGCCAATTTGCCTTGAGCACTTCCTGGCTGACCTGGGCGTTTCAGGTGCCGTTGTCGTGGCTGGTGCCGGACGGTGACAGTGCGATCAACTCCATGGCTCAGCTCAATGGCGTGCCGAAACTGATCTATCACAGCATCGACGATCCGATCGTGCCCCTTTCCAACGGCATCCGACTGTATCAAGCTGCGCCGCCGCCGCGGGTGCTGCAACTGACCCGTGGCGGTCATGTGCAGACGTTCGCCGACCCGGTCTGGCGCAAAGTCATGCTGCGTTACCTTGACGATCCGCAGCATTTCAACGGCCTGCGCCGCCTGAGTGAAATCCCCAATTACCCGGCAACCCCGAATTCTGAAGATGAACCACCAGAGAGTCCGCAATGAGTGAAGAACGTAACGCCATCCCGCTGATCATCACCGGTATTTGCAGCATCCTCGGCACTGTCGCCGCCCTGTGGTGGTACGGCTACCTGCACTTCGCCAAACCCGAAGATGCGCTGCTGCTCAGCGACTTCACCATGCTCAAGACCGTGCCGGGCGAAGACTACAAAGTCTCCCTGGACCCGGCCCCGCAAGTCGCGCAGTGCATCGATGGGGTGCTGGTGCTGTTCGACACCGAGCAAAAAGGTTTGACGGGTGTGTTGATCAACGGCCAGAAGAAAGCAGTGCGGTGCATGGGGCAGGAAACGCCGCAGAAGCTGGAGCAGTAAAATTCCCGAAAAGATCGCAGCCTCGTTTCACTCGACAGCTCCTACAGGGTGATCTGTGTAGGAGCTGTCGAGTGAAACGAGGCTGCGATCTTTTGATCTTCAACAAAAAGCCCCGCCTGAGTGATCAGGCGGGGCTTTTAGTTACAGCGTGAAGCTTAGTTCGAGCTGACAGCCGAACGCGGGATCACTGGCTGGTTGTCGTTGGAAATGGTCACTTCCACACGACGGTTCATCGCACGACCCGAGACGCTGCCGTTTTCAGCAACCGGGTATTCCTTGCCATAACCTTGGGCAACGATGCGCGCTGGATCAACGCCCATTTTCACCAAAGCCGTGCGCACGGAAGCGGCGCGACGCTCAGACAGCGACTGATTGTGTGAAGCCGTACCGGTGCTGTCGGTGTAGCCTTCGACAATCACCTTGCGGTCCGGGTTTTCCTGAAGGAACTGGGCCAGTTTGTTGATGTTCACCAGGCCACTGGATTTCAGATCGGCGCGGTCAGTGGCGAACAGTACATCACCAAAGGTCACCAACGTGCCGCGGTCGGTTTGCTTGGCGTTCAGGCTGTCCTGCAGTTGTTTGATCTGCTGGTCGCGAGCGTCCAGGCGGGCCTGGGCACGTTGGGCGGATGCATTTTTCAGATTCGCTTCAGCCGTGCGCAGGGCGATGGTCTGCTTCGCCACTTCGACACGCTGGTTGGTCAGGTAAGCCAGCTGATCAACTGTCGATGCGTCTTCTTTATCCAGGTAAGCCTTGTTGGCCTTGTCCAGATAGTCACTGGCGTCCTTGGTTTCCAGCGCCGCGACTTTGCTCGCTTGCGGGTTGGTTTGCAGGCCGCTGTAGTTGGTGCGAGCGTTTTCCAGGTTCTGGTTCGGCGGCGTGGAGCAGGCAGCCAGTGCAACGCTTGCGGCCAGGAGAGCAGGGATCATCAATTGTTTACGCATAATAATTCGTCCTTTCTATCGATTAGAGCTTCAGGTCCGGGGTCGTGATGCGCGCTTATTGCACGGTGCGCTGACTTTCCTGACGCAGTTCCTGAACACCTTTCTGAGAGTCCTTCACAGCTTGTTCGGCTTTCATCGCCTGGGCTTTGCGTTCAGCGACGCGAGCGTCCCACTCAGCCTGTTGGGCCAGAGTTTTGGCTTCTTCGTATTTTTTGTCGTGCATGGCCAGCTCGGCTTGCTTGAGCTTGTCCTGCGCAGACTTCATTTCGACAGCGGCGAATTCGGTACCGCCAGCGCTCACGGCGCTGTTGACTGCAGATTCAGTCACGGCGAATTGTTCGGTCGGCGGGTTGCCGGCACAACCGGCCAGAACGAAGCTGGTGCCGATCGCAAGGGCAGCCATTTTCAGACCGCGCAGGTGGGTGAACGAAGATTTGGCAGTGCTGGTCGTCATGGTCTTCAACTCCATTGGAATTACTCCTGAGAAACTTAAAATCCATCCTGGGCAAGGAGCCGTACCATTCATATTGGGGCGTTTTGAAACGGCCGTCCCAGGTGTGGTTACAGGGTACGACCCGAGTGATTTTTCAAAAGTTCAGAAAAGATGGCCTATCGCCCGAAAATACATTGAGAGAGCCGAAAAGGCTCTAGATCGGGAACTTTGGCGGTGCGCAATGGTATCCCCAGACTCCTTGGCGCCTGAGATAACGCAAATCTGGAGGATGTGAAAGCCAATGTGGGAGCGCGCCTGCTCGCGATAGCGGTTGTTCAGCCAACCCTTTTTTGATTGAACTGACGCCATCGCGAGCAGGCTCGCTCCCACAGGTAATGCGGGGAATATCAGTGTGTTTGCTCGTCGCTACCCGACGCAAGATCGTGCAAATGCCGACGGGACAAAGCGAGAAAACGCGGGGTCGGACCGACGTCTTCGTACAGTGGGTCACCTTCTTCATCGGTGGCAACGACAGTCGAACCCTTCACATACGGAAAGCTTTTTTCGAGCTCTTCCAGCGCGGCGCCGATCAACTCGCCGAGCAGTTCTTCGGGTTGGCGTTTCGGGTACATCTCGGTGATCGCCGCCAATCGGGCTGCGGCCTCCATGTCCAGATGAATCTTGTAGCCCGTATCAGTCAGGCGACCTTTGGCGTTTTCTTCCCAATGCTGGGCAAGCTCGCGAATTTTCATAACGACCTCATTACGCGCCTGCTCGTGGCAGGCCGGGGAGTGTCCGCCTGTAGTCGGCGGTAAGCCGTTGTACGGCTTACTCTTCAGACTAGCTTTTACCCGTCAGGTTTAAAGTCCCTTCGTCGTTTGCTTGTAAGAACGGGTCTGGAGCGGCACTCTTGATGTTCGTGGCCGACCGGATTTTTCCCTGGAGAACTGCTGATGACCGATATTGATGCACGCTTGCGTGAGGACGTTCACCTGCTGGGTGAGCTGTTGGGCAACACCATTCGTGAGCAGTATGGGGACGGTTTCCTCGACAAGATCGAGCAGATCCGCAAGGGCGCCAAGGCGGATCGACGTGGATCGATGGACGCTGAGCTGAGCGCCAGCCTCAATCAGTTGAGCGAAGACGAACTGCTGCCGGTCGCGCGGGCCTTCAACCAGTTTCTCAACCTGGCCAACATCGCCGAGCAGTACCAGCTGATTCACCGTCGCGAGGAATCGCAACCCGCGCCGTTCGAGTCCCGGGTGTTGCCGGAGTTGCTGGCTCGCTTGCGCGCCGAAGGCCACGGTGCGGAATCTCTGGCGCGGCAGTTGGGGCGACTGGAAATCGAACTGGTCCTCACGGCCCACCCGACCGAAGTCGCGAGACGCACCCTTATTCAAAAATACGACGCCATCGCCGCACAACTGGCGGCTCAGGATCATCGCGACCTGACGACTGCCGAGCGCGAGCAGATCCAGTCGAAGTTGCAACGCCTGATCGCCGAAGCCTGGCACACCGAAGAAATCCGCCGCACGCGTCCGACGCCGGTAGACGAGGCGAAATGGGGTTTCGCGGTAATCGAACATTCGCTGTGGCAAGCCATCCCGAACTATTTGCGCAAGGCCGACAAAGCCCTGCATGACGCCACCGGCCTGCACCTTCCCCTCGAAGCGGCGCCTATCCGCTTTGCGTCGTGGATGGGCGGCGACCGCGACGGCAACCCCAACGTGACCGCTGCCGTCACCCGCGAAGTGCTGCTGCTGGCGCGCTGGATGGCGGCGGATTTGTACGTGCGCGATATCGACCATCTGGCGGCCGAGTTGTCGATGCAGCAGGCCAGCGATGCGCTCAAAGCCAAGGCCGGGGACAGTGCAGAACCTTATCGGACGGTGCTCAAACAGTTGCGCGATCGGCTTCGCGCCACGCGTAACTGGGCACACGCTTCCTTGACGGCGACCACACCGGCAACCGCCGATGTGCTGCAAAACAATCGTGACCTGCTGGACCCTCTGGAGCTGTGCTACCAATCGCTGCATGAGTGCGGCATGGGCGTGATCGCCGACGGGCCGTTACTCGATTGCTTGCGCCGCGCGGTGACGTTCGGGTTGTTCCTGGTGCGTCTCGACGTGCGCCAGGATTCTTCACGGCACTCGGCGGCCATGACCGAAATCACCGATTACCTCGGCCTTGGTCGATACGAAGACTGGAGCGAAGAAGAGCGCATCGCGTTCCTGATGCGCGAGCTCAACAATCGGCGTCCGCTGCTGCCGGCGTATTTCAAGCCGTCCGCTGACACCGCCGAAGTGCTGGCGACCTGCCGGGAAGTGGCCGCAGCGCCGGGTGCGTCGCTGGGCTCTTACGTGATCTCCATGGCGGGTGCCGCCTCCGATGTATTGGCTGTGCAACTGTTGCTCAAGGAATCGGGCGTGTTGCGGCCGATGCGCGTGGTGCCGCTGTTCGAAACACTCGCCGACCTGGATAACGCCGGACCCGTGATTGAAAAACTCTTGCTGCTGCCCGGCTACCGCGCACGCCTGCAAGGGCCGCAGGAAGTGATGATCGGCTACTCCGACTCGGCCAAGGATGCCGGCACCACGGCAGCGGCCTGGGCGCAATATCGGGCGCAGGAACGGCTGGTCGATATCTGCCGCGAGCAGCAAGTGGAACTGCTGTTGTTCCACGGTCGTGGCGGCACTGTCGGACGTGGCGGCGGCCCGGCTCACGCGGCGATTCTGTCGCAGCCACCGGGTTCGGTGGCGGGACGGTTCCGTACTACCGAACAGGGGGAAATGATCCGTTTCAAATTCGGGCTGCCGGACATCGCCGAACAAAACCTCAATCTCTACCTGGCTGCGGTGCTGGAGGCGACCCTGTTGCCACCGCCACCACCGGAACCTGCCTGGCGTCATTTGATGGACGAACTGGCCGCTGACGGAGTAAGCGCCTATCGCGCCGTGGTGCGGGAGAACCCGCAATTCGTCGAGTACTTCCGCCAATCCACTCCGGAACAGGAGCTTGGACGTCTGCCATTGGGCAGTCGACCTGCCAAGCGCCGTGCCGGTGGTATCGAAAGCCTGCGGGCAATTCCCTGGATCTTCGGCTGGACCCAGACCCGCCTGATGCTGCCGGCGTGGCTCGGCTGGGAAGCGGCGCTGAGCAAGGCGCTGGAGCGAGGCGAGGGCGAGCTGCTGGGGCAGATGCGTGAACATTGGCCGTTCTTCCGCACCCGGATCGATATGCTGGAAATGGTCCTGGCCAAGGCGGACGCCGATATTGCCCGGTCCTACGATGAGCGCCTCGTCGAACCGGATCTGCTGCCGCTGGGCGCGCATTTACGCGACCTATTGTCGCAGGCTTGTGCTGTGGTCCTGGGTCTGACCGGCCAGTCGCAGCTGCTGGCACATAGCCCTGCCACCCTCGAGTTTATCCGTTTGCGCAACACGTACCTTGACCCGCTACATCTATTGCAGGCGGAACTGTTGGCCCGTTCGCGGCAGCAGGAGGTGGCGCAAGGCAGCCCGGTAGAACAGGCATTACTGGTGTCTGTGGCGGGGATTGCGGCTGGTTTGCGTAACACGGGCTAACATTTTGCCGGGCCGTCCGACACCCGTATCGGGTGTCGGACGGCGGCATGACAGTCGTTAAAAAGTGCGGGCAGGCGACAGTTAATGATGGGGTTGCGACTTGGAGTACCGCGTCGCAAGCTCAGGCAAGGCGCGGGTTTCTCCGACTTTCGGCGGCTTGTGTGGGCAGGAACTGCTGTGTATCTTGATCAGCCTTTGGCCGTTTGGGCGGTCACGACCCTATTTTTGAGATTGGCCCCATGAGGCGAATCTGACGTTATCCATATAAAAAATTGAGGAGCACATCGATGCGCGTCATTCTGCTGGGAGCTCCCGGGGCCGGTAAAGGTACTCAGGCTAAGTTCATCACCGAGAAATTCGGCATTCCGCAAATTTCTACCGGCGACATGCTGCGTGCAGCCGTCAAGGCCGGCACCGAGCTGGGCTTGATCGCCAAAAGCGTCATGGACAGCGGTGGTCTGGTTTCAGACGACCTGATCATCAACCTGGTCAAGGAACGCATCAGCCAGGCTGATTGTGCCAACGGTTTCCTGTTCGACGGTTTCCCGCGCACCATCCCTCAGGCTGAAGCGCTGGTCAAAGCTGGCGTGGAGCTGGATCATGTGGTCGAAATCGCTGTCGACGATGAAGAAATCGTTCAGCGTATTGCCGGTCGTCGTGTTCACGAAGCTAGCGGTCGCGTGTACCACACCGTCTACAACCCGCCGAAGATCGCGGGCAAGGACGACATCACCGGTGAAGACCTGGTGCAGCGCAAGGACGACACCGAAGAAACGGTTCGTCATCGTCTGTCGGTCTACCATTCCCAGACCAAGCCACTGGTTGAGTTCTACCAGAAGCTGTCAGCCGCTACCGACGGCAAGCCGAAATACAGCCACATCGCTGGCGTCGGCTCGGTTGAAGCGATCACTGGCAAGGTGCTTGAAGCGCTGAGCTGATAACCGCTTGATCTTCTACGGCCCGCTTGCGGGCCGTAGTTGTTTATACTGGCGCACTTTTTCTGACCTCTCTTACGGAAACATCGATGAGCACCTTGCTGGCCCTGGACACCGCGACTGAAGCTTGCTCCGTTGCATTGCTGCATGACGGCAAAGTTACGAGTCATTACGAGGTGATCCCGCGCCTGCATGCGCAGAAGCTGCTACCGATGATTCAGCAATTGCTGGCAGACGCCGGAATCACGCTGCAAGCGGTTGACGCCATTGCATTCGGCCGTGGCCCCGGTGCGTTCACCGGCGTGCGCATTGCCATTGGTGTGGTTCAGGGGTTGGCGTTTGCCCTGGATCGCCCGGTGCTCCCGGTATCAAACCTCGCCGTGTTGGCGCAGCGGGCTTTCCGTGAGCATGGCGTGAGCCAGGTCGCGTCGGCAATCGATGCGCGGATGGATGAAGTGTATTGGGGCTGCTACCGCGAGACGGCGGGGGAGATGCGTCTGGTCGGCAACGAAGCGGTGTTGCCGCCGGAAGTTGTGGCATTGCCTGCCGATGCCAGTGGCGAATGGTTCGGCGCCGGGACCGGTTGGGGCTATGCCGAGCGCATCGGCGTCAACCTGAACGGCCAGGACGCGGGCATGTTGCCGCACGCCGAAGACCTGTTGACCCTGGCGCGTTTCGCGTGGACACGTGGTGAGGCGATTGTGGCGGATGAGGCGCAACCGGTTTACTTGCGCGATAAGGTGGCAACGCCGAAAGCGCGATAACCTCACGGTTCCCTGTGGCGAGGGGACCCCATTTCTTCAAGTCGACAGGGGGGCTGGTTTACGACTGCTTCGCATTCGAACGGGGATAAATCCCCTCGCCACAAAATAATGGCAGTTTTAGCCGGTCGTCGATTTTTACCTCCCCGCTTTTAAACCTTTTGCCTTTTATGTGTTCTAGTTATCACTCGGCGGTTTGCGAAGGGCGTTGCGCGCCACTAAACTGCCATCATCGATACCGGGCATGACTTTATGCGTATAGACGGCTTCTCCTCTCAGTCCTACCCCATCAAGCGCCAGCCGCGCAAAGGCACTGTGGTGGAAGACGAGACCGTTGATATCGACGGCGAGCTGGAGTTTCCCTCCGAAGAGCAACTGGCCGCCCGCGCCGCCAAAGCCTCCGCACAACGCCTGAGCAATCTTCCTGCCCGTCAGCAAGACATGCTTTATCACCGAGCCATGAGCAAAAGCGTGTCGATGGCCCTGGCCAGCTATCTCAGCACCGCCGGTTTTGTCGATTGGGATTCGGATGTGCTGGGCCTCGATCTGTACATCTGATGCTGTTGCCGTACTACCTCGGTTGCCCATCGTGGAGTGAAAGCGCCTGGCGCGACTACCTCTATCCGCAAGACGCCAAACCCGCCGAATTTCTGAATCTCTACACTCAAGTGTTCAACGCCGTGGAAGGCAATACGACTTTCTACGCGAGCCCGGCTGCCGACACCGTGCAGCGCTGGGCCGACACCATGCCCGAGCACTTTCGCTTCACCGCCAAGTTTCCCGGCGACATCAGCCACAACGGGGACCTGCGCGATCAACTGACCGCCGCTGAAACTTTCGTGCAATTGCTCAGCCCCCTCGGTGAGCGGGTGTCGCCACTGTGGCTGCAACTGGCAAAAAGCTTCACGCCTCAACGCTTGCCCGAACTGGCCGCCTTCATTGATGCGCTGGATCGACCACTGGCTGTCGAGGTGCGGCACCGGGATTTTTTCGCCAAGGGTGACGGCGAGCGCCTGCTCAATCGGCTGTTGCTGGATCGCGGTGTCGAACGCATCTGCCTTGATCCCCGTGCACTGTTCAGCTGCACTTCGACCGATCCTTCGGTGCTGCATGCCCAATCCAAAAAGCCCAATGTCCCGACCCGTCCGGCAGCGTTCACGCAATGTCCGCAGGTGCGCTTCATTGGTCACCCGCAGGTTGAGGCGAATGATTCATTCCTGGTGCCTTGGGTCGAAAAAATAGCTCAGTGGATCGAGGAAGGGCGCACGCCTTACATCTTCCTGCACACCGCCGACAATCTGCAGGCCGCGAGACTCGCACAGCGGTTTCACGCGCAACTGATGCTGCGTTTGCCTGGCTTGCCGGCGCTGCCTGAGCTATATAGAGAGCCCGCTGCGGAGCAACTTGGTTTGCTCTGAAGCGGGTTTTTCGTCCTTCTCAGGAGCCTGCCAAATGGATGCGCAAACCCTTCGAGCCCAAGCGTTCAAAGCGCTGCATGAACGTGACGGGGCTTTTGTCATTCCCAACCCGTGGGACGCCGGCTCGGCGAAAATGCTCGCCAGCCTGGGTTTCGAAGCGCTGGCAACCACCAGTGCCGGATACGCCTTCTCTAACGCCCGCCCCGATGGCGGATTAACGCTGGACGACACCTTGGCAAACGTCCGGGCGATCGTTGCGGCGACGGATCTGCCGGTGGCGGTCGATCTGGAAAACGGCTTCGCTGATGATCCGGTTGAATGCGCGCAGAGTGTTTTGCGTGCAGCAGAGGCCGGCGCTGTCGGCGGTTCGATTGAAGACGCCACCGGGCGCGAAGACGCGCCGATCTATTGCTTTGAACACGCCGTCGCTCGTGTCAAAGCTGCCGTCGCCGCCGCGCGCAGTTTGCCTTTTCCTTTCATGCTGACGGCCCGGGCCGAGAACTTCCTGCATGGCAACCCCGATCTGCCAGACACGATCCGCCGCTTGCAGGCTTTTGCCGAGGCGGGCGCCGATGTGTTGTATGCACCGGGGCTGCGCAGCGCTGAAGACGTGCTGGCGGTGGTCCGTGCCGTCGCACCAAAACCGGTCAATGTACTGATGTCCGGTGGGCTCAAATTGACGGTCGAGGAGCTGAGCGAAATGGGCGTCAAACGCATCAGCGTCGGTTCGGCCCTGGCCCTGGCGGCCTATGGCGAATTTTTCCGCGCAGCCGAAGAAATCAAGACGTCAGGCACATTCGGGTTCACCTCGAGGTCCATGCCCTACGCCAAGGCCAACCAGTTGTTCAAAGGCTGACGGTGCGGTTTCGGTGGTGGCTGTTGTTGCTGCTGTTGATCATCGGTGCGGGGGCCGTGGGTGTCTGGCGTGGCTGGATCTCGCTCGCGCCGCAATGGAATCCTTGGGCGCCGCTGGATGTGAAAGCGGCGCCCAATGTGTTGACCCGCTACAAACTCATGCGCCTGCGCGATGATCCCCAGCTGTGTGATCAAGCCCTCGCCAGCTCGGGGCTGCGAGTGAGTCGACAAGCCGACAGCCCCGGCGCGACCTGTCCGCTGCTCAACACCCTGCGAGTGCAGGGCGGTCAGGCGGCCCTGAGCAGCAGCTTCCTCGCGAGTTGCCGACTGGCCGTCTCGTACGCGCTGTTCGAGCATCACGCCCTGCAGCCTGCGGCTCAGGCCATCTACGGGCAGGCAGTGACGCGTGTCGACCATCTCGGCAGCTTTGCCTGCCGCAATGTCTACGGGCGCGAGAACGCTCGACGCAGTCAGCACGCATCGGCCGATGCCCTGGATATTGCCGGTTTCAAGCTGGCGGACGGTCGCTCGATCAGCGTGCTGAAGGATTGGCCGAAGGACAATCAGGACGCGCGGTTTTTACGCCAGGTCCGGGATAGCGCCTGCGAGATGTTCAGTGTGGTGTTGAGCCCGGACTACAACGCGGCCCATCGCAATCACTTTCATGTCGATGTCGGCCCGTGGTGGGTGTGTCGCTGAGGGCTACGCGGCGATGCGCAGGTTTTGCAGGACGATCGGGCGAGCCCAGCCGATATCGAAGTCAAAGTTCTTTTGCTGTTCAACCAGCTCCTGCGGCGCAAACGGCGGGAACGGTTTGTCCAGCAGTTCGAGTTCGAATTCAGCGATGGGCAGGTGCAGCGCACGCGGTTGTGGTGCCGGGCCTGGCGCTGGCACGGGCTGGCCAGCGGTGAGCACGAGCGGTCGAACCCAGCCGCTCTCGAAGTCCTGCTGTTTCTGCTGAGCCACGATTTCGTCGTCTGGAAACGGTGGGAACGGCTTGTCTGCCAGGTCCATCTCGAACTCGGCAATCGGCAGGAAGAGCGGCTCTGGCGGGCGTACTTCGTTGTCTTTCACGTCACATTGACGCTGGGACATGATGTGCGCCAGCAGGTCGCTGCCGACGGTAGGTTCGACCGGGCTGTCGAGGTCGACGGGTGGGAAATCCAGCGAAGCGGGCAGCACCGCCTCCTTCGACTGATCGGCCAGGGCCCGGGCAAAAAAATCCTGCCAGAGGTGACTGACGCCGCTCAGTGCTTGGGAGTTTCGCAGGCTGTAATCGCCGTAGGGCGAGATAAAACCTGTGATGGTGGGTTGAATGTCTGACATTTCTCTCGGTCGACGCTCAGCTCTGGCAAAATGCTCGATAGTTTTGTTATCGGCCGTTTTTGCCGATCATTAATTTTTTGAGCGTTTTTTCCCATGATTGAGCAACCCGCGGCCTGTCGCATCCATGTCCAAGCCCTGAGCGAGACCTATCAGCCACAGGCCGAACAATGGGCCGAGCGCCTGGACTTGCCATTGCAGGTGGATAACGCTGAGTTCGCGCTGCAGGTCGGGGAGCAGGGCTTGCAGCTGCAACAGATCGGCCCGGACGCACCGGGGCCGGTGCGTGTGGATTTCGTTGAAGGCGGGGCGGCCCACCGGCGGCTGTTCGGCGGCGGCACCGGGCAGATGATCGCCAAGGCGGTCGGCATCGCTCAAGGCGTGCGCCCTCGCGTGCTGGACGCCACCGCGGGCCTGGGCAAGGACGCATTCGTGCTGGCGAGCCTGGGGTGCGAGATGAGCCTGATCGAACGGCAGCCATTGATCGGTGCCTTGCTGGAGGACGGCCTGCTGCGCGGTGCTGAAGATTTCGACGTGGCGCCGATTGTGGCGCGCATGCGTTTGCTCAAGGGCAATTCGATCGAGGTGATGCGCAATTGGGAAGGCGAACCGCCGCAGGTGATCTACCTCGATCCGATGTTCCCGCACCGTGAGAAAACGGCGTTGGTGAAGAAGGAAATGCGCCTGTTCCGACCGTTGGTAGGGGACGATCCGGATGCGCCGGCCTTGCTCGAAGCGGCGTTAGCGTTGGCCAGCCATCGGGTGGTGGTCAAGCGTCCGCGCAAGGCCCCGTGTATCGAAGGGCCGAAGCCGAGCCATGCGCTGGACGGGAAATCGAGCCGGTATGATATTTATCCGAAGAAGGCGCTCAAGTCGTAAGACCGAGTTGCTTCCATCGCGAGCAAGCTTTGCTCCTACAGTTTGTGCTCGATCCTGTGGGGGCAAAGCTTGCTCGCGAGGGCGTCACTCCTGGCGCCACAATATTCAGGTCGACTCCGGTCGATACGCCCGCATAAACAACCCCACCACTTCCTGCACATGGCGCTCCGCCGCATCCCCGGTCAGCGGCTCACCGCAGCCATACAGCAAACGAAAATTCCCCGCGCCCTTGAGCAGGCAAAAGTAGTGCTCGGCCGCGTTGCGCGGCTTTTCGATGTGCAGCGCGCCACTCTGATCCACCTTGGCCAGCAAGCGCTCCATGCCATGCAGCATGCGCTCTGGTCCCGCTTCGAAGAAAATCAGTGAGAGTTTCGGGTCCTGGCTGCCCAGGGTCATCATCAATCGATGCAGGTTCACCGATTCATCGCTGTTGATCAGCTGATGAAAGCCGCGCGCGATGTTCAGCAGCACTTTTTCTACCGAGATGCCATCCGGCAACTCGAAAAAATCCGGCGGCAATTGCTCTTCGCACTTGGCGACGACAGCGGCGGAGAACAGCGTTTCCTTGTCATTGAAATGGCTGTAGACCGTCAACTTCGACACGCCAGCCTCGGCTGCCACCGCGTCCATGCTGGTGTTCGCATAGCCATTGCTCAGAAAGAGGATTTTCGCCGCATCGAGGATCGCCTGGCGTTTGGCCAGATCCTTGGGACGGCCCGGACCATTGGTTGCTGAAAGATTGTTCGACATTCTTCGCTTTATTACTGGACTGGTGAGTTTGCTATTAATAACATACTGGTCAGTATAATTATTCCAAGCACCATTAGCGAAAGGTCCTTCACCATGTTCCGCTATGCCTTGCCCCTCGCGTTGCCAGTCACTCTGGCTTTTTTATTGTCCGCGTGTGGGCACGAAGAGGCGCCCCAGGTCGCCGTTCGACCGGCCATGGTGGTGCAGCCAGAGCCTTCGGCGCAGGCCATGGAAAGTTATCCCGGTGAAGTGCGGGCTCGCTACGAGCCGGAACTGGCGTTTCGCATTGGCGGTAAAGTCAGTCGACGACTGGTCGAGGAAGGGGACCGGGTCAAGGCCGATCAGCCTTTGGCGGAACTCGATCCGCAGGATGTGCGCCTGCAACTGGAAGCCACCCGCGCCCAGGTCGCGGCGGCCGAAGCCAACCTCAATCTGGTCCGAACCGAACGTGATCGCTACAAGACGCTGATGGAGCGTCAGATGATCAGCCGTTCGGCGTACGACAATGCCGAAAACCTTTACCGATCCGGTGAAGCACGCCTCAAGCAAATCAAAGCCGAATTCAACGTATCGACCAACCAGGCCAGCTACGCCGTGCTGCGTGCGCCACAGGACGGTGTAGTGGCCAAGCGCGCGGTGGAAGTCGGGCAAGTCGTGGCGGCCGGGCAAACCCTGTTCACCCTCGCCACTGATGGCGAGCGTGAAGTGCTGATCAGCCTGCCGGAGCAAAACTTTGGCCGCTTCAAGGTGGGCCAGCCGGTGTTCGTGGAACTCTGGACGCAACCGGATCAACGGTTCGCCGGACGGATCCGCGAGCTGTCGCCTGCTGCTGACCCAAGGTCGCGCACCTTTGCCGCGCGTATCGCGTTTACTGCTGGCAAGGTACCTGCCGAACTGGGTCAGAGTGCCCGGGTATTCATCCAGGCGGCGGACGTGGTGTCGCTGTCGGTGCCGCTCTCGGCGGTCACCGCGCAGGACGGTGCTACTTACGTTTGGGTACTGGGTGCCAATAACACCCTGAAAAAAACGCCGGTTCGGATCGGTGCATTCGGCGAGAAAACCGTACCGGTGCTCGAAGGCCTGAGTGTCAATGATTGGGTGGTCGCGGCCGGTGTTCATGTGCTTCACGACGGGCAGCAAGTGCGCCCGGTGGATCGCTCCAACCGTGTGGTCAATCTGGCGGACAAGGAGTAGGTCCCGATGGGTTTCAATCTTTCCGCCTGGGCGCTGCGCAATCGCCAGATCGTCCTGTTCCTGATGCTTTTGCTGGCTGTGGTCGGTGCGCTTTCCTACACCAAGCTCGGACAAAGCGAAGATCCGCCGTTCACGTTCAAGGCGATGGTGATTCGTACGAATTGGCCCGGCGCTACGGCGCAGGAGGTGTCCCGCCAAGTCACCGAGCGCATTGAAAAGAAGCTGATGGAAACCGGCGAGTACGAGCGCATCGTGTCGTTCTCCCGTCCCGGTGAATCCCAGGTGACGTTCATCGCGCGCGACTCCATGCACTCGGTGGACATTCCGGAGCTTTGGTATCAAGTCCGCAAAAAAGTCAGCGATATTCGTCACACCCTGCCGCCCGGCATTCAGGGCCCTTTCTTCAATGACGAATTCGGCACCACCTTCGGCAACATCTACGCGCTGACCGGTGAAGGTTTCGATTACGCCGTGCTGAAGGATTATGCGGACCGCATCCAGATCCAGCTGCAACGGGTCAAGGATGTGGGCAAGGTCGACCTGCTGGGATTGCAGGACGAGAAGATCTGGATCGAGCTGTCCAACGTCAAACTCGCCACCCTCGGGTTGCCTCTGGCAGCGGTGCAGCAAGCCCTTGAAGAGCAGAACGCCGTGTCCACAGCCGGGTTCTTTGAAACCACCAGCGAGCGATTGCAGCTACGGGTGTCGGGGAATTTTCAGACCGTCGACGAGATAAAAAACTTCCCGATTCGCGTCGGTGATCGCACGTTCCGCATCTCTGATGTGGCGGACGTGCGTCGTGGTTTCAATGATCCCCCCGCGCCGCGCATGCGCTTCATGGCGCAGGACGCCATCGGTCTGGCCGTTGCGATGAAGTCTGGCGGCGACATTCTGGTGCTGGGCAAGGCACTGGAAGTCGAGTTCGACCGCATCCAGCAAAACCTTCCGGCGGGCATGCAGCTGCGCAAGGTGTCGGACCAGCCCGCCGCCGTGAAAACCGGCGTAGGCGAGTTCATCCAGGTGCTGGTGGAGGCCTTGGCGATTGTGTTGCTGGTGAGTTTCTTCTCCCTGGGCGTGCGCACCGGCATGGTCGTGGCGCTGGCGATTCCACTGGTGCTGGCGATGACGTTTGCCTGCATGTATTACCTGGGCATCGGTCTGCACAAGATTTCCCTGGGCGCACTGGTGCTGGCGCTGGGGTTACTGGTGGACGATGCGATCATCGCCGTGGAAATGATGGCGATCAAAATGGAGCAGGGCTTCGACCGGATCAAGGCGGCCAGTTATGCCTGGACCAGTACGGCATTCCCGATGCTCACCGGCACCTTGATCACGGCGGCCGGTTTCCTGCCGATCGCCACCGCGCAATCGGGGACGGGCGAATACACCCGTTCGATCTTCCAGGTCGTGACCATTGCGTTGATCGCGTCATGGATCGCCGCCGTGGTGTTCGTGCCATATCTGGGGGAAAAGCTGCTGCCGGATCTGGCGAAGATTCATGCTGCCAAACGCGGTGCCGGCCAACCGGACCCTTACGGCACACCGTTCTATCAGCGCGTCAGACGCCTGGTGGAGTGGTGTGTGCGCTGGCGCAAGACCGTGATCGTGCTGACCATTGTGTTGTTCGTCGGCTCCATCGCGCTCTTCCGCTTCGTGCCGCAGCAATTCTTTCCGGCATCGGGTCGTCTGGAGTTGATGGTCGATCTGAAGCTGGCCGAAGGTGCATCGCTGAGCAACACCGCCGAGGAGGTCAAACGTCTTGAAGCGCTGCTCAAGGACAAGGCCGGCGTCGACAATTATGTCGCCTACGTGGGCACCGGTTCACCGCGTTTTTACCTGCCGCTGGATCAACAACTGCCTGCAGCGAGCTTCGCGCAATTTGTCGTCCTGGCCAAAACCATCGAGGAGCGCGAAAGCCTGCGCACCTGGCTGATCGAAACCCTTAACGAACAATTCCCGGCGTTGCGCTCGCGGGTCACACGCCTGGAAAACGGTCCGCCCGTGGGCTATCCGGTGCAGTTGCGCGTGACCGGTGAGCACATCGAGGAAGTCCGCGAACTGGCACGTAAAGTCGCGGCGAAGGTTCGCGACAACCCGCATGTGGCCAACGTTCATCTGGACTGGGAAGAGCCGAGCAAAGTGGTGTACCTGAACGTCGATCAGGACCGTGCCCGGGCGCTGGGCGTCAGCACCGCGAACCTGTCGAAGTTTCTGCAAAGCTCCCTGACCGGCTCCAGTGTCAGCCAGTACCGCGAAGACAATGAATTGATCGAGATTCTGTTGCGCGGCACTTTGCACGAGCGCACCGAGTTGTCGTTGCTGCCAAGCCTCGCCGTGCCGACCGACAGCGGGCGCAGCGTGGCCCTGTCGCAGATCGCCACCCTGGAATACGGCTTCGAAGAAGGCATCATCTGGCACCGCAATCGCTTGCCGAACGTCACCGTCCGCGCCGACATCTACGGCAAGGAGCAACCGGCGACGCTGGTGGCGCAGATCATGCCGACGCTCGATCCGATTCGCGCGCAATTGCCGGACGGCTATCTGCTGGAGGTCGGCGGTACGGTGGAAGAGTCTGCCCGCGGGCAGAACTCGGTCAAGGCTGGCGTGCCGTTGTTCATCGTGGTCGTGCTGACGTTACTGATGCTGCAACTGCGCAGTTTCTCACGCACGGTGATGGTGTTCCTGACAGCGCCACTGGGATTGATCGGTGTGACCCTGTTTTTGCTGGTGTTCCGACAGCCGTTCGGCTTCGTCGCAATGCTCGGCACCATCGCGCTGTCCGGGATGATCATGCGTAACTCGGTGATTCTGGTGGACCAGATCGAGCAGGATATCGCCGCTGGATTGAAACCCTGGCAGGCAATCATCGAGGCCACCGTAAGGCGTTTCCGGCCGATCGTGCTGACCGCGCTTGCGGCGGTGCTGGCGATGATTCCACTGTCACGCAGCGTATTCTTCGGGCCGATGGCGGTGGCGATCATGGGAGGGTTGATCGTGGCGACAGCGTTGACGCTATTGTTCCTGCCGGCGCTGTACGCCGCATGGTTCCGAATCAAGAAAGAACCCGCCTGAAACCTGTAGGAGCTGCCGCAGGCTGCGATCTTTTGATCTTGTTTATTAAAAGCAGGATCAAAAGATCGCAGCCTGCGGCAGCTCCTACGGATTCGCTTTACAGCGTGCCGAAAACTTTCTTCGCCAGGCTGGTCGCGGCAGCGGCGGGGTTGTTGCGGATGGTTTCTTCCTGCTTGCCGATCATCTCGAACAAGCCGTTCAGCGCCTGCTCGGTCACGTAGCTCTCGATGTTGGCGTTCTTGGCGTCCAGCACGCCCAGGGTCGCTGCTTGTCCTGCAAACGAGTTGTACTGCTTCGCCAGGCCGACCTGATCGGTGGCTTGCTTGACGATGGGCAGGAACTTCGCGCGAATCTGCTCGCGACTGGTTTTGTTGAGGTACTGAGTGGCGGAGTCATTGCCACCGCTGAGAATGCCTTTGGCATCTTCCACACTCATTTTTTTCACGGCATCCACCAGAATCGGCTGGGCCTGGGTCACGGCCGTTTCAGCCGCTTTGTTCATGCTGGTTTCCAGTTGATCGACCTGACTACCCATACCGAACTGTTTCATTTTGCTGGCGACTTTGCCCAGCTTGCCCGGCAGTTCGATTTTGACCTCGGGGTTGTTGCTGAACCCGCCGGGCGTGCCGAGTTGTTTGACTGCCACTTGAGCACCTTGGGTCAGGGCATCCTTGAGACCGCCGGTGGCGTCTTTTTGTGACAGGTCACTGAGCGACAGCGCCACGGCGTTGGCGCAGATCAGCAAACCTGCACACAGACCGGCGAAGCGAAGGGTGGGGCGGAGCATGGCGGCTTCCTTGTACTTGAATAGCGTTAGCGAACGGCGTCGACACGGATTTTCAACGGCTGCGGATCGCTGCCATCCAGTTGCACGGCGTGGTGTTCGGTGGTGATGAACATCAGCTTGCCATCCACTTCGATGCGCGCACTGACCGAGTAGCGGTGGCCAGGATTGACCTGGACCGGATCGTAGCTGAGATGAAATGGCAGCGGCACCTGACCCTTGACCGGGCCTTTCTGTTCGTCGAGGACAAGCGCGGGCGCGTCGGCCAGCGAAACATCCTGCAAGCTCACCGTCAGGGTCGCGTTCGGTGGCAGGGCAATGCGTTGAAGGTAGAAGACTTCGCCGTCGAGGCTGGTTTTGGTGGCAGGTGCCATCGACTGACAGGCGCTCAGCAAGGTGGCGGCGGCCAGGAGAGTGAGTTTTTTCATCGGGTTATCCTCCAATCATTGTGGGAGCGAGCAAGCCCGCTCCCACAGGTTCTTCATCAAGTCTCGGGTTGTACGGCGATCTGGTCCGCCGCATCTTCACTGCGATGCAGCGCCACCTGACGGATCGACAGGCGAATTTCCGCCGGCAGAACTCGTTTTGCCGCACCCTCGGCCAATTCGCCCAGCAGCTCGTGATAGCTCAGCTTGCCGGCTTCGTCGCGGCGCAGGACGTCCAGGTCCAGCATCGTCTGGATGAAGTGGCGGAACAGGCTCTTGTCGAAGAACTCGGGGGCGTTCAGCCCATGAAGGATCGACAGGCGCTGGGCCATGACCGTGCACAGGTCTTCGAGCTCTTCGGCACTGATGCTGTTCTGGCCGCTGTTGAGCAGCAGGGACACGGTCATGTAAAAGCGCTGCAAGGTCTGGGCGATGCTTTTCGACAGCAAGGTGAGCAGCACGAAATGCCGCGAACTTGGCGCAGGGCGCAGGTACACGTTGTTCTCGAAGCGCAGCAACCCTTGTTCAACGAAGGCTTCGAGCCATTGATCGACCACGGCATCCAGCTCGTCCAGGGACCAGCGAATGAACAGTTCCGATTGCAGGTACGGATACAGCGCCCGGGTGTAGCGCAGGATCTGTTCGCGGCTCATGCGTGACGCGCTCTGGAAGAAACTCGCGAGCAGCGCCGGCAGGGCAAAAATGTGCAGTACGTTGTTGCGGTAATAGGTCATCAGGACTGCATTCTGTTCGTCCAGATACAGAATTTTGCCGAGCGCATCGCTCTGCTCGGACAGCAGGTCCATGTCCTTCACATGTTCGATCAGCGCTCGTCCATCACCTTCCGGCAGCGTGGTGTGCGGCGAATACGGCACTTTGCGCAGCAGCGCCAGATAGAGGTCGAGTACGCGCGCCATGGCGCGATCGTCCAGGGCCAGGCGGGTGGTGGACAGTAAGGCCAGGGCCACCAGATTGACCGGGTTGATGGCGGCCGCTTCGTTCAAGTGCTGCGCGACTTTTTCCCCGAGACGGTTGGTGGTTTCGTTGAGCCACGCCGGTTTGAATTGCGGCCCTAATTCCTGTTGGCGCCAGTCTGGCTGTTCGCTGTCGAGAAATTCCGCGAGTTTGATCGGCTCACCGAAGTTGACCGCCACCTGACCAAAGCGCTGCTTGAGGGCGCCGATGACTTTGAAGATGTCGAAGATCGATTCTTTCTTCTTGGTGGCGCCACGCAGTTCGCCAAGGTAAGTCCGGCCTTCCAGTACACGCTCGTAACCGATGTACACCGGAATAAAAACGATCGGCATACGCGAAGAGCGCAGGAAGCTGCGCAGGGTGATTGCAAGCATCCCGGTCTTCGGTTGCAGCATGCGCCCGGTGCGCGAGCGGCCGCCTTCAACGAAGTATTCGACCGGGAAACCTTTGGTGAACAGTGTGTGCAGGTATTCGTTGAACACCGAGGTGTAGAGCGGGTTGCCCTTGAACGTACGGCGCATGAAAAACGCCCCGCCACGGCGCAGGAGACTGCCAATCACCGGCATGTTCAGGTTGATGCCGGCGGCGATGTGCGGCGGCGTCAGGCCATTGCGGAACAGCAGGTACGACAGCAGCAGGTAATCGATATGGCTGCGGTGGCAGGGTACATAAATGACCTCGTGGCCCTGGGCGACCTTCTGTACACCTTCGATGTGGTTGACCTTGATCCCGTCGTAGATCTTGTTCCAGAACCAGCTCAGCACCACTTCGAGGAAGCGGATCGCGGTGTAGGTGTAGTCCGAGGCAATCTCGTTGCCGTAACGCAGGGCCTGCGCCTTGGCTTTATCAGGCGAGATATTTTCGCGTTCGGCTTCGTCGAGGATCGCCTGTTTCACCAGCGGCTGGTTGAGCAAGCCTTTGACCAGGTTGCGACGGTGGGAAATGTCGGGACCGATCACGGCGGCTTTCAGGTTGCGAAAGTGCACCCGCAGGATGCGCTGGGCCATGCGCACGGTGCGTTCGTGGCCTTTGTTGTGATCGATCAGTTCACGCAGGTGGATCGGGGCGGAGAACTGCACCCGCGTCTTGCGCCCCAACACGATGATGCTCAGCAGGCGACGCAGACGCCCGGTGACCGCCCAACTGTCCGCGAACAGCAGTTTCCACGGGCTCGACTCACTGTCCGGCGACTGGCCCCAGAACACGCTGACCGGAATGATCTGCGCATCTTCGGCGGCATTCTGGCTCAGGGCACTGACCAGGCGGGTGAGGGTCGGCGGTGCGCCACGTTTGTCCTGACGGCCAAGCCAGTCCGGTTCCGGCGTCAGGTAGAAGAACGCCGCAGGTTCCAGCAAATTGCCCACCGACACGGGTAGCACCGGGCGCGGCAGGCCGGCTTTGGTGCATTCGGTATCGACCACGGCAAGGTCGGTCAGCGAAGGGTTTTGCAGGACGTAGAACACCGGACGACTGCGGTCGAGGTTGAGGGTAAAGGACGACTGGTTGATCGTCTCCGAGCGAACCCAGAGGTACAGCAGTCGGCGCAAGGTGCCAAACACAAGACGACGGAACGGGGAGCGGGTCATACGGCTTCTGCATGAGTGAATAAAACCGAGCAGGTGCTCGGGCGGTGGATAGTGTGCCGGATTCATCGAAAATCGGCAAAAAAGCGGCTAAGTAAACTTGAGTTGAGAGTTTTTGCGTCTGTCATATACTCGCCCGCTCAACAATAAAAAGAAGGGGTACTGAGTTATGGCTGCGCGCGAGACCGGCAATGTGAAGTGGTTCAATGACGCCAAGGGCTACGGCTTTATTCAGCGCGAAGACGGGGTGGACGTGTTCGTGCACTACCGCGCGATCCGCGGCGAAGGTCACCGTTCGCTGGCTGAAGGTCAGCAGGTTGAATATGCGGTGGTGACGGGGGAGAAGGGGTGCAGGCTGAGGATGTTGTTGGGTTGTAACCTAAAGATCAAAAGATCGCAGCCTGCGGCAGCTCCTACGGGTGTACACATGACCCTGTAGGAGCTGCCGCAGGCTGCGATCTTTTTGGTTTTAGACAGTTTTCCAGGTGATCTCTTCTTCACCATCGGCACTGATGCGCATCCAGCGGTCCGCGGTTTCCTCGCCTTCTTCCTCGACCCAGGTACCCGGAGCGCAACGCACTTCGACGTTGAGCGCGGCGAACGCAGCGCGGGCGCAGGCGATGTCGTCATCCCACGGGGTCTGGTCACTTTCCAGGTACAGGCTGTTCCATTTTCCTACGGCTTTGGGCAGCCAGGTGACGGGCACATTGCCCGCCTTGCACTTGTAGGTCTGGCCTTTCTGTACCCAGTCGGTGCACGGGCCCAGCGCGGTGCCGAGCCAGGCTGCGATGCCCTTGTAGTCGACGTCAGCGTCTTTCAGGTAAATCTCGATATCGGGTTGGCGCATGGATGTCCTCACTGCGGGTCTGAAAAATCCATTCGCGGATTTAGCCGGCCTCAAGCCATTGCTCAAGACCAAAAATTAAAGGTTATTGCAGCACGAAATAATCGTAGCGCATGGAAACAGTGACTTCGAACGGCTCGACCTGATCGATGACGGCCGCCCGACGCTCAGCGCTGGCGCGCCAGCCGTGAGGTGTCATCGCCAACAGGTTCGCCCGGTCCTGACCCTTTTCCAGGGTCAGTTTGAATTCCAGGGTTTCACTGTGCTGCAGCGCCATGCCTTCCGGCACCAGCGCGAGGTGCTTGTCGTCGGTGTATTCACGGACTTCGTCGTACAGCCGCTCGCGTAATTCCATCAGATGGCCACTGGTCGGTCCGACTTTCATCAAACCACCACCCTGGCTCAGCAGGCGCTTGGCTTCTTCCCAGTCCAACGGGCTGAAAACGCTGGCGAGAAACTGGCAACTGCCTGAAGCCAGCGGAACGCGGGCCATGCTGGCGATCAACCAGGTCAACTGCGGGTTGCGTTTGCAGGCGCGCTTGACCGCTTCCCGGGAAATATCCAGCGCGTAGCCGTCAGCATTCGGCAAGGCCTGTGCTATTTGCGCGGTGTAGTACCCCTCGCCACAACCAATGTCCAGCCAGCGCTGCGGCGCGTACTGCGCCGCCAACTCCGCCAGACGCTTGGCCACCGGTGCGTAATGGCCGGCGTTGAGGAAATCGCGGCGGGCTTCGACCATCGCCAGGTTATCCCCAGGGTCACGGCTGTTCTTGTGCTGCACCGGCAGCAGGTTCAGGTAACCCTGTCGCGCGCGGTCGAAACGATGACCGGCGGGGCACGCCACGCCGTTGTCCACCGCATTCAGCGGTTCGCTGCAGATCGGGCAAGCCAGCATCAGGCGAGCAACTTGATCAGGGTCTGGTAGTAGATTTCGGTCAATACGTCGAGATCGGCGGCCAGTACGCGCTCGTTGACCTGGTGAATCGTGGCGTTGACCGGACCCAGTTCGACGACTTGCGTGCCCATGGTCGCAATGAAACGACCGTCAGACGTGCCGCCGCTGGTGGAAGCCTTAGTCTCGCGACCGGTGACGTCCTTGATGCTCGATGCCACGGCATCCAGCAGCGCACCCGGCTCGGTCAGGAACGGCAGACCGGACAGTGCCCAATCGACGTGCCAGTCCAGGCCGTGCTTGTCGAGGATGTCGGCGACACGTTTCTGCAGGCCTTCAACGGTCGACTCGGTCGAGAAACGGAAGTTGAACACCGCCACCAGATCACCCGGAATCACGTTGGTAGCGCCCGTGCCGGAATTCACGTTGGAAATCTGGAAGCTGGTCGGCGGGAAGAAATCGTTGCCGTGGTCCCAATGCTCGGCGGCCAGTTCAGCCAGGGCCGGGGCGGCGAGGTGAATCGGATTTTTCGCCAGGTGCGGGTAGGCAACGTGACCCTGCACACCGCGCACGGTCAATTTGGCACCGAGGGAGCCGCGGCGACCGTTCTTGACCACGTCACCGACCAGCGTGGTGCTCGACGGTTCGCCGACGATGCACCAGTCCAGACGCTCGTTGCGCGCAGCGAGGCGTTCGACCACCGCTTTGGTGCCGTGGTGCGCCGGGCCTTCTTCGTCGCTGGTGATGAGGAAAGCCACGGACCCTTTATGGTCCGGGTAGTCGGTGACGAAACGCTCGGCCGCCACGGTCATGGCCGCAAGGCTGCCTTTCATGTCCGCCGCTCCACGGCCGCAGAGCATGCCGTGTTCGTCGATCAGCGCGTTGAACGGGTCGATCTGCCAGGCCTGCACCGGGCCGGTGGGCACCACGTCGGTGTGACCGGCGAAGCACAGCACCGGGCCGTCGTGTTTTCCGTGAGTCGCCCAGAAGTTATCCACATCCTCGATGCGCATCGGTTCCAGCTTGAAACCGGCATCGCCCAGGCGCTGCATCATCTGCTTCTGGCAATCGGCGTCGACCGGCGTCACGGACGGACGACGGATCAGGTCGATGGCGAGTTGAAGGGTCGGCGAAAGGTCGGCGTGGGCCGTCATGAAAAACTCCGAGGTGTGCACGGTAAACCTGTAGGAGCTGCCGCAGGCTGCGATCTTTTGATTTTGCTTTTTGAAAAACCAGATCAAAAGATCGCAGCCTGCGGCAGCTCCTACAGTGGAAAAGGGCGATCATTCTAAAGCAAAACGGCGGCCCGAAGGCCGCCGTTTGACGTTATCCAATAAAGGATTACGCCGTTGCCGGCTCAGGCTCCGCCGCCGGTTTCGGCAGCGAAGACAGGAACGCCATGATCAGCGCCGCCAGGTACGGCAGCGACTGCACCAGCAACATGGTCACCCAGAAGCGCATGTCGTTGCTCGGCAGGCCGTTCACCAGGAAGATCCCCAGCGCAGCGCCCCACAGCAGCAACATGATGAACACTTCTTCACGCGCCTCGGAAATCGCCACCCAGAAGCCGTGATTATCGGCGTTTTTCGGTGTGCGGAAGAACGGAATGCTGCTGGTGAAGAACCCGTACAGCACCGCTTTGGCGATGGTGTGCGACAACGCCAGCCCAGCCAGGGCCGCACAGAACGCATCCTTGAGGTTGACCCCGACCGCACGACGGTACAGGAAGATGATCTTGCCCACCTTGAACACGAACAGCGCTAAAGGCGGGATCGCGAAAATCAGCAACGGTGGATCGACGCGCTGCGGCACGATGATCATCGCGGCGGACCACAACAGGGCACCCACGGTGAAGAAGATGTTCATGCCGTCGGCGACCCACGGCAACCAGCCCGCCAAGAAGTGATAACGCTGGCCGCGCGTCAGTTCGCTGCCCTTGCCGCGCAACAGACTGGCGGTGTGACGCTTGATGATCTGAATCGCGCCATAGGCCCAGCGGAAGCGCTGTTTCTTGAAGTCGATAAAGGTATCGGGCATCAGCCCTTTGCCGTAGCTGGTGTGGTAATACGCCGCTGACAGGCCTTTCTCGAACACCCGCAGACCGAGTTCGGCGTCTTCACAGATGCACCAATCGGCCCAGCCCAATTCTTCCAGCACCGAGCGCCGGGTCATGGTCATGGTCCCGTGCTGGATGATCGCGTCACGGTCGTTACGGGTGACCATGCCGATATGGAAGAAGCCTTTATATTCCGCGTAGCAGAGCTTTTTGAAGGTGCTTTCGTTCTGGTCGCGATAATCCTGTGGCGATTGCACAACGGCGATTTTCGGGTCGGCGAAGTGCGGCACCATGTGCTTGAGCCAGTTCGGGTCAACGCAGTAGTCCGAGTCGATCACCGCAATCACTTCAGCATCTTTGGCGGTATGCGGGATCAGGTAATTCAACGCGCCACCCTTGAAACCGGCCAGCGGGGCGACGTGGAAGAACTTGAAGCGCGGGCCGAGGGTTTCACAGTAGGCCTGCACCGGTTCCCAGACCGCCGGATCCTTGGTGTTGTTGTCGATGATCAGGACTTCGAAATCCGGATAGTCGAGGTTGGCCAGGGCGTTGAGGGTCTGTTTGACCATCTCCGGCGGCTCGTTGTAGCAAGGCACGTGAATCGAGACTTTGGGTCTGTAATCCGAATCGCCCACTACGGGTAGGAATTCTCTTCGACGCTTGTGAGTCCAGACCGCTTCGGCCAGTTCGTGGGCCTCGGTCAGCAGCACGATAAACACACCGAGCGCACCAAGGGCGAGCAGGAACCCCACGGTCAGACTGAACCAGGTGCTGTATTGCTGGCTGTAGTCGTAACCGATCCATACCAGCACCGAACCGCACAGGAAGGCAATGAAGGTCAGGAAGGTGCGGCCACGTTGGCGCAGGGCCGAACCGTCGATCATCAACAAGGTCAGCGAGAGCAAGGCCAGGACTGCAGAACCGATCGCCAGCACACGCCATTGCGGGATCGCTACCACCGGGCCTTCGAAGTTGAATTTCTGTTGGCGTGCGGCGTTGAACACGCCCCAATACGCGCCTACCGAACCTTCGTCACTGGCTTTCCACGGCTGGTCGAAGGCTTCGATCACGAAGTAGTTGAAGCCTTGGCGATTGAGTTTATTAACCAGGGTGCGCAGGTAAATCGCCTGATCCGCCGGGCTGGCGTCGGTGCCGCCGCGCATACGGCCGTTGCTCGGCCAGCCAACCTCCGAAAGCAGCAGCGGTTTTTTCGGGAACATCTTCTTCAGATCGCGAGCGCGATCGAGGACGAACTGGCCGGCCTTGTCCACCGGGATGAACTCCCAGTACGGCAGGACGTGGGCAGCAATCAGGTCAACGTGCTTGGCCAGCTCCGGGTGCTCTTCCCAGACGTGCCATTGCTCGGAGGTGGTCACCGGGACTTTTACGGCCGCGCGGACGCGGTCCAGAATCACGCTCAGTTCCGCGGCGGTAATTTCCTTACGGAAGATAGCCTCGTTGCCTACAACCACGCGAACGACACTGCGGGAAGTGTTGGCAATTTCGATGGCACGCAGGATTTCTCGTTCATTGCGTTCCTGGTCCGGGCTGATCCAGATCCCCAAGGTCACGCGCAGGCCGAACTCTTCCGCCAGTTTGGGGATATCACCCAATGTGCCGTCTACCGAGTAAGTCCGGATGTTGTCCGTCAACTTGCTCATGATCTCCAGATCGCGACGCATTTCCTCGTCGGTCGGGTACTGGTCTTTTTGTGGGTACTGGCCTTGCTGAAACGGCGAGTAGGAAAAGCCGGAGATCTGTTCAGGCCAGTTAGGGGCAGTGACCGGGCGATTGATCAGTGCCCAGAAGCCGGTAAACAAGGCTGCGATGGCGAGCACCACAACCAGGTTGAGTCCAAATTTACGCGATGACATGGCTATTTCAGGTTCCAAAAAGGCTGTGGAACGAAGGTTTTTACGGTGACGGGGCTGCCTAGGAGCAGGGGCGCGCATCCTACACCGGGCGTTCACTGACCGTACAGCGAACAGGGAAATGCCTGACTTTTGGCACTGCACTTTCACATAAGTTCTTACACTTGTAGCCTTAAGCTTAAAACTTGTCGCTGCGAAGCCCTATAATGCGCGCCGGTTTTTGGGGTAATGGTCATGAGTACAGAAGATCCGCGTTTTGCAGGCATCGCCCGTTTGTATGGCATCGAAGGTCTGGCACGCCTGCGCGCGGCGCATGTGGCGATCGTCGGCGTCGGCGGCGTCGGTTCCTGGGCGGCGGAAGCCATCGCGCGGTGTGGTGTGGGCGAGATATCCCTTTTTGACCTGGATGACGTCTGTGTCAGCAACGCCAACCGGCAGCTGCATGCGCTGGACAGCACCGTGGGCAAACCCAAGGTCGAGGTCATGGCTGAGCGTCTGCGCGGGATCAATCCCGAGTGCACCGTGCATGCGGTGGCGGACTTCGTGACCCGCGAAACCATGGCCGAATACATCACGCCGAACATCGATTGCGTGATCGACTGCATCGACAGCGTGAATGCCAAGGCTGCGTTGATCGCCTGGTGCAAACGTCGCAAGATCCAGATCATCACGACCGGTGGCGCGGGCGGGCAGATTGATCCGACCCTGATTCAAGTCTGCGACTTGAACCGCACGTTCAATGACCCGCTGGCTTCGAAAGTGCGTTCAACGCTACGCCGCGATTACAACTTCTCCCGCACCGTGACCCGCCACTACAGCGTGCCGTGCGTGTTCTCGACCGAGCAACTGCGCTACCCGAAACCGGATGGCAGCATTTGCCTGCAGAAGAGTTTCGTCGGGGATGGCGTGAAGCTGGACTGCGCCGGCGGGTTTGGCGCGGTGATGATGGTGACGGCGACGTTTGGCATGGTCGCGGCGACCAAGGCTGTGGACAAGATCGTGGCAGGAGTGCGGCGGCCGGCGGATCGCATTAAACCTGTTTGAAGCTGATCGTTCCCACGCTCTGCGTGGGGATGCAGACCGGGACGCTCCGCGTCCCTTCAACAGCCGAACGCAGAGCGTCCGAAGAGGCATTCCCACGCAGAGCGTGGGAACGATCAGTTACTGGGCCAACTCATTCATTCGCTGCAGTACGGCATTGAGGCCATTGCTTCGAGAAGGGGAGAGTTGCCGGCTCAACCCCAGCTGATTGAACCACTCCGGCAAATCCACCTGCTGCAGCTCTGACGCCGACAACCCGTTAACCCGAGACAGCAACAACGCCACCAACCCGCGAATCAATCGCGCATCGCTGCTCGCCGCAAACTGCCAGTGCCCGTCGATTAACGTACCCACCAGCCACACCTGGCTTTCACAGCCATGCACCCGATTAGCGTCAACCTTGTCTGCATCGTTCAGTGCGGGCAGGCTGTCGCCCCATTGCATCAGCAGTCGCGCGCGTTGTTCCCAGCCAGCCGCATTCTGAAAAGTGTCCAGCGCGGTAATCGCATCAGCAGGCAAACTCATCGCAGCATCTCCAGCGCCTGATCCAGCGCCTCAAAGAAGCGTTCCAGGTCTTCGGAATCGTTGTACAGCGCCAACGACACCCTGATCGCTCCGGCCAGTTCAAAGCTTTTCAGCAAAGGCATGGCGCAGTGATGGCCTGCACGTACGGCGATGCCTTGCTCTGTCAGCAGATGGGCCACATCCGAGTTATGCACGCCTTCGACAACGAAACTGACCAATGCCAGCTGCGGTTTGCCCAACAGGCGAATGCCGTTGCGTGCCTCAAGGCCCTTGAGCAGATACTCATGCAGTGCCGCTTCGTGGGCGGACACCGCGTCTTGATCGAGCCCGGCAAGATAATCCAGCGTCGCGCCCAGGCCAATCACACTGGCAATCGGCGGTGTGCCCGCTTCAAAACCCAGAGGCGCCGGGCGGAAGCGGGCGTCGTGGTAGTTGGCGTCCAGCACCATTTCGCCGCCGAACTGCCAGGGTCGCAGCTGTTCAAGGGCTTCAGTGCGCCCAAACAGCACACCCAGGCCATCGGGTCCGTAGAGCTTGTGGCTGGAAAACACATAGAAGTCGCAGCCCAGCGCTTGCACATCATGGCGACCATGCACCACGCCTTGAGCACCGTCGACCACGGTCAACGCGTTGTGCGCCTTGGCCATGGCCAGCAACGAGGTCAGCGGTTGCCAGGCGCCGAGCACATTGGACAGCTGACTGACCGCCAGCAAGCGGGTGCGTGGGTTGATCAACTGCGCGGCGGCTGCAAGGTCAATCAAACCGTCGGCATCCAGCGGCAAGATCACCAGTTTCAGGTCACGTCGCAGAGCCAGTTGCTGCCACGGCAGCAGGTTGGCGTGATGCTCCAGAGCGCTGATGACAATCTCGTCACCGGGTTTGAACACGTGCTCCAGGCCATACGCCAGGAGATTCAGTGCAGACGTTGCGCCGTGAGTGAAGATGATCTGCCCGCATTTGCCGACATTCAGCCATTGGGCGACTTTGCTACGGCTGTCCTCGAACGCCTGGGTCGCGTGGGCACCGGGCAAGTGTTGCGCCCGATGCACGTTGGCCGCGCCATTGGCGTAGTAATGCGCCAGAGCGTCCAGCAGGGCTTGAGGTTTTTGTGTGGTGGCGGCGTTGTCCAGATAGGTCTGGTCTTGCCGTTGCAGCGCGGCGATGGCCGGAAAGTCGGCGCGCCAGGGAGAGGGAATCATCATGTTGTTCGGGCCCTGATAAACATGGGCGGGGTACGCCTTACCTTGACCTTGTAGGAGCAAAGCTTGCTCGCGAAGGGGCCCTTGAAACCGCCAAAAGCTTCGCGGGCAAGCCTTGCTCCTACAGGGTGCAGGTGATCGGTTGACGCTCTGTTAGTTGTGAGCGTGCAGCGCTTCGTTCAGTTCGATTGCCGATTTGTGGGTTTTGCATTCCACGGCACCGGTTTCCGAATTGCGGCGGAACAGCAGGTCAGGCTGGCCAGCCAGTTCGCGGGCCTTGACGACTTTTACCAGTTGGTTGTTTTCGTCCAGCAGCGCGACTTTGGTGCCCGCGGTGACGTACAGACCCGATTCAACGGTGTTGCGGTCGCCCAACGGGATACCGATACCGGCGTTGGCGCCGATCAGGCAGCCTTCGCCCACCTTGATCACAATGTTGCCGCCGCCCGACAAGGTGCCCATGGTCGAGCAACCGCCGCCCAGGTCCGAACCCTTGCCGACGAAAACGCCAGCCGACACGCGGCCTTCGATCATGCCCGGGCCTTCGGTGCCTGCGTTGAAGTTGACGAAACCTTCGTGCATCACGGTCGTGCCTTCACCGACATAAGCGCCCAGACGTATACGGGCGGCATCAGCGATACGCACGCCGGCCGGAACCACGTAATCGGTCATTTTCGGGAATTTATCCACCGAGAACACTTCGAGCAGTTCGCCGCGCAGACGCGCTTCAAGTTGGTGCTCGGCCAGTTCGCTCAGGTCGATTGCGCCCTGGCTGGTCCAGGCCACGTTCGGCAGCAACGGGAACACGCCGGCAAGGTTCAGGCCGTGTGGCTTGACCAGGCGATGGGACAGCAGGTGGAGTTTGAGGTAAGCCTCAGGCGTCGAGGTCAGTTGCGCATCGTCGGCCAGCAGGGTGGCAACCAGCGGTTTGTGGCTTTCGGCCAGACGGGTCAGCAGTGCGGCCTGGGTCGCGTCGACGCCTTTGACGGCTTCAGCCAGTTGCGAGGCCTGGGCGGTGGTGAACGTGATGGCCTGGTTGCCTGCGGTGTAGCCCAGAATTGGCGCAATGGCGGCAACCAGTTCGGCGGACGGATTGAGCAGTGGCTGCGCGTAAAACACTTCCAGCCATGCGCCTTGACGGTTTTGAGTGCCGACACCAAAGGCCAGGCTGAACAGGGTAGTGGACATGTGAATACCTCTAACAAAATTGAACGGGCTGGCTTACTTGAGCGCTGCCGCGTAGATATCTGGCTTGAAGCCAATCAGGGTACGGTCACCGAGATCGAGCACCGGGCGCTTGATCATCGAAGGTTGTGCGAGCATCAGTTCGATGGCTTTCGCCTGGTCGAGATCGGCTTTGCGTTCGTCGTCGAGTTTGCGAAAGGTCGTGCCTGCACGGTTCAACACCACTTGCCAGCCGTGCTCATCGCACCACTGGGTCAGGTGTTCACGGTCGATACCGGCCGTTTTGTAATCATGGAAGTCATAGCTGACAGCGTGTTCATCGAGCCAGGTGCGCGCCTTTTTCATGGTGTCGCAGGCTTTGATGCCGAAAAGGTGCAACGTTTTACTTGAAACGGTCAAGGAATTGCCCCCTTTACAGGTGCTGGAAAAAAAAGGTGAAGGATTATGCCATGACCCTTCAGTTAATACGCAAAACCCTGTGGGAGTGAGCTTGCTCGCGATGGCGATGTAACTGTCCAACATCGATATCGACTGACCCACCGCGTTCGCGAGCAGGCTCGCTCCTACAGGGATATCAGACGGTCTGATACTCGCGATGCGACATTGGTACAACGGCCAGCCGCCAGTCTAAGCGGCTAATATGGCACTTCAATGCTGTCGAATGTCCGGGAACCCCGTTTTATGCAAACCGCCTATACCGTCCTGATTCTGCTGATGCTGGTGAGCGTTTCACGCCTGGTGGGGCGAGTCATCCCGCTGCCGTTGCCGCTGGTGCAAATCGGCGCTGGAGCCCTGCTGGCCTGGCCGACACTGGGTTTGCATGTGGCGCTGGATCCTGAATTGTTTCTATTTTTGTTTTTGCCTCCGCTGCTGTTCTCGGACGGCTGGCGCATGCCCAAGCGTGAACTGTGGCGGCTGCGCGGGCCGATCCTGATGCTGGCCGTAGGACTGGTGTTGTTTACCGTCGTTGGCGCCGGATATTTCATTCATTGGTTGTTGCCGAGCATTCCGCTGCCGGTGGCATTTGCATTGGCGGCGGTGCTGTCACCGACAGATGCCGTGGCGGTGTCGGCGATTTCCCGTAATCGCCTGCCAACGCCGTTGATGCACATGCTGCAAGGTGAAGCGTTGATGAACGATGCCTCGGGTCTGGTGACGTTCAAATTTGCCCTGGTCGCAGCGGTGACCGGCGTTTTCTCGTTGGCCAATGCCAGCCTTACGTTTGTGCTGGTGGCGGTCGGTGGCCTGGCCGTCGGGGTGGCGCTGAGTTGGCTGGTGGGGCGTTTGCGGTCCTGGATGATCGCTCGCGGCTGGGACGACCCGGCAACGCATGTGGTGTTCATGCTGTTGCTGCCGTTTGCGGCTTATGTCCTGGCTGAGCGGCTAGGTGCGTCGGGCATCCTGTCGGCCGTCGCGGCAGGAATGATGCAGAGCTGGCTCGACCTGTTACCTCGGCAGACCAGTACTCGGCTGCTCAATCGCAGCGTCTGGTCATTACTGGAGTTCGCGTTCAACGGCTTGATCTTTTTGCTCTTGGGTCTTCAGTTGCCAGACATCATCAAGGCGGTGGCCAGCCATGAGACATCGTTGTGGCCAACGCTGCTCTATCGCTGCCTGGACGTCGTAGCGATATTTCTGGTGTTGCTGGTGTTGCGGTTTGTCTGGGTGCAGAGCACGTGGCGCTTTTCCGGACTGCTGCGTCGCTGGCGCGGTAAGGATGAAATGACCCAGGTGCCTACCGCTCGATCCTGCTGGTTGCTGACCGTTGGCGGAGTAAGAGGGGCGGTGACATTGGCGGGTGTGCTGTCGGTGCCAATGTTGATGAGGGGAGAAGCTTTTCCCGAGCGCGATTTGCTGATTTTCATCGCTGCCGGGGTGATTTTGCTGTCGTTGATTGCCGCCTGCATCGCGTTGCCGCTTTTGCTGCGTGGCATTGAAGTCAGCCCTGACGACAAGCGGCGCAGTGAAGTGCGTGACGCGTGGCGCAAAACGGCTGAAGCCGCGATTCAGGCGCTCGAGTCAGAGGAGGTCAACCCCCAGGATGCTGCCGAAACAGCGTTGGCGGCTGAATTGAGGGCGCGGATCATGTCCGAGTACCGGCATCAATTGGACGTGTTCAACGATTCGGCGGAAGCGCAGGCGCTAGCATTCCAGATGGATTTGCTGGAGCGGCGCATGAGATTGAAGGCGCTGCGAGCGCAGCGCCTGGAGTTGTATAAGCTCAGCCGTCATCATCAGATTGGTGATGACGTGTTGCGTGAAGTATTAGGAGAGCTGGATTTGAGCGAGGCTAACCTGGGTCAGGTTAAATAATCAGTGTTGAATGTCGGGGTATATCTTTCTGATATTGATTTTGTCTTGCTCGCTGATTTTCAAGTTGTCCCCTACTTGCCAGTTTCCATGGGTGAGTTCGTTCGGAATCCTGTAATGCATGATGGATTTTTTATCGTAGGGGCCAATTTGAGTGTCAGGGTTGTTTTCTATTTTAAATAAATTTAACTCAATATCCGTTTTGCTCCACCCCTGAGTCGTCTGGTAGTGGTGATAGACCTTTTCCTTGTTCCAGGGAATCCTCGCGTGAGGATGCAGATGTTCGTGTTGCAATCCTAGCGCGTGACCAAACTCATGCAGCAGTGTGCATTCGAAAGACCAATGATCCGGTTTTGTCGAGATGAGCAGAGTAGGTTGGTCGGGGGGTGCTGCTAAAGCGTCTGTGCCTAGGTAGGATTCATTGCGATTTCCACCCAGTTGAATACGGATGTCGCCAGCTCGATTCTTCACAAAATCCAAAGCCAGGCTGTGGTGCGGGTCCCACCGTCTGATGATTTTTTCCACCCGATACCCCAGTTCGTCTGGTAGAGGTTCCATGAAGGCAATGGTGAGGGTCCGGCCATTGTCCCAGAACTTGCTGTGGGTGCCGACGGAGCGTTTGTGGCGCGTACCCTGTTTAACCGACTTGGCATTGTTGCGGTTTTCTTTTATTGCCGCATCATAGGAATACTGCTCGCTAAGCGGTTGAATCAGTTTGACGAATTGTTCGCTATTCATAAGTGACGTCCTTGTCGATATATGTTTGCACCGATCCCGATGGCATTGATTTCGTAAGTTAAAAGTCAGGATAGTACTGTTGTAGTTTGCAGTGTGGAGCGGGGTTGTAAGTTGATATTTGAAAAAGTCCCGCGTCTGCATTGCACAGTACGGGACGTTTTACTTACTGTTTGCCGGTAATAAATGCACGAATTCTTGTTGCCGCCTCGACACATTCTGCCAAGGGGGCAACCAATGCCAGGCGCACTCGACCTGCGCCCGGATTGAAGCCGTCTACTTCGCGGGACAGATACGACCCCGGCACCACGGTCACATGTTCTTCGCGGAACAGTTCGCGGCAAAACGCTTCGTCATCACCTTCAACATTTGGCCACAGGTAAAAACCACCGTCGGGGCGCTGCACGTCCATGACCGGGCTGAGAATTTCCAGCACCGCGTCGTACTTCTCGCGATAGAGGTCACGGTTGGCGCGTACATGCGCTTCGTCATTCCACGCGGCAATACTGGCAAGCTGGGTCTGAACCGGCATCGCGCAGCCGTGGTAGGTGCGATACAGCAGGAAGCCTTTGAGAATGTCCGCATCACCGGCCACGAAGCCCGAACGCAGGCCCGGCAGGTTGGAGCGCTTGGACAGGCTGTGGAACACCACGCAGCGTTTGAAGTCCTGGCGACCCAGCTCCACACACGCACTGAGCAGGCCGGCCGGCGGGGTTTGTTCGTCGAAGTACAGTTCGCTGTAGCACTCGTCCGCGGCGATCACGAAATCGTATTCGTCAGCCAGAGCGATCAGTTTTTTCAGGGTGTCGACCGGGATCAACGCACCGGTCGGGTTGCCTGGAGAGCAGAGGAACAGGATCTGGCAGCGTTTCCAGATGTCCGGTGATACCGCCTCGAAATCCGGGTTGAAACCGTTTTCCTCAAGGCAAGGCAGGTAGTGCGGCTTGGCTCCGGCGAGAAACGCCGCGCCTTCGTAGATCTGATAGAACGGGTTCGGACTGACGACCAGGGCGTCTTCGCCACGGTTGACGACGGTTTGCGTGAAGGCGAACAACGCCTCCCGGGTACCGTTGACCGGCAACACGTTGCGAGCCGGGTCGAGCCAGCTAGCCGGCACGCTGAAGCGACGCTCGCACCAGGCCATGATGGCTTCACGCAAGGCCGGTATGCCGAGGGTCGTCGGGTATACGGCCATCTGATCCAGATTGCTCGCCAAAGCCTCAGCCACGAAGCTCGGAGAACGGTGCTTGGGCTCGCCAATGGACAGGGCGATGGCGCGCTTGTCCGGGTTTGGCGTAACGCTGCCGAGCAGGGCGCGGAGCTTTTCGAAAGGGTAAGGCTGGAGCTGGTTCAGTGCGTTGTTCATGCTGGTCTCGTTCAATCCGGAAGTGCCCATGTGGCGAGGGGATTTATCCCCGTTCGGCTGCGCAGCAGTCGTAAAGTTTTCAGGGCCGCTTCGCAGCCCAACGGGGCGGTGCGACGTTTCGCTAAATCCCCTCGCCACAGGGGGCACTCCCACAGGGGGAATAGGTATTTTCAGATGCTGATGCGCGACAGTTTGATATCGGATTCCTGATTGACGGTCAGTTGTTCGACGATTGCATCCTGCAAACGGCTGCACAGCAACGGATCGGACAGCGGCTGGTTGTTCGCGTCCGTGATAAAGAACACGTCTTCCACGCGTTCGCCCAAGGTGGCGATCTTGGCGTTCTGCAGGGACAGGTCGAATTCCAGGAAGATCGTACCGATCCGTGCCAACAGACCTGGACGGTCCGGCGCGCTGAGTTCCAGCACCGTCACCGGCCGCTGGGCATCGTTATGGATCGTCACCTGAGGCGCAAACGCAAAGTGCTTGAGCTGGCGCGGCACCCGACGCTGGATGATGGTCGGGTAGTCGTCCGGGTTGCGCAGGGCTTCGGTCAGGCCTTCGCGAATCTGTTTGACCCGTGCAGGATTATCGCCGATCGAGTCGCCATCGGTGTCGAGCACGATGTAGGTGTCGAGGGTGAACTGGCTGCTGGAGGTAATAACCCGGGCGTCATGAATGTTCAGGTTGAGCTGGTCCATCGCCGCCACGGTCACAGCGAAGAAGTCGTGCTGATCCGGTGCATAAATGAAGATCTGCGTGCCACCCTCGAATTCGCGCTGAGTGGTTTCCTTGATCAGTACCAGCGGCCCGCCATCGGCCGGCTGCTGGAGGATCGCATCACTGTGCCAGGCAACATCGCCGGCGGTGTGGCGCAGAAAATAGTCGTCACCCAATTGTGCCCACAGCTGTTCGACGTCGTCCGGGTCGGTGCCGCCGCGGACCAGAATATCCAGGGCGGCACTTTGGGTCTGGCGGATCTGCTCTTCGCGATCCACAGGGTTTTCCAGGCCGCGGCGCAAGGCGCGTTTGGTTTCGGTGTAGAGCTGGCGCAACAGGCTCGCGCGCCAGGAGTTCCACAGCGTCGGGTTAGTGGCGTTGATGTCTGCAACGGTCAGCACGTACAGGTAATCCAGGTGGGTTTCATCACCGATGATCTGTGCGAAGTCGTGGATCACTTGCGGATCGGACAAGTCCTTGCGCTGGGCGGTTGTCGACATCACCAGGTGGTTCTGCACCAGCCAGACGATCAGCCGGCTGTCCCACAACGGTAATTGGTGGCGCTGGCAGAAGGCCTCGGCATCCACCGCGCCGATTTCCGAGTGGTCACCATGCCGGCCTTTGCCAATATCGTGATACAGGCCGGCCAGGTAGATCAGCTCCGGCTTGGGCAGCTTGCCCATGAGCTTGCTGGCCAGCGGGAATTTCTCCGACACCTGCGTGTACTGCAATTTGCGCAGGTGTTTGATGAGATTCAGGGTGTGGGCGTCGACCGTGTAGATGTGGAACAGGTCATGCTGCATCTGCCCGACAATGAAGCCGAACTCCGGTAGATAACGCCCGAGGATGCCGTAACGGTTCATCCTGCGCAGGTTGCGATGAATGCCGATCTTGCACTTGAACAGCTCGATAAACAGGCTGGTGTTGCGGATGTCGTTACGGAAATCGTCATCGATCAGGTGGCGGTGTTCACGCAGCAGACGAATGGTGTCTGCACGCACGCCTTTGATTTCCGGCTGCTGGGCCATCAGCACGAAGATTTCCAGCATCGCGAAGGGGGTGCGGCGGAAAACGTTGTCGTTGCGAGCCTCGATGTAGCCGTCGTGCAGCTGGAATCGTGAGTTGATCGGCTGCGGAGGCGTTTCGTCTTCCGGTGCGAGGATGACTTCTTCGAAGTGCTGGATGATCAGGTCGCTGAGCTGGGCAATGCTCATCACCACCCGATAATACTGCTGCATGAAGTTTTCAATGGCTTGTTTGGCGTCATCGCCCTCGAAACCCAGCAACCCGGCAATGGAACGCTGGTGATCGAACAGCAGACGGTCCTCGGAGCGACCCGCGAGCATATGCAGGGCGTAACGGACTTTCCACAAGAATTCCTGGGACGAAGCCAGCAAGGCGTTTTCGCTTTCAACCAGAAAACCTTCGCCTGCCAGTGCGCGCAGGTTCAGGGTGCCGTATTCGCGGCGAGCGACCCATAGAATCGTCTGAATATCGCGCAGGCCGCCGGGGGAGCCTTTGACGTTGGGTTCCAGGTTGTATTCGGTGTCGTTGTACTTGTGGTGGCGGGCCTTTTGCTCGGCGCGTTTGGCCAGGAAAAAGTCCTTGCTCGGCCACATGTGCGCGGTGCTGGTGACGTCCAGCATGCGCTGGCGCAAACGCTCGGGACCGCAGATGGTGCGGCTTTCCATGAGGTTGGTGACCACCGTCAGGTCGGCGCGGGCCTCGACGGCACACTCGTCCACGGAACGAACGCTCTGGCCAACTTCCAGGCCGATGTCCCACAGCAGCGTCAGGAATCGCTCGATGGAGTCACGGAAAATTTCGTGGTCGGCGCTGTCGAGAAGGATCAGCAGGTCGATGTCGGAATAAGGATGAAGCTCGCCCCGGCCGTAGCCGCCGACCGCAACCAGCGCAATGTCGGCGTCTTCGCTCCAGCTGAATTGTTCCCAGGCCTTTTGCAGGATGTTATCGACGAACCAGGCGCGATCCTCGATAAGCCGGCGAATGTCCCGGCCGCTGCGAAAGCGCCCGTCGAGCACCTCGCGGGCCTGGCGGATCGCCTTCTTGAAGGCGGCGATAGGGCTTGCCTTCAGGGCCAGTTCAGCCTGGAACTGGCCGCGGTCGAAGAGTTCTGGATCCACCTGCGGCATTGATCAGCTTTCCTGTCTGTAAGGCTAAGCGCTAAGGCTGAGAGCGATGCGGCCCTTATTAAGCCGAAACGCGCGGGATGGTGTCATCGGCGCGAAGGGTGAAAATCTCGTAACCGGTTTCTGTCACTGCCAGGGTGTGTTCCCACTGCGCCGAAAGCTTGCGGTCCTTGGTGATCGCAGTCCAGCCGTCGCCCAGCACTTTGGTGTCGGCCTTGCCCTGGTTGATCATCGGCTCGATAGTGAACGTCATGCCGGCTTTGAGCTCCATGCCGGTGCCCGCGCGGCCGTAGTGCAGAATCTGCGGTTCTTCGTGGAATACCTTGCCGATGCCGTGGCCGCAGAACTCGCGAACCACCGAAAAACCATTCTTCTCGGCATGCTTCTGTATCACTTCGCCGATATCGCCGAGACGGCAGCCGGGCTTGACGATTTCAATGGCCTTGTACATGCATTCCTGGGTGATCTGCGACAGGCGCTCGGCCCAGAGGGGCACCGTGCCGACGTGGAACATGCGGCTGGTGTCGCCGTGGTAGCCGTCCTTGATCACGGTGACGTCGATGTTCAGCGTGTCGCCATCCTTGAGCGGCTTCTCGTTCGGAATCCCGTGGCAGACCACGTGATTGATCGAGGTGCAGATAGACTTCGGATAGCCTTTATAGTTGAGCGGGGCAGGGATGGCTTGCTGCACATTGACGATGTAGTCGTGGCAGATGCGGTCCAGCTCTTCGGTCGTGACGCCCGGCTTGACATGTTCGGCAATCATTTCGAGCACATCAGCGGCCAGTTTGCCGGCGACACGCATCTTTGCGATGTCCTCTGGAGTCTTGAGGGTGACGGTCATACAGGCTCTCTCTGCGCTCGACGGCGCTTGACTAATTCGGAATGGGCGGTGCGCGATCGATCTTCGCAGCCCTTAAAAACGCGATTCTAACAGACGATCAGCGCAAATCTGAGCCTCTGTGCATCGCATCTGTCTATAGATGGGCGCATTCTTTAGCGATTCCAAGGGGCGAATAAAGGCGTGCGTCAGGATTTGAGAATCCGGGTTCCGTTTTTTGCAACCTTATGATATAAAATGCGCCGCTTTCCGGGGATACCCCGAAGAGCTTAAATCCACACACGTGTCGACACGATGACCTGGGTGCCTTCAGCTGATGCTGCTGGTTGGTCATTGGGATACGTGGAGGCCAAACCCGACTTATTAAGGAACTATCATGTCCCAAGTCAACATGCGCGATATGCTGAAGGCCGGTGTGCACTTCGGTCACCAAACCCGTTACTGGAACCCGAAAATGGGTAAATAC
>Ga0160446_100195_pt1 | contig 42406 bp, 41 predicted proteins | sample HID1973I_E1MG_FD_108200 | JGI IMG/M metagenome (GOLD analysis project Ga0160446, IMG submission 108200) | Enriched mosquito-associated microbial communities from UW Madison campus, WI, USA - HID1973I_E1 MG | ecosystem: Host-associated > Arthropoda: Insects > Digestive system > Unclassified ...
GAAGCATTCGATTCTCCTCGTGCGCCTGTTTTACGGCGCGACGTTCTGGTAATTAGCTGATCTGCAAGACCCGAGCCATGGCCTGGTCGTCTTCTTTGGCGGTGTTCATCATCTTGATGTGCAATTCGAATTGCTTGGCCAGCGCCAGTACCGAGGTCATTTCCTCGACGGCATTGACGTTGCTCGACTCGAGGAAACCGGACACCAGTTTCACATCGGCATCGGCTTGAGCCGGCTTGCCGTCCTTGGTATGGATCGAACCATCCAGGCCTTTGGTCATGTTCTTGAAGTCAGGGTTGACCAGCTTGATACGGTCGACTTCGGCCATCACTCGCGGGCCTTCGCCCATCGCGCGGATGCTGATGGTGCCGTCCTCGCCGACTTCGATCTGTTGCTCGGGCGGCACGGCAATCGGTCCACCATTGCCCATCACCGGCATACCGTTGCCGGCCCGCAGCACGCCAAGGGCGTCGACGTTCAGGCTGCCGGTGCGCACATAACTTTCGCCGCCATCCGGGTTCTGCACGGCGATCCAGCCATTGCCCTGAACCGCGACATCGAGATCACGACCGGTTTCCACCAGGGAGCCGGCGGAGAAGTCGGTGGCTGGACGCTCGGACATGGCAAACGCACGCGCCGGAAAGCTGTCGCCGAACACCGGCATCGAGCGCGCTTGCTCCAGGTCTTTCTGAAAACCGTTGGTGGAGATGTTCGCCAGGTTGTTCGCATGAGCCTTTTGCGCCAATGCATTCTGGCTGGCGCCGGTCATCGCTACATAAAGGTACTTGTCCACACTCTTTCCTCTGCATGCCGGACGTTTGCCGCCCACTGCTGTACTGCTGAGCCATAAGCAATTTGCAGACCAACTTTTTTCTGGCGGCACCGGACCCGGCAAACAAAGGACTTGAGGGGTTTTACGGGGAAAGGAGGAATGTGGAGAAGACGAAAAACCGGCGGTGTTATGCCGCTACGCGGCAACGAGCTTTGTGAAAACAGCGAAGTACCTGTAGCAGCTGTCGAGCCTGCGAGGCTGCGTTCGACTGCGCAGCAGTCGTCGGTTCGTTCCCCGCGAACATTCAGGTAAAACGCATTCGTTAGTTTTGCGACTGCTGCGCAGCCGAACGCAGCCTCGCAGGCTCGACAGCTGCTACAGAGATCTATGCAGGGCCCGAATCTTTGCCCACCTCATACTCACGCAACTTGTTGGCAATCGTGGTGTGTGAAACCCCCAACCGCTTGCCCAGCTGCCGGCTGCTTGGATGCTCGGAATACAGGCGCTCCAATACTGCCTTTTCAAACCGGCCGACGATTTCGTCCAACCCGCCTTCCAGCGAAAAATCGCCAAGGGGCTGACGCACGCCGTAGTCCGGCAGACGAATATGTTCCGCCTTGACGGTGCCGCCTTCGCACAGGGAAACCGCCTGGAACAAGACGTTCTCCAGCTGCCGCACATTACCGGGCCAATGGTAATGACTGAGCCGTTCCATGGCCGCTGGCGCCAGCTTCGGCAACGGGCAGCCGATCTGCCGACTGGCCTGATCAAGGAAGTGCTCAACCAGCGGCGTCAGACCATCCAGGCACTCGCGCAGTGGCGGAATGTGCAGCGATAGAACGTTCAAGCGGTGGTACAGGTCCTGGCGAAACTCACCCCGCGCGCACAGTTCGGACAAATCCACCTGGGTCGCGCAGATCACTCGTACATCGAGGTAAACCTCTTCATCGCTGCCGACACGACGGAAGCATCCGTCCTGCAAGAAGCGCAGCAATTTCACCTGCAAGCGCGGGCTCATTTCGCCGACGCCATCGAGAAACAATGTACCGCCCGCCGTCAATTCCAGAAGCCCGAGCTTGCCTTCAGCCCGCGCGCCTTCGAAGGCGCCGGGACCGTAGCCGAACAGTTCAGTTTCGGCCATGGACTCTGGCAGGCCGGCACAGTTGAGCGCCATCAGCGGCGATTGACCGCGTGGACTGGCCAGGTGGCAGGCCCGCGCCAACAGCTCCTTGCCGGTGCCGGTTTCGCCTTCTATTAAGAGTGGCGCATCCAGCGGCGCCATGCGTCGGGCTTCGCGGACCACCGCGGCCATCACTTTCGAGCTTTGGAAAATGCTGTCGAACCCGCGCAATTCCTGCTTGCGCACGTTGTAGATGCGCTCGCCCACCCGATCCGCGCGGTGCAGCGTGAGTACTGCGCCAGCCATGGCTTCGCTGTCATCGTGCTCCGATTGCAGCGGCGCGATGTCCGCCAGGAACACATCGCCTTTTACCTTCACTCGCAACCCGTTGATCCGCGACTTGTTGGCGCGGACCAGCTCTGGCAGGTCGAAATCCTCAGCATAACGGGACAAGGGAATGCCCGGCACTTCGTCCACCCGCACGCCGAGCAACTGCGCCGCCGCACGATTGGCCGCGACAATCGAGCCGCCCATGTCGATCGACAACACCGGAAACTCCAGCGCCCCGAGCAATGCATTGAGTTCCATGTGCCGACGCTCGCTGGGCATCAGCCCTACACGCTTGACGCCAAATACACCGGCAATGGATTCAAATTTCGCACGCAACGCCTGGAACTGGAGGTTGATCAGGTTTGGGCAGTGCAGGTAGATCGCATTCCCATGCTCACCCCCCACTTCGCCGCGAGCGACGTTGATCCCGTACTCCACCAGCAGGTTGAGAATGTCGCGCAGAATGCCGATGCGGTTCTGGCAATGGACTTTGATACGCATATGAAAGACCTGATAAACGATGATTGACCTGTGGGAGCCAGCCTGCTGGCGATGACGTTGCATCAGTCGATGTTGATCTCGAATGACACACTGCTATCGCCAGCAGGCTGGCTCCCACAGGGTTAGCGCCCGACCTTTCTGACTAAGCGCGCAGATAGTCGTCAAGATTATGTGACACCTACAGCGCTTTTCAAACTCGAAAAACTCAACAACGGCGCCACAGCAGGATATCCGTAACGAAAACTTTACGATTTGATCAGAATTTTCCTACTTGCTGCTACTACCTGCTGCTGCAACGCCACGCACCTTGGGTTATTTCTAACGCCATAGCTGGACATAACAAGAACGAAATCCCCTAGCAGGAGAGCAGCATGAAGCAGACGCAATACGTGGCTCGCGAGCCCGATGCGCAAGGTTTTATCGATTACCCCGCCGAAGAACATGCGGTGTGGAACACGCTGATCACTCGCCAACTGAAAGTGATCGAGGGTCGTGCGTGCCAGGAGTACCTGGACGGTATCGAAAAACTCGGTCTGCCCCACGACCGCATTCCTCAACTCGGCGAAATCAACAAGGTCCTCGGTGAAACCACCGGCTGGCAAGTCGTCCGCGTTCCGGCACTGATTCCTTTCCAGACGTTTTTCGAACTGCTGGCCAACAAGCAATTCCCCGTCGCGACCTTTATTCGTACCCGTGAAGAACTGGATTACCTCCAGGAGCCGGACATTTTCCATGAGATCTTTGGCCACTGTCCGCTGCTGACCAATCCCTGGTTCGCCGAATTTACCCACACCTACGGCAAACTCGGCCTGCAGGCGAGCAAGGAAGAACGCGTGTACCTGGCGCGTCTTTACTGGATGACCATCGAGTTCGGCCTGGTCGACACGCCTCAAGGCCAGCGAATCTATGGCGGCGGCATCCTCTCTTCGCCGAAAGAAACCGTTTACTGCCTCTCGAACGAGCCGGAACATCAGGCCTTCGACCCGCTGGAATGCATGCGCACGCCTTACCGCATCGACATTCTGCAGCCGCTGTACTTTGTCCTGCCCAACCTCAAGCGTCTGTTCGACCTGGCCCACGAAGACATCATGGGCATGGTCCAGCAAGGCATGCAGCTTGGTTTGCACGCACCGAAATTTCCGCCCAAGCCCAAAGCGGCCTGAGCAGATCCCGCTCGCGACTTGCGCGCAAAGATAGTAATTTCCAACAAGAATCGAATTCAGGAACACACCATGAACGCTCTGAACCAAGCCCATTGCGAAGCCTGCCAAGCTGGCGCCCCTCAAGTCAGCGACGAAGAACTGCCGGTACTGATCAAGCAGATTCCAGACTGGAACATCGAAGTTCGCGACAGCATCATGCAGCTGGAAAAAGTCTTCCTGTTCAAGAATTTCAAGCATGCACTGGCATTCACCAATGCGGTCGGCGAGATCTCCGAGGCTGAAGGTCACCACCCGGGCCTGCTGACCGAGTGGGGCAAAGTCACCGTGACCTGGTGGAGCCACTCCATCAAAGGTCTGCACCGCAATGACTTCATCATGGCCGCGCGCACTGACGAAGTGGCCAAGGACGCCGAGGGCCGCAAGTAATGCACTTCGACACCATCGGCCGGGTGCCCGGCGATCCGATCCTCGGGTTGATGGAGGCTTATGCGCAGGACGCTAATCCGCGCAAATTCGACCTCGGCGTGGGTGTCTACAAAGACGCTCAAGGCCTGACGCCCATTCCGCAAGCGGTGAAACTGGCCGAGGCGAGACTGGTCGACCGTCAGTCCACCAAAACCTATATCGGTGGTCATGGCGAGCCGGCGTTTGGCAAAGCGATCAACGAGTTGGTGCTGGGCGCGGATTCCGCGCTGATCGCTGAACAACGGGCCGGCGCGACCCAGACACCGGGTGGCACCGGCGCACTGCGCCTGAGCGCGGATTTCATCGCCCAATGCCTTCCGGGGCGTGGCGTCTGGCTGAGCAATCCGACCTGGCCTATTCACGAAACCATCTTCGCGACAGCCGGGGTCAAGGTCAGCCACTACCCTTACGTCGGCAAGGATAATCGTCTCGACGTCGAGTCGATGCTGGCGGTACTTAACGAGGTGCCCAAGGGCGATGTGGTGTTGCTGCACGCTTGCTGCCACAACCCGACCGGCTTCGATCTGTCCCATGACGACTGGCGGCGCGTGCTGGACATCGTGCGCAGTCGCGATTTGTTGCCGCTGATCGATTTCGCCTACCAGGGTTTTGGCGATGGCCTGGAGCAGGATGCCTGGTCGACCCGGCTGTTCGCTGCCGAGTTGCCGGAAGTACTGATCACCAGCTCGTGCTCGAAGAACTTCGGCCTGTATCGGGATCGCACCGGCGCGCTGATTGTTTGCGCGAAAACTGCTGACAAATTGGTGGATGTTCGCAGCCAGCTGGCCAACATTGCCCGCAACCTGTGGTCGACGCCGCCGGATCATGGCGCCGCGGTGGTAGCGACCATTCTTGGCGATCCAGAACTGAAAAGCCTGTGGGCCGACGAAGTGGAGGCCATGCGCCTGCGCATCGCCCAACTGCGCAGTGGCCTGGTCGAGGCGCTCGAACCTCACGGATTGCGTGAACGTTTTGCGCACATCGGGGTGCAACGCGGGATGTTCTCCTACACCGGCTTGACGCCGGAGCAAGTGAAGAACCTGCGTGATCATCACAGCGTCTACATGGTCGGTACTGGCCGGGCGAACGTGGCAGGAATAGACGCAACGCGCCTGGATCTGCTGGCCGAAGCCATCGCTGAAGTCTGTAAGTAGCCTTGTTTAGCAGCCTCGTATCCCACGAGGCTGCTAACGCTCAACCTCCGCACGCGCCCCCCTGTAGCAGCTGTCGAGCCTGCGAGGCTGCGTTGGCTCCGGGGTCGCGCTCGACCGAAGCAGTCGTCAATTCTGACGCTATGGTCTTCAGGTAAACCGCGCCGTCAGGTTTTACGACTGCTTCGCAGCCGACGCAGCCTCGCAGGCTCGACAGCTGCTACAGGGGGGGCGCGGCGTTAAAGGTGGTGGCGGTGATAGTGATTGCACTGGCGAACGCTCCCGACTGCGGCCATCTGTCGCAGAAATCCCAGATAAAACTCTAATTGTCATTTCTCCTGCTGTATCCTGCGCAAGCTTTGTAAAAGCGCGGATCTACCAGATCTATCAACAGACTTTGCGAGGAGCGCGAACCATGCACGAGATCCCTAATCTCCCCTTCCCAAGCCTGCACGAAACTGAGCAGACAACCACGCAACAAGCCGGCGCCCAACAGCCCGAGCCGAAAGAAGCCACTGACAGTCGCAAGGCTGACAGCGAAGACTGATACACCGCACTACCAGACCGTGTGGAAAGCGCTAACATGCGCTTTCCACACTGCCTGAAACCCGAGCCCCCCATGTCTGACGAATTCAGCGAAGAGCAAGCCAGCGCATTGATCGGCACCGCCGAGAAAATGATCGAGATCTGGAATCGCCTCTCCCCCGAAAAACAAGCCGCCCTGCTCGCCCGTTTCGGCAGCGAAGAAAACGCCCTGGCCGCCCTGGTCACGACGCAACTGGTTGCCCCTGCCAAACCCTGATCGGCCCATCCGGCAAATAGTTTTACTTTTTCACGACCTGCGGCCGCTCGCGCCGCTATCATAAGCTGCCTATCTATCCTGCTTTCCCGTGGACCTTTACCCATGTCTGAAAACCAGCGCCCCTTGGCGGTCACGCTGCAAGTTGTCTCCATCGTTCTGTTTACCTTTATTGGCTATCTGAATATCGGCATTCCCCTGGCCGTATTGCCTGGCTACGTCCACAGCGACCTGGGTTTCGGCGCCGTGATCGCCGGTCTGGTGATCAGCGTGCAATACCTCGCCACCCTGCTCAGCCGGCCATATGCCGGGAAAATCATCGACAACAAAGGCAGCAAACTGGTGGTGATGTATGGCCTCGCCGGTTGTGGTTTAAGCGGCGTGTTCATGCTGATCTCGGCGTGGACTCAAAGCCTGCCCGCGCTCAGCCTCGTCAGCCTGCTGATCGGTCGCCTGGTCCTCGGCAGCGCGGAAAGCCTGGTGGGCTCGGGATCGATAGGCTGGGGCATTGGTCGCGTCGGCGCAGCGAACACCGCCAAGGTGATTTCCTGGAACGGCATTGCCAGCTACGGCGCACTGGCCGTTGGCGCGCCGCTGGGCGTGTTGCTGGTGAGGGAGTGGGGCTTGTGGAGCATGGGCGTGAGCATCGTGTTGTTGGCCGTGCTCGGTCTGGCGCTGGCCTGGCCAAAAACCGCCGCGCCGATTGTCGTCGGTGAACGCTTGCCGTTCATGCACGTACTGGGTCGGGTGTTGCCCCATGGCTGCGGTTTGGCACTGGGCTCGATCGGGTTCGGTACCATCGCCACGTTCATCACCCTGTATTACGCCACGCAGAACTGGGACAACGCGGTGCTTTGCCTGAGCCTGTTCGGCGCCAGTTTCATTGGTGCTCGGTTGCTGTTCGGCAACCTGATCAATCGCCTTGGCGGCTTTCGCGTGGCGATTGCCTGTCTCTCGGTGGAAACCCTGGGCTTGCTGTTGCTGTGGTTGGCGCCGGACGCCCACTGGGCACTGGCCGGCGCAGCACTGAGCGGGTTCGGCTTTTCGCTGGTGTTCCCGGCGCTTGGGGTAGAAGCGGTGAACCTGGTACCGGCCTCAAGCCGTGGAGCGGCGGTCGGTGCTTACTCGCTGTTCATCGACTTGTCGCTGGGGATTACCGGACCGTTGGCGGGTGCAATTGCAGCCGGTTTCGGTTTTGCCTCGATCTTCCTGTTCGCCGCCATTGCCGCGTTAGGTGGTTTGGGGTTGAGCCTTTACCTGTACCGACAGGCACCCAGGCACCTTGATGAAAAGTACCGTACAGAGCGCAGCACTCGCTAGAAATCGACCTTCCCTCGCCCGGCCTTGATGCTGCCGCGCTTGGTCTTGGATTCCAGCCGACGTTTCTTCGAACCCAGCGTCGGCTTGGTGGGTCGGCGTTTCTTTTCGACCTTGGTGGCGCTGAGTATCAACTCGACCAATCGCTCCAGCGCATCGGCGCGATTGGCCTCCTGCGTCCGGTATTGCTGGGCCTTGATGATCAACACACCTTCGCTGGTAATGCGACTGTCACGCAGCGCCAGCAGGCGTTCTTTGTAGAATTCGGGCAAGGACGAGGCCGGGATGTCGAAGCGCAGGTGCATGGCGCTGGAAACCTTGTTGACGTTCTGTCCACCGGCGCCCTGGGCACGGATGGCGGTCAACTCGATTTCGGCATCCGGCAGATGCACGTTGTTGGAAATCACCAGCATGGAAAAGCGTCCGTAATAAGAGTCCGCAGGATACCTGTAGGAGCTGTCGAGCGCAGCGAGGCTGCGATCTTTTGATCTTGGGCAATTTCAGAACTGCCGAAGATCAAAAGATCGCAGCCTCGTTGCACTCGGCAGCTCCTACAAGGTATTGCATGCTGCAGAAACAACAAACCCGGCACATGGCCGGGTTTGTTGTTTCTGCGCGTTGCTTTACTTCACCGCGGGCTGCAATGCATGCCGGGCGGTGCGCTTGTTCTTGATGCCGTAGCAGATCCACATGAACGCAACCCACACCGGAATCGCGTAGACCGAGATCTGGATACCCGGAATCAGCAGCATCACACCCAGGATGAACACCACGAACGCCAGGCAGATGTAGTTACCGTACGGGTACCACAGCGCCTTGAACAGCGGCGTTTGTTGGGTCTTGTTCATGTGCTGGCGGAACTTGAAGTGCGAGAAGCTGATCATCGCCCAGTTGATTACCAAAGTAGCCACTACCAGCGACATCAACAGCTCAAGTGCGCTGTGCGGGATCAGGTAGTTCAGCAGCACGGCAATCAATGTCACCGCTGCCGACGCCAGGATCGAGCGCACTGGTACGCCACGCTTGTCGATCTTCGCCAGGGCCTTGGGCGCATCACCCTGCTCGGCCATGCCCAACAACATACGGCTGTTGCAGTAGGTACCGCTGTTGTAGACCGACAATGCGGCGGTCAGCACGACAAAGTTCAGGATGTGCGCGGCCGTGCTGCTGCCAAGCATCGAGAACACCTGCACGAACGGGCTGCCGCTGTAGGAATCGCCGGAAGCATTCAGGGTGGCCAGCAAGCTGTCCCACGGTGTCAGCGACAGCAGAATGACCAGTGCGCCGATGTAGAAAATCAGGATCCGGTAGATCACCTGGTTGATGGCTTTCGGGATCACGGTTTTCGGCTTGTCGGCTTCTGCTGCGGTAAAACCGAGCATTTCCAGGCCGCCGAAGGAGAACATGATGATCGCCATGGCCATGACCAGGCCGCTAATCCCGTTCGGGAAAAAGCCGCCATGGGCCCACAGGTTGGTCACCGATGCTTGCGGACCGCCATTGCCGCTGACCAGCAGGTAGCTGCCCAGCGCAATCATGCCGACGATGGCCACTACCTTGATGATCGCAAACCAGAATTCGGCCTCGCCAAAGACTTTGACGTTCGCCAGGTTGATCAGGTTGATCAGTACGAAAAATCCGGCAGCAGAGACCCAGGTCGGGATGTCCGGCGCCCAATAGTGAATGTATTTGCCGACCGCGGTCAGTTCCGACATGCCCACCAGGATGTACAGAATCCAGCAGTTCCAGCCCGACAGGAAGCCGGCGAAGCCGCCCCAGTACTTGTGCGCAAAGTGGCTGAAAGAACCGGCCACCGGCTCTTCGACGATCATTTCGCCCAGTTGGCGCATGATCATGAAAGCGATGAAGCCGCAGATGGCATAGCCGAGGATCATCGACGGCCCAGCAGATTTCAGCACGCCGGCCGAGCCCAGGAACAACCCGGTACCGATGGCGCCACCGAGGGCGATCAGTTGAATGTGGCGATTTTTCAGGCCGCGCTTCAGCTCGCCTGAATGCGAGTTTTGTCCACTCATGAAAAGGGTCTCACGCAAGGTTTGATGATGTTCAGTAGACGATGCTGCTCAGTTGCGATTTCAAGCAGCGCCGATCAAACCCCAGCGCAGGCACCAGGAGTTCAGCGTATTTACAACGTTCATGCGTCACCTGTTTGTTTTTATCTGTGACGAAATCGAACCCGACACGCTTGTGGCGCAGCGGAGTGAACAAGGCGGATAGCCCTGAGGTTTGCGCAGATGCGCAGGAGGTCACAGTTAAAACGCGGCGCATTGTACACCTGTAACCCCCTGCTGCCAGACATCACTGGATCAGCGTGTCATTTGCCGGGATTGCGTGTGTCCGCCCCGGAGCTGCCGGGCGGATGCAAAAATAGAGTCAGACCTTTGCGGGTCATCGACGGGAACGGTAAGAAAACGTCCCTTGGGGAGATGAAGATGGATCACGGCGTTCATTGCGCCTCCTTGTTTTTATGCACCTGCGCGGCAGGCATGGGGCGCATCTGATCCTTCTATGAAGGCTGAAACAAGCGGGCCAGAGCGCTGGCGAGGGGGTATCGAAGCGCCCGACGGAAGGAATTCCTTACAGAATCCAGGAAGTGTCGATTGCGCTGGATGAATCGGGGAATTTCGTAAGTTTTTCGTTACAGGCCGTAACGCAGGTTTTCCATTCGGGAACTGGGTGGAATGGCCGCAGGCGCCATCGTGAGTAAGCTCGGCTCCCACTGGGTAAATGGGCGAAAGCACTCTCTGGGACATCTTGAATGAATGTGGGAGTGGGCTTGCTCGCAAAGAGGCCCTTGAATTCACCACATCATTAAAGGCGGCAAAAAAAAACGCCAACCCGAAGGTTGGCGTTTTTCATGTGCCGCTTACCGATTACTCAGGCTTACGACGACCGAAGCCCGGACGCTGGCCCGAACCGGCGGGTGCACCACGACGCTTGCCCGATGGCGCGTCCTTGTCGACCAGAACGATACCTGGACGTTTTTTCGGTGCAGGCTTGGCCGGACGCTTGGTATCGGACGGACGATCCGCCACTGGCGTACCACGACCCGATTCACCACGACCAGCAGGTGCGCCGCGATCGCTGCGACCGCCTGTTGGCGCGCCACGGCCTTCGCCACGTTCAGTGCGACCGTTGGCCGGACGCGGAGTGCGTGGACCGCGCTCGCCATCGGCACGAGGTGCTGCCGGCTTGCGGGCAGGACGTTCGCCTTCGATATGCGGCTCACGGGCTGGACGAGGACCGGCAGCCGGTGCCCCTGCCGCAGGACGCAGTGTGCGTACGCGCTCGGTAGTGCCCATCGGACGGGACGATTTACGCTGCATGCGCTCGAGCTTGTCTTTGCTCTTGGCGTTCATCTGCGGCATGGCCACCGGGGTCAAGCCCACTTCAGCACTCAGAATGTCGACTTCGTACTGGCTCATTTCGCGCCAGCGGCCCATCGGCAGGTCGGAGTTGAGGAACACCGGACCGAAACGCACGCGCTTCAGGCGGCTGACCACCAGGCCCTGGGATTCCCACAGACGACGAACTTCGCGGTTACGACCTTCCATCACCACGCAGTGGTACCAGTGGTTGAAGCCTTCGCCTCCTGGTGCCTGCTTGATGTCGGTGAACTTGGCCGGACCGTCTTCGAGGACGACGCCCGCTTTCAAACGCTCGATCATCTCGTCATCGACTTCACCACGAACACGCACCGCGTATTCACGGTCCATTTCGTAAGACGGGTGCATCAGGCGGTTGGCGAGTTCACCGTCGGTGGTGAACATCAGCAGACCGGTGGTGTTGATGTCCAGACGACCGATGTTGATCCAGCGGCCTTCTTTCGGGCGCGGCATCTTGTCGAATACGGTTGGACGGCCTTCCGGATCGTTACGGGTGCAGATCTCACCGTCGGGCTTGTTGTACATGATCACGCGGCGTACCGACTCGGCGGCTTCTTCGCGCTTGATCACCTTGCCATCGATGGTGATGGCGTCATGCAGGTCGACGCGCTGACCGAGGGTGGCGTCTTTGCCATTGACCTTGATGCGGCCGTGGCTGATCCAGGCTTCTACGTCACGGCGCGAGCCGACGCCGATACGGGCGAGGACTTTCTGCAGTTTTTCGCCTGCTGGGCCGATTTCCTGGTCGTCTTTCTGGTCGTTGATACTCATCTGGGCACCTCCCGGTGTGGTCTGTTCAGGAAGCCCTGAATTGAGCGGCCTGAAGCGATGTAAATCTGGGTACTTTGGCGAAGCAGTCGCCGAAGGGTCGCGAATCATACGCTCATGACAGCGTTCGCGCATCAGAGACTAGCTGATTGATGCAAGGTTATTTGTTTTTCCGCCGACCGGTGGCGCCGAGCTTGATCAAGCGCAGCGCCGCTTCGGCGAGCACCGAGCGTTTGTCGACCTTGTCGAGTTTCTTCCAGGCTTTGATCTCGCGCTTGCTGCGACCGCAGCCGACGCAGATATCGTCGGCGAATTTGCAGATGCTGATGCAGGGGTCTTTGGTTGAGCTCATCGAAAACTCCAGGCGACTCCCACCCTCTGTAGGAGCAAAGCTTGCTCGCGATGGTGGTTGCACGGTTAATCTCATGGAATCGAAATACCGCTATCGCGAGCAAGCTTTGCTCCCACAAGGCATTCGACTTTCCATGTTTGTCAGTCTCCGAACTCGCGGCGTTCGGCTTCGATTGCTTCGGCCAGGGCGCGGGCTTCGGCTTCTTCGTCGCTCAACTCAGGCTCAGGCTTGTGCTGTTCAAGGGCTGCGACGGCGGCCAATAGTTTTTCGCGAGCTTCGGCAACGCCGAGCACATCGTCTTCCTGTTCCTCTTCAAGTGTGGCGTCAGGCCCGGTCTGAAGTTCAACTTCAATCGCGGGTTCAGCCTCAACCTCAACCTCAACCTCAGGTTCAACTTCAATCCCAGGCTCAGGCTGATCCTGAAACTCTTCACCCTGAGTCACCGCCCCATCGCGCAGGAGGTCATCGAAGTCGGTCTTGATCCCGTCTTCCATGGTGTCCAGCTCCAGCAATAGCGTATGGAAGCTGGTTTCTTCCTTCGGCTCTTCCTGTTCGCCGCTGGCATCCGCCAACGCCTGCAGACTCGCGGGCACCGGAGCATCGTCGAAATCAAGCACTGGATCCGGTTCCAGCTCTCGCAGCTCCGCCAAGGGCGGCAGATCGTCGAGGTTCTTCAGGTTGAAGTGATCGAGAAACACCTTGGTGGTTGCGAACATCGCCGGTTTTCCGGGCACGTCACGGTAGCCGACGATGCGAATCCACTCGCGTTCGAGGAGCGTCTTGACGATGTGACTGTTGACCGCCACGCCCCGCACGTCCTCGATTTCACCCCGGGTAATGGGTTGGCGATAGGCGATGAGTGCCATGGTTTCGAGCATGGCGCGGGAATAACGCTGGGGGCGCTCTTCCCATAAGCGGCCGACCCACGGCGAGAATTTTTCGCGAATCTGCAAGCGGTAGCCCGAAGCAACCTCCTTCAGCTCGAACGCGCGGCCGTCACAGGACTTGGCCAGGATCGTCAGTGCTTTCTTGAAAACGGGCGGTTCTGGTCGCTCACCCTCTTCAAAGAGTTCGAACAGGCGTTCAAGCGATTGCGGTTTTCCCGAGGCCAACAGAAAGGCTTCAAGCAATGGCGCCAGCTCGCGGGGTTCAGTCAGGTTCATGATTCAACTCGTTATTCGGCTCGGGCCCGCACGTGTATCGCCGCGAACGGCTCATTCTGCACCAGCTCGACCAGGGATTCCTTGACCAATTCGAGGATTGCCATAAAGGTCACCACCACCCCCAGGCGCCCTTCTTCGGCAGTGAACAGCTCGACAAAGGGCACGAAACCACCGCCCTTGAGCCGCTCCAGTACATCACTCATGCGTTCTCGCGTAGACAACGCCTCACGACTGACCTGGTGACTTTCGAACATATCGCCACGGCGCAGGACCTCGGCCATGGACATCAGCAACTCTTCAAGGCTCACGTCCGGCACCAGCTTGCGCGCACGTGCTTCGGGGGCATCGAGCCTGGGCACCACAACGTCACGTCCTACCCGACTGAGACCATCAATGCCTTCAGCCGCCGCCTTGAAGCGCTCGTACTCCTGCAAGCGGCGGATCAGTTCGGCGCGCGGGTCGTCTTCTTCGGCTTCAATCGATTCGGCACGGGGCAACAGCATCCGCGATTTGATTTCGGCCAGCATCGCAGCCATCACCAGATACTCGGCGGCCAGCTCCAGGCGCACCGTCTGCATCAATTCGACATACCCCATGTACTGACGGGTAATTTCCGCCACCGGGATGTCGAGGATGTTGATGTTCTGTTTGCGGATCAGGTACAGCAACAGATCGAGCGGACCTTCGAACGCTTCGAGGAAGACTTCCAGGGCATCCGGCGGAATGTACAGGTCCAGCGGCATTTCCATGACCGCCTGGCCATAGACCATGGCGAAAGGCAGCTCTTGCTGGGCACCGGCCTGACTGTCGACGGGTTCTACTGCAGACATCTAGGCCTCGGCCATGAACGGCGCAGGGTCGCCGCAACCGACACGAATGACTTCCGGTTCGCCATCGGCGAGGTTGATCACGGTGGACGCCTTGATCCCGCCAAAGCCGCCGTCAATGATCAGGTCGACCTGATGTTCGAGCATCTGCCGCATTTCGTAAGGATCCGTCAGCGGATCGGTGTCCCCCGGCATGATCAGCGTCACGCTCATCAGGGGCTCACCCAGCTCTTCCAGCAACGCCAGGGCAATCGGATGGCTCGGTACGCGCAGGCCGATGGTGCGTTTTTTCGGGTGCAGCAACAGCCGCGGAACTTCGCGGGTCGCGTTGAGAATGAAGGTGTAAGGCCCCGGCAGATGGGCCTTGAGCAACCGGAAGGTGCCGGTATCGATCTTGGCGAACAGGCCCAGCTGCGACAGGTCACTGCAAATCAGCGCAAAGTTGTGCTTTTCATCCAGCTGTCTCAACCGGCGCACGCGCTCCACGGCATTCTTGTCGCCGATCTGGCAACCAATGGCGTAGGACGAGTCCGTGGGATAAATCACCACCCCGCCTTTGCGGATGATCTCGACAGCCTGTTTGATCAGGCGCGCTTGCGGGTTTTCCGGATGAATCTGGAAAAATTGACTCACATTCTCTACCTGTTCAGACGGCGGCAATAATTGGGTCATGTTTGAATCGACACCAAAGTGGTGGCAGATCCTCCGGGAGCGGGCGATATTCACCGATCTCGGACCAGCCTCCAGGGCCATGAAAATCACTGCCGGCACTGACCAGCAGACCGAACTCACGGGCAAGAATCGCCAGACTGCCCACTTGCTCTGCAGGCTGATGGCCATTGACCACCTCGATTGCGTGGCCCCCTGCTTGAATATAGTCAGAAATCAGCCGGCGACGTTTGCTGCGAGTGAAATCGTAGTGCCAGGGATGCGCCAGGCTCACCCAGGCCTTCGCGGCCCGCAGGGTTTCGACGGTCTCCTCGAGAGTCGGCCAATGCTGCTTGACGTCCCCCAGCTTGCCGGCACCCAGCCATTTGCGGAACGCTTCAGCGCGGTCCTTGACGAAACCTTCGCGCACCATCCAGTCAGCGAAATGCGGACGGGCCGGCGCGTTGCCGCTGTCACCCAGTTCCTGCTGAATGGCCCGGGCGCCTTCCAGCGCTCCGGGCATGCCCTTGAGTGCGAGCTTGCGGCTTATCTCTTCGGACCGTAGCCAGCGACCATCGTGCAGTTTGGCGATGGCTTCGACCAATGACGGCGCGTTGACATCGAAACCGTAGCCCAGCACATGGATGGTGGCACCGCCCCAGGTGCAGGACAATTCGACGCCGTTGACCAGTTGCATCCCCAGCGCCGTTGCCGTCGTACGGGCCTCATCGAGCCCTTCGAGGGTGTCGTGATCGGTCAAGGCCAGGACTCGCACGCCTTTCTCGAACGCACGCTCGACCAGAACCCTGGGCGCCAGTGCGCCGTCGGAGGCCGTGCTATGGCAGTGCAAATCAACATTCACGGGGATGTATTACCTCAAATCAGCTGGCGCTATCGCGCGCCCATATGTTTGTTATTATGCCGCCACATCCTGCTTCTGGCTGCCACTGTGAAACAATTCATCGATTTCATCCCGCTTCTCCTGTTTTTCATCGTCTACAAACTCGATCCACGGGTCGTCGACATCGCCGGCCATGAGTTGACTGTAGGCGGTATCTACAGTGCCACCGCCATGCTGATCATCAGTTCCCTGGTGGTGTACGGCGCGCTGTTCATCACTCAGCGCAAGCTGGAGAAGAGCCAGTGGCTGACCCTCATCGCCTGCCTGGTCTTCGGCAGCCTGACCCTGGCCTTCCACAGCGAGACCTTTCTCAAATGGAAAGCGCCCGTGGTCAACTGGCTGTTCGCCCTGGCATTCATTGGCAGCCACTTCATCGGTGACCGGCTGCTGATCAAACGCATCATGGGCCACGCACTGACATTGCCGGATCCGGTCTGGACCCGCCTGAACATTGCCTGGATCGCGTTTTTCCTGTTCTGCGGTGCGGCCAACCTGTTCGTCGCCTTCACGTTCCAGAGCTACTGGGTCGACTTCAAGGTCTTCGGTAGCCTGGGCATGACCTTGCTGTTCCTGGTCGGCCAGGGCATTTACCTGTCCCGCCACCTGCACGACGCCGATACCACAACGCCAAAAACCGAGGACTGACATGCTTTACGCAATCATTGCCACAGACGTCGCCAACTCCCTGGAAGCCCGCCTGGCCGCGCGGCCTGCGCACCTTGAGCGCCTGCAACAGCTCAAGGGCGAAGGCCGTATCGTATTGGCCGGCCCACACCCGGCGGTCGACAGCAATGATCCGGGCGCAGCGGGGTTCACCGGCAGCCTGATCGTTGCCGAATTCGATTCCCTGAGCGCCGCCCAGGCCTGGGCCGACGCCGATCCGTACATCGCCGCAGGCGTGTACGCCAACGTTTCGGTCAAGCCGTTCAAGCAAGTCCTGCCCTGATACGCTCCTGCACGATGAACCTTTGTGGGTTCATCGTGCTCTCAATCGCTCATTATTCCCGTTTGCCTGCCGACAACTTGCCCAATAACCCGATTGGAATCAGGAGTCGCGATGCGCAAGGGTCCGTTGTGTCTGATATTGGTAACGTTGTCGGTGGTGGGCACCGCCCAAGGTGAAGAGAGCGCCGTTTCGACGCCCGTTTCCCCGAGTGCCGGCAGCCAGATCAGCGAACTGCAGCAACGTTTGCAGGCAAGCGAGCAGCAACGAGAAGTACTGAGCAAACAATTGCAAAGTAACGATGGCGAACGCGAAAGCGCCCAGCTGAGCCGATTGCGCCAAGAGAACCAGCGCCTCAAGCTGCAACTCAAGGAAGCACAGGCCAGCCCCCAGCAGCCGCGCCTGTTGACCGATCAACAACAGTGGTTCGTCACGGGAGCGGGAGTTGCACTGTTGGCACTGCTCTGCGGTATCTTCGCCAGTGGTGCAAGTCGAAAACGTCGGCAATGGTTAAATTGAGTGATTCATGAGCGAGTTGTTACTAATTGATGATGATCAGGAACTGTGTGAGCTCCTGGGCAGTTGGCTGAGCCAGGAAGGCTTTCAGGTCCGTGCGTGCCACGACGGCCAGAGCGCCCGCCGTGCGTTGGCTGAAACTTCGCCAGCAGCCGTGGTGCTGGACGTGATGCTCCCGGACGGCAGCGGCCTGGAATTGCTCAAGCAACTGCGCAGCGATCACCCGGACCTGCCAGTGCTGATGCTGTCAGCCCGCGGGGAACCGCTGGACCGCATTCTGGGCCTGGAACTTGGCGCCGACGATTATCTGGCCAAGCCCTGCGATCCTCGGGAACTGACCGCCCGCTTGCGAGCAGTGTTGCGCCGCAGCCATCCGGTGGCCGTGACCAGCCAAGTGGAGTTGGGTGACCTGTGCTTCAGTCCGGTGCGTGGCGTGGTCAGCATCGATGAACAGGAATTCACCCTCACCGTCTCGGAAAGCCGTCTGCTCGAAGCACTGCTCAAGCAGCCCGGCGAACCGCTGGACAAACAGGAACTGGCGCAAATCGCCCTCGGTCGCAAGCTGACCCTGTACGACCGCAGCCTGGACATGCACGTCAGCAACCTGCGCAAAAAGATCGGCCCGCACCCCGACGGCCGCCCTCGCATCGTTGCCCTGCGTAGCCGCGGTTACTACTACAGCCTCTGAAATCTCCACGCCCCCTGTAGGAGCTTGTAGGAGCTGTCGAGTGAAACGAGGCTGCGATCTTTTGATCTTGTTCTTGAAAAGCAAAATCAAAAGATCGCAGCCTCGTTTCACTCGACAGCTCCTACAAGCTCCTACAAGAACGGCGTGTCAATCCGGGGATTGTCAGGACAGTCCGAAGCCGTCTTTACCCAAGCTTTACGCTCCGCTGACCGCCGCTTACCTTGATCTGCGTAATCTGTACTCATCCGGAACGTACCGGGAACGAGACAAGGAGATTCACCATGCGCAAGACTCTTATCGCTCTGATGTTCGCTACCGCCCTGCCAACCGTTGCCATGGCGATGCCTGAAGGCACAGGCCCGATGGGTGGCCCGATGGACGGTCCGCGCCACGGCGGTCAGATGCATGACAGACACGGCAAAGGCCCGTACAGCCAGTTGGACCTGAGCCGCGAACAGCGCGAGCAGATCCGCAAGATCATGGGCGAGCAGATGCACGAGCGTAAGCAAGTGGTCGACAAGTATCTGGAGAAACTCTCGCCAGCCGACCAGAAAGCCATGAAAGACGAAATGGCGGCCAACCACAAAAAAGCCGAGGCTGACGTACGCGCTCTTCTGAAACCGGATCAAGTGAAGCAATTCGACGAGATCCAGAAGAAACAGGCAGAGCGTCGCGCCGAATGGGCCGAGTTCAAGGCGTGGAAAGCGCAACAACCGCAAAAAGCGCAATAATGAGCTGACCCATGGACCCGACGGCCTCAACCGTTGGGTCTGACTCTATTCAAAACCCTTGTAGGAGTGAGCCTGTGTGGCGAGGGGATTTATCCCCGCTCGGCTGCGAAGCAGTCGTAGATTCTGACGGCTCGACGTGGCTGAAAGAATGACAGGGTTTCTTCGCAGCCCTACGGGGATAAATCCCCTCGCCACACAAGCCCGCTCCACAGGGGATTTTGCATTCGTTCGAGGATTTTCTGTGCGCTCATTGTTCTGGCGTATTCTGGCCAGCTTCTGGCTGGCCATCGCTCTGGTTGCAGGTCTCTCCATTCTGCTGGGGCACATGCTGAATCAGGACGCCTGGATACTCAGCCGCCACCCGGGGCTCAATACCCTGGCAGAACAGTGGACACAAACCTACGAAACTCAGGGTGAAGAAGCGGCCCAGGACATTCTCGAGCAGCGCAAACGCCAGTATCACATCGACGTTCAAGTGCTCAACGAGAGCGGTGATCCGGTGGTTCGCGGCACGTTTCCACGCCGTGCGGCCGCCTTTGAAGCGCGGCAGAACGACGATGATCGTCGTCTGCCGTGGCGTCGCCTGACTGATGAATACACCAGCGAAAAAACCGGCAATACCTACCTGTTGATCTACCGCATCCCGCACCCGGAACTGGATTCATGGCATCGCGAAAGCCTGCTCTGGCCATTGAGTGCGCTGGGAATTGCGCTGGTGGTGCTGACCTTGTTCAGCCTGTTCGTGACACTGTCCATCACGCGCCCGCTCAGCCGACTGCGCGGCGCGGTGCATGATCTCGGACAAACCACGTATCAGCAAAACAGCCTGGTCAAACTGGCCAATCGTCGCGACGAGTTCGGCGTGCTGGCCAACGACTTCAACCGCATGGGCGCACGCCTGCAAAGCCTGATCGGCAGTCAGCGGCAATTGTTGCGTGACGTTTCCCACGAACTGCGCTCGCCGCTCGCCCGACTGCGCATTGCCTTGGCACTAGCCGAACGGGCGAACCCTGAAGAACGCGAAAGACTCTGGCCGCGCCTGACGCGTGAATGCGACCGACTCGAAGCCCTGATCAGCGAGATCCTGGTATTGGCGCGAGTTGACGCCGACAACGCCAGCGCTGAAGACATTGACCTCAATGCGCTACTGCACACCCTGCAAAAAGACGCCCAGCTTGGCTCGCCGGAACAGACCGTGCGTTTGGAAGCCGAATCGCCGCTGAACCTCAAAGGCTGGCCGACGATGATCGAACGCGCCGTGGACAATCTGCTGCGCAACGCCCAGCGCTTCAACCCGCCAGGTCAGCCGATTGAAATGCACGCAGTACGTCAGGGGGAGCGGATTGTGATCAGCGTTCGCGACCATGGGCCGGGTGTCGAGGTCGAACACCTGAGCCAATTGGGTGAGCCGTTTTATCGGGCACCGGGGCAGACAGCCGCAGGCCACGGTTTGGGCCTGGCGATTGCGCGGCGGGCGGCGGAGCGACATGGCGGGAGTCTGGTGCTGGCCAATCACCCGGACGGCGGGTTCATCGCCAGCCTGGAATTACCGTTGGTACCTGGAGCGGTGGTTCAACCCTGACCCCCTGTGTGCAAGCCTGCTCGCGAAGGCGTTTGATCGTTCCCACGCTCCGCGTTCAAATGGGACGCAGAGCGTCCAGGGCTGCATTCCCACGCAGAGCGTGGGAACGATCCTTAGAGCTTGGAAACGATCCTTAGAGCGTGGGTACGATCCTTAGAGCGTGGGAACGATCATTACCGACCTGGCCAGGCGCTGACAAATTCCGCGAGGTCGACTTTCTCCGCAATGCGCGGTTCTTTCTGCGGTGTCCCCAGATAAAGAAACGCGATCACTTCCTCCCCTTCCGCCAGCCCCAATCCTTTGGCCACATGGGCCGAATACGCCAGCTCACCGGTGCGCCACACCGCGCCGATTCCTTGGGCATAAGCCGCCAGCAGAATCCCGTGGGCTGCACAGCCTGCAGCCAGCAATTGCTCTGACTTGGGGTATTTGACGTGATCCTGCAAACGCGCGATCACCACGACCACCAACGGCGCACGCAGCGGACCGTTACGCGCCTTATCCAGCGCAGCGTCGGACACTTCGCTGTCCTGCAGCTTCGCGGCCTCGGCCAGCAGCTCGCCCATTTGCTCGCGTGCTGCGCCTTCGACGGTCAGGAAGCGCCACGGCTGCAAATGACCATGGTCCGGCGCCCGCATGGCGGCGGCAAACAGCACTTCACGCTGCTCTGCGGTCGGCGCCGGCTCGAGCAATCGGGGAACGGAAACACGGTTGAGCAAAGCGTCGAGAGCCTGCATCGGCCACCTCCTTTAAAAATGATTGGCTATTCTAGCGGTAAGTGCCGCAGGGATGCCGGTTTACATGCCCTGCCCCGCGGGTAGAATGGCGCCCTTCCCTATTTCAGCCCGAGCGGACTTCATGGCGTTGCCGACCTTACGGACAATTGGTTTCATCATCGGCATCTTCCTGATCACGCTGGCCATCGCCATGGTCGTGCCCATGGCCACGCTGCTGATCTTCGACCGCACCAGCGACCTGCCATCCTTCCTGTGGGCCAGCATGATCACGTTTGTCGCCGGTCTGGCCCTGGTCATCCCCGGTCGTCCCGAACACGTGCACCTGCGCCCCCGGGACATGTACCTGCTGACGGTCAGCAGCTGGCTGGTGGTGTGCATCTTCGCCGCGCTGCCGTTCCTGCTGACCCAGCACATCAGTTACACCGACTCGTTCTTCGAAAGCATGTCCGGGATTACCGCCACCGGTGCGACGGTGCTCAACGGCCTGGACACCATGTCCCCCGGCATCCTGATGTGGCGCTCAATGCTGCACTGGATCGGCGGTATCGGCTTTATCGGCATGGCGGTAGCGATTCTGCCGTTGCTGCGAATCGGCGGCATGCGCCTGTTCCAGACGGAGTCCTCGGACCGTTCTGAAAAGGTCATGCCCCGCTCGCATATGGTGGCGCGCCTGATCGTGGCGGCTTACGTCGGCATCACCATTCTCGGCAGCCTGGCGTTCTGGTGGGCCGGAATGAGCCCGTTCGACGCGATCAACCACGCGATGTCGGCGATCTCCACAGGCGGCTTCTCGACCTCCGACAAATCACTGGCCAACTGGACGCAACCTGCGGTGCACTGGGTCGCGATCGTTGTCATGATCCTCGGTGCCCTGCCGTTCACCCTGTACGTGGCAACATTGCGCGGCAACCGTCGGGCGTTGATCAAGGATCAACAGGTTCAGGGATTGCTCGGGATGCTGTTAGTGACCTGGCTGGTGCTCACCACCTGGTATTGGTGGACCACCCAGTTACATTGGCTGGACGCGTTGCGACATGTGGCGTTGAACGTCACTTCGGTGGTGACGACAACTGGTTTCGCGTTGGGGGATTACAGCCTGTGGGGTAATTTCTCGTTGATGCTGTTTTTCTATCTGGGCTTTGTCGGTGGCTGTTCAGGATCGACCGCCGGCGGGATCAAGATTTTCCGCTTCCAGGTGGCCTACATCCTGCTCAAGGCCAACCTTAACCAGTTGATTCACCCACGTGCTGTGATCAAGCAAAAGTACAACGGTCACCGTCTTGATGAAGAGATCGTGCGTTCGATTCTGACCTTTTCATTCTTCTTCGCCGTCACTATCTGCGTAATTGCCCTGCTTCTGTCACTGCTCGGCGTGGACTGGATGACGGCGTTGACGGGCGCGGCCAGTACCGTGTCTGGCGTCGGCCCGGGGCTCGGCGAGACCATTGGCCCTGCGGGCAATTTCGCGACGTTGCCGGACGCTGCCAAATGGATTCTGTCGTTCGGCATGCTGCTGGGCCGACTCGAGATCATTACGGTGTTCGTTCTGTGTATACCGGCGTTTTGGCGTCACTGACCGGCGCAGGCATGCCCGACAGCCGCGCCCTGTATTCGCCTGGGGTGGCGTCGAACCAGCGTCGAAAAGCGCGGAAAAAATTACTCGGGTCAGCGAATCCCAGCAGGTAGGCGATTTCCAGAAGGGTCATGGTCGGTTGCGCCAGGTACTGCTCGGCCAGCTCGCGCCGGGTGTCGTCCAGCAGCGTCTGAAAACTGGTGCCCTCCTCCTGCAGGCGTCGCTGCAGGGTTCGCTGCGACAGGTGCAGCGTCTGCGCCACGGCATCGCGCTTGGGTTCGCCTTGCGGCAGCAAGCGGCACAACACCTGCCGCGCCTTGTGGGTCACGCGACTCTCGGAAAACCGCGCCAGGTACTCGCCGGCAAATCGGTCATGCAACAGCGCCATGGCCTCGTTGGCGGTCGGCAGTGGCGCTTCCATGTCGGCACGCTCGAAGATCAGCGCGTCATACGGCGCGTCGAACACCAGCGGCGCGTGGAAAGCTTGTTTATAGGGTTCAAGATTGACGGGGTGAGCCCCCTGAAACATCACTTTGCGCGGTTGCAAGGTGCGCCCGGTGAGCCAGCTGCACAGCCCCAGGGCGCAGGCCAGTGACGCTTCGGCACTTTGCCGGGTCGGCGGCAGGTGGTCGCCATGCACCGTCAAAATCAGCGCATACCCCTCATCCAGCAGACGAAAACTCAGGTCGGCACTTTCCGCGATGATCCGCTGATAGCGCACCAGCCGCTGAAAGCCCTCGGCGAGGGTCTGGCTGGACATCAAGGCATAGCCCGCGACATGAAAGGAGGCCGGCCGCACCACCTTGCCCATGTTCAGGCCGATTGCCGGGTTGCCGGACAGCTCGACCGCACGCTGCCACAGTCGTGTCATGGAGTCTTGAGGGAAGCGCGCATCCGGATCATTCAGTGATGCGTAGTCGAGCCCTAGCTGCTTGAACAGAACCCGGCAATCCAGGCCGTCCATCTCCAGTGCTTTGACAATCCCCATCGCCCAGCTTGCAGAAGTCGTTCGTTCGCTCATGGCGTTTACTGTCTTGGTGAGCCGTCTACCGCGGCAGATTTCCCGAAGGATACTAAAGTGGCGCCCATTGTCACTGGCTGATGCCAATGATCACTCTAGACTCAAATAAGCTACCCGCAGAACAACTTGCCGTCAGAACAATAACCACAGAGATCGCAGTCGTGGAAAACACCAAGCGTTTCAACAGCTTCGCTGAGTTCTACCCGTATTACCTCAGTGAACACAGCGACAGTACTTGCCGACGATTGCACTTCATCGGTACGTCCCTGGTTATTTTCATCCTGGCGCTGAGCGTTGCCAAAGGCGCGTGGTGGCTCTTGTTGGCGCTTCCGCTGGCCGGTTACAGCTTCGCCTGGGCCGGGCATTTCTTTTTCGAGAAGAATCGTCCTGCCACCTTCCAACACCCGCTTTACAGCCTGTTCGGCGATTTCGTCATGTACCGCGACATGATCCTGGGTCGCGTGCCGTTCTAGGTGCACAGTCGTCACACGAGGAAAACCGATGAATGCCAACGCCCGCTTCACCCACATGAAAGACGGCACCCAGGAAGACTGGGCCATTATCGCCGCCGATTTCAGTGCTTACGCGCGGCAGTTGCCGAAGCGGATCGTGGCGCACCTGAAGTTGCTCGAGGGTGATTTCGGTGGCTTCCCTGTGGATCGCCTGACGCATTCCCTGCAAACCGCCAGCCGCGCCTGGCGCGATGGCCGCGACGAGGAATATGTGGTCTGCGCGTTGCTACATGACATTGGCGATACGTTGGGTTCCTACAATCATCCGGACATCGCGGCGGCGATCCTCAAGCCATTTGTCAGCCCGGAAAACTTGTGGATGGTCGAGAAGCACGGGATTTTCCAGGGCTATTACTTCTTTCACCACCTGGGCATGGACAGGCATTTGCGCGAGCAATTCAGCCAGCATCCGCAGTACCAGGCGACGATCGAGTTTTGTGCCAAATACGATGCGGCAGCGTTTGATCCGGCGTATGACACGCTGCCGTTGAGCTTCTTCGAACCGATGATGGAGCGGCTGTTTGCGCAGCCCAAGAACTCGATCTACAAGGCGGCCATGGAAGAGCACGCGCCAGCCTGAGATCAACAGATCGTCCGAACGCGGCCCGAGCCTGCGGCAGCTCCTGCATAAAGACGCGATTTCTTGTAGGAGCTGGCGCAGCCTGCGATCTTTTGATTTTTTGTTTTACGCAGGCTCCGCTAGTTTCACCGCTTTCAACTCTGCCTCTCGTGCCTGCGCGTCGGCCAACCGGTACAACTCGATCGACCCGTCCCAATGCTCGATCAACGCCGTGCATGACTCCACCCAATCCCCGCAATTGAGGTAATCCACCCCGCCGACCTTGCGGATTTCGGCATGGTGAATGTGCCCGCACACCACCCCGTGCAACTCGCGCTTCACGCATTCATGGGCGATGGCTTCTTCGAAGTCGCTGATGAAGCTGACCGCTGTTTTTACCTTGTGTTTGAGGTACGCCGACAACGACCAATACCCGTAGCCATACCGTGCACGCCAGTGGTTGAGCCAGCGGTTGAGGGTCAGGGTGAATTCGTAAGCCGAGTCGCCAAGAAATGCCAGCCAACGGTGATAGCGGGTGATCACATCGAACTGATCACCATGGATCACCAACAGATGTCGACCGTCGGCGGTCACGTGCACCGCTTCGTCCACCAGGTGGATGTTGCCGAGAATCAGCTTGGAATAACGGCGCAGGAACTCGTCGTGGTTTCCGGTGACGTAGATCACTTCAGTGCCGCGCTTGCTCATCGTCAGCAACCGACGAATCACGTTGGTGTGCGCCTGAGGCCAGTACATGCCGCCGCGCAGTTTCCAGCCATCGATGATGTCACCGACCAGGTAGATCTTGTCCGTGTGGTAGCGCTTGAGAAATTGCGACAGGTGCTCGGCCTGGCAATCCCGGGTGCCCAGGTGCACGTCGGAAATCCACAAGGTACGCACACGCTGCTTGCCACTGGGTTTGACGAACTCGGCGCTGGTCATGGGCAAACCTCTGCGATTGTTTTTGCAACTGTGCGCCGGCCGGGTGAACCGTCCGTGACAGGTGCGCGTCAGTCCTGTGACAGCGCGCTGCAGTGACCTCGGTGTAGACTGACAACCTTGCCCGGGAGACCTGCGATGAGACCGATCCTCACGCTTCGCCACTACACAGAAGACCTGATTGTCCACAGCCACGACCACGCGCAACTGGTGTTCGGGCTGTCGGGCGCGCTGGATTTCGAAGTTGGTGGGCATGGCAGTCAGGTGGTCCAGCAGAGTTTTGTGGTGGTGCCGTCGGGTTTTCACCATGCCTGCGGCAGCGCCAATGGCAGTCGGTGTCTGGTGCTGGATGTGCCGAGCGATCAATGGGTTTCACAGTCCCTGGGCGATCACGCCGAAGCCAGCCGGCGCCTGCTCGACAACGCCGGACGCCTGCCACTGGACGCGGGACAGAGTCAGTTGGTGAGCTGGCTGGCGGGAAGCCAGGTCAACGATCCGGTGATCGCGCAACAAGGCGCGGTGCTGTTGCTAGCGAGCCTCAATAACGCCAGACCCGAGACCGTGGGTGGCCGGCGTCTGCCCTACGCTGCGCTGAACGCACACATCGATCAGCACGCGGCTTACCCGTTGCAAGTGGCCGACCTCGCCCGCGTTGCCGGATTGTCCAGCGCCCGGTTGCATGCACGGTTTGTTGCCGAGTGCGGACAGACGCCGATGGACTACATTCGCAGCCGACGCCTGCACCGGGCCGTCGACCTGTTACGCGGGTCGGCTTTGCCCATTGGCGAGATCGCCAGTCAGGTTGGCTACAGCTCTCAAAGTGCCTTCGCGGCGGCGGTGCTGAGGGAATTTGGCGCCTCGCCCGGGGCATTGCGACGCGAGGCTGGCGACAAATGACGCGAGTCTGGCGACAGACGCGGTGAAGCAAGCACAGTTAATGTAGCAACTGACGTCTGACTCGGCCCGCCCCTCCCCTGTAGCAGCTGACGACCTGTGGCGAGGGGATTTATCCCCGTTGGGTCGCGCAGCGGCCCCAAATTCTTTACGACTGCTGCGCAGCCGAACGGGGATGAATCCCCTCACCACAGGTAAGCCAGCTGCTACAGGTTTCAGTTTATAGCTCAAAATTTAGCAAGGATTTGCAATGACTCCCCGTACTGCCCTAGGCGCCCTGCATATCGGCGCATTGATGTTCGGCCTGACCGGTGTGTTCGGCAAACTCGCCGCGGCCTCTCCCGCCGTCATCGTTTTCGGTCGCGCGGCGTTCGCGGTACTGGCACTGGCGGTGTTTGCGCGATTTGCCAGTGATACACCGTGGCGCAAACTGCAGGCGGTGGACTGGCGTCGACTGCTGCTCAGCGGCTTGCTGCTGGCCGGGCACTGGGTGAGTTTTTTCATCGCCGTGAAGGTCGCCGGGGTGGCGATTGCCACCTTGGGTTTCGCCAGCTTCCCGGCATTCACCGTGATCCTCGAAGGGCTGATTTTCCGCGAACGCATTCGCGCCAACGAAATCCTGCTGGTGGTGCTGGTGAGTGTCGGACTGGTCTTGGTCACGCCTGACTTCGATCTGGCCAGTGGAGCCACCGCGGGCCTGTTGTGGGCCATCGCGTCCGGCTTGCTGTTCGCCCTGCTTTCATTGACCAACCGCGCCAGTTCGGGACGCATCCCGCCGGTCCAGGCCGCGCTGTGTCAGAACGTGGTGGTCGCGCTGTGCCTGCTGCCGGTTGCGGCACCGCAATTGAGCGAAGTTCGCGCCCTGGACTGGCTGTGGATCGGGCTGCTCGGGGTGTTCTGCACAGGCGTCGCTCACAGCCTGTTCGTTGCCAGCCTCGCGGTGATCAAGGCACGAACCGCTGCGGTGGTGTTTGCTCTGGAGCCGGTCTATGGCATCAGCGTGGCATGGCTGCTGTTCGATGAAAATCCGACGCTGCGCATGTTGATCGGCGGTGCGTTGATCATTGTGGCGATCGTGGTATCGAGCCGGCTTTCAGGCGGATCAAACAAGAAGGTCGTCGCAGCAGAGGCCGCGTCTCACTGAGCGCGGTCGTTGTGGCCCAGATCGCGGTCCGGATCAATCCGGTCACGGACCCGCTGCTTCAATACCTTGGCCTCGGGAAAACCACCGTCGGCCTTGCGCTCCCAGAGTTGCACACCGTCACAGAAGATATGAAAAACCCCACCGGTGCCGGGCACCAGCGACACTTTTCCCAGGTCATCGCCAAAGGTACTGAGCAGTTCCTGCGCCAGCCAGGCGGCGCGCAGAAGCCACTGACACTGCGTGCAATAAGTGATGACAATTTCCGGTTTACTTGCAGTCATGATCGACAAAACTCCTGAGCCAGAGGGCGCCGCTATAATAGCGGCCTTTTTCGCTCGTCCCGAGATTCATGATGCGCCATCTGTTGTCCTGCCTGCTGCTCTGCCTCCTGCCCTTGATCGTTCAGGCCACTGAAACACCTCGACCGAAAGTCGGCCTGGTGCTGTCCGGTGGCGCCGCCCGTGGCCTGGCGCATATCGGCGTGCTCAAGGCGCTTGAGGAGCAAGGGATTCAGATCGATGCAATCGCCGGGACCAGCATGGGGGCGGTGGTCGGCGGCCTTTACGCTTCGGGATACAAGATCGATGAGCTGGAGAAGCTCGCCCTGAACATCGATTGGCAGCAAGCCCTGTCCGACGCACCACCTCGGGAAGATGTGCCGTTCCGGCGCAAACAGGATGATCGCGACTTCCTCGTCAAACAGAAACTGAGCTTTCGCGACGACGGCAGTCTGGGTCTGCCCTTGGGCGTCATTCAGGGCCAGAACCTCGCCCTGCTCCTGGAAAGTCTGCTGGCCCACACCAGTGATACCCGGGATTTCGACAAGCTGCCGATTCCGTTCCGGGCGGTCGCGACCGACATCGCCAGCGGTGAAAAAGTGGTGTTCCGCAAGGGTCACCTGCCCCAGGTGATTCGCGCCAGCATGTCGATTCCGGCCGTGTTTGCACCGGTCGAAATGGACGGCCGCTTGTTGGTGGATGGCGGCATGACCGACAACATCCCCTTGGATGTCGCCCGGGAAATGGGCGTGGACATTGCCATTGTGGTCGACATCGGCACGCCACTGCGTAATCGCAAACAACTGGTCACGGTGGTCGATGTCTTGAACCAGTCCATCACCCTGATGACCCGCCGCAACTCCGAAGAACAACTCGCCGCCCTGCATCAAGACGACATATTGATCCAGCCATCACTGGCAAGCTTCGGCGTCACCGACTTTGGCCGGGCTCAGGAAATGATCGACGCCGGCTATCGCGCCACGCGGATCCTCGATGCCCGCCTGACAAAACTCAAACCGGCGCAGCCACTGGATGAAGAACTGAACGCTGCGCGCGCGCCAAGTCAGCGCACACCGATCATCACCGCGATCAAGGTCGAAAACGATTCGAAAGTCGGCGACGACGTCATTCGTTACTACATCCGCCAGCACATCGGCGAACCCTTGGACCTGGGCCGCCTGCAAACCGACATGGGTACGTTGTACGGGCTCGATTACTTCGAGCAGGTACAGTATCGCGTCGCTCACAAGGGGGAGGACCACACCTTGATCATCAGCGCCCGGGGCAAGCGCAGTGGTACGGATTATTTGCGCGTGGGCCTGAATCTTTCGGACGACATGCGGGGCGACAGTGCGTTTAACCTGGGTGCCAGCTATCGGGTCAACGGTATCAACCGCCTGGGTGCCGAATGGCTGACCCGCGTGCAGATAGGTGACCGGCAGGAACTCTACAGCGAGTTCTATCAGCCGCTGGATGTCGGTTCGCGATACTTCATCGCGCCCTATGCGGCCTTCGATGCGCAGAACGTCGAGGCCATTCTCGAAAACGACCCGATCGCGCAATATCGCGTCGAGCGTTACGGTTTCGGCCTGAACGTCGGTCGCCAAATCGGCAACAGCGGCGAGGTGCGTTTCGGTGTCGGCGAAGCCTGGGGCAAGGCGGACGTGCGCATTGGCGATCAGGACTTGCCGAGCGAAAGTTTCAACGAGGGGTTCTACGAGCTCAAGTACTCATTCGACTCACTGGACAACGTCTACTTCCCTCATGAAGGCGAAGACATCGGCCTGGCGTTCCGTCAGTACGAGCCAGGACTGGGCTCGGACAAGCGATATCGGCAATGGGAATTCAAACTGGACAAAGCCTTGAGCAGCGGCCCGGACACCTTCATTCTCGGCGGTCGTTACGGCCGCACGCTGAACGACGCCAACGTGGTCACCTCAAGCTTCCTGCTCGGCGGCGCACGGCAACTGTCGGGCTTTAGAGAAGACGCCATTTCGGGGCAGAACATCAGCCTGATGCGCGGGGTTTACTACCGACGCCTGACACCACGTTCCTACCTGCCGCTGGACTTCCCGCTGTACGTCGGTGGTTCGCTGGAGCGTGGTCGGGCGTGGAACAATGACAATGAATTCGACAGCGGCTACATCAACGCGGCCAGCGTGTTCATCGGATTCGACACGCCCTTGGGGCCGCTGAATTTCAGCTATGGCTTCAACGATGCGGATGAACAGGCGGTTTATCTGAATCTGGGGCAGACGTTTTAGTCTTTTGAAAACCCTTCAACGGATACCCGCCAGCAAGCTCCGGGCAGTCTGTTTGAGCGGTTCGTCGCCATCCTTGAGCAGCTCGTTCAACAGCTCGATGGCACTGTCCAGGTCGCCGTCATCGATGCAGGTCTGCGCCTGTTCGAGCTTGCCGGCGTTATCTGGCTCCAGATTCAGCGGTTCAAGCTCCAGGGACTGATCGGGATCGCTGAACTCGGCAAGAAAGTCGTCATCCAGCGATTGCGCATCCGGTTCGGCGCTCCATTCAAGCTCAGTGTCGTCCGGCGCCGGCTCGTCATGCATTTCGAACACATCGGGCAAGACGTGAAGGTTGGAGGTGAACGCAGGCTCATCCGCATGCGGCGTCTCAGTGAGCTTTGCCGGGGATGGAGCGTTGTCGAAGGGACTGATCAGATCCCAGTTGGCGTCCATCGACAGGTCGTCGAGATTCAGCTGGAAATCATCGTTGGGCGCTACGACCGGCGCCGAGGGTGCAAGTGTGGGTGTCGCAATCGCGATGATCGGTGCAGCCGCCATCGTTACAGCAGCCATCGGCGCCACAGTGTTCAGCTCGGGATGACGACCACGAATTTCCTGAAGGGTTTGTTCGTCGACACCGGCGTCACGCAGGTTGTTTTCTTGAGCTTCATAGGCGGAGACGTTGCCTTGTTTCCCCAGAACCTCCAACAGATGCAAGGCCAGGTCCTTTCGCTGTGGATCCTTGGCCAACGCTTCGCGCAACAAACCCGCGGCCTCGGAAAATCGTCCATAGGCCAGATAGATACCCACGCCTTCAAGCACATCGCCCGCCGGTGTTTCATCGTGTTGATCGCTGGCGGGTTTCAGCATGGTAGCCATGACAACCGGTGCCGCAGCCTGATCCAGTACCGGTTCATGTCGAGACGGCGTCACGGGCGAGGCCTCTGAAGAGACCTCGGCGTTCTGACGTTGACGCCGGAGAAACAGCCAGAGGACGACCAACCCAACCAAACCCAGCAGCCCCAAAACAAGTGGCCAACGACTGGCCTCGGGCTCTTCCACGACGACGGGAGCGGGTGCCACAGCGACTGGCACCACTGGCGGCGCCTGCTTGATTTCTGCCAATTGGGTTTGCAGCTCGGTGACCTGCTTTTTCTGGCCGGCAATCTGCTCGTCCTGGGCTTGAAGTTTGGTATTGAGCTCGCTGATGGCCGCCTGGAGTTGTTGATTTTGCAGCACGCTGGCAGCCAACTGTTCGGCGACGGGATCGATCGCCGGGGTAACCGCGACAGGTTCGACTTTGGGTGCTGGCGCCGTTTTTTTTGCCGTAGCAGGCGCTGCAGTTGCAGGTTTGACACTGGGGAACGGGGAATTTGCCGTGCTGGCCGCCGGCTCATCCATGACCGGGACAATTCCCGGAGCGCCCGGCGGATCGATCAGCACCGTGTACTCGCGCAGCACGCGTCCGTTGGGTTGGTTGAGCTGCACCAGAAAATTCAGGAAGGGTTCGTTGACCACCTTGTTGGAACTGACCCGGATCACGCTGCGATTACCACGAAGGATCGGCGTGAATTTCAGGTCATTGAGAAAGAACACGCGCTCGATTCCGGCACGACTGAATTCATCCGCCGTCGCCAGGCTGACCGATAAGTCACCCTCTTCCAGTCCTGCGGCATCCACCAGGGCGATGTCTGCGCGCAACGGCTGATTCAGTGCCGAATGCAGGGTGATGTCACCCAACCCCAGCGCGGGGGCCAATGCCGAGTAACTGACAGCAACACCGACCAAAACCAGTCTGGCGCAACACCGTACTGCAACGTGCCAACTCTCGAGCATGAGCATCCCTTAGATAACCAGAACCAACCTGTACGCGTTCGCACATCCGGTACGAACGCGATATTGCCTAGTAGTTCTTTATAGTCTGCCGAACGGGGTATCTCAAAAATCCTGCGGGAGGCAATGCCTCAAGATTTTTCCAGGTTGGCCAGTATGTGTCCGTGAACGCGCATGCAAATCTTCAAATCCGCCTCGTCGACGCCATCGAACAGTTCCTGGCGCAGCTGGTTGGCGATGGTCTCAATCTGTTCTATCAGCGGGCGGGCCGGGGCACAAAGCACGATTTTTTTCGCTCGACGGTCTTCCAGAACCGACTGGCGCTGAACCAGGCCCTGGCCTTCCAGACTGTCGAGGAGCCGAGCGAGGGTTGGCCCTTCGACGCCAACGCTTTGCGCCAATTCACGCTGAGTAGGCGCTTCCTCGAAACGAGCCAGGTGCAACAGCACCAGCCAGCGCGCCTGGGACAACCCCAGGCCGGCAAGGCGACGGTCGAGTTCGGCGCGCCAGCCTCGGGACATTTGGGCTAATTGCATGCCAAAGCGGTGTTGGTCGGTTAACGGCATAAAAAACTCATGGTTAGACTGAAATAGAGAAAACCTAATTATTAGTCAGCTAAGCATGGCCGTTGGCGCTAAGCAAGGGGCGCTATGTACTGAATCGTTACATCAATGTAACGGGTCATTTAAATTTCAAATTCTGACTGAAGTGCCGCCCGCACACAGTACAAAACGCCCTCAGGTACCCGCCCGGCAAACAGCGGAATAATTTCCGCAACGGGTGGCAACTCCCCTTCACCGTCCAGGAAAGCGTCCTGGATTTCGCCCATCAGATCCTCGGGCAGGTCCAGGGCTTGCTCCAGCGACAACTGCTGCTTGCCAATCGCCTCGGCAAGCATGGTGTAAACGTTCTTCTCCGAACATTGCAACTGGCCAGCGATCTGCATCGGAGTCATGCCGGCACGGGCCAGCGTGATCAGCTCGTGGCGCACGTCGGCCACCACTTTCGGCGCTTCGACCTGGCCGCCGAGCACTTCGAGGAAAGCCTCGCCGTAACGTTCCAGCTTGCGTGCACCCACACCACTGACCCTGGCCATTTCCGCCAGAGAAGTCGGCTGGCTGCGCAGCATTTCGAGCAGGGTCGAATCCGGGAAGATGACGTACGGCGGCACCCCATGTTCTTCGGCGAGCTTGCGACGCAGGGCGCGCAACGCTTCCCACTGCTCGCGCTCTTCGCCCCGAACCAATTGGCTCGCAGGGCTCTTGCTGCTTTTCGCGGTGGTTTGCGGCTTGAGGTCGCGGCGCAGCTCCAGGGTGACTTCGCCCTTGAGCAACGGCCGGCACGTGTCACTCAAACGCAGGCCACCGTAACCTTCGAGGTCAATATCGGCCAAACCACGGGCCACCAACTGACGGAACAGGGAGCGCCATTCGCTCTCCCCCATCGCCTTGCCGACTCCATAGACCGACAGATGCTGATGGCCAAAGCTGCGGACTTTTTCGTTGTCCTTGCCCAGCAATACATCCACCAGATGCCCGACGCCATAGCGCTGGCCGGTGCGGTAGATGGCCGAGAGCGCCTGCCGGGCCGGCTCGGTGGCGTCCCAGGTCTGCACACCATCGACGCAGTTGTCGCAATGGCCGCACGGCTCCGGCATGTCTTCGTCGAAGTAAGCCAGTAAGGTTTGACGACGGCAGCGGGTTTCTTCGCAGAGCGAGAGCATGGCGTCGAGCTTGTGATGTTCAAGGCGTTTGTGGCGCTCATCGCCTTCGGAGTTCTGCAGCATCTGCTTGAGCATCACCACATCTTGCAGGCCGTACGCCATCCAGGCGTCCGCCGGCAGGCCATCACGGCCACCCCGCCCGGTTTCCTGATAGTAGGCTTCCAGGGATTTCGGCAGATCCAGGTGAGCGACAAAGCGCACGTTTGGCTTGTCGATGCCCATGCCGAAGGCCACGGTGGCCACCATGATCAGCCCTTCTTCATTGAGGAAGCGCTTCTGGTGATGAGACCGGGTTTCGTTGGGTAATCCGGCGTGATAAGGCAGTGCCGGGAAGCCTTGTTCACTGAGGAACACCGCGACTTCGTCAACCTTCTTGCGCGACAGGCAATAGACGATCCCGGCATCGCTGCGCCGCTCGGCAAGGAACGCCAGCAACTGCTTGCGCGGCTGCTCCTTGGGAACGATGCGGTAGAAAATATTGGGTCGGTCGAAACTCGACAGGAAGCGTTCTGCATCCTGCAGGTGCAGGCGATCGACGATTTCTTCGCGGGTGCGCTTGTCGGCCGTGGCAGTCAGTGCAATGCGCGGGACGTTGGGGAACAGCTCCGCCAACTGGCCCAGTTGCAGGTACTCGCGGCGGAAGTCGTGGCCCCACTGGGAGACGCAATGCGCTTCGTCGATGGCGAACAGGGAGATTTCGAGACTTTGCAAAAAAGCCAACATGCGCGGCTGAACCAGGCGCTCGGGGGCAAGGTACAGCATCTTCACTTCGCCACGCTTGATACGCGCGGCCAGGTCACGTTGCTGCTCGGCGCTCAAGGTCGAGTTCAATGCAGCGGCAGCGACGCCCAGCTCTTCGAGGGTGGCCACTTGATCGTCCATCAGCGCGATCAGGGGCGACACCACTACCGCCAGACCTTCACGCAACAGCGCGGGCACCTGGAAGCACAACGATTTGCCACCACCGGTAGGCATCAGCACCAAGGCGTCACCGCCATTGGCCACGCGCTCAATGATTGCACCCTGGCGGCCACGGAAACTGTCGTAGCCGAAGATGTCCTTGAGGACGCGTTGAGCCTGTTCGAGCATAAAAACTCCAAAAATCACCGAAACATCCCCGCAAGGCTGGTTCAGAACCACGCACGCTGCACCAACGAATCGTAAGTGCACATTGCATGACGCTTCACATCTCAGCCGCAACGCCAGCAGGGCATCACAAAACGCGGGAGTATACCCGACGCCTCCTCTTCAAAGGGTGCCGCTGATAAGACACATAAGGACAAACACGGATCTACCGTAGGAGCTGCCGCATGCGATCTTTTGATCTTGTCTTTGAAAAACAAAATCAAAAGATCGCAGCCTGCCGCAGCTCCTACAGGAGGCGGTGATGTAACCGGGGGGTCAAATATGCCGCGCGGCTGGCCTGACTGCTCAAGAAGGCCTAGAATTCCCGCATCTGTTTAATTCCCAAGGTAGCCCTTTAATGTCCTTCGCTGAGCAACTTACCCGCCTGCAAGTCTTCCTCGACGCCGATGAACTGCATGACGAGGCGCTGGACTACGTGGCCGCCCACGGTTATCTCACCGCCCTGTCGATCTGTTCCGAAACCGTGCCCGACCGTGAATGGATCGACGCGCTGTTCGCCGAAGAGCCGCATTACGCTGATGACACCGAGCGTGAAGCCATCGAATCCACCCTGATCGCGCTCAAGGCTCACATCGCTCGCCAGCTGGCCTCGGATGAAGAGTTTGAACTGCCTTGCGAGCTCGACCTGGGCGAAGACCCGGATGATTCCGACCTGCGCGGCTGGTGCATCGGTTTCATGGAAGGCGTGTTCCTGCGCGAAGCGGCCTGGTTCGAAACCGCCGAAGACGAAGTCAGCGAAATGCTGCTGCCGATCATGGTGGGTTCGGGCCTGTTCGACGAACAACCCGAGTTCGAAGACATCGCCAAAGACGCCAACCTGATGGACGACATGATCGTGCAGATCCCGGAAGCGCTGACCGCGCTGTACCTGCTGTGCCAGGCGCCAGACGAAAAACCGGCGATCCTCAAGCCACGTCACCACTAAGGTTCTGCCTATGGACAACCCCATAGGCAACCGCTCCCTGATGTTGCGCTACGTGCTGCTGGCCATCGGCTGGCTCAGCGTAGCGTTGGGGGTGATCGGGATTTTCCTGCCGGTGTTGCCCACCACGCCTTTCCTGCTGCTGGCGGCCGCCTGTTTCGCCCGCAGTTCGCCACGCTTTTACCATTGGCTGGTGGAGCACCCACGGCTTGGGCCATGGATTCGCGACTACCTCGACGGCAACGGCATCCCGCTCAAAGGCAAGGTCTACGCCATCGGGCTGATGTGGGTGAGCATCCTGTTCTCCTGCTACCTGGTGCCCCTGCCCTGGGCCCGCGGCTTCATGCTGACCAGCGCAGTGCTGGTGACGATTTATATTCTTCGGCAGAAAACGCTGCACAAGCCCTGAGATCTTTTGCTTTACAGGCCGACGATCAACCCTCCCCCGCTAAAAACACCGCCTAGACTTCACGCATCTGCACCCGAGCAGCCTAATATGCCTCGTCGCCGGCGTAGTCCAGGATGGTCAACGCTCCGACTTCGGTTCGGCGGATGGCTGCTGCTGACAGGTTTGCTTTTGGCAGGCCTGGGCAACGTCTTTGCCGACTGGAATTTCACGCGGATCCTGCAAACCGCCGAAACACGCTACGGCCCACTCGGTCCGGCGCAGAAACGAATCGAGGCCTGGGGCCAGTTGCTGCAGAGCGAACGCAATCAATCCGAGCGCGAGCAGCTCACCGCAGTGAATCGCTTCTTCAATCAGCAGCTGACCTTTCAGGACGACTCCCGCATCTGGGGTCAGACCGACTACTGGGCCACCCCCGTCGAGTCCCTGATCAAGGGCAAAGCCGATTGCGAGGACTACGCCCTGGCGAAATACTTCAGCCTGCGCGAGCTCGGCATTCCCAGCGAAAAACTGCGCATCACCTACGTCAAGGCCCTGACCCAGAATCAGGCGCACATGGTGCTGACGTACTACAGCACGCCCACGGCCGCCCCGTTGGTGCTGGACAACCTGATCGGCGAAATCCGCCCCGCCTCCCAACGCAAAGATCTGTTGCCGGTGTACGCCTTCAACGCCGAAGGCCTGTACCTGCCCGGAGCAAACGGCGGCAAACGTTCCAGCGACTCGAAGAAGCTATCGCGCTGGCAGGACGTGTTGAAAAAAATGCAAACCGAAGGGTTCGCCGTGGGCGATGGCTAGTCATCACCGCAAGGAGCGTGTCATGTCACTGCGCAAACAATTGTTTCTCGCCATCTGCCTGTTCCTGCTGGTGGCGTTCAGCGGCAGTTTTTTTGTCAGCCTGGAAAGCTCCCGCGACCAGATGCTCGGGCAGTTGCGCTCTCACGCCCAGGACGCGGCCACTGCGTTGGGACTGTCGTTGACGGCGCAAATCGATGATCCGGCAATGGTCGAATTGATGGTCAGTTCGATTTTCGACAGCGGCTACTTCAACAGCATTCGGGTCATCAGCATCGCCGATGAGCAGGTGCTGGTGGAACGCAACATACGTGCTTATGCCGAAGACGTTCCCGGCTGGTTCATCAACCTGGTCGACTTGCGCCCTCAGGCGGGCGAAGCACTGATCATGCGCGGCTGGGAACAGGCGGCGCGGGTTGAAGTGTTGAGCAACCCGCAGTTCGCCCTGGCCAAACTCTGGGACAGCACCCTTGGCAGCCTGATCTGGTTATTGATTTGCGGGCTGCTCAGCGCGGTGTTCGGCGGTTGGTTACTGCGTCGGCAACTGCGACCGCTGGACAAGATGGTTAAACAGGCAGAAGCCATCAGTAAACGCGAGTTTCTGAGCCTGCCGAAATTGCCGCGCACACCGGAGTTGAAGCGCGTGGTATTGGCCATGAATCAAATGGTCGAAAAGCTCAAGGCACTGTTTGCAGAAGAGGCGGCGCGCAGCGAAAAACTGCGGGCCGAGTCCTATCAGTACAGCCTGACGGGCCTCGCCAATCGGCGCTTGCTGGATGAACACCTGGCGAACCATCTGCTGATCTCCGAACAAAGCAGCGACGGTCATTTACTGATGCTGCAGATCAACGACCTGGCGGGGCTGAATCAACGCCTGGGCGGTCAGCGCACCGATGAGTTGATCAGCAGTGTGGCCGAATTGCTCAAGCGATTGACGCAACAACCGGAACGCAGCACGTGGCTGGCAGCGCGCAATCGCGGGGGGGAGTTCAGCCTGCTGATACCCGGCATGGACAACGCAGACGCTGCACGCGTGGCGAGTGAAATCAGCGCCACCCTCGAAAACCTGCGCCTGACCGGTGCCAGCGACTGCATGCCCGTGGCGCACCTGGGCATCGTCGCTTACCACCCTGGAGAATCGCCCGGCGATGTCTTGCTGCGCCTCGATCAAGCCCTGACCGAGGCCCGCCAGCGGCCCGAGCGGCCGTGGACACACCTGACAGATGACACGACCGCACCCAACCAGTCCCAACACGAATGGCGAACCTGGATCGATGACGCGTTGACCCACGGCCACATGCAGTTGTACTTCCAGCCTGTCGTGCAGTGCGCCGACACCAGTCAGGTGTTGCACCACAAGGTGCTGGCCCGTCTGCTCGATCCGCAGGGCGTGGCCATCGCCGCCGGGCATTTCCTGCCGTGGATCGAGCGTCTCGGCTGGTCGGCGCGAATGGACCTTGCGATGCTTGAAGCGACCCTCGACTACCTCATCGTCAACCGCTGGCCATTGGCATTAAGCCTGTCCGGCAGCACCCTGCGCGACCCGGTGCAGCTGCAAAAAATCCTCGCCATGCTCGAATCGCTGCCTGAGCTGGCACCGTTGCTGACCCTGGAAATAGACGAACGCCAACTGCCGCCTCCGCTTGAACTGCAACGCTTGAGTCACAGCCTGCTGAACACCGGCTATCGAATCGGCCTGCAGCATTTCGGTGGCAGCTTCAGCCAGATCGGCAACCTCACTCAACTGGGCCTGGCGTACCTGAAAATTGATGGAGCCTACATTCGCGGGATCGATGAGCAGAGTGACAAGCGACTGTTCATCGATGCGATTTTTCGCGCGACCAACAGCATCGATCTGCTGTTGATTGCAGAACGGGTCGAGACGCGCGGCGAGTTTGAAACGATCAAGGCGCTGGGGGTGTTCGGGGTGATGGGACGGTTGATCGGGCCGCCAGAGCCGATGTGAGATTGCCAGGTGGACCAGGTTATCGTTCATCGCGAGCAAGCTTTGCTCCCACAGGGGATCTACGATAAATCAGGCCTGCGGCTGGAGCACAGATCCCTGTGGGAGCAAAGCTTGCTCGCGATGGCGATCTGAAAGCCACACACTCACCACCAGACATCCACAAAAAAAAACCCGTCATCCCCTCTCACAGGAATGGCGGGTTTTGTCGTTTCAGCCCTGGGATCAGACGGTATCCACCTTCAGCGAATGGTCATTCAACATGCCGTTGATGATCGTCGCCGTGTCATGCCCCCCGGCCACCACACCACCAGCGCCCGGCGTGACGCCGTAATGGCTGGCCAGGTTGACGCCCGCCAGATCGATCGTCTGGTTCGGCGTGGCGCCGGCCATGGCGCTGACATCGATACTGGTCAGCACCGAAGCGCCGCTGCCAACGACTTTGAAGTGCAGGTAATCATCCAGCGAAGCGGTGGTGCCGTTTTCACCCTGCAGCAATTGCGACAGGTCGAGCTTGTCGGTGCCAGGGGTGAAATCGGTGACCACGTCGTGCCCGGAATTGCCTTTGAGCCACTGGAAGGTGTCCGCACCGGCACCGCCCGTCAGGGTGTTGTTGCCCAGGCCACCGATCAGGAAGTCATCGCCGCCACCGCCCTTGAGGATGTCATCGCCCAAACCGCCGTTGATGACGTTGCTGTTGTTGTCCCCGGTCAGGCTGTCATTGAAGTTGGAGCCAGTCAGGTTCTCGAGCCCGGTCAAGGTGTCGGTGCCGGCGCCACCGGTGTTTTGCGCTGTCAGCAAGCTCAGGTCCACCGTAACGCCGCTGGTGGCATGGGCGTAGCTCACGGTGTCGATGCCGGTGCCGCCGTCCAGCAGGTCATTGCCGGTACCGCTGAACAGCAAGTCATTGCCGGCGCCACCGTGCAGCTCATTGTTGCCACTGCCCGCAGTCAGCACGTCGTTGCCGTCTCCGGCATTGAGGACGTTGTTGCCCGTACCGGCCACCAAGACATCATCGCCCGTGGTACCGGTTAGGGTGTGGCCGTCCTGATAGCTGATGGTCACGTTCGCCCCGTCGCTGCCACCATGGCTGTCGTTGGCGGTGTAACTGCCGTGAGCATCCGGAGTGATGTCGTGAGCCCCGGCGTAGTTGACGGTCATTTTCAGCTGATAATTTTCCGCCCCCGTGGGGTTGCTGCCACTGCCGTTATTGATGTTGGTGACATGAATCTGATAGGTGCCGTCAGCCGCTGCGGTAATGGTCCCGCCATCGGCGATGGACACGAACGGGCCGCCATTGAGCGAGTACTCCAGGGTGATGCGACCGGCCGCCAGGTTGTGGTCCAGATTAAGGGTTTCGCCCTCTTTCAGTTTCACAGTGATGAGGTCTTCATCATTCGCGTTGGCCGTGGTGACACCGCCCAGGTATCCGCTGACGACCAGTACCGCCGTCATCGCGGCCGTGTTGGCTGCGAACAGAGCGCGCACGTCCGCCAGGTTCTGGTTTGCCGCGGTGTTGCCGGTTCCAGAGAAGCCTTTTGCGCCTGTCCCGACAAAATCCGCGCCCTTCGCCGCCCAACCTGTGTTGAACGTGGTCGGCGTGGCAGTCAGCGGATCGCCCTCAGGATCAGTGTCGTTGGCCAGCAGCAATTCGCCCGGTACCACAACGCTGCTGGACAGCACGTTGGTGATGATGTGGTCATCCACCGCCACCGGTGCCGCGTTCGGAACGACTTTGACCACCAGGGTCGAGCTGGCCAGATCGCCATCGTTGTCACTGACGGTGAAGCCGATGTTTTCGGTGATCACCACCGAAGTGGCTTTTTGCGAGGTGTAGCTGTATTCGCCCGTGTCGAGTTTGATGACCAGCGTGCCGCCGTTGTTGGTGGCGATGCTCAGCGAATTGTCCACGGTGTTGAACGTACCGTGGTTGTCCCCGCCGGTGAATTTCAGCGAGCCCTGGTTGCCAAGGTCTTTCGGGTCATAGGTGTAGGTGGTGCCATCGACCACGATGGTCTTGATGAAACCGCCATCGGCACCGAACGTACCGCCCTCCAGTAACGTGCCAGTGACCGGCGCACCCTGCACGGTACCCGAGAGTACCGAGTTGAGTTGGTTGAGATCGGTCACCACCACCGCGTTGGTGTTGGTGTGGGTGCTGCCGTCATAGGCCACCGGGTCCAGGTAGGCGTTGCTGACGCCACTGCCCAGGCCAATGGCGTAGTTCTTGATGCCGTTGGCGTCGAGGAAGGCTTTCAGCGAGGCTTCGTCGGAGGCGCTGATGTCGCCTTCGTTGGGTTTACCGTCGGAGAAGAAGTAACCGATGTTCTGCGCACCGGTCAGCTTGCCGGCGGTGTCGAACGCCAGCTTCATGGTGGCCACAGCCGCGTCGTAGTTGGTGCCGCCGCCCGCCGTCAGGCCGGAAATGATCGATTTGGCAGTGGCCACGTCGACCCAGATCGAGGTCTTGTCGGTGGCGTTGCTGCTGAAGGTCACGATCTGCACCTTCACGTCGCCCAGATCGTCGTACTTGTCGAGCAAGGCACTGATTGCCTGCTTGGCCAGGGCCAGACGTGACAGGCCCGGTACACCCGAGGCGTCGGCCATACTGCCGGACACGTCGATCACCAATAGCAGGTTGGAATCGATTTCCACGGCAGCCACTGCGCGTTCCGAGGCGGCCGCCTTGGGCACGTCGTCGACGATGTTCACCACAATCGTGCTGGTGGTGCTGTTGCCCAGGGCATCGGTGGCTTTGTAGGTGAAGCTTTCGCTCAGGGTGTTCGCCCCGTCGTTAGCGTTCGGCGAGGTTTTCGGTGCCGAGGTCAGGGTGTAGGTGTAGGTGCCGTCGGCGTTGAGGAGCATCTGCCCGTAGGTGCCGGTGGCGTTGCTGACCAAGGTGTAGGTGACTGCGCCGGACGCGCCGGTGACCGAGCCAACCAGTGTTCCTGTCGAGGTTTCGCCGGTATTGCCCGGCTCGCTGCCGATCACGGTACCCGCCGCCAGGTCGTTGCCGTCTTTGGTCAGGTCCAGGGCTTTTTCGAAGACCGTTACATCGGTGTCCGACGCCGCGAGCAGTTTGCTGTTGCAGACATCGATGGTGATGGTGGTGGTGCTTTCATCGCCATCGGCATCACGCACGGTGTAGGTGAACACGTCGGTCGCACCCGGCGTGCCGACCGAGTTCGGATTGCTGTGATAGGTCGCATTGCCATTGGCGTCCAGGGTCAGGTAACCGTAGTTGCCGTTGATGTTGGTATTAAGCCCGCCACTGACCGAGGTCGAGGTGTTGCCGCCAGCGCGCACGCCCACCACCGCACCACCGGCCGCCGGACCGTCGGAGCCTCCAATGTCGTTGTCGAGCACATTGCCGCTGACCGTACCGCCTTCATTGACATGGGCCGAATCCGGCTTCGCGCTCGGCAGGTCATCGACGATGTTGACGTTGATCTCGCCCGAAGCAGAACTGCCGTCGGAATCGGTCGCCACCACCTGGAAGTTTTCGCTGATGCTGTTCGCACCGTCCGCGTTTGGATGGGTTTCGCTGCCCAGCAAGGTGTAGCTGTAGCTGACC
>Ga0160446_100198_pt1 | contig 42117 bp, 42 predicted proteins | sample HID1973I_E1MG_FD_108200 | JGI IMG/M metagenome (GOLD analysis project Ga0160446, IMG submission 108200) | Enriched mosquito-associated microbial communities from UW Madison campus, WI, USA - HID1973I_E1 MG | ecosystem: Host-associated > Arthropoda: Insects > Digestive system > Unclassified ...
CTGGCGGGTTCGCTGCTGGTCGTGCTGTGCCTCGCCGCGGCGATCCCGTTCCGACGGCTGTCGGTGGTGCCGGGTGCCGCGGGCGTGGCGGTCGGCGCGTCGCAGATGGCGGTGCGCTGACCGCTCGCGATGTTACGGCAGACGCCGGCGAGCGCGCGCGGAACGTGCCCGACGTAACGAGGTCGGCGGCGCCCTCTAGGTTGGGCGGCATGGAGCTCGAGGACGTCTGGCCGCTGTTCGCACTGCGCCTGGAGACGCCGCGCCTGATGCTGCGGCCGATCCGCGACGAAGACCTGCCGGGGCTCGTGGAGGCGGCGCTGCGCGGTGTGCACGACCCCGAGCACATGCCGTTCGGTGTGCCGTGGACGGACTGGGAGCCCGAGCGCATGACCCGCTCGATGGCGCAGTTCCACTGGAGCCTGCGTGCGAACGCCACGATCGAGAACTGGGGCGTGAGCTTCACCGTCGTGCACGAGGACGTCCCCGTCGGCATCCAAGAGATGCACGCCCGCAACTTCGCGGGGCGCCGCACCATCGACACCGCGTCGTGGCTGACCGCCGAGCTTCACGGCAGGGGACTCGGCAAAGAGATGCGGGCCGCGCTGCTGCTGTTCGGCTTCGACCACCTCGGCGCCCAGTGGGCGGAGTCGAGCGCGGCGTCATGGAACGAGGCCTCCCTCGGCGTCTCGCAGAGCCTCGGGTACGAGCGCAACGGCGTCTCGCGCGCCGAACCCCGCCCGGGCGAACCGGTCGACGAGATCCGGGTGCGCGTGTCGGCGTCGCAGTTCCGCCGCCCGTCGTGGTCGCTCGCCGTCACGGGTGGCGAGAGCGCGCGCGAGCACCTGCTCGGCCCGGCCTGATTCGGGAGAGTGGATGCCGCGGCCGCCGGCATCCACTCTCCCGAGGCGGCAGCGCGCAGAGGTCAGGCGTCGGACGGGTCGTCGTGCCGTGCGTTGCGCAGCGGCGAGACGAGCACGACGAGCGCGGCGGCCGCGAAGACCACCGCGCCGATGCCGAGCGTGGGCTGGAAGCCGAGGAGAGTCATGAGGACCCCGGTCAGCAGCGCTCCGAAGAAGAACACGACGCGGTTCACCGTGCGGATGGTCGAGTTCATGCGGCCCTGGATGCCGTCGGGTGCGACCGACTGACGGTACGCGATGTCGTTTGCGTCCTCGATCCCCATCGACAGGCCGTAGACGAACTGCGCGGCCGCGACGACGGTCAGCACGACGCCGGTTGCGCTGCCCGCCGTGAGCGGGGCCACTGCCAGCACGACCCACGGCACCACCACGAGCGCGCGGCCGAGGAGGATCGCGCGCCCCGCGCCGAGCCGCGCTCCGAGCACCGGCGCGATGACCGCGCCGGTGAAGCCGCCGACAGCGCCGAACGCGAGCGCGACGCCGAACGCCCACGGTTCGAGGTCGAGGGTGCGCAGCACGAACACCGCGAAGACGGTCGTCACGATGCTGTTGCCGAGGAACCACGTGTGCACCGACAGCGCGAGGGGACGGAGCGTGCGGTGCCCGTACGTGTAGCGCATGCCTTCGACGATCTCGTGGCCGACGTGCCGGCCCGGTGCGCGAGGCTCGGGTCGTGGCTCGTCGACGGAGATCCGCCACTGCAGCAGCGCGGCGACGGCGTTGATGACGGCATCGAACGCGAACAGCAGCGGGGCGCCGACGACGTTGAGCAGCGTGCCGCCGAGGGCGGGGCCCGCGGTCTCGGCGACGGTCTGGCTCTGGCCGAGCCGGGCATTGGCCATCACGAGCGCGTCGCGGCGCACGATGCGGGGGAGGAGCGGCTGCGCCGCCGAGTCCGCGAACAGCGTCAGCACGCCGAGCGTCAGCACCACGGCCGCGAGCGACCAGAACCCCAGCGCGCCGGTGAGCAGCAGCACCGGGATCACCGCAAGCACGACGGCGCGCCCGATGCTCGTCAGCACGAGGGTGCGCTGCCGCCGCCAGCGGTCCATGAGCGCCCCGATGATCAGCCCGAGGAACAGGTACGGCACCACGCCGAGCGCGCTCAGCACACTGATCTGCAGCGGCGTCGCCTCGATCACCGAGACGATCAGCACCTGGAAGGCGACCCCGGCGACGCTGCCCCCGAACGCGCGCAGCGTCGCGGCGCTCCAGAACAGCGCGAAGGCCGGCAGGCGCAGCACCTCCTGCCGGTTCCGGACCTCCTCGTCGGGCACGTCCCCAGCGTATCGGCGGGGCTTCGCCGGCCCGCCGCGAGCTGGGGATGAGCGGATGCCGCGGCTACCCCGCCGCTGACATCGAGGCCGGAATGGGTTCCGACGTCGCAAGAGCGGACTCCAACAACGCGGTCAGCGTACGGCGATCATCGCCCGACAGGCCGGCGACGAGCGGCACGAGCGCGGCATGGACTTCGGCCTCGACACGTTCGGCCAGCTGCTTGCCCGCCGGCGTCATGAAGACGTCGACCGCCCGCCCGTCCGTCGTCGACCGCCCGCGCGCGACCAGCCCACGACGCTCGGCGCGTTCGACCAGCCCCGACATCGTGGATTTGTCGAGGCCCAGGAACACCGCGAGGTCGGTCATCCGCGGCCGTCGGTCGCGCAGGATGCCGAGCATCCGCAACTGCGTCAGCGACAGATCGTGCTGCGCGCCGACGCGGGTGAGCACGGCGGTCACGCCGAAGGAGATCTGCACGAGCGCGTCCTGCAGGGCGTCGTCGGAGTGTGGCATGGCTCGATCCTACTTGACATAGTTGGCAATACCAACCAAACTGAGATTAGTTCGTATTACAAACAACACGAGGAGTCGCCATGCATGCCGCCGTCGTCACCAGCTTCGACAGCCCGCCCCTGTACGCGGAGCACCCTGACCCGGTCGCCGAGGGTGCGAACGAAATGGTGGTCGACGTCGTCGCCGCCGGACTTCACATGCTCGTCAAGTCGCGCGCTGCCGGGACCCACTACAGCCCCGGCGGAACGCTGCCGCTCGTACCCGGGGTCGACGCGGTGGTCCGCGATCCCGACGGCAACCTCCGCTATGCCGCGCTCGACGATGCCGACCTGGGAACGTTCGCCGAGCGGACCGTGATCGATCCGCGCCGCAGTGTCGTGCTGCCCGCCGGTATCGACCCGGTGCGCATCGCGGCCGGCATGAACCCGGCGATGTCGTCGTGGGTGGCGCTCCGGCGCCGCATCGCCTTCCGTCCGGGGCAGAGCGTCGCCATCCTGGGCGCGACCGGCAGCGCGGGACGCATGGCGGTGCAGATCAGCAAGCACTTCGGCGCAGCGCGGGTGATCGCCGTCGGGCGTGACGTATCGCAGTTCGCCGAGCTGCGCGACCTCGGTGCCGACGAGACGATCACGTTCGACGAGACCGACCGCGCCGCCGATGTCGACGTCGTGATCGACTACGTCTGGGGCGAGCCGTCCGCCCGGGCGATGATGTCGATCGTCCGCGCGCGCCCGGACCGCGCCGCGCCATTGGACTGGATTGAGATCGGCTCCGTCGCCGGGCCGGACCTGACGCTTCCCGGCGCCCTGCTGCGGGCGGCGCGGCTGCAGATCTGCGGCAGCGGCATCGGCTCCGTCGGTGCTGCTGACTTCCTCGCAGAGCTGCCCGAACTCGCCGAGGCGCTGCACACCGGCATCATCGACGTCCAGGCGCGGGCCGTTCCGCTGTCGCGCGTCGCCGAGACGTGGGGCGACCCGGCGCGCCCGCGGACCGTGTACGTCCCCTGATCCGGATCTGACGGGATCGAGCAGGCACCGGCATCGGTGCCTGCTCGTGCCGTGCATGAGCCAGGATGAGAGGTGATGCGCACTCCTCTCAGCCGCCGTCTGCTCGCGTCGAGCGTCCTCGCGGCCGCACTCTGGCTTCTGGTCGTCATCGTCCGCTGGGCGTTCTCGCAGATCCCGAGCGGCGCGGCTCAGCTCGCCGGCCTGGTGCCGGAACTCGTCTCGTCCTCGTTGCTGTGGGGTGAGAGCGGCGGCTGGCTGATCGTGGCGATCGCCGTCGGTGCGGTGGCGGTCGTCCTGGTCCACGCGCTCGTCGCCGTGCTCGCGGGGCGCAGCGGCGTCGTGTTCCTGGCCGCCTGGTTCGCGACCGTCGCGGCGGGTGCCCTCGTGGGGCTGGCGTTCGACGTCGCCGCGACCTGGAGCTCGCTGGCCATGTTCGGTCCGCGCGGACTGCTCGTCGGCGAGTTCGGCGCCGCTGCCGCGTCCGGTGCGCTGTGGGGTCTGGCAGCGGGATGGATGCCGGGGCTCGTGGCGCGAGCGCCGGCCCAGGCTCCCGCGTACGCGGGTGAGGCGCGGCGTCCCGGGTGGCTGCTGCCGGCCGCCGTGGTCGCGGTGGCCGCCGTGGTCGCGGGCGGTGTCGCATCCGACAACGCCCGCACTGCCGCCATCGCGGCCGAGAACGCCGCGCGGCAGGAGGCGGAGGCGGCCGTCACCTTCGGCGCCCTGCCCGACCCGAACGCACCCGGCGTGCCGGTGCCGACGAAGGCCGAGGCATCCGTCGATCTCGATCCGCAGTGGTGCACTCCCGACAAGGCGACGGTGCTGAAGGGCGAGCCGGACGCGGCGACCGGACACCGCGGGATGCCGATCCGGCTCATGAACTTCTCGGAAGAGCCGTGCGTCATCGAGGGCTACCCCGACATCGCGTTCGGCGACCAGAACCAGCACCTTCTCGCCGTGACGATCGAACAGGGCGGATCGTTCATGGCGCAGGACCCCGGTCCGCAGCGCATCGAGGTGCCCGCCGGCGGATACGCGGTGACCTACCTCGGGTGGGACGCGGCCTCACCGCACGGCGCGCTGGTGACCAAGACCGTCTACGCGGCGCAGACCGCCGGCATGGAACGCGGCTCGTGGCCGATCGACCTCGACATCGTCGAGGGCTCCACGGTCGCCGTCACCGCGTGGGCGATCGACCAGAACCCGTTCCCCTCGGAATGACGGAATGCGGATGCCGCGCCCCGAGGCCGGGGCGCGGCATCCGCATTCGCGTGAAAGCGCGAGGATCAGTACCAGTTGACCGCCTGCGAGTGCGACCAGGCGGCGCACGGCGAGCCGTACGAGCGCGAGATGTAGTCCAGGCCCCACGAGATCTGCGTGGCGGCGTTGGTCTGCCAGTCGGCGCCGGCGCTGGCCATCTTGCTGCCGGGGAGCGACTGCGGGATGCCGGTGGCGCCGCCGTTGCTGTTGTAGGCCTGGTAGTTCCAGCCCGACTCCTTGGTCCACAGCGACACGAGGCACGAGAACTGGCCGTCGCCCCAGCCGTACTTCGAGGCGGCCATCTCGCGTGCGGTCGCCTTGGCGCCGTCGGGCGTGTTCGCGGCGGCGAGGGCGGCGGCAGCCTCCTCGGCCTGGCGCTGCGCCTCGGCCGCGGCCGCGGCCGCTGCAGCGGCGGCCTCTTCGGCGGCCTTCTGCGCCTTCGCGGCGTCGAGGTGCTCGCGCAGGTCGGCGACGTGCGCGGTGACCTTCTTGGTCGCGGACGTCGCGTCGGCAGCCAGGCCCGGGAGCAGCAGGGCGGGCACGATGTCGAACTGGGCGAGGCGGTCGGTCGACTGCTCGAGGTCCTTGGTGTTCACGGTGGTGTCGGCCACGCCGATGTCGAGACCGGCGGCGGCGATGTCGGCCGTGATGGTGTCGGCCTGCGTCTGAGCGACGCGGGCGGCCAGCAGTGTGTCCCGCGCCTCGACGCGGATATCGCGCAGCGTGTGCACGGTGGCGTCGGGGGCGGCGACCGCGGCGATCGCCGTGGCGGCCATCGGAGCGGCGGAGGCGAGGCTCGGAGACGCCAGCGTGAGGCCGGCCGTGACGACGATTCCGAGAGCGGTTCCGGCGGCGATGGCAGCGCCGGTGAAGCGGCGGCGGCGGCGGAGAGAACGGCGGGTGGGCATGGGCGACGGGTCTGAATGCATGGCGAACGTAGGTCCTTCGGGGGATGCCGCGCTGCTCGGGTGCAGCGCTCCGCGTCCATATGGCGGACGCACAAGTCCCCGAGTCTGCCTCATCGCCACTGGACGACTTCTGGCGTTTTGCTGGAAGAACCGTGGGAGAGCATTTTCCCGAAAGGCCTGATCCGGGGCCCGCGAATGACGAGAAACCGCCCCGCGCGCTGAGGCGACGGGGCGGTTCAGTAAGGTGCCGAAGCGATCGTGAAGTGGATGCCGGCGGCCCCGGCATCCACTCGATTCACGCCTTGCGGTGGGCGGCGTAGTACGCCAGGAGGGTCCGTGTCGAGGCGTCCTGCGCGGCGATGGCGGCCTCGTCGCCCTCGATCGCCGGCGCGATCTGCAGGGCGAGCTGCTTGCCGAGCTCGACCCCCCACTGGTCGAACGAGTTGACGCCCCAGATGACGCCCTGCGTGAAGGTGATGTGCTCGTACAGTGCGACCAGCTGGCCCAGCACCGCGGGCGTGAGCGCCGGCGCGAAGATCGACGTCGTCGGCTTGTTGCCGGCGAACGTGCGCGCCGCCACGAGGGGGCCGGTCGTGCCCTCGGCCTCGACCTCTGCCGCGGTCTTGCCGAACGCGAGCGCCTTCGTCTGGGCGAGGAAGTTGGACAGGAACAGGCCGTGCACGTCGCGGCCGCCGTCCGCCAGCGGGTAGGCGGGGTTCGCGAACGCGATGAAGTCGGCGGGGATCAGACGCGTGCCCTGGTGGATCAGTTGATAGAACGCGTGCTGGCCATTGGTGCCCGGCTCGCCCCAGAACACCTCGCCGGTGTCGGTGGTCACCGGCGACCCGTCCCAGCGCACGGACTTGCCGTTGGACTCCATCGTGAGCTGCTGCAGGTAGGCGGCGAAGCGGCTGAGCTGCTGGGCGTAGGGGAGCACGGCGTGCGACTGCGCGCCGAGGAAGTTCGAGCACCAGACGTTGAGCAGGCCCATGAGCACCGGCACGTTGCGCTCCAGCGGCGTCGTGCGCACGTGCTCGTCGACGGCGTGGAAGCCGGCGAGCAGCTCGCGGAACACGTCGGGTCCGAGCTCGATCATGAGCGACAGGCCGATGGCGGAGTCCACCGAGTAGCGGCCGCCGACCCAGTCCCAGAACCCGAAGGCGTTGACCGGGTCGATGCCGAACGCGGCGACCTTGTCGAGGGCGGTCGACACGGCGACGAAGTGGTGCGCGACGGCATCCGTCTTCTGCTGGTCGCTGAGCTGTGTCGAAGCGCCGTCGATCGCGCCGGACGCCTGCAGCCCCGCCCACAGCCAGTCGCGCGCGAGGCGGGCGTTGGTGAGGGTCTCGAGGGTCGTGAAGGTCTTCGACGCGACGATGAACAGCGTCGTCTCGGGGTCGAGGTCCTTGGTCTTGTTCGCGATGTCGAACGGGTCGATGTTCGACACGAACCGGGCCTGGATGCCGGCGGTCGCGTACGGCTCGAGGGCCGCCGAGATCATGACCGGTCCGAGGTCGGACCCGCCGATGCCGATGTTGACGATGTGCGTGACCTTCTTGCCCGTCACACCGGTCCACTCGCCGTCGCGGACGCGCGTGGCGAAGGCGGTCATGGCGTCGAGCACAGACTGCACGTCGGCGTCGACGTCCTGCCCGTCGACGACGAGCGCGGGCACGGCACCCGCGGGGCGGCGCAGCGCCGTGTGCAGCACCGCGCGGTCCTCGGTGGTGTTGATGTGCTCGCCGGCGAGCATCGCCGCGTAGCGCTCGGGGACACCCGTCTGCTCGGCCAGGCGCACCAGGGCCGCGAGGATCTCGTCGGTCACCAGGTTCTTCGACAGATCCACGTGCAGGTCGGCGAGCTCGAAGCTCAGCCGCTCGGCGCGGCGCGGATCGATCGCGAACCAGTCGCGCAGATCAGGGGTGAACGAATCCCGGAGCGAGCTGAGCTCGGACCAGGCGGGCGTGGCGGTGGCATCGACAGGAGCGGTCACGCACCCTAAGGTACTCGGGCCGGCGGCCCGGATGGTTTCGTGTTGCTCACCGCGCAGCGGCCGCCGAAGTGAGCCGCGTAGGCTCGAGGCGATGCCCTTTCCTGCCCCAGACCTGCGCCTGATCGCCGTCGACATGGACGGCACCCTGCTCGACGGCGACGGTCGCATCCCCGATGCGCTGTGGCCGCTACTGGATCGCCTGCACGAGCGCGGCATCCGCTTCGCGCCGGCCAGCGGGCGCCAGCTCGCGACGCTCCAGCGCGCCTTCGCCGACCACCTCGACCACATGGTGTTCATCGCCGAGAACGGCGCCTACGTGGTCGAAGGCGGGGTCGAGATCAGCTCGGACGCGATGGATGCCGCGTTCACGCGTTCGCTGGTCCGCCGCGTGCGCGCACTCACCGGGCGGGATCTCGGCGTGGTCGTGTGCGGCAAGCGGTCCGCCTACATCGAGCGCGCCGGCGATGCCTTCCACGCCGAGGCCGACAAGTACTACGCGCGCCTGGAGGTCGTCCCCGACCTGCTCAAGGTCGACGACCAGATCCTCAAGGTCGCGATCTTCGACTTCGACGACTCCGCCGCCACCGCCCCCGCGCTCGACGACCTGCGGGCGACGCACCAGGTCGTCGTCTCGGGCGCCCACTGGATCGACGTCATGAACCTCGGCGTCAACAAGGGGGCGGCGCTTCAGCGCCTGCAGGCCGCGACCGGCATCTCACGCGACCAGACGGCGGTGTTCGGCGACTACCTCAACGACCTCGAGATGATGGATGCCGCGGCCCTCTCGTTCGCGATGGCAAACGCGCACCCGCTCGTAGCCGAACGCGCGCGGTACGCGGCGCCGTCGAACCTCGACCACGGCGTCATCACGACGATCGACAAGCTGCTGGACGGCCTCCCGGAGGAAGCGGTGTCCGCGCCGTAGGGTGTGGGCATGGTCGTCAGTCAGACCCGTCGCGCCCGTGCGTCGCGCCGGCGCGCACGCCGTGTCGCCGCGGCCGACAACGACCTCACCCTCGACGAATGGGAGGCGCTGCTGGAGGCGTGGGGCGCGTGCGCGTACTGCGGTGCCGACGGCGTCGCCCTGCAGAAGGACTGCGTGCAGCCCATCTCGCGGGGCGGCCGGTACACGTTCGAGAACGTGGTGCCGGCGTGCCGTTCCTGCAACGCCAGCAAGAGCAACGACGAGGTCACCGGCTGGCTCCGTCGCAAGCGACTCGACGAGCGCGCCTTCCTGATGCGGCACGTCGAGGTGCTCGCCGCGTGGCGCGGCACGGCAGCGCCCGGTCGGTGAGCGAAGGGCGCTCTGGCGCCCGCAGACGAAACGGGGGTTGTTCGTGCGGTCGGGGTGTTTCGTCTCGCTCGTTCCTCGCTCGCTCAACGGCCGGGGGTCTCGCCCGCCCCGCGAAAGGCGCTCTCGCGCGCGGAGGTCGGGGTCCCGGTCGTTGAGCGGAGGGCGCTCTAGCGCCCGAAGACGAAACGCGGTCTGGCAGGGGATTGCTCGTGTGGTCGGGGCGTTTCTGTCTGGCCCGCTCAACGGCGGCCGGTCGCTGAGCGAGCGCCGGCGAAACGAAGCGTGTATGCGGATCAGCGGGCGAGCAGCGCGATGCCGTCGAGCACGGCCCGGTGCGTCGCGGGGGAGCCGAGCACGCGGAAGTGGCCCGACGTCGGCACCGCGATGTTCGCGGCACCGTCGAGAGCGCTGCCCTCGGGGATGTGAGGATCCCACGGCCCGAAGACCGAGACGATCCGGCCGTTGACAGACGTCTCGCGGCCCAGGGTGAGGATGGTCTCGTCCTGCGGGCGGAACGCGCGGATGCTCGGCACGATGAAGAGGCTCGCGAGTCGTGAGCCCCCGAACGGGGTCGCGACCGCGACCAGGCCGATGACGCCCAGTGCCCCCGCTTCGCCCGACGAGACGAGCAGGTGCTTGCCGATGAGCCCGCCCTTGCTGTGCGCGACGAGCACGCGGCCGGACTCGGACGCCGGCGTCTGCGCGAGCACCGCGCCGAGGCGGTCGGCGGTTGAGGGGATCGTGCGACGGTTCACCCCGAGGCCATGAACGACCCGCACCCGGTGGCCCGCGGCGGCCAGCGCGTCGCCCAGTGGGCGCAGGAAGGTCCAGTGCTCGTACACGCCGGGCACGAGGAACACCTCGGGAAGATCCGGATCGCCGCGGTGCCAGGCGACGGGGGTCGGGCGCGGCCGGCCGATCGCCCACGGGAACGACAGCACCGCGAGCTGACGCCGGGCCGCATAGACGTAGTCGGCCGCCCACCACAGCCCGCGGCGCAGGACGGACGGGCGTGCGGCCGGGGCATCGGGCATGCGCGTCAGTCTAGGAGGTCGCGGGGGCCGGGGCCGGTGCGCCGATGACGCCGGTGATCGCCGATTCCACGACGGCCGCGGCGAGGGCGTCGACCACCTCGACCGGCTGCCGGCGCACGGGTCCGTGCACGGCGATGTCGGCGAACCCGTGGACCGCCGACCAGCACGCCCATTCGGAGAACGGGCGTCTCTCGGGAGAGAGGGCGCCGGCATCCACCATCGCGTCGAGCGTGTCCATGAGGAGGCGGAAGGGGGCGACGATCTCGTCGTCGAGCGTGACGATGCCGGCGCTCGCCTGCGGATCCTGCGTGAAGAACGCGGTCTCGAACCACCCGCGCTCGGCGCGGGCGAAGGCGATGTAGGCGAAGCCGACGCGCCGCAGGCGCTCGACCGACGCTTCGCGCGGCGGCAGGTCGGCGGGGGTCGCGGCGACGCGCGTGAGGATGGCGTTGGCGAGGGCGATCTGCGCCTCGTGGGCGACGGCGTGCACCAGGGCGTCGCGGTCGGCGAAATGGCGGTAGGCGGCGTTGGGCGATACGCCGACCGCGCGGGTCGCCTCGCGCAGCGTGACGGCGGCGGGGCCGCCCGTGCGGGCCAGCCGGAGCCCTTCGTCGATGAGGGCGCGGCGCAGATCGCCATGGTGATAGGCGCGCACGGCAGGTGAGGTCATTGCGCGCTCCCGCTCTGGTGCGTACGGTGTGAACATCTCAATGTGAACAGTGTCCACATTGAGTGTAGGCCCCTTCCTGTACGTCCTCGATCCCGAACACGCCGGAGAACCGCCCATGAGCCAGCCGAACCCCGGTCCCCGCACGGTGCGCGCCTTCCACCAGGTGCTCGTGAACACGGCGGTGGCCAACGTCACGACGAGCTACCTGTGGTTCGCGCTGACGTTCTGGGTGTACCTCGAGACGCGGTCGGTGCTGGCCACCGCGATCATCGGCGGGTCGTACATGCTGCTGGTCGCCGTGTTCGGCGTCGTGTTCGGCGTGATCGTCGACCGCATGAAGAAGAAGGCGGTCATGATGCTGTCGAGCGTCGTGACGACCATCGCCTACCTGCTGGCCGGTGCGATGTTCCTCACCTTGCCCGAGAGCGCGCTGCTGGACTGGGGTGGCCCGTGGTTCTGGGTCTTCGCCGGCGTCATCCTGGTCGGTGGCGTGGTCGAGAACCTCCGCAACATCGCGCTGTCGACGACCGTGACCCTGCTGGTGCCGGCGGACCAGCGTGACCGCGCCAACGGCCTCGTCGGGGCGGTGCAGGGCATCGCGTTCATGGTGACGAGCGTCTTCTCGGGACTGTCGATCGGCCTCCTCGGCATGGGGTGGACGGTCGCGATCGCGATCGCCGCGACCGGCATCGCGCTCGTGCACTTGCTGTTCGTGCCCATTCCCGAGCGCGGCGTCGCGCATGTCGAGGGCGAGGCGCCGAAGGGCGTCGGGTTCCGCGGCGTGATCCCCGCCGTCCTCGCCGTGCCCGGCCTGCTGGCGCTCGTGCTGTTCTCCACGTTCAACAACCTCGTCGGCGGCGTCTTCATCGCGCTCATGGATCCGTACGGGCTGACCCTGTTCTCCGTCGAGATGTGGGGGATCGTCCTGGGCGTCACGAGCTTCGGCTTCATCATCGGCGGCGCCCTCGTGGCCAAGTTCGGCCTCGGCCGCAACCCGGTGCGCACGATGCTCCTCGTGAACATCGGCATCGCGCTGCTGGGCATGACTTTCGCGATCCGCGAGCAGTGGTGGATCTACGCGCTCGGCCTCCTCGTCTTCATGTGCCTGATGCCGATCGCCGAGGCATCCGAACAGACGGTCGTGCAGCGGGTCGTGCCGTTCGAGAAGCAGGGCCGCGTCTTCGGCTTCGCGGCGAGCGTCGAGTCCGCGGCCGCGCCCGTCTCGGCGTTCATCATCGGACCGATCGCGCAGTTCTGGCTCATCCCATATATGGAGTCGCCGGAAGGGCAAGACAGGTTCGGCTGGCTGCTGGGCGCCGGCGAAGCCCGCGGCATCGCGCTCGCCTTCGTGGGGGCCAGTCTCGTGCTGCTGCTGGTCGTGCTGCTCGCCTTCGTGTCGAAGCCCTATCGCGAGCTGAGCGACGCGTACGCCGCCGCCGTGGCGTCGGGCGACGACGGCGAGGGCGGCGAGGGCGGCGAGGGCGACGACGGCGAGCGGGATGCCGCGGCCGACGTCGCGACGGCGGTGGGCGAGGCCTGCGAAGACCTCCGGTCAGGCCTGCGCTGACCGGCGCCGAGCGTGCGGCCGGCGCGTTTTGTCTCGCTCCTTCGTTGCTCGCTCAACGTCCGGGTGTCGGGTTGTTTCGTCTCGCTCCTTCGTTGCTCGCTCAACGACCGGGTGTCGGTCGTTGAGCGAGCGAAGCGAGACGAAACGCGTGGGCGAACGGGCTAGAGCTCGGGCGTGCGCGGGGGCGCGGTGCGCCGTGGCCGCAGCGCCTCGAACGCCGCGGCCCACGTGAGCAGCTCGGGGTCGGTGTACGCGTGGCCGGCGATCGTCAGGCCCACCGGCATCCCGATGTCGGCCATCGTGCCCATCGGCACCGTCACGGTCGGGATGCCGAGGTGGCGGATCGCGAGGTTGCCGTTGGCGACCCACACGCCGTTGCGCCAGCCGAGATCCGCGGATGCGTCGTTCACGTCCATGTCGGCCGGCCCGACGTCGGCCACCGCGGGGAAGAGCACAGCGTCGAGGCCGAGGTGCAGCATCCACTCGTCCAGGTCGACGCGACGCGTCTCTTCGAGCCCGTGCAGCCCCGCCTCGATCTCGGGGATGTCGGCGAACGATGCGTACGGGTGCTCGCGCACCTGGGCGGGGTACTCGGCGATGTCGTCGTCGAAGCCGGTGTAGCGGTCGGGGAGGGCGCCCTCGGGATGCGGGAAGATCGCGGCGCCGTCGACGCCCGCGAGCGAGTCCAGTGCCGGATCGGCGTTGGCGGCGAGGAAGTCTTCCCACGCCCACGCCGACAGGTCGACGATCTCGCGCTGCAGGAAGGCCTCGGTCACGAGCCCGCGGGACCTGATCGTCGGCGCGCCGGGCCGGTCGCCCTCGTAATTCGAGACGACGGGGAAGTCCACCTCCACGACCTCGGCACCCGCGGCCTCCAGATCACGCCGAGCGGCCTCCCACAGCTCGAGCACCGACGCCCGCGTCTCGATGCGCTGCCCGGTCGGGCCGCCGATGCCGCCCTCCGGGTTCGTGCCGGCGTCCGGGTCGGCGTTGATGTACATGCGCGGCACGCCGAAGCGGCGGCCGGCGAGGGTCGCGCGGGCGCCGTCGACGCCTGTCGGTGCGAGCGCCGGGTACGACGCAGGGCGCGTGGCCGAGGCATCCGGGATCCGGATCCACGGCTGCGCGCGCCAGAAATCGCCGCGCGTCTCGGGGTCGTCGGCGACCATGACGTCGAGGATCTCGAGCAGATCGGCCATCGTGCGGGCGTGGGGAACGACGACGTCCATCGTCGGGACGAGCGGCCAGTTGCCGCGCACCGAGATGACGCCGCGGCTCGGGGTGTAGGCGCAGAGTGCGTTGTTCGACGCCGGCGCGCGGCCGCTCGACCACGTCTCTTCGCCGAGCCCGAAGGTCGCGAAGCTCGCCGCGGTGGCCGTGCCCGAGCCGTTGGACGAACCCGAGCCGAAGGCGCTCGTCAGGAACTCGCCGTTGTACGGGCTCTCGGCGCGGCCGTACACGCCGCGCTGCATGCCCCCGTTGGCCATCGGCGGCATGTTGGTCAGACCGATGAGCACGGCGCCGGCGCCGCGCAGGCGCTCGATCGAGAACGCGTCGCGCTGCGCGACGAGGTCCTGGAAGGCCGGCGATCCGGCGGCGACCGTCAGCCCGCGGGCCATGAACGAGTCCTTCGCGGTGTACGGGATGCCGTCGAGCGGTCCGAGCGTGCGCCCTTCAGCGCGGCGCAGATCGGATGCCTCGGCCTCGGCCCGCGCGTCCGGATTGCGCACCACCACGGCGTTGAGGGCGGTGGCAGTGCCGGGCGCGTCGTACGCGGCGATCCGGGCTTCGTACGCTTCGAGCAGCTCGACGGCCGTGACGTCGCCGGCCGTCAGCGCGGCGCGGAGCTCGGCGATGGACTTCTCCACGACGGGGTAGTGGCTCATGATGCTGCTCCGCTCGGTCGTTGAGCGAAGGGCGCTCCAGCGCCCGAAGACGAAACGTGGTGCGCGGGGTTGCTCGTGCGCTCGGGGCGTTTCGTCTCGCTCGTACCTCGCTCGCTCAACGACCGGGATGCTGCTCCGCTCGGTCGTTGAGTGAAGGGCGCTCTAGCGCCCGAAGACGAAACGTGGTGCGCGGGGTTGCTCGTGCGCTCGCTCAACGGCCGGGGGCTGCGCGCGCTCATCGCGCCACCGCCGGCTGCTGCTGCGTGATGCAGTGGATGCCGCCGCCGCCCGCGAAGATCTGGCGGGCGTCGACCGTGACGGCGCGGCGCCCGGGGTAGGCGGACTCGAGGATCTCGCGGGCCTGCGCGTCGGCGCGCTCCTCGCCGAAGCCGCAGGCGATGATCCCGCCGTTGACCACGAGGTGGTTGACGTAGCTGTAGTCGACGAACCCCTCCGTATCGCGGAGCGTCTCGGGTGCGGGCAGGTCGAGGATCTCGAAGGTGCGGCCGGCGGCATCCGTCTGTTCTGAAATGAACGCACGCAACGTATGCGACACTTCGAAGTCGGGGTGCTCGGGGTTCTTCTGCGTGTGCAGCAGCACGCGCCCGGGCGTCGGGATTGTCGCGACGATGTCGACGTGCCCGTTGGTGCCGAGGTCGTCGTAGTCGCGCGTGAGGCCGCGCGGGAGCCACACCACCTTCGTCGCGCCGATCGTGCGCGCGAGCTCGGCCTCGACCCGTTCCTTGTCGGCGAACCGGTTGCGGCGCGGGTCGAGCTGCACGGTCTCGGTGACGAGCACGGTGCCCTCGCCGTCGACGTGGATGCCGCCGCCTTCGTTCACGAGGAGCGAGCTGACGACCTCGGCGCCGACAAGCCTGGCGGTGAAGCGGGCATGGTGGGCGGCGTGGGTCCAGGACGCCCACTCGGGCGCGCCCCAGCCGTTGAAGATCCAGTCGACCGCGCCGAGCGCGCCCGGACGTTCGTCGTCGACGACGAAGGTCGGGCCGTGGTCGCGGAACCAGAACTCGTCGACGGGCGTCTCGACGAGCTCGATGGCGCTGCTCAGCGCCTGCCGGGCGCGGTCGGTCTTCGACGGGTCGACGAGCATCGTGACCGGCTCGAACTCGGCGACGGCGTTGGCGACGGCGGCCCACGCGTCGTAGGCGCGCTCCAGTTCGGCCGGATCGTCGCCGAACGTCGGCCCATCTGTCGGGAACGCCATCCAGGTGCGCTCGTGCAGATCGCCTTCGTGCGGCATTCTCCAGGCCATCGTCAGCCCCTTCGCTTTGGTCGGCGCCGTGACGCCGAAGTAATTGATCTAGCGATCAATAGAGACAGTATCTATGCTGGCGAGACCATGTCAAGCACAACGTCCCGCCCGCGCACGCGCAAGGCCCCCGCCGAACGCGCCGCCGAGATCGTCGTCGCCGCCACCGATCTCGCGCGTGAGCAGGGACTCAGCGCGCTGACGCTGCGGTCGGTCGCCGAGCGAGCGGACATCACGTCAGGCCTCGTCGCGCACTACCAGCCGTCGATGGACGACCTCGTCGCCCGCGTCTACACCGACCTCGTCGAGGAGGAAGTACGCGACGTCGAACGCGTCGTCGCCGGGGCCGACGAACCGGCAGCACGCCTCGGCGCCCTCATCGACACCCTCATGGACGGGGCGCGCGAAGAACTCACCGTCGTGTGGGTCGAGGGATGGGCGATGGCGCGTCGCAGCGACGCGCTCGCCGCCGCCGTGCGGGCGCAGATGCAGCGCTGGCAGGCGCTCGTCGAGGGCATCGTGACGGAGGGATGCCGCACCGGAGCCTTCACGACGACCGAGCCCGGCGAAGTCGCCTGGCAGCTCCTCGGCATGATCGACGGCCTCAACGCCCAGTCCCTCGCACGCGGCACCGACACCACCCGCTTCGCCCGTCGCACCGCCCGCGCCGCCGAGGCGCTCGTCGGCGCGCGGCCCGGAACCATCCCGATGACGTGAACTACTAGTAGTAGTACTCTTTCGATATGGCTAAAGTCACGCGGACTGAACTCAACCAGCAGACGGCGCGCGTTCTCGGCCGCGTCGTTGCGGGGGAGCGCATCACGATCACCGACCGGGGCCGCCCCATTGCCGAGATCGTCCCGGCAACGCCGTCCCGGTGGGACGAACTCGTGGCCGCGGGGCGCATCGTTCCTGCGTCCGCGACGGGTCCGCTCCCGTTCGAGCCCACGCCCAACGAAACCTCATCCGCCGCGATGATCGACGACATCCGCGCGGACCGCGCGTGATCTACATCGACACCTCGGCGGCAGTGAAGGCTCTCATCGGCGAACGCGGCTCTGACGAGGTCCGACGACTTTTTGCTGAGGGGACTGGGCTCATCTCGTCGCGGCTGCTGGCCGTGGAGCTTCACGCCGTCGCCATCCGCCGTCGCCTCGATCCGACCGAGGTGGACGCTCTTCTGGCCCATGTCTCATTGGCCAGCCTCGATGACGAAGTCGCGGCCGAAGCGATCGAGTTGCGATTCGGGCTGCGCGCTCTCGACGCTCTGCACCTGGCGACCGCGCTCAATCTGAACGGCATCGTCACGCAGTTCGCGGCGTTCGACGTCGAGTTGAACGAGGCAGCCCAGCGCGCGGGACTCGAGCTCACCGCGTGGAACTCCGAGCCGTGACGCGCCTCGCGTGGCACGACATCCCGGGGCCGGTGCGTGCGCAGATCGAGGACGTGCTCGGCGGCCGGGTCGTCGAGGCGGTGTCGCAGTCCGGCGGCTTCTCGCCGGGCTCCGCCGATCGCGTCGTCACGGCGGACGGACGCCGCGCGTTCGTCAAGGCCGCGAGCCCCGCGGTCAACGTCGACACCCCGGCGATCCACCGTCGCGAAGCCGCGATCACCGCGAAGCTCCCCGCCGCCGTTCCTGCTCCGGCGCTCCTCGGTGCGGTCGACGACGGCGACTGGATCGCACTCGTGCTCGAAGACGTCGAGGGGCGGCATCCCGCCACGCCCTGGCAGCCGCGCGAACTCGAGGCGGTGCTCGACACGCTGCAGCTCGTCGCGGCCGTCGAACTGCCGGTCGACGTCCCCCTGGTAGAGGTGTCGGACGCACTCGCCGGAGACGCCGCCGCGTGGCGCGCCATCGACCTCGACGCGCTCCCGCCGATGCGCGGCGGGCTCGACACGTGGGTGCGCACGCATTTCGACGGACTCGTGGATGCCGCCACCCGCGGCGCCGTGGACGCCCGGGGCGACCGGCTCGTGCACTACGACACCCGTGCCGACAACCTGCTCATCCGCCAGGACGGAACGGTCGTGCTGGTGGACTGGCCGTGGGGCGCCCGCGGTGCAGGCTGGTTCGACGCGCTCAGCCTGCTGATCAACGTGCGGTACTACGAACCGGCGGCCGACATCGAACGCACGATCTCGCAGCACGCCGTCTTCGACGGGATGCCGGCAGACGCGGCGACGAACGTGCTGGCCGGCTTCGCGGGCATGTTCCTGTCGTCGTCGCTGCGGCCCGATCCGCCGCGCATGCCGACGCTTCGCATGTTCCAGCGCGACCAGGCGATCGTGACCCTCGACTGGCTGCGCACGCGCTGGCAGCGGTGATCAAGAGCGTGGCGACCGGCGCGACGCGTCGCCAGAATTTCGGATCACCGGCGCCCGTCCGAAGCGTGGGTCGACTCGCTCGACCGCACTTTTGTCACGTTTGGAGCGCTCTGAACATATACAGGTAGAGGTTGGCAATTCTGCCAGGTTCGGGCATACCAGTGGCGCGGCGGTGGTCGTGGTCACCCACTCGCCGGACGTGGCCGCCGCGTGCGACCGGGAGATCCGGCTATGACCGAGTCCCCGGATCCGCGTTTCGTCTCGCTTCGCTCGCTCAACGACCAGGAGCCCGAGTCCCCGGTCGTTGAGCGAGCGACGAAGGAGCGAGACGAAACGCACCGACCACACGAGCAACCTCGTGCCCACGTTTCGTCCCGCGTCGCTCGCTCAACGACCGGGGGCGTGGTCGCGGTGGTGCGTGAAGCGTTCGCGTCGGCGATCTCGCAGCCGGTGGCATCCATCGTCACGATCCTGATGATCGCGGGCATGATCGTCGCGGTCATGCTCACCACGGGCCGGTCCGTGGGCGCGCAGCAGCAAGTCCTCGGCTCCATCGATGACGCCGGCACCCGCACCATCCAGATCCGTGCCGAAAACGGTGCCGGCCTGACCGCGGACGTGCTGGAGAGGATCGCCGGGATCGACGGCATCGAATGGGCTGCCGCGTTCAGCGCGGCGATCGACGCGACCAACACTGCCGTCCCGGACGGCACCCGCGTGCCGGTGCGTCTCGCCTACGGCACCCAGCTCGACCGGCTCGGCATCCCCACACGGTCTCCGGTGCCCGGCGGGCTCGCCTACGCCTCCCCGACAGCGCTGACCCAGTTCGGGCTGCCCGACACCGCCGGGTCGATCACCCTCACCACCGGCGACAGCTACGGCATGGCCGGGCAGCTGGACACCCCCGACTTCCTGGCCGGATTCGAACCGGTCACCCTGATCCCGCAACCCGACGCGACCGGGGGCGAGACCGTCAACGTCCTCCTCGTCATCGCCGACCGGCCCGACCTGGTCGCCCCCATCTCGGACGCCGTGCTGTCGGTGCTCGCCGTCGACGATCCGACCAAGATCACCGTGCAGACCAGTGAGGCCCTCGCCCAGCTCCGCGCGATCGTGCAGACCCAGCTCGGCACGTTCGCCCGCGGCCTCGTGCTCGTCATCCTCGCCGTCACCGGCATCCTCGTCGCGATCATCCTCTACGGCCTCGTCATGATGCGCCGCAAAGACTTCGGCCGCCGCCGCGCCCTCGGCGCCACCCGCACCCTCATCGTCAGCCTGCTGCTCACCCAGACCGGCATCCTCGCCCTCACCGGCGTACTGCTCGGGGCCGCGGCATCCACCATCACCCTGATGACCGCCGGCGACCCCCAACCCGGCTGGGCCTTCACCACCGCCACCGGCATCCTCGCCATCACCACCGCGTTGCTCGCCGCACTCGTCCCCGCCCTCGCCGCCGCCCGCCGCGAACCCATCCACGAACTCCGCGTCCCCTGACGCCCGGTCACACGACCTGGGCCCGGCCTCGACGGCCTGCCCCGGGCCCGAGTCGATCTACTGAGGCGCCGCTCGACCGCGCGGCAGTGGTGGAATCGGATGACGCGCTGGCAGGGTTGAGCCATGGGCGAGCTCGACGATCCCGTGGTCGTGGAGTTCCCGCTGCGCGGCGAGGGCTGGATGGCCGTGACCACACCGGCCGCCCGCATCCCGAGCCACGGCGTCGATCTGCTCGGACAGCGGTACGCGTACGACTTCGTCAAGGTCGACGACCGGCCCGGTGCGCCGGTGCACCCGGGGTCGCGGCTGCGCACCGCGACGATCGGGTGCCGCACCGATGGCTGCTACGCGTGGGACGCCGAGGTGCACGCGCCGTTCGACGCGGTCGTGGTCGCGGCCTCCGACGGTATGCGCGAACGGTGGTGGATCCATCCCGTGCGCGAGTTCGCGCGCATGACGTGGAACGCGCTCACGTTCCGACCCGACAGAATCCCGGCGATCCTCGGCAATCACGCGATCCTGCGGGCGGGCGACGTGTACGCCGGCTTCGCGCACCTGCGCCCCGGCACCGTCGCGGTGCGCGTCGGTGACGCGGTGCGCTCGGGCGAGGTGATCGGCCGCGTCGGCCACACCGGGAACTCCACCTCACCGCACCTGCACTTCCAGCTCATGGACTCCGCCGACCTGATGGGCGCGCGCGGCATCGCGTGCGCATTCGCCGCGTACGACGTGCGCGACGACGACGGATCATGGCGGCGCGTGGAGCGCGGCATCCCCGGTTCTCGCGAGCGGATCCGCTCCGCTTCCCGCCGGTAGCTCTACCCGCTCGCGCGCCGCACGGCAAGCCCCCTGCAGGGGTGCGCGGCGCCTCGTACGTTCGGAGTGAGAAAGGAGAGCGCCATGACCAATCAGCTCCCGTACGAAGGCCCGCTCGACGACGACGACGTGACGCCCGACGACACGTTGCGCGAGGGAGTGCTCGAAGACGGACTCGGCGACGGCGAGGACCGCCCGCTCGACCCCGACCTCGACGACGACCGCATCGACAGCGCCGCCGCCGACGAACGGGCCGCCACCGAGGGCACCATTGACGTCGAGGATCTGCCCTGACACGCGGGGATCCAGGCCAGGATGGAGGCATGAGCGCGATCCCCACCGTGACCCTGAACGACGGCGCCTGGTTCCCCGAACTGGGCCTCGGCACCTACAACCTGCGTGGCGAGGAGGGTATCGCGGCCATCGTCGCCGCGATCGACTCGGGCTACCGCCTGCTCGACACCGCGGTCAACTACGAGAACGAGCGCGAGGTCGGCGAGGCGGTGCGCCGCAGCGGTGCGGACCGTGACTCGCTGCTCGTGGCATCCAAGATCCCCGGCCGGCATCACGGCCGTAAGGAGGCTGTCGACAGCATCCGCGGATCGCTCGGGATGCTGGGGCTCGACCGCATCGATCTGCACCTGATCCACTGGCCGAACCCGAGCGTCGGCAAGTACGTCGACACGTGGCGCGGCATGATCGACGCCCAGCAGGAGGGACTCGTGCGCTCGATCGGCGTGTCGAACTTCACCGAAGACATGATCACCGAGCTCATCGAAGAGACCGGTGTCGTGCAGGCCGTCAACCAGGTCGAGCTGCACCCGTACTTTCCGCAGGAGGCGCTGCGCGCGTTCCATGCCGTGCACGGCATACGCACCGAGAGCTGGAGCCCGCTCGCCCGCCGCACCGAGCTGCTGAACGAGCAGATCCTGCAGGAGCTCGCCGTCGTCCACGACGTCACGCCGACGCAGGTGGTGCTGCGCTGGCACACCCAGCTCGGCAGCACGCCCATCCCGAAGTCGGCCGACCCCGACCGGCAGCGCGAGAACGCCGACGTCTTCGGCTTCACGCTGACCGGCGATCAGGTCGCCGCGATCAGCGCGCTCGAGCGCGGACGCCTCTGGGACGGCGACCCGCTCACGCACGAAGAGATGTGAGCGGATGCCGCCACCCGGCGGGTCTGCTCGGGCCGCGGCATCCCGTCCTTCCGCTCGCCTGTCACGAAGTGCCTGCGCCGGCGACACTTGGTGACAGGGGAGCATCCACTCACTCTGCTCGCCTGTCACGAAGTGCCTGCGCCGGCGACACTTGGTGACAGGGGAGCCGAGGTCACGCGTCGGGCAGCGCGGCCAGCCATTCGGTGAACGTCTGGGTGCCACGCAGCGCGTCGGGGCCGGGCAGCAGCGCACCGGAGCGGAACGCGCGGCCGAGCGTACCGGGCATGTCGATCGCCGGCAGCATGCCGTGATGGCCGATGGCGTGCGCATAGCGGCGCACGAGGTCGGCGAGGCTCTCTTCACGTGGACCCCCGAGGTCGGTCGCCCGTCCTGCCGGCTCGCCCTCCGCGAGGTCGACGAGCCGCGCCGCGACCTCACGCAGCGAGACCGGCTGCACGCGCCCGGTGGGCGCGACGTGGGCTCCGGCATGCGTGCGGTGGTACATCATGCCGGCGTACTCGTGGAACTGCGTCGTGCGCTGGATCGTCCACGGCACGTCGCTCAGAGCCACCAAGCGCTCCTGCGCGAGCTTGCCGGCGTAGTACCCGTCGGGGGCGGCCTCGGCTCCCACGATGGTCAGGGCGAGATGGTGGCCGACTCCGGCGGCACGCTCGGCGGCCAGCAGGTTCGTGGTCGCGCCGGCGAAGAACGACACCGACACCTCGGGCTTCGGGGTGGTCACGTTCGACACGTCGATGACGGTGTCGACGCCGACGAGGCGGCCGTGTAGGCCGGCGCCGCTGACCAGGTCGACGCCGGCCGCCCGCGACAGTACGACGACCTCGTGACCGCGCTCGCGCGCGACCGCCTCGACGTGCCTGCCCGTCATCCCCGTGCCGCCGGCGATCGCGAACCTCATGATGGCGCTCCCCTTGTTCCCTGCATCGTGCGCTGTCGTACCCATCGTGGCGAAGCCCGGCGGACGCGTGCAAACCCACCCGCCCATGCGGGGCCGGGCCTGCGGCTGCCGGACGCACGCCGCGCCCGGTGCCCGGGCGTCACGGCCGATCGAGCGCGGCGAGCCACTCCGCGAACGGCTGCGTGCCGAGTGTCGCGTCGGCACCGGGCAGCGCCAGGCCCTCGCGCATCGCCTTCAGCTGCTTGCCGGGCAGGCTCACCGACGGGATCCACCCGCGGTACCCGGTGTGTGCGGCGTACGCCTTGACCATGTCGTCGAGGCGCTCCTCGCGCGGTCCGGCGAGATCAGCGACGCGTCCCTGCGCTGCCCGCGCCGCGAGGGCCGCCAGGCGCTGCCCGACCTCGCGCGCCGCGACCGGCTGCACCCGCGCCCGTGGCGCGACGTGCAGCGGACCGACCTTGCCGCGTGCGAACATCTGCCCGGCGAACTCGTGGAACTGCGTCGCGCGCAGGATCGTCCAGGGCACCGGGGATGCCTCGGCCACCCGCTCCTGCGCCAGCTTGCCCGCGTAGTAGTCGTACGGCATCAGATCGATCCCGACGATCGACAGCACCACGACATGACGCACGCCCGCGCGCACCGAGGCCGCGACGAGGTTGCCCGTCGCCCGCTCGAAGAACGACGTCGCGGTCTTGGCCGACAGCGTCTCGACGTTGGCGGTGTCGACGACCGCGTCGACCCCCTCCAGCGCCGCCTCGAGCCCCGTCCCGGCGATGAGGTCGACGCCGGCACCGCGGCTGAGCACCACCACTTCGTCACCCCCGGCGCGAACCGCCTCGACGACATGGCGTCCGACGACACCGGTTCCTCCCGCGACCGCGATCCTCACAGCTGCTCCTCTCGTCTGCACCCATCTTGCCCCCGTCCGGGCGCCCGACGTCGGGCTTGTGCTGCGGGGTTACGGTGGGGGAATGGCCTCCTCCACGGCGGGCCGCTCAACAGCTGGAACGCGTGGAGCCGGCGCTGGGCGCCGCTGCTGGCGGTCGCCCGCGGCTATGCGGTGCTGCTGCCCGACCCCGCGTTGTCGACCGGCTATGGGCTGGACTTCATCGCGCGCGGCTGGAACAGCTGGGGCGCGAAGCCCTCCACCGACCTGCTGGCCATCACCGATGCCGCCGAGGCCCGCGACGACATCGACAGGCGCCCGCACCGCCGCGGCCCCAGCACGCGGTCATCTGGTACGAGACGGTGTTCGCGTTCCTCGCCGAGCACGTGCTCGGCGAACAGCCTGCGCGCCCCGAGCTGCTCGGATGAGCGCGGGGCCGCGCGCCGGCTCAGGGCGCGTGGCGGACTTCGCAGTCGCTGCCCGGTGACAGGATCGCCTCGTGTCCGTCGTCGTAGCGGACCACCAACAGCGGGTTGTCTTCGCCCCCGCGCACCTCGACGACCACGCCGGTGCGTTCCGCCGCCCCGACGACGCGGCCGTGGATGATCACGCGGTCGCCGACGCTGGCATGCATGCGGATCACCTCCTGGCGCTCACCCTACGTCGCGGCGCGCTGGAGAGATAGCCCCGTGGATGCCGCCTACAGCTGCGCGCCGTCGTCGTCGCGGTTCTCCAGTCCGACGTTGCGGCCCCGCCACGACTCGTACGCCATGAGCCAGCCGATCGAGACGGCCGCAGCCAGCACGACGCCCAGCAGCACGTTGCCCCAGATGAGCCCGAATACGATCCCCAGGGTGAACATGAGTGCCGTGCCGAGCGCCCAGCCGGAGTGTCCGCGGGTCCAGCCCTTGCGCGTCGTCGCCATGCCCACAGCCTAGGGCTGCGCGCACACCCACGCGGCTGAGGGGTCGATAGGTTGGAGGTACCTCCCACACGAACGGATGCCATGACCCTCAACGTCAGCCCGCTCACGCTCGGAACCTCCGGCCTCGGTCGCGACACCGTCCCCGGTTCTGCCGAGGAACAGTCCACCGTCGAGTTCGCGCAACGCCTGTTCGAGAGCAGCCACGCGTTCCTCGACACGTCCAACAACTACGCCGGCGGACGCTCCGAGGCCGTGCTCGGGCTCGCGATGGCACGGATCGGTGCGGATGCCGTCACGCGCGTGATCTCGAAGGTGGACTGCGAGCCGGGCAGCGGGGTCTTCGACCGTGACCGCGTGCTGCGCTCGTTCGACGAGACGACCGCACGCCTCGGCGTCGACCGGCTGCCACTGCTGCACCTCCACGACCCGTACACGGTGACCTTCGAGGAGGCGATGGGTCGCAGCGGCGCGGTCGAGGGCCTCATCGAGTTGCGCGAGTCCGGGCGCGTCGACGTGATCGGGGTCGCCGCGGGCCCGGTGCCGCTGATGGCGCGCTATGTGGAGACCGGCGTGTTCGACGCCGTGCTCATCCACAACCGGATGACACTCGTCGACCGCTCCGCCGAACCGGTGTTCGCGGATGCCCGCGAGCGCGGAATGACCGTGTTCAACGCCGCACCGTTCGGTGCCGGCATCCTCGCGACCGGCGCCCGCGAGGGCGCGATGTACGCCTACCGGCCGGCGACGCCCGCGCTGCAGGAATGGGTATCGAGGGTGGAGCGCGTCTGCGCCGCCTATGGCGTCACACTGCCGGGAGTCGCGCTGCACTTCTCGTTGCGGTCACCGCTCGTCGACACCACCGTCGTGGGGGTCTCGTCGGCGCAGCGTCTCGCGCAGCTTGATGAGCTTGCGGCGTCGCCGATCCCCGACGGGGTGTGGGCCGAGATCGACGAGCTCGGCCCCGCCCCGTCGACGATCGACGACAGCGACTATCTCTGAAGACAGCGCCTGTCTCTGACGCGGCGCGGCTCAGGACTGGGCGGCGTTGAGCGCGACCATCCAGTCGATGCCGAAGCGGTCCGTCAGCATGCCGAACTTGCCGCCCCACGGCGGGGTGTCGAATGGCATGGTGACGCTGCCTCCGTCGGCGAGCTTGTCCCAGAATCCCTGCAGCGACGCCTCGTCGTCACCGCTCACCGAGACCGAGATGCCCGCGGGCTTCTCGTAGCTCATCCCGGTGGGGGTGTCAGAGCCCATCAGCACGAACCCGTCGGGGCTCGTGAGCTGCGCGTGCATGACGAGGTCGTTCTCGGCAGGGTCCTGCACCATGCCGTCGAACTGGCCGAACGTCGAGATGTCGAGGTCGCCGCCGAACACGCTCTGGTAGAAGGTCATGGCTTCACGAGCCTGGTCGCGGAATGACAGATAGGGGTTGAGGCTGGGCATGTCGAAACTCCTGAGGATGCGGTGGATGCCTCGCCCGGCCGCGGGGCGCGTCCCAGTGTGCTCGCCCCCTCCGACATCGACAAGGGCCCGTCGCATCACCGCGTGGTGACGCCCCGGCGTCAGCGGTCGCGATGGTCCTCGGGGTGCAGTCGCGGAGCCCGCCGGGGTTCGACGACGCCGCTCGCCCCGATGAGCCGGATGACCCGCTGACGATGGCCGGGCCACGGGGCCAGGAGCCGCAGCATCCCGTCGTCGTCGGTGCGCGCGCCGGCAAGGGCGTACCCGACGTGGTGCGCCAGGTGGAAGTCGCCGACGCTCACGGCGTCGGCGTCGCCGAGCGCGCGGATACGGGTCTCGGCCGAGGTCCACGGGCCGATCCCGGGCCGGCTCACCAGCACGCGGTCGACCGCCTCGCCGTCCTCGGCGGCCAGCACGGCCCGCACGATCGCGTCGCCGTGGCGCGCGGCGCGCACGACGGTCTTCGACTGCGGCGGCTCGAGTCCGCCGCGGTGCCACACCCATGACGGCACGTGCTGCCAGCCGTCGATGGTGGGCGGCGCGAACATCGGCTGAGGCGTCGGACCGGGCGCGCGCTCGCCGTGCCACGTGACGATGCGGCGCCAAGCGCCGAACGCCTGCATTCCGGTGACCTTCTGCTCGAAGATCGCACTTGCGAGCGCGTCGAAGACCAGGTCGGTGCGGGAGAGCCGCAGGCCCGGGTTGCGGCGGTGGGCGTCGGCGATGAGCGGATGCCGCGACGCGTCGAAACCCGACACGTCATCGTCGGCGCCGCACAGCGCCGGCAGCTGCGCGAGCGCCCACTCGCGGCCGGGTCCCCACGCCGCACCGCGCACGACGCCCGGGTGGGTCTCGCGGATCGCGAGGGTCGCCACGCCGGTGGGAGTGCGGCTGGCTCGCCAGATGACCGTTCCCGACACCGTCATGGTCGGGTCGCCGGCGCCGTGCCGCTGGGCGAGGACCGTGCGCCGCAGGTCGAGGGGGTGCCGGGGCCGGTATTCGGTCTCGAGCGGGCGTTCCGGCGTCGGCCGAGGGTCGCGCGCCGACGTGGCGCCCTCGACAGCGCGCGCCTGGAAGCGCTCGGCGTCTCTCGCGCGAGGGATGCGCGAGAGCGACGTGGTCATGCTGCTCACCCTACGCCGGGACCTCCGACACTCGTGGCCCGGATGCCAGGGGGACTGGCATCCATTCACTGCTCGCCTGTCACGAGGTGCCGCCGGCCGCGACACATGGCGACAGGGGAGCAGAAAACTGGTCGTGCGAGCGCGCCGCGGATCAGAAGCGGTCGGGCGAGGGCGTGCCGTGGCCGTACCGGATCACGACGTCGGCGTGGCGGTCGAAGCGATAGCCGACGCCGCGGACGGTGCGGACGATGTCTTCGTAGCGGCCGAGCTTGGCGCGCAGGCGACGCACGTGCACGTCGATCGTGCGCTCGCCCGGGGCGTCGTCCTCCGTGGCGCCCTGCCACAGCGACGTCACGAGCTCGGTGCGCTCGATCGTGCGGCCCTCGCGCAGCACCAGGTACTGCAGCAGCTCGAACTCCTTGAACGTGAACGCGGCCGATTCGCCGTCGATGAGCACGCGCTTGCGCGAGATGTCGACGACGACGCCGCCCGCTGCGTGCTCCTCGTCCTCGGGCTCTTCCTGCTTGGTGCGGGCGATGGCCGAGGGCTCGTGCAGTGCGAGGCGCACCACATCGACGTCGCGTCCACCCGAGCCCACGGGGGCGAGGGCGACGGTGGCGTAGGTCTCGGCGGTCGGCGCGAGCTCGGCGAGGGTGCGGCGCAGGGCGTCGACGAGGACGCCCAGGCTGACGCCGTTGGCGGCTGCCTTGGCCTCGTCGATGCCCACGTACAGGGCGAAACCGCGCGGCGCAGTGCCGGCCGGCAGGGCGCGGGATGCCGGCTGCACCGGCTCGGGGGCGGCGGGGGTCTCGACGCGGGCGGGGTGGTTCACGGCGCGAAGGTGGCGGACGGGAGTGGTGGCGGGGCGGTCGAGGAGTGCGGTGGTCGACATGATGATGGTCCTTGCGGAAGGAACCCGTATGACGGTGCCGGGTTCGGATGTGCTGCGGCCCTGTTCGGCCGGGAGCCCAGTGAGGGCGGGTGCCCGACGTTGGGCGGTGTGCGAAGCGGAACCGGGTGCGCGTGATCGACGCACAGGACCGGTGCTTCGGGGGACTCCATGCGATCCGTGTTCAGAAGCGGAGAAAGAGTCCGACGGGGGTCACCGTGCTAGTGGCACATTCGACAACACATGACAGCGCGGCCGGCCATCATCATGCCGGCAGTCCTGTTCGCCTCCCAGGCGGACAGAGAAAGCGCGTTGTCAGTCATGTGGCCGATTATGACCGACTTTGTCGGAATACGTCAAATCGCTCGGATGCCGCGGCCCGATCGTGTCGGAATGTGACAGATTGCTCAGTCCCCGGCGAGGAGGCCCCGCGTGGCCGCGCAGTCGGAGTTCACAGGCGTCCGTGGCATCGATTCCGAAGTGACGGAGGCGGCACCTGGGCGATCCCTGCGACATCCGGTGCGGCGCGGCCGGCCCCTCCGGGCCGGGCGTACCCTGTCCGGGTGAGCGAGCTGCGTTTCTCGAACGAGCCGGACGCCTCGCGGTACACCCTGCACCGCGGCGACGACCTCGTGAGCGTCCTGGATTACCGTGACGACGGCCGGACCGTCGCCATGACCCGCGCCTACACCGTCCCCACGTTCCGTGGGCACGGTTATGCCGGCGAGCTGGTCGAGCGCGCGATCGCCGAGCTGGAGAGCAGTGGTGATCGCAAGGTCATCCCGGTCTGCTGGTACGTCGCGGACTGGTTCGACGAGAACCCGTCGCACCGCGGCATCCTCAACGCGCGCGGCTGACGACGGGCGCACCTGCGACAGTCGTCAAGCGATGCCCATCAGGCGACCGCGCACGCGGTGATGGGCTCGTGCGAAGCAGCGACGCCGATCGGCCGCGCCCACGCGGAGCGCTGCGGATTCGCCGCCACGACCGCGGCCGTGCGGGGCGCGGCCACGGCGTCCGTGCGCAGCGGGGCGACGGCCGAGCGCTCGCGGATCGAGGCGAGGATACGGCGGTCGTTCTCTCTCGTGCGGATGTCGTGGTGGTACTGCTGTTCGGCGGCATATACAGCGAACATGGCTTCCTCCGTTGGTTCGACAGTTGGAACCTACGCGGGGGTTCCGACATTGCCGCGTCTGCCCGGCATGGCAGGAATCCGTCGTCAGGAGGCAGTCGCGCGGCCGGTCACGGGCCGTCGGCGGCGAACGCGCTGATCAGGCGCGCGGCGGGTGCGGCATCCCGGATCATCGTCTCGTGACCGTGCCCGGCGATCTCGACGAGACGCCCGTCGGGCAGCCCCTCAGCCACGCGCCGGCACCAGGCCTGAGGCGCCACGAGGTCGTGCTCGCCGCGGATCACGAGCGCCGGAGCCGGTGCGCGCGAGAGCACATCCTCAGGGCGGTGCACGAGCATCGCGTGGAACTTGGCGCGCAGCCGCGGACCCGCGCGCACATACTCCCGCGCGCCGCGGACGATCACACGAGGACTCTCGATGGCGAGGTCGCGCAGCAGCCGCCACACTTGACGGGGCGCGGTGCGCGCGGATGGATCGACCGTCGGTCCGACGAGCACGAACCGATCGACGACCGACGGATGCCGGACGGCGATCTCCAGCACGACCTGGGCCCCCATCGAATGCCCGACCAGCACCGCGGGGCGCTCGACGTGCGACCGCAGGTACGCCGCGACGAGATCGGCGGTGCGCTCCATCGTCAGCGCGCGGGCGGGTTCGGGCGCCTCGCCGTAGCCGGGCAGATCGACGGCGACCACCTCGCCGTCGGGCAGCAGGTGCCCCGTCAGGTCGGCGAAGACGCTGCGGCCCATGCCGATCCCGTGCACCAGGACGTACACCGGGCGCCCGTGCCCCTCGCGCTCGACGACCATCGTCGCGCCGGCGTGCGCGAACCGCTCCACCGCGGGCATGCTCAGGCGGCGCCCGGCTGATCGCGCAGGCCGACACGATCGGGGATGTCGAACTGCACGCGGGGGAGCCATGCCGACGGCTCCGGCCACGGCCGCGACGCGGGAAGGGCTCGCAGTCGCGACCGCACGGCGGAGCCCGATGCCTCGACCGGCAGCACGCGCGACGGCGCGTGGTGCGCGAGCGCCCCCAGCCACCAGTGCCGCCACGTCCCCTCGATCGCCTCGGGCCCGGCGACGAGGTAGTAGTCGGGCATCACCGCCTCGCCCGAGGCGAACAGCGACAGCAGGACGTCGATCTCTGCTTCCAGTGACCCGAGCGTCGCGCGCTCCTCGTACAGCTCCACCCACGCCGCGGCGACGTGCAAGAGCGGATCCGCGTCGTGAACGACGTACGGCAGCGAGACCGAGGCCACCAGGTGCGCCGCGGCGGCGGGCTCGGCGTCGCGCAGCGACAGCGCGACGAGCGCCGGCACATCGGCGAGGCCGGTCAGCAGCGCGTCGCTGTCGGCGCCGACGAGGGCGACGACGGTCGAGAGCGGGGCGGGATCCGGGATGAGCGCCATGTTCCACGATACGTCCGGTGTGCGCAGGATGCGGGAGCGCACCGCCGCACCGGGCCGCTCGGCGGTGTTCGGCGGGTGCGCGGCCAGCCTCGGCGACGATGTCGGAGCCCGAACGTACGGTGGCTGCATGCGGATCCTGCACACCTCGGACTGGCACATCGGGCGGTCGTTCCACGGCCACGCCACGCTCGATGCGCTGCGCGATGTGCTCGACGCGCTGGTCGGCCAGGTCCGTGAGCACGACGTCGACGTGGTCATCGTCGCGGGCGATGTGTTCGACTCCGCGACGCCTGCGGCCGGCGCGTACACGCTGCTCTCCGAGACGCTGCGCGGCATCGCCGACGCCGGCGCGACCGTCGTCGTCACCAGCGGCAACCACGACTCGGCCGCGCGACTCGGATTCCAGGCCGGTCTGCTGCGCGACGGCGTGCACGTCCTCACCGACCCCGCCGCGATCGGCACCCCGGTGACCGTCCACGACGAGCACGGCGCCGTGCACGTGTACGGGATCCCGTTCCTGGAGCCCGTGCTGATGCGCGGCGAATGGCCCGGAGTCCGTTCGCAGGCCGACGTGCTCGCGCACGCGATGGACATCGTGCGGGCGGATGCCGCCACCCGTGGCGGCCGCATCGTCGCCGTCGCGCACTGCTTCGCCGCCGGAGTCGAGCCCACCCCGCACCTCGAACGCGACATCCAGCAGGGCGGGCTCGACATCGTGCCGCTGTCGACCTTCACCGGCGTCGACTACATGGCGCTCGGGCACATCCACGGGCGCCAGCAGCTCGCGCCGAACGTGCGCTACGCGGGTGCGCCGCTGCACTACAGCTTCGACGAGGGGCACAAGCCGCGCGGTTCGTGGCTCGTCGAGCTCGGCGCCGACGGTCTCGGCGCGGTCGAGTGGATGCCGCTTCCTGTCCCGCGCGCCCTCACGACGCTCACGGCGACGCTCGACGAGCTGCTGACCGACGAGCGTTTCGCCGGCCACGCGGACGACTGGGTGCGGGCGGTGTACACGGATGCGCTGCCGCAGCGCGACCCGATGCGCCGGCTGCTGAGCCGCTTCCCGTTCTGCGCCGAGGTCCGGCACACCCCGCCCGCCGGTCAGCTCGACGTGACACGGACGTACGCCGATCGCGTGCGCAGCGCCCGCGACGACGGCGAGCTCGTCGACGCGTTCCTCGCACACGTGCGCGACGGCGAAGGTGCCTCCGGGCGCGAGGCCGCGCTGGTGCGCGACCTGCTCGATGAGCGTGTCCGGGCGGAGGCGACGGCGTGAGACTGCATCGGCTGGAGCTCACCGGGTTCGGGCCGTTCCGCGAGACGCAGACCGTCGACTTCGAGGCGTTCGAGCGCGACGGCATCTTCCTCATCACCGGGCGCACCGGCGCCGGCAAATCGAGCGTCCTCGACGGCGTGTGCTTCGCCCTCTACGGGAGTGTCCCCCGCTACGACTCGGGCGACAAGCGACTGCGCAGCGATCACTGCGAGCCCGAGGACCCCACCCAGGTCCGTCTGGACTTCACCGTCGGCGACCGCCGCTGGCGCGTCACCCGGGCTCCCGAGTACCAGCGCCCGGCCCGGCGCGGCGGCGGGCTGACGACCGAGCCGACGCGCGCCGAGCTCGAGGAGCTCGTCCACGGCCAGTGGATCGGCCGCGCCGCCAAGCCGCGTGACGTCGGGCTCATGCTCGACGAGGTGCTCGGGCTGAACGCCCAGCAGTTCCAGCAGGTGATCCTGCTCGCGCAGAACAAGTTCTCGCGCTTCCTGCTGGCCTCCGGCGGAGAGCGGCAGTCGCTGCTGCGCGCGCTGTTCGGCACGCGCCGATACGAGGAGTACACCCGAGAGCTCGGCGAGCGCAGCAAGCAGGCCCAGCACGAGGTCGAGGCTCTGGGAGAGCGGGCGCGCACACTGCTCGACCAGGCGGAGCGGCTCGTTGCGACGAGCGATCTCGGCGCTGCGGCGGAGTCGGGGATCCCGGGCGACGAAGCGACCGGTGCGGACGCCGACGCCGGCACCGCGCACGCACCGCTCGACCTGGCCGCACGGCGTGCGGCCGTCGAGCTGGCCGTCCAGCGGGCCGCGTACCGCCTCGACACCGCGGTGCATCGGCGCGCCGACGCCGAGGCCGCGCGCATCACCGCCGAGACCGCGCATGCCGCGCTGGTGTCCCTCGCCAGATCGCAGGGCGAGCTGGTTCGCGCACGCGAGCGGCTGGCGGCGCTCGAAGGCGCGATCGACGGCATCGCGGCCGACCGCGAGGTCCTCGACGCCGCGCGCGCCGCCGAGGCGCTGCGTGCTCCGCTCGACGCGGCACGTCGCGCGGACGCCGCCGCCGCGGCGACTTCCGCAACGGCGTCGACCGCCGACGCGGCGTGGCAGCGCGCCGCGGACGAAGCCGGCATCGACCCGACGGTCGAACTCGCCGCGATCGTGGAGCGGCTCACCGGCGACCTCGCCGTGTGGACGGCCGCGCTGGCGCAGGAGTCCGCGTTGGCAGGGCAAGAAGCCGAGCGGGAGCGCGTGTCGGCCGACGCGGTGCGCCTCGAAGCCGACATCATCGCGCTCGACGCCCAGCGCGCCGCGGTGCCGGCCGAGCTCGCCCGCCTCGACACCGAACTCGCCCGTGCACGCGAACAGGCTGCGCTGCTCGAACCCGCAGCCGCCCGGCGCACCGAGCTGGCCGCTCGCCTCGCCGCGGCCGACGAGGCCGCAGGCCTGGCTGCCGCGCGTCAGGAGGCCGAGGTCGCGCACCGTGACGCCGCTGCCGCCGCATCCGCGACGGCCGCCCACGTCGCCGCGCTGCTGCAGCGGCGTCTGGACGGCTACGCCGGCGAGCTCGCTACGCATCTCGTCGACGGCGTGGCCTGCGCGGTGTGCGGCGCCACAGAGCACCCGCGTCCGGCTGAGCCCGCCGACGAACCGGTGACCGATGAACTGCTGGCCGCGGCGGAGACCGCGCGCGACGTCGCGGTCATTGCCGAGCGCACCGCATCGGAGGCGGCGCGCACCGCACGGGAGCGCCACGCCGACGCGACCGCCCGAGCCGGCGGCGAGTCCGTCGAAGCCTTGCGCGTGCGGCTCGGGTCGGTGGCCGGCGAAGTCGCCGCCGCGGAGCAGGCCATCGTGCGTCGTGACGCCGTCGCGTCGCAGCGTGCGCAGCTGGCCGCGCTCGACGCCGAAGCCGAGGCGTCGCGGGCCGTGCTCCTGGACGAGCTGGCAGCGGCGCGCACGCGGGTCGCCGCACTCGCCGCGACGATCCAGGCCACGGACGCGGTGCTCGACGAAGCACGCGGCGCATACGAGACCGTGGCCGCCCGCGTCGCACACACCACCGCGGTGCGGGATGCCGCACGCGCGGCCGCTCGCGCCCGCGACGACGACGCCCGGGCGACCGAGGCACGCGGGATCGCACGGACCGACCTCGACGAGCGCGTCACGGCGTCACCATTCGCCGACGTCGACGCCGCCACGGCCGCGCTGCGCGAACCGGCCGTGGTCGAGGGGCTGGCCTCACGCGTGGCCGACCATGACGCTCAGCTCGGCGCGACCCGCGCGCGCATGCTGGAGCTCGAGCTGGAGCTCGCCGGGGCGCCCGACGAACTCGTCGACACCGCGCAGTCGCAGGCGGCGCTCTCGGCGGCCGACCGGGCGCGCACCGAGGCGCTCGAGGCCGAGCACGGTGCACGCGCGCTGGTCGCGTCACTGCGCGATCTGGGGCTTCAGATCGACGACGCGTACGCCGGGATCGGCGTGCGCGCCGACGAGGCCGCTTCCATCACCCGACTGGCCGACACGCTCGCCGGACGCGCGCCCAACACCATGAAGATGGACCTCGAGACCTTCGTGCTGGCCGCCGAACTCGAAGAGATCGTCGCCGCGGCCAACACCCGTCTGGGCGACATGTCGTCCGGCCGTTACCGCCTGCAGCACACCGACGCTCGGGCCGCTCGTGGCGCGGCATCCGGTCTGGGCCTCGAGATCCTCGACGGGTTCACCGGGCAGGCGCGTCCGGCGCAGTCGCTGTCCGGCGGCGAGACGTTCCTGGCGTCGCTGTCGCTCGCCCTGGGCCTCGCCGAAGTCGTGACCGCCCGCGCCGGCGGCGTGCGCCTCGACACCCTGTTCGTCGACGAGGGCTTCGGTTCCCTCGATGACGACACGCTCGACCTCGCGATGCGCACCCTTGACGAGCTGCGCCAGGGCGGCCGCACGGTCGGGGTCATCAGCCATGTCGCGGCGATGAAGGAGCAGCTGCCCGCGCAGCTCGCGGTCGAGGCGACACCGCAGGGACCGAGCGTCATCAGCCAGGCCGCGGTCGTCGCCCGCTGACGCCGGCGGCACCGGGCGCCGACCACAGGCCGGCGGCGCGGCGCACTCGAACGAACCCCCACTGTCGCACGGTGATGCACGGGTGTATCGTTCGCGACAGATCGCTCCTGGGGGAATCCGCGATCTCGCCCGAGAATCGCCGGTCACTCCGGCCACGGCTTCTGCCGCGCCTTCACCCGTCACGACGACGTACGGAGTCGACTGTGCACTCATCAACCTGGGCGCGTCGCGCCCTCGCCGCGGCCGCGGCATCTGTTCTTCTACTCACCGGGACGCTCGTCTCGGCCTCCGCCGCGAACGCGGCTCCGCGCCCCGTCATGGCGGCGCTCGGCGACTCGATCTCACAGGCGGCCATGACCTGTTCGAGTCTCACCTCATGTCCGACCAACAGCTGGTCGACAGGCTCGACCGCGTCCGTGAATTCGCACTTCCTGCGCCTGCTCGCGCTGGGCGCCACGGGCCTCGTCGCGTACAACGACGCCGTCTCCGGCTCGACCTCGGCAGCACTGCCGGGGCAGGCCCAGAAGGCGGTGACCCAGAGCGCGCAGTACGTCACCATCGAGATCGGCGCCAACGACGCGTGCACCAAGACGGTCGCTGCGATGACGCCGACGGCGACGTTCAAGGCCAACGTGCAAGGGGCTCTTGCGACGCTGGCCGCGAGCCCGTCCGCGCCCGAGATCTTCGTGGCCGGCATCCCGAGCCTGCAGCGGCTGTACGACCTCAACAAGTCCAGCGTCTCGGCCCGCCTGGCGTGGGGACTCTTGCAGACCTGCCAGTCGATGCTCGCCAACCCGACCAGCACGAAGGCCGCCGACGTGCAGCGGCGCGCTGCCGTGCAGCAACGGGTGAACGAGTTCAACCAGGCGCTGGCGGACGCGTGCGCGGCGACGGCCAGGTGCCGCTACGACGGCGGCGCGGTCGCGAACTACGCGTTCACGAAGTCGGACGTGTCCACGCGCGACTACTTCCACCCGTCACTGTCGGGGCAGGCGACGCTCGCCGCGCTCACATGGCAGAAGACCCAGTGGGTGTCATGAGCTCCGGCGTCTGATCCGCAGTGCAGACGGTTCAGACGCCGTATTCGTCCCGGACGCGGTCGCGCAGCTGGTGGCTGCACGCGGTGACGGCGGCGTGCCAGTCGGTGATGGCGCCGTCCTGGGCGCGGTCGGACACGGCCTTGAACACCCGGATCGGCACGCCGAAGCGCTGCGCGACCCAGATGTAGGCGTACGTCTCCATGTCGACCAGCCCCGCCCCGAGCGGGCGGATGACGGCGACCGCCTCGGAGTCGTCGACGAAGTGGTCGCCCGTCGCGATCGTCACCCCGTCCACGTCGAGCTCGACGTGGCTCGGCAGTGACACGTGCTGGCCGACGATGCCGTCGATGTCGGTCACGTCATGCTGGATCGCCGCCGAGATCTCGTAGACGGATGCCTCCAGCCGGGCATCGATCGCGCCGGCGGTGCCGACCACCACGATCTCGTCGTAGGTCGCGGCATCCAGGGCGCGGGTGAGCGCGTAGGTCGCCTGCAACTTGCCGGGTCCGGTGACGAGGCGCGCGAATCCGGGCAGATCCGCCTCGAAGGCGACGAGCTCGGACTCGAGGGCGGCGACGAGAAGTCTCATCCGACCATTCTCGCCCGCACCGGCGTTCCGCGCATCGTGGCGGGCCGCCGGAGCCGGGCACGCGACCCCGGGATAGCCTGAAGGCGATGTCGAGCTCAGATCAGTCCCGCGCCGGCAAGGCGGCTTCCGTGCCGGCGACCACCGCCGTGATCCCGCTGGGCTCGGGTGCGCGGTGGCGGGCGTTCTGGGTGTGCGCGGCGGTCGCCGCGATCACGATCCTCGACATGACGAAGGTCAATGTCGCCCTGCCGGCGATCGGCGAGGTCCTCGGGGCCAGCTCCACCCAGCTGCAGCTCATCGTGTCGGGCTTCGTGCTGACGTTCGGGCTCACGCTGGTGCCGATGGGACGCCTGGGCGACCAGCGCTCGCGGCGCACGCTGTTCGTGGTCGGCCTGTCGCTGTACACGCTGACGAGCGTCGCGTGCGCGCTCGCTCCCACCGCGGAGTTCCTGCTCGTCGCGCGACTGCTGCAGGGCGCGGCAGCCGGTGTGCAGATGCCGCAGGTGATCGGCATGACCCAGGAGCTGTTCCAGGGGCGCGAGCGGGGCCGGGCCTTCGGGCTGTTCGGGGCGACGATCGGCGTCGCGACGGCGTTCGGTCCGACGCTCGGCGGTCTGCTGATCGCGCTCGGCGGCCCCACCGACGGCTGGCGCCTCATCTTCTGGATGAACGTGCCGCTGTGCCTCATCGCCATCGCGTGCGCGCTGTGGCTGCTGCCCGACACGCGCACGCGGTCGCAGCGTCGGGTGCAGCTCGACCCCATCGGCGTGCTGCTGTTCGGCCTCAGCGTCGTGTCGCTGATGTGGCCGTTCCTGTTCACCACCGGCGCCCCGACCGACAACCCGGCGCGATGGTGGATGCTGGCGGCCTTCGCCCTGTTCGTGTCGGCGTTCATCGCGTGGGAGCGCCGCTACGCGGCGCGCGGTCGGAGCCCGCTGCTGCCGTTGGGACTGTTCGGCGTCGAGTCGTTCCGCAACGGCACCCTGCTGCAGACGGCGTACTTCACCGCGACGCCCGCGATGTTCCTGGTGACGACGCTGTACCTCCAGCTCGGACTCGGCCTCGCGCCGGTCTACGCCGGCATGGTGTCGATCGGCTTCGCCCTGGCCAGCGCGATCACCTCGTGGGTCGGCGGCAACATCGTGAACACGCACGGGCGCGTCGTCGTGGTGTGGGGCCTGGTCGGCATGCTGCTGTGCGTGGGTGGCCTCGTGCTCATCGCGCTGTACAGCGACCCCGCCTGGACGCCGTATCTGGCCGCCGTCGTCATGACCGTCGGCGGCGCGGGCGGCGGCCTCGTCATCGCACCGAACCAGACGCTCACCCTCGCCGACATCCCCGTCAAGCAGGGCGGTCTCGCCGGTTCCGTCGGTCAGCTCGGCCAGCGCATCGGCGCCGCCGTCGGCACGGCCGTCGCGCTGTCGATGTTCTACGCCGCGATCTACCGCGAGTCCGGGGAACACAACAACCTCGTCGTGTTCCACGACGCGTTCGCGTTCGCGATGCTGTCGGTCGGCGTCTTCCTCGCGCTCGCGTTCCTCGTGGCCATCGTCGACCTCACCGCCCGCCGCAGCCGGCGCCGGGCTGTGGTCGAGGTCGGCGACCTGATGCCCTGAGTCCTTCGCGGACAGCGTCAGCGGCGCAGCGACACCGGACCCAGGACGGGGCGCCGCCGTTCGCGGACCCAACGGGCGTGCGTCTGGCGGAACTCCGCGCGAGACGTGAACCGGTAGCGATACGACACCGCCCGCACCCATCGCGGCCGCTCGCCCGCGAACGGGTCGTCGGCGAGCAGGCGCAGGGTGGCGGCATCCGCTTCGAGGAGCTTCACGAGGAACACCGTGAACCAGTCGTCGAGCGACCGCCCGAGCGGCAGGAACCACATCAGCCAGTCCAGGCGCAGGTGATAGGGCGCGAACTGCTTCGGGATGCGGTGCACCTCGCCGGGCTTGCCCTTGAACGCGTACTCGTGCCACGTCGCCGTCTGCGGATCGTCGTCCAGCGTGCCCTCCACGACGATCTCGATGCGCTCCTTCGTGACCGTGCCGAACGCGCCGTAGGCGTTCGCCAGCTGCCACCGGTTGAAGCTCGCGTTCATCAGCTGCCGGCGGGCGAACAGGTTGCGCAGCGGCGCCCAGCTGAGCCACACGTACAGCAGCCCGACCGCACACGTCGCCACGATCCAGTACAGCGGCGCTTCGACAGACTCAGCGACCGGACCCTGAGCCCCCGCCACCGGTCCCTGAGCCTGTCGAAGGGGCCCGATGCCGGGCAGCCCGATCGCCGAGAATGCCAGCACGATCGTCATCCAATTGAGCCACGCGAAGTTGCCGGTGGCGACGAGCCACAGCTGCGTGGCGATCACGATCGCCGCAGCCACGGCGCCGATGATCGCGGGCACGGAGCCCGGCATCCACAGCCCGAGGATCGGCGCGAACAGGAACCACGGCACCACCAGCTGCGCGAAGTGGTTGCCGAGCACTTCGCCCCTGTGGAACCAGCGCGGCAGCAGATGCGCCTGGCGGCTGAGCGGGCCGGGCATGGGCTGTGTCTCGTGGTGGTAGGTCAGCGCCGTGAGGTCGCGCCATTCGCGGCCGCCGCGGATCTTGATCATGCCGGCGCCGAACTCGAGCCGGAACACGAGCCACCACAGCAGCACGATCACGACGGTCGGCGGCGGCTGGTCGTCCGAGCCGAGGAACGCCGCGAGGAACCCGGCCTCCAGCAGCAGCATCTCCCACCCGAAGCCGTAGAACGTCTGGCCGATGCTCGTGATCGACATGTATCCCAGCCACAGCGCGAGGAAGCACAGCATCGGCACCCACGGCGGACCCAGCTGCGGGATGCCGGCGGCCAGTGCCCCCGCCACCGCGACCCCACCGGTGCACAGGCCGACCAGGCGTCGGTCGGTGTACCGGAGGTGGCGGAACACGGTGGGGCGCAGCATCCATTTCCGCCGTCCGGTCGCTGAGCCTGTCGAAGCGTGCGCCCACGCGAGGAGCTCGGGAGCCGGGAGCAGACCGTGCTCGCCGAGCAGGGGACGGAACTGGTTCAGCGTCGAGATGAACGCCACGACGTAGAGCGCGGCGATACCCCGCTGCAGCACCTGCCGCGCGAACTCGAAGTCGACCGCTGCCAGTGCATCCATCGGGTCATGTCCCGAAGAGGTCCTCGAGTTCGTGGCGCTCGCCGAGGCCGCGTCGCGCGGCGTCGTGCATCGCCTGCCGTGCCGCGTACCAGCCGGGCATGCCCGTGACGCCGGGTCCGGGCGGCGTCGAGGCCGAGGCGAGGTAGACACCGCGCAGCGGCGTGCGCCACGGCGTGGTCGACACGACCGGTCGGCGGAACGCCTGCGCGAACGTGAACGCTCCTCCCAGGATGTCGCCGCCGATGTCGGACGGGTTGAACGCCGAGCGCTGCGCGGCGGTCATCGCCTGGCTCGCCAGGATGTGGCGGCGGAATCCCGGTGCGAAGCGCTCGACCTGGCGCACGACGAGCTCGGTCGGGTCGAGCGTGGACCCCGAGGGCACGTGGATGTACGCCCACAGCACGTGTCTGCCCGCCGGCGCGCGAGATCCGTCCAGGACCGTGGGTTGCACCGCGAGCACGTAGGGGCGCTCGGTCATGCCGCCGCGCGCGACCGCGTTCTCGCTCGCCTCGATCTCATCCCGCGTGCCGCCCAGGTGCACGGTGGGTGCGAGTGCCACGTCGGGGTGCGCCCACGGCACCGGGGCGTCGAGGGCGAAGTCGACCTTCGCTGCGGCCGCGCCGTACTGGTAGCGGCGAATGGCGTCACCGTACCGCCGCGGCAGGTCCGGGTGCGTCAGCAGCAGGCGCGGCGTGGTGTCCAGCAGCAGCAGGTCGCCCGCGTCGGGGTCGCCCCAGTCGAAGCCGGCGAGGTCGGTGAGGTGGTGGCGCGTCTCGACGGTGCCGCCATGCGCATACAGGTCGGCGACGAGCGCGTCGGCGATGGCCTGTGCGCCGCCGCGGGGGAACGCCCACCCGTCGGCCGTGTGCGCGTGCGCGGCGAGGAACAGCCCCGACGCGGCCGCGCCCAGCGAGGGCAGCCGGGTGTTCGCGTGCGCGAGGACGCCCGTCAGGAGCGCGTTCGCCTCCTCGGTCGCGAACGTCCCGCGGCCGAGCGGCGATCCGAGCTGCAGCGCGCGCAGACCGAATCGGACGGCGGTGACGGGATGCCGCGGCACTCGCAGCAGCTGCGAACCGGTGAAGTCCACGAGGGCGCCCAGGTGGCGGCTGAGGGGGCGCATCACGCCGCGCCACGCACGGGCGTCGCGACCGAGACCGACGGCGGTGCGTTCCAGGTCGCGCCACGCGATCGCGGCCCGCCCGCCGTCGAGCGGCTGCGCGTACGACGCCCGCGGGTGGATCCACTCGATGCGCTCGCCGAGGCCGAAGGCACGGAAGAAGGGCGACGAGAGGGCCGCCGGGTGCACGGCCGATCCGACGTCGTGGTGGAACCCGGGAAGCGTCAGTGCCGCCGTGCGCGTGCCGCCGCCGACCGTCGAGGACGCCTCGAGCACGCGCACGTCGTATCCGGCCCGGGCCAGCGCGACCGCGGCCGCGAGACCGTTGGGCCCACTGCCGACCACCGTCGCACGCCTGGTCATGCCCCCATCCTCCCACCACGCCGCGCGCGGCCTCCGCGCCCAGCACCGTGGGCTCCCTCCGGCTCCGGCCTTCTGCCCGGCTCCGGGCCTTCTGCCCGGGTCCGGCTTTCTGCCCGGGTCCGGCTTTCTGCCGGGGTCCGGGCCTTTGCCGGGATCCTGTCCGATCCGCGGCAGATCCCCGAGGTTCGGCATCCGCCCGGATGCGGAGAACTGCGAGGATCCGGATGCCGGCGGCCGAGGCATCCGATTCTCGGCAGATCTCCGACAACGGGCAGCCGAATGCCTCCGCGTGGCGAGCTTCCGCCCCGGGCAGGGGCGCGACAGGATGGAGGCGCGGACGGCCCGCGGAGATGGGGTGGATCATGCAATCGGTGCTTCTCGAGACTCCGGACGGGATCACGGCGCGACTGGGCTGGGACCCCAAGCTGCCTGAGCACGACCGCAAACGGCAGCTCGCGAAGGAGCTGGTCGCGTCGCGCCTCGGTGTCGAGCCGAAGGATGTCCGCGTCGAGCGTGAATCGCCCGGCACGTTCGGGTTCCACACGCAGCTGATCGCCGAGGTGGCAGGCGAAGAGGTGCCCCTCAAGATCCGCAACGCCAGCTTCCGCGCCGCCACGGTCGTCGCCCTCGTCGATCCGGCGATGCAGCTCGGGATCGACCTGCGCGACGCGCACCCCGACGAGAACGAGCTGAACGTCATGCAACGTCACTCGCACCTGTTCGAGGCGGACGAGGGCAACCTGCCGAAGCTGCTCGCGCACTGGACCCGCGTGCAGGCGGTGCGCGACGCCGACGGCCGCGGAGCCCGCGTCGCCGCCGATCACGTGCGCCTCGACAGCCCGCTGCTGAAGGGGTGGATCCCCGACCGCAAGGTGCGGTATCGGCTCGCCGACGTGTCGCGCGACAGCTGGATCATCACCCTGGCCTACGCGCCGACCGCGGCCTGACCCCTTCGTCGACGGACGCGTTTCGTCTGCGCGCGCCAGAGCGCGCTTCGCTCAATGACCACGGTCGGCCCACGGTCGTTGAGCGAGCGAGGAACGAGCGAGACGAAACGCCTCGGTCGGACGGGGATGCCGCGGCCGGCGGCATCCCGGATCCTCAATCCTCGACGAGGTCGGGGAGGGCCGTCGCGAGCTCGGCGAGCCATGCGCGGGCGTTGCCGTCGGACGGGGCGCGCCAGTCGCCGCGCGGCGACAGCGAGCCGGCCGGCGACACCTTGGGGCCGTTGGGGATCGCGGAGCGCTTGAACTGCGCGAACGCGAAGTAGCGCTCGAGGAACACCTGCAGCCATTTGGTCACGGTGGGCAGGTCGTACGCGTAGCGGTCCTCGTCGGGGAACCCGGGAGGCCACGCGCCGGCTGCGGCGTCGCGCCACGCGTGCTCGGCGAGGTAGGC
>Ga0160446_100201_pt1 | contig 41491 bp, 39 predicted proteins | sample HID1973I_E1MG_FD_108200 | JGI IMG/M metagenome (GOLD analysis project Ga0160446, IMG submission 108200) | Enriched mosquito-associated microbial communities from UW Madison campus, WI, USA - HID1973I_E1 MG | ecosystem: Host-associated > Arthropoda: Insects > Digestive system > Unclassified ...
CGCCCCGACCAGGGTAAAGGGCTGAAGCTCGATCCGGACGGTGCGGGCGGCGGGACCCTCGCCGATCACGAGGTCCAGCTCGAAATCCTCCATCGCGGGATACAGGACTTCCTCGACCGCCGGGTTCATCCGGTGGATTTCGTCGATGAACAGGACGTCCCGCGCCTCGAGGTTGGTCAGGATCGCGGCAAGATCGCCCGCGCGGGCCAGGACCGGCCCCGAGGTCATCTTGAAATTCACGCCCAATTCGCGCGCCATGATCTGCGCCAGCGTGGTCTTGCCCAGCCCCGGAGGCCCATGGAACAGCGTGTGGTCCATCGCCTTTCCGCGCATCCGGGCGCTTTCGATGAAGACGCGCAGGTTCGCGCGCGCCTCGGCCTGCCCGACGAAATCGGACAGCATCTGCGGACGCAGCGCGCGATCCTCGCCATCCGTTTCCATCGGTTCGGGGCGCAGCATTGGATCGGGCTGCATCATCCCTTGCCCCAGGGCCCGGAATCGGGGCCACCGCTGGGCGGGATCCGCGACCGGACCGGCTGGGCGTCAGCCCAGGGGGCGCTGCCACCCTGTCCGCCGCGGCCCGCCATCTCGCGCAGGCGGGCGATCCGATCCTCGGTTGCGGGGTGGGTGGCGAACAGGCGGTCCATCCGCAGCGCGTGAAGCGGGTTCACGATGAACATGCTGGCCGAGGCGGGGTTTCGCTCGGCCGGGATGTTCACGACCTGACCTGCCGCGCGCGAGATCTTTGCCAGCGCACCGGCCAGCGCCAGGGGCTGGCCGCAGATCTGCGCCCCGGTCCGATCAGCCTCGTATTCGCGGGTGCGCGAGATCGCCATCTGCACCAGGCCCGCAGCGATCGGGGCGAAGACCATGGCAAGGATCGCCGCCAGCCCGCCACCGCGGTTGTCGTTGCGTCCGCCGAACAGGCCCGAGAACATCAGCATGTTGCCCAGCATCGCGATGGCCCCGGCCATCGTGGCGGTCACGGTCATCGTCAGCGTGTCGCGATGCTTGATATGGGCAAGCTCGTGGGCGATCACGCCGGCCAGTTCGTCGCGGTCAAGGACGCGCATGATGCCCTGCGTCACGGCGACGGCAGCGTTCTGGGGATTGCGGCCGGTGGCGAATGCGTTGGGCTGGTCGGTCTGCAGGACATAGACCTTGGGCATGGGCAGGTTCGCCCGTTGCGCCAGTCCGGCCACCATGTCGATCAGTTCCGGGGCCTGCTGGCGCGTGACCAGCATCGCGCCCTGCTGGCGCAGCACCGCCTTGTCGCTGTTCCACCAGGCCCACATGTTGCCCGCGCCAGCGATGACCAGCGCGATCACCGCACCGCCCGTCCCGCCCAGCAGATAGCCCATGCCCATGACCAGTGCGGTCATCGCGGCCATCAGGATGAATGTGCGCAGGTTCCCCATCATGCCCGACCTCATTCCTTCGGAGCCAGAAGCCTCAGCGAGGCGCGGATCAACGCCGCTGTGGTGGCGCCCGGTTCCCGGCCCTGGGCCTCGGCCACCGCGCCCGCCGCCTCGGACGGAGCATAGCCCAGATTGGACAGCGCAGACAGCGCATCCGCCGTTGCCTGCGCATTGCCGTCGATGCGCGGGGCGGGGGCGGTTCGTGTCGCGGCGGGGGACTCGACCACTTCGGAATCGGGCAGGGGACCCGGATCGACGGTCAGGCTGCCGCCAAGCGCCATGATCGCGGGGGCCTTGTCCTTCAGCTCCATCGTGATCCGCTGGGCAAGCTTCGGCCCGACACCCGGCGCCTTGCGCAAGGCCGACCAGTCGCCAAGCGCCAGCGCGCGCGACAGACCCTCGGCCGAGAGCGTGCCAAGGATCGCAAGCGAGACCTTGGCGCCCACCCCCTGGACCGAGGTCAGCAGACGGTGCCATTCCTTTTCCAGCAGCGTCGGAAAGCCGAAAAGCTGAAGCAGATCCTCGCGCACCAGAAGTTCGGTATAAAGCGCGGTCGCCTGTCCGGCGGGGGGCAGGCTGGCTGCCGTCCGTTCGCTCACATGGACGATATAGCCAACGCCGCGCACGTCGATCAGGACATGGTCCTGCGCCCGGTGCAGGATGATCCCGGCGATGCGTCCGATCATATGCTGTTCCTCATGCCTTGATCTTGATGCGGAGCGCGCGGCCCTGCAAGTGATGGGCGTGACAAATTGCCACGGCCAGCGCGTCGGCGGCGTCCGGTCCGGCAAATTCGACGCCGGGCAGCATGAAGCGCACCATATGCTGGATCTGTTCCTTGGCGGCGTGGCCGACCCCGACGACGCTTTTCTTGACGGCATTCGGGGCGTATTCGCCGATCTCGATCCCCGCGGCCGCCGGGGCCAGCAGCGCGATGCCGCGCGCCTGACCCAGCTTCAGCGTACCCACGGCGTCCTTGTTGACGAAGGTCTGTTCGACCGCGGCGGCGTCGGGCGCGTGCTGGGTCAGCACTTCGCAAAGGCCGCGATACAGCACTGCCAGTCGCGGCCCCAGATCGCCCGCGTCGCTATGGATGATGCCGTTCGCCAGATGCCGCAGGCGCGGGCCATCGACGTCGATCACGCCCCAGCCCATGTTCCGCAAGCCCGGATCAATGCCGATAATCTTCATGCCTGTCCCGATTTTTCCCCGATGGTTAGCACGAAAGGCGAACATCGCCTAGCCGCAAGTTCGACTTCGGGTTGACATTGCGGGACCGTCTCAAGGACATAAGGGCGCAGCCGGAAAGAGGATCCATGTCGCCCGCACTCATCGCCGCCCTGCCTTTCATCGGCGCATTGCTGCCGGGCCTGCTGATCCGTTCCGGACGGGACGTCGCCGCGATCTCTTGCGCCACGGCGACCGCCGCGGCACTTCTGGGATTGTGCCTGCACATCCCGGCGATTCTGGCCGGAGAGGTCGTGACCGCCCGGTTCGAATGGTTGCCGCAACTTGGGCTGAATGCGAATTTCCGTATCGATGGACTGGGCCTGCTGTTCGGGATCCTGATCCTGGGGATCGGCCTGCTCATCATCGCCTATGCGCGCTTCTACCTCTCGCGGCGAGATCCGGTCGGCGTCTTCTATACCTATCTGATGCTGTTCCAGGGCGCGATGATGGGCATCGTGCTGTCCGATAACATCCTGCTGTTGCTGGTTTTCTGGGAACTGACCTCGCTCTCGTCCTTCCTTCTGATCGGATATTGGAAGCACCTTCCCGAAGGGCGGCAGGGCGCGCGCATGGCGCTGACGGTGACTGGCCTCGGCGGGCTGGCCATGATCGCGGGAATGCTGATCCTCGGGAATATCGCAGGCAGCTATGACATCTCGGACATTCTGAACGCGCGCGAGGCGATTCAGGCCAGCCCGCTTTATCTGCCCGCCTTGCTGCTGATCCTGCTGGGCGCCTTTACCAAATCGGCGCAGTTCCCGTTCCATTTCTGGCTGCCGCACGCGATGGCCGCGCCGACACCTGTTTCGGCCTATCTGCATTCGGCGACGATGGTGAAGGCCGGGCTGTTTCTGCTGGCGCGGCTGTGGCCGGTGCTGTCGGGCACGCCGGAATGGTTCTACATCGTCGCGACCACCGGTCTTGTCACCATGATCGTCGGCGCATGGATTGCGCTGTTCCGGGACGATCTGAAATCGCTTCTCGCCTTCTCGACCGTGTCGCATCTGGGCCTGATCACCATGCTTCTGGGCTTCGGGACCGAGAGCGCGGCGGTGGCGGCGGTGTTTCACATCATCAACCACGCGACCTTCAAGGCCGCGCTGTTCATGACCGCCGGGATCATCGACCACGAGGCCGGGACACGCTCGATTGCCCGGCTTGGCGGCCTCAGGCGGTTGATGCCGGTCACGTTCCTGATCGGGACCATCGCGGCACTGTCGATGGCGGGCATTCCGCCCCTGAACGGCTTCCTGTCGAAAGAGATGATGCTTGAGGGCGCGACCCGCACCGACTGGGCGGGCAATGGCAGCCTGGTCTTTGTCATGGTGACGCTTGGCGCGATCTTCTCGGTCGCCTATTCGCTGCGCCTGATCTGGCACGTCTTCCTGGGCCCCGAGCGTCACGATTACCCCCACAAGCCGCATGATCCCGGTCTTGGGCTGATCGCGGGGCCCGCCATCCTTGCGGTGCTGGTGGTCCTGGTCGGGCTGTTTCCGAACACCATGGTCGGCTGGCTGGTCGATGCCTCGGCCGCGGCGGTCACGCAGGGCACACAACATCCGCATCTGGCGTTGTGGCACGGGATCACGCTGGCGCTGCTGCTGTCCGTCATCGCCATCGTTGGCGGCGCGCTGGTGCTGGCACGCTATGCCGGGCTTGAGGCGCTGCGCGCACGATTCTGGCGACCCGATGCCAAGGTCATGTTCGACGCCCTGACCGACTGGTCGCTGCGCCTGTCGCACCGGCTGACGGACCGATTCACCAACGGCTCGATGGCGCGGGCCTTCGCGGCCTTTTCGCTGACGGTGCTGCTGTGCGGCGGCTGGGCGTTTTCGACCGGGGGTTACGGTGGCGCCTCCCGTCCGATGCTGCCGATCTCGGTGGTCCCGCTGGTCGGCTGGGTGCTGCTGATGGTCGCCACGGTGTGCATGGTCGCCTTTCACCGGCAGCGGGTGCTGGCGCTGGTTCTGGTCGGGATCATCGGGCTGATCGTCTCGGGTTACTTCGTCTATCTATCCGCGCCCGACCTTGCCCTGACCCAGATCTCGGTCGAGGTGGTGACGATCATTCTGCTTCTGCTGGCGCTGAACTTCCTGCCCAAGCGCACGCTGCGCGAAAGCCGCGACGGCAAGCGCGGCTTCGACGCCTTCATCGCGGCGCTGACCGGGTTGGGCTTCGGCGGGCTGGCCTATGCCGTCATGCGCAGCGATTTCGCACTGCCTTCGATCGCGAATTACATGATCGAGAACAGCCACAAGCTGGGCGGAGGGGACAACGTCGTCAACGTCATCCTGGTCGACTTCCGCGGATATGACACATTTGGCGAGATCACCGTTCTTGGCATTGCCGCGCTGACCATTTTTGCCCTGACCGAAACGCTGCTTCTGGGCGCCAGCGGCCGGCGGCTGCGCAACTGGACCCATGACAGCCGGCGGGCGGGGGCGCGTCACCCGTTGCTTCTGGTGGTCATCACCCGACTGATCCTGCCGATGTCGCTGGTCGTCGGCCTGTATATCTTCCTGCGTGGCCACAACGCGCCAGGCGGGGGCTTCATCGCCGGGCTGGTGGTGGCCATCGCGCTTGTATCGCAATACATGGCCTCGGGCTTTGCCTGGGCGCAAGAACGCAACCACGTTCCCTATCACGCGCTGATTGGGGCGGGCGTGATCGCGGCAGGGGCGACCGGCATCGGCGCCTGGTTCGCGGGCGAGCCATTCCTGACCTCGGTCTATGGCTATGTGAAGCTGCCGGGGATCGAGAAGTTCGAGCTGGCCTCGGCGATGGGCTTCGATCTTGGCGTATTCCTGTGCGTTGTCGGTGCAGTGATGCTGGCGCTGAATTCGCTGTCGCGCATCGCCCGGCAGGCGGGCGAGACCGTCAATGCCGAGCCGATGGACATCAACCCCAGCCGATCCAAGGGAGGCCGCTGATGGAGCTTTTGCTGTCCAGCGCAATAGGGATGCTGACCGCGGCGGGCATCTATCTAATCCTGCGCCGCCGCAGCTTTGCGGTGGTGCTGGGCACCACCATGCTCAGCTATGCGATCAACCTGTTCCTGTTCTCGACCGGGCGACTGGTCGTTGATCGGCCCCCGATCCTGCAAGAGGGGGCGACCGCCTATACCGACCCCCTGCCGCAGGCACTGGTGCTGACCGCCATCGTCATCTCGTTCGGGATGACGGCAGTGACGGTGATGATGGCGCTTGGCGCCTTTCTGGAAGGGGGCGATGACCGCGTCGACATGCCCCGCGCCGACCGGGAACCGGATCTGGCCCGCAGCCGGGAAGACTTTCGCGCATGAGCCATGTCCTGATTGCTCCCGTCATCCTGCCGGCGGTCATCGGCGCGCTTATCATCCTGTGGATGCGGGCGGACCTGCTGTTGCAGCGCGTCTTTTCCATCGCGGGGACCGCGGCGCTGCTGGCGGTCGCGATCTATCTGAACGTGCTTGCCGCATCGGGCCAGGTCCAGGTCTATCGTCTGGGCGACTGGGCCGCGCCCTTCGGGATCGTGCTGATGCTGGACCGGTTGTCGGCGCTGATGGTCGCGCTGACGGCGACGCTGGCGCTGGCGGTGCAGCTTTACGCCTTTGGTTCGGGCTGGGACCGCAAGGGCTGGCATTTCCATGCGTTGTGGCAGTTCCAGCTGATGGGCGTCTGCGGCGCCTTCCTGACCGGTGACGCCTTCAACCTGTTCGTCTTCTTTGAGGTGCTGCTGATTGCCAGCTATGGGCTGATGATCCACGGTGGTGGACCGATGCGCCTGCGCGCGGGCGTGCAATACATTGCCTATAACCTGGCGGGCTCGACGCTGTTCCTGGTCGCGCTGGGGGTGCTTTACGCCGTCACCGGGACGCTGAACATGGCCGACATGGCGGCGCGCGTGGCGGTGATGCCGGTCGAGGATACGGCGCTGCTGAGGACCGGGGCGGTGTTGCTGATGCTGGTCTTCGCGATCAAGGCGTCGCTGGTGCCCCTGCATTTCTGGCTGCCTTCGACCTATGCCAACGCGCCGGGGCCGGTTGCGGCGCTGTTCGCGGTCATGACCAAGGTCGGGGTCTATGCGATCCTGCGCTTCTATACGCTGGTCTTTCCGCAGGACACCGTCATCGAATCCGTGGTCATGGACCTGCTGCTGCCCGCCGCGCTGTTCACGCTGGCGATCGGCCAGATCGGCATCATGGGCACGCGCAACCTGGGCCGGCTGGCGGCCTATGCCGCGATCGGGTCCGTCGGGACGCTGATGATTGCGGTGTCGCAATTCACGCCGCAGGGGACCACGGCGGCGATCTATTACATCATCCATTCGACCCTTGCCGGGGCGGCGCTGTTCCTGATCGTGGACATGATCGGCGCCCGGCGCGGCGACCTGTGGCTGCGTCTGGACACGGTGATGCCGGGCAATGCCCTGATCGGTGCGATGTTCTTTGTCACGGCCATCGCGGTGGTGGGAATGCCGCCCTTTTCCGGCTTCATCGGCAAGCTTCTGGTCCTGGACGCGACGCGCACCGCGCCGCAGGTGGTCTGGATCTGGGCGACGGTGCTGGTCTCATCCCTGATCGCGATCTACGGCATGGTCCGCGCCGGGTCGCTGGTCTTCTGGAAGCCCTATGGCCTGCAGGAGCGTCCGGTCCCGCATGAGCCCGCCCTCCTTCCCAGCCGAGGCAGGCGCATCCCGACCAAGCTGGAGCCGGACGAGCATATCCAGGATCTGGGAGATGCGGCCTCTCCGGCGCTGGCGGCGGTGGCGGTGGGCGCGTTGCTGGCGGGAATCGTCGCGCTGACGGTCTTTGCCGGGCCGGTGACGCAATTCGCGCGCGCGACGGCCGATCAGCTGCACAACCCCGCGCTTTACCTGCATGCGGTGCTGGAAGGGCAGGAGGGCACGAAATGATGCGCCGACTTTTGCCCCATCCCTATCTGTCGGTGACGCTGGCCGTGGTCTGGATGCTGCTGGTCAACCGCTGGGCGGTCGGCTCGCTGGTCTTTGCCGCAATGATCGGAATCGTGATTCCCTGGCTGACCGCGCCATATTGGCCGGACAGCGCCCGGCTGAAATCTCCGGGGCGGATTCCCGGCTATCTTGCTGTCGTGATCCTTGACATCGTCAAGGCCAACTTCGCCGTGGCGAAGATCGTGCTGTTCCTGCCGCGCCGCGCGCTGAAGCCCGCATGGATCGTCATCCCGCTGGAACTGCGCCAGCCCGAGGCGATCACCGCGCTTGCTGCCACGATCACCCTGACGCCCGGCACGCTGACATGCGATCTGTCGGCGGACGGGCAGGCGCTGCTGGTCCATTGCCTGCATGCCCCCGACCCGGATTCGGTCGTGGACGAGATCAAGACCCGCTACGAGGCCCGGCTGAAGGAGATCTTCGCATGATCGGCTATGCCCTTGCCTTTGCCTATGGCTGCTTCGGTCTGGCAATGCTGTTCTGCCTGTATCGCGTGGTGCGCGCTCCGGGGATCGCCGACCGGGTGCTGGCGCTGGACACGATGACGATCAACGCCATCGCACTGCTGGCGCTGTTCGGCATCGACAAGGGCACCGGCATGTATTTCGAGGCCTCGCTGCTGTTCGCGATGGTCGGCTTCATCTCGACCGTCGCCTATGGGAAATTCATCCTGCGCGGCGATATCATCGAATAGGGGGGCAGCATGGAGCTTTTGGCGGAAATCCTTGTCTCGGCACTGCTGGTGATCGGCGGCTTCTTCGGGCTGGTCGGTTCCTACGGGTTGGTCAAGCTGCCTGATCCGATGACCCGGCTGCATGCCCCGACCAAGGCCGCGACACTGGGCGTGGGGGCGGTCCTGATCGCGTCGCTGGTGTGGTTCCCGACGCAGGGGCAGGGCGTGACCTGGCACGAGCTGCTGATCACCCTGTTCCTGTTCCTGACGGCCCCCGTCACCGGCAATGTCATCGCCAAGGCGAACATGCACATGAACTGGCGCCCGGACGAGATCCCAGAGCCATCGCCGGGCCAGACATGGTCGACCTTCGACGACCCGGATCACGATGCCGGGCGTGGTCACTGACCCCGGCACGGTGCCTGGAAAAACCTTAAAATACCGTCGGTTCCATTTTCATACCGCTGCCGTCATGCCAGTTTCGCGCGACCTGGCAATTTCTGGATAGCATCATGGGAAAACTGACCCTTCTTGCCGCCTGTGCGGTGCTGGCGGCCTGCGCGCAGGCAGCGCTTTCGGCACCGGGGAGCGTGGCGGTCTCGACCAAATCGGCGATGCCGCGCGGCATCGTCAGGACCGACGGGCATGGCGCGGTTCCGGTTTCGGTCGCGGGGACGGCACAATGCCAAAGCCTTGACCGCGATCAGGCGCGCGCGGCGCTGACCCACAGCAACGCGGTGCGCGCGGCCGCCGGGCTTCCGGCGCTGCGCCTGAATGCCCGCCTGCAGCGCGCGGCCGAGCTTCAGGCCTGTGACATGGCCAGCCGGGGGGTGATGGATCATCGCGGCACATCCTCGACCGGGCCGGGAATGCGGGTCAAGCAACTGGGCTACAAGCCCCGGATCACGGCCGAGAACATCGCTGCCGGCGCATCCTCGATCTTCGACCTGAACGGCACGCTGAGCGAATGGGCGCGGTCCGAAAAGCACCGCGCGAACACGGTCATCCCCCAGCTGAAAGAGATGGGAATCGGTCACGCGCTGTCGCCCGATGGCCGCGTCGCCTATTGGTCGGTGGTCTATTCCGCGCCACGGTAAGGGCGGAACGAAAACGGCCGCCCCTTGGGCGGCCATTCGCGGTTGCGTTCTGGGCGATCCTCAGATCAGGCCGGCATGGGCCAGTGCGCTGTCGATCGCTGCCTTCGTCTCGTCCGTCAGGCCGACCAGCGGCAGGCGCACGCGGTCCGAGCACAGGCCCAGCTTCGACATCGCGTATTTCGCGCCCGAGACGCCCGGCTCCAGGAAGATCGCGATATGCAGCGGCATCAGGCGATCCTGGTATTCCAGCGCCTTGGTGTAATCGCCCGCGCGGGTCGCGGCCTGGAACTCGGCGCAGAGTTTCGGTGCCACGTTCGCGGTGACCGAGATGCAGCCGACCCCGCCATGCGCGTTGAAGCCAAGCGCGGTGTCGTCATTGCCCGAAAGCTGGACGAAATCCTTGCCGCAGGTCGCGCGCTGCATCGACACGCGTTCAAGCTTGCCGGTCGCGTCCTTGACGCCGATGATGCGCGGCAGCTTCGCCAGCTCGCCCATCGTTTCCGGGGTCATGTCGATGACCGAGCGGCCGGGGATGTTGTAGATGATGATCGGCAGCTCGCTCGCGTCGTGCAGAGCGGTGAAATGCGCGACCAACCCGATCTGGGTCGGCTTGTTGTAGTAGGGGGTCACGACCAGCGCGGCATCGGCGCCCGCGGCCTGCGCGTGCTGGACCAGCCCGATCGCCTCGCGCGTCGAGTTCGAGCCAGCGCCCGCGATGACCGGGATGCGCCCGGCCGAGACGCGGACGACCTCTTCCACGACCTGGCGGTGTTCGTCATGGCTCAGGGTCGGGCTTTCGCCGGTGGTGCCGACGGGCACCAGGCCGTCGCTTCCTTCCGAGATATGCCACTCGACCAGCTTCTTCAGCGCAGGGAGATCCACCTCCCCTTGGGGGGTGAATGGCGTGACCAGCGCGGGCAGAGAGCCTTTGAACATGACGGTATCCTGAGTTTGCATATCCGTCGGACTTACAGCCGGCAGGGCCGCTTGCCAAGGATGTGAGTTGCGCGGCCCTTCGCTTCCCCGCACAAAGGGGGCCATGATGTATCCTTTGCGCGACAGGATTCTGGTCTGGTCGCTGGCAGTCCTGCTGGCTGCCGGTCCGTTCCCGGCTGTCGCCGAGGATGCCAAGGCCATCGCGCGGGCCCTGGCGGCGTCGGGCGCGCGGGACTGGACGACCGCCGCGACCGAAGCGGCGCGATCGGGTCCCATGGGGACGGCGCTGATCCAGTGGCAAAGGCTGCGGGCGGGGCAGGGAAGCTGGCCCGAATACCTGGCCTTTGCCCGTGCCCATCGCGACTGGCCCGGAATGGCGCTGCTGTATCGACGGGGCGATGCGCTGCTGCGTCCAGACCTGCCCCCGGCCGAGATCGTGGAGTGGTTCGGCGACCGCCAGCCCGATACCCTGGCCGGCGCCAAGGCGCTGATCACCGCGCTGAAGGCGACGGACCAGACGGCCGCGACGGCGGAACTTGCGCGGTTCTGGGGCAGCCAGCCGTTGAGCGATGCCGATAGCGAGAATTTCGTGGCCATCTATGGCGCGGAACTGAGGGGTCTGCACGATGCCCGGCTGGCCAGCCTGCTGGATCAGGGTGAATGGGCCGCGGCGCAGAAGCTGCTGCCCCTGGCTTCAGTCCCCGCGCAAGAGGTCGGCCGCGCGCGGATCGCGCTGCAGGCCGGACAGGCTGGTGTCGATGCGCTGATCCTGGCCCTGCCCGAACCGCAGCGGGATGATGCCGGACTGGCATTGGATCGGTTCCGCTGGCGCGCGCGCGCGAAGATGCCCGACCTTGCCCGCGACCTGATGATCGAGCGTTCGACCAGCGCCGAGGCGCTGCGTGACCCTGCCGCATGGGCTGATGCGCGCGCCGATTACGCCCGCGCCGCGCTGCGCCGTTCCGACTGGGCGTTGGCCGAAAAGCTGGCCGCACCGCATTTCCTGCCCGAGGGCGACGAGTCCTTCATCGATCTGGAATGGATCGCGGGATATGCGGCGCTGAAACAGGGCGCATTCGACCGCGCGCTGGGGCATTTCAAACGACTTGAAGCGGGCGTGACCAGCCCGATTTCACTGGCCCGCGCATTCTATTGGCAGGGCCGCAGCCAAGAGGCTGCTGGGCGAACGGACGAGGCGCGGGCAGCCTATGGCCATGCCGCGACCTGGCAGACCGCCTATTACGGGCAGCTTGCCGCCGAAAAGCTGGGCCAGCCGATGCAGCCCGCGCTGGCGCAGCCGGGACTGGCCGCAGACAGCCTGCCCGACTGGCGGGGCAGCAAGCTGCGCTTTGACCCGGTCTGGCAGGCGGGCGTCTGGCTGCTGGCGGCAGGGGATACCGATCAGGCGGGGCGCTTCTTCCTGCATCTGGCCGAGACCGCCGACCCCGAGGATATCGGGCGCATGGCCCGGCTGATGCTTGAGGTGCGTCGTCCCTGGTATGCCCTGCGACTGGCGAAGGCGGCGGCGGCCAAGGGCGTCATCTATCCCGCTGCCTATTTTCCGCTGACGGGTCTGGAAAAGACCACATTCGGCCTGCCGCCGGAACTGGTGATGGCGATTGCCCGGCGTGAAAGCGAATTCAACCACACGGTTTCGTCCCATGCCGGTGCGCTGGGGCTGATGCAGGTCATGCCCGAAACGGCCCGCGCGATGGCACGCAAGGTCGGCGAGCCATTCGAGCAGGGCCGCCTGACACAGGACGGGGCCTATAATGCGCGCCTCGGCTCGGCCTATCTGGCGGGGTTGCGGGAACGCTTCGGGATCTCGATCGCGCTGGTCAGCTCGGGCTATAATGCCGGGCCGGGGCGCCCGGCGCGCTGGCTTGATGATTTCGGCGACCTGCGCAGATCGGCCGATCCCGTCGACTGGGTCGAGATGATCCCGCTGGATGAAACCCGCAACTATGTCATGCGCGTGGCCGAGGCGCTGCCGATCTATCGCGCACGGATCATGGGCCATCCCGCGCCGATCGTGCCGACCTTCGACCTGACCGGGGGCGGCATGATGCCCGTGCCACCGCAGCCGCCGATCCGGCTGGCCTTCTCCAGTCGCCCGCCGATGTCGGCGCGCGCGCTGGCCTTCATGGGGGCAGGCGGGGTTCTGGCCGAGGTGGTCCGCCCCGCGCTTGTCATCGAAGAGGCAAGCGCCGCCGCAAGCCTGCCCGCTGGCGCGGCGATCAGCCCCGCGCTGCCTTCTCCCGCAGCCGAGACCGCCACCAGGTAAACAGCCCCGCGCCGACCACGATGGCCGCGCCGATGGCGACGTTCGGAGCCAGCGTTTCGCCGAAGATCACGACGCCGAAGATGCTGACCCAGACCAGCTGAGTATAGGAAAAGGGCTGCAGGGCCGAAGCCTCGGCGAATTCATAGGCCTTAATCAGCAGCATGTGCCCGACCGCGCCACAGAAGCAGAGGATCAGTAGCCAGGGCAGGTCGGCGCGCGCAATCGGCTGCCAATCCCCGATGCCGATCACCGTCATCGCTGCGGCGCCGCCCACCGCGGTCCAGAAAAAGCTGACCATGGCACCATCATCGCGCGCCACGAGCCGCGTCAGAAGGCCGTAAAGCGCGAACATACCGGCGGCAAGGAAGGGCAGGGCGGCCTCGGCCGTGAAGACCCCGCTTCCGGGTTTCAGCACGACGAGGATGCCCGCGAATCCGACCCCGACCGCGACCCAGCGCCGCCAGCCGACCTTCTCACCAAGGATCGGGCCGGACAGGGCCGAAATCAGCAGCGGGTAGCAGGCGAAAACCGCATGGGTGTTGATCAGGCCAAGGCGGACGAAGGCCTCGACCGTGACCACGACTTCGAGCGCCAGCAGGACGCCGCGAAAGATCTGCGTCACCGGCCGCCGGGTCCGCATCGCGGCCCGGATGCCGCCGGGCGCGCGGGCGCAAAGCACCAGCACGAAGGCCACGAAGAACCAGTAGCGCAGCATGATGATGAATGTCGGGGGATAGGCCGTGCCCAGATAGCGCGAAATCCCGTCCTGCGCCGCAAAGATCAGGGCGGAGGCGCAGATCATCAGGATCGCCTTGCCCTGGCGGTCTTCAGCCGTGGCAGCATTGGGCATGGCGGGCGGGGCCAAAGCAGGCCCCGTCTGGCTGTTCTTGGTCATGGCGGCTTTCCTGTGGTATGGCAGCCATGCGCCCGCTTGGGGCAAAGGTCAACCGGCTCAGTCGCGGCTGCGGATGATTTCCGCAAAGGGCTCGAACAACTGTGCATTGCCTGCGATGATCGAGCCGGATTCGACCGGGTTGTCCTCGGAGCGGATCGATTCGACGAAGCCACCCGCCTCTTTCACCAGCAGGATGCCCGCGGCGATGTCCCAGGACTTGATGCCGCGTTCCCAGTAGCCGTCGAAGCGACCCGTGGCGACATAGGCAAGGTCAAGCGATGCCGCGCCCCAGCGGCGCACGCCAGCAGTGACCGGCATCAGCCGGCTAAGGTCACGGATGGTCGCGGGCAGGGTGCCACGCCCACCGAAAGGCACGCCGGTCGCAAAGATCGATTCGATCATCTGGCGGCGGCCCGAGACGCGGATACGGCGGTCGTTCAGGAAGGCGCCATCGCCCTTTTCGGCGGTGAACATCTCGTCCTTGGCGGCGTCATAGACCACGGCCGCGACGATTTCGCCCTTATACTCCAACGCGATCGAGACGGCCCAGTGCGGCAGGCCGTGCAGGAAGTTGGTGGTGCCATCCAGCGGGTCGACGATCCAGCGGCGGGTGGGATCCTCGCCCGCCTCTTCGCCGGTCTCTTCGCCGATCCAGCCATAGTTCGGACGCGCGCCGCGCAGGTCTTCCTTGATGATCCGTTCGGCCTCGCGGTCGGCACGGGTGACGAAATCGCCCGCGCCCTTGACGCTGACCTGAAGGTTTTCGACCTCGCGGAAGTCCTTGACGAGACTGCGGCCCGCCTTGCGCGCGGCCTTGATCATGATGTTGAGATTGGCGCTGGCCATGGCTTTTCCTTTTTGGGATTGGGAAGCCTATTAGCCAAAGGGCCGCAAAAAGTGAAGCCGCACTAGGGGCTGGCCGTCAGGGAATAGCCGGGACGGAACGCAAGACGCACCGCGGTGATCGCGCCAAGGTCGTTCCAGGTGGTCCGTTGCAGGATCAGAAGCGCCGTTCCCTGCCGGGTATCGAGCAGCCGGGCGTCGCGCGCGTCGGCATTCTCGGCCCGGAACTCGATATCGGCCCGCAGCCAGGGAAAGTTGCGCACCAGCCATTCATTCGGGTTGATTCGCTGGAAATCGACCAGTTCGACGCCGGGGGCGGCGACGGGGTTGATCCAGCGATCCTCGACCTGGAAGGGCTTGGCGTCGCCGTAATGAACGGTCTGCAGATGGATCAGCATCCGGCCGGGGGGCAGGTCCATCCGCTGGGCCACCTCGTCCGGCGCCAGCGCTGTCTTTTGCGAGACGATGCGGTGGTGATAGATCATGCCCGCACCCTCGATCTGCTCGCGCACGATCGGGATGGTCAGCGTCGCCTTGCGCGCGGGGTTCACGGTGACACGCGTGCCCGCCCGGCGCTTGCGGTCCAGAAGCCCCTCATCTGCCAGCATTTGCAGGGCTTTGTTCACAGTGGCGCGGGCGACGCCGAACTCGATGGCCAGCGCCGCCTCGTCCGGGATGCGGTCGCCCTGGCGCCATTCGCGATCGACGATGCGCCGCCGGACCTCGGCCACGATGGCCTGTGCTTTCGAGGACGAGGGGGCGGGGCGGTCGTTCACATGCGCTCCTGCACGCGGGAAATGGCTGCCAGATATTCGGCCATGATCGCGTCACGCTCAAGGTGGCGGCCACCTTGGACCATGTGGCGGCCTGCGGACCAGACGTCGCTGACAAGCCCGTCGTGCCCGGCAAAGATCAGGCTGTCCAGCATCTGGTCTCCGTCGCGGCCGAACATTACCGGATTCTTCAGGTCCACGGCGCAAAGATCGGCCCAAAGCCCCGCGCGGATCGCGCCCGTTTCCCGGCCCGCCGCCGTCGCCCCGCCGTCAAGTCCGGCCTGATAGATGACGCGCCCTGTCGAGCGGTCCGGCCTGGCCAGGATCGCCCGGCCGCGGTCGCGCAGGCGCTGGCTGTATTCAAGGGTGCGCAGCTCTTCGACCAGCGAGATGCGGATATTGCTGTCCGAGCCGAAACCCAGCCGCCCGCCTGCCTCGGCCCAGATGGTGCCATTGAAGATGCCGTCGCCAAGGGATGATTCGGTGATCGGGCACAGGCCCGCGACAGCGCCAGTCGCGGCAAGGCGGCGGGTCTCGTCCTCGGTCATGTGCGTCAGGTGGATCAACGTCCAGCGCCGGTCGGGCCGATGGTTCTCAAGCAGCCATTCGACCGGGCGGCGGCCATAGGCGGCGCTGATCTCCTCGATCTCGGGGACCTGCTCGGCCAGGTGCATGTGCAGCGGGCGATCCGGGCGCAGGCTTTCGCACAGGCGCAAGCCTTCGGGCGAGACGGCACGCAGCGAATGCGGGGCAACCCCGATCCCGGCATCAGGGGGCAGCGTGGCCAGCGCGCGTTCGGCCCCCTCCAGCAGCCGCTGGAACTCGTCCGGATTGGTGCCGAAGCGATTCTGGCCGGGCGTCAAGGCGCGGCGGTCGACGCCGCCGAACTGGTAATGCACCGGCAGCAAGGTCAGGCCGATCCCGGTGCGGCTTGCGGCGGCGGCGACGCGTTCGGACATCTCGGCGATGTTGTCGTAATGCCCGCCGCCCGGCCGGTGGTGCAGGTAATGGAACTCGACATTGGTGGCATAGCCCGCCTCCAGCATCTCCATCTGGACGAGGGCCGCGATCGCCTCGACATCATCGGGCGTCAGATGGTCAAGGAAGCGGTACATGATCTGCCGCCATGTCCAGAAAGTGTCGCGCGGTTCCGGCCCCTTCGCCTCGCTGAGGCCCCCCATGGCGCGCTGAAAGGCGTGGCTGTGCAGGTTCGCAAGTGCCGGAAGCAGCAGGCCGACTCGATGTCCGGTGGGGGCGGTGCCGGGTTCGACCGCGGCAATGCGGCCCTGTTCGATCGTCACCGATACGTTTTCTGCCCAGCCCTCGGGCAGCAAGGCCCGCTCAGCCCAGATCCGCGCCATGTCGTTGCCCTTCTTTTCGCCAAAATAAGTTTAGACATAGAGTATAATTAAGTTTAGACATAAGCAAAGCAAGAAATCAATGCGGGAGCTTCGGCATGCTGCTTCTCACCCACGGAAGATTTGCCACCATGGACGCTGAATCAGGCGGTTACGGCCTGATCGAACAGGGCGCCGCAGTCCTTGGGGGCGGACGAATCATCTGGGTCGGGCAGGAAGCGGCGCTGCCCGCGGAATATACCACGCTTCCCCGCCATGATCTTGGCGGGCGGCTGGTCACGCCGGGGCTGGTCGATTGCCATACCCACATCGTCTTTGGCGGCGACCGGGCGCGCGAATTCGAGATGCGGCTGGAAGGCGCTAGCTATGAACAGATCGCGCGGGCTGGCGGTGGCATACTGTCCAGCGTCCGCGCGACGCGGGAAGCGGACGAACAGGCGCTGCTGGCCTCGGCCCTGCCGCGCGTCGACACGCTGCTGGCCGAAGGCGTCACCACGATCGAGATCAAGTCGGGCTATGGGCTGGATGTCGAAAGCGAGCTGAAGATGCTGCGCGTCGCGCGCCGGATCGGAGAGTTGCGCAAGGTGACCGTGCGCACCACCTGGCTGGCCGCCCATGCCCTGCCGCCGGAATACAAGGACGACCGCGCGGGGTATATCCGCGATGTCGTGATCGCCGGGATGGAGCGGGGCCATGCCGAGGGGCTGATCGACGCTGTCGATGGTTTCTGCGAGGGCATCGCCTTTTCCCGTGAAGAGATGGCGGGGATCTTTGACCACGCTGCGCGCCTTGACCTGCCGGTCAAGCTGCATGCCGAGCAGTTGTCCGATCTGGGCGGCGCGGCGATGGCGGCGCAGCATGGCGCGTTGTCCGCGGATCACCTGGAATGGCTGGGGCAGGACGGGATCGACGCGATGGCCGTCTCGGGCACCGTTGCGGTGTTGTTGCCCGGCGCCTTCTATACCCTGCGGGAAACGCAATATCCGCCGGTGCAGGCGCTGCGCGATGCCGGCGTCAGGATCGCTCTGGCGACCGATTGCAACCCCGGCACCTCGCCCATGACCTCGCTGCTGCTGACGATGAACATGGGGGCGACGCTGTTCCGCATGACGCCCACCGAATGCCTGACCGGCATGACGCGCCATGCCGCAGCGGCGCTGGGCCTGTCGGATCGTGGCGTGATCGCGCCCGGCCTGCGCGCCGATCTTGCTGTCTGGGACATCCAGCACCCGGCCGAACTGACCTATCGCATCGGCTTCAATCCCCTTCATACCCGCTTTGTCGGAGGCGAACTTGTCTGAACTGATCCTGACCCCCGGTGACACCACGCTGGTCCAGCTTGAAAAGGTGTGGCGCCAAGGACTTGCCGTCCGGCTGGCCGACAGCGCGCGGCCCGGTATCGCCGCATCCGCCGCGCGGATCGAGGCTGCCGCGAACGGCGCGGTCCCGGTCTATGGCGTGAATACCGGCTTCGGCAAGCTCGCCTCGATCAAGATCCGGTCCGAGGATACAGCGACACTGCAGCGCAACCTGATCCTGTCGCATTGCTGCGGCGTGGGCGAGCCGGTCGAACCGGAAACCGTGCGCCTGATCATGGTCCTGAAGCTCTTGTCGCTGGGCCGCGGCGCCTCGGGCGTGCGCCCCGAGGTCATCCAGCTGATCGAGGACATGCTGTCCCGCGGCGTCCTGCCCGTGATCCCCTCGCAGGGGTCGGTCGGCGCGTCGGGCGACCTTGCGCCGCTGGCGCATATGGCCGCCGCCATGCTGGGCGAGGGGCGCGCCACCTTTGACGGGCGCGAAACCTCGGGGGCCGAGGCGCTGGCTGCCGCTGGCCTGAAACCGGTCGTGCTGGCCGCGAAAGAGGGTCTGGCGCTGATCAACGGCACGCAGGCCTCGACCGCCTTCGCGCTGGCCGGGCTGTTCGACGCCCTTGCGGCGGCGCGCGCGGCACTGGTCACGTCCGCGCTGTCGACCGATGCGATCATGGGTTCGACCGCACCCTTCCTTGAAGAGATCCACACGCTGCGCGGCCATCGCGGCCAGATCGTCGCCGCCCGCGCCATCCGCGCGCTGATGGAGGGGTCAGAGATCCGCGAAAGCCACCGCGAGGGCGATACCCGCGTGCAGGATCCCTATTGCATCCGCTGCCAGCCGCAGGTCACCGGCGCCTGCATCGACCTGCTCTGGCAGGTCGCCCGCACGCTGGAGATCGAGGCGAATGCCGCGACCGACAACCCGTTGGTGCTGACCAGCGCCGACCTGATCGTCTCGGGCGGGAACTTCCATGCCGAGCCGGTGGCATTTGCCGCCGACCAGATCGCGCTGGCCATCGCCGAGATCGGCGCTATCTCGCAACGGCGCATCGCGCTGATGGTGGACCCGGCGCTGTCCCATGATCTGCCCCCCTTCCTGACCCCCGATCCGGGCCTGAATTCCGGCCTGATGATCGCCGAAGTCACCAGCGCCGCGCTGATGAGCGAGAACAAGCATCTGGCGAATCCCTGCTCGACCGACTCGACCCCGACTTCGGCCAATCAGGAGGATCACGTCAGCATGGCCGCGCATGGCGCGCGCCGGTTGAAGCGCATGAACGCGAACCTGGCCCATATTCTGGGGATCGAGGCGCTTTGCGCCGCGGCGGGGGTCGAGTTCCGGGCGCCGCTGGCGACCTCGGGCCCCTTGCAGGCGGTGATCGCAAAGCTGCGCGAGACCGTGCCCGCGCTGGATCAGGACCGCTACATGGCCCCCGATCTTGCCGAGGCCGCGCGGCTTGTCCGCGACGGCGTGCTGACCGGGACCGTCTCTGCCGACCTGCTGGCCGAGGTGGCGCTGTGAACCCCGTCGAAATTCACGAGGGGGAAGGCCCCGTCATCCTTGGCCTGCCCCATACCGGGACGTGGCTTCCCGAGGATGTCCGGGCCAGGCTGAACCCGCGCGGGCAGGTGCTGGCCGATACCGACTGGCATATCGAGCGGCTTTACGACGGGCTGCTGCCCGGCGTGACCACGGTGCGGGCGACTTTTCACCGCTATGTCATCGACGCAAATCGCGGGCCGGACGATGCAAGCCTTTACCCCGGTCAGAACACCACCGGGCTTGTCCCGGTCACCGATTTCGACGGCGACCCGATCTGGACCGAGGAACCCACGGCCGAAGAGATCGCGGACCGCAAGGCGCGTTTCCACGCCCCCTATCACGCCGCGCTTGACGCGCAGATCCAGCGGGTGCGGGCAAGGCATGGCGTGGCAATCCTTTATGATTGCCACTCGATCCGCAGCCATATCCCGTTCCTGTTCGAAGGCACGCTGCCCGACTTCAACATCGGCACGAACAGCGGTGCAGCCTGCGATCCGCGGATCGAGAAAGCTGTCTTCGACACCTGCGCCGCGACCGGGCGGACCCATGTGCTGAACGGTCGCTTCAAGGGCGGCTGGACGACGCGCCACTACGGACAGCCCGGTACTGGCGTCCACGCGATCCAGATGGAGCTGGCGCAATCCAGCCATCTCGCTACGGAAACGCCGCCCTTTGCCTATGACGAGGCCAAGGCCGAGGTGCTGCGCGTCACGCTGAAGGCGATCCTTGAACGCCTCGCGGCACTTGCGCCGGAGTTGCGCGCATGAAGCCGCTTTCGGGCATCCGCGTCCTCGACCTGTCCCGCGTGCTGGCGGGGCCGTATTGCACGGCCCTTCTGGCCGATCTGGGGGCCGAGATCATCAAGCTGGAGCCGCCGCAAGGCGACGACTATCGCCATATCGGCCCTTTCAAGGACGGCGAAAGCGCGCTGTTCACTTTGAACAATCGCGGCAAGCAAAGCATCGCGCTGGACCTGAAGGATCCTGCTGATCTGAAACTGGCGCAGGCCATGGCCGCCCGCGTCGACGTGGTGGTCGAGAATTTCCGTCCCGGCGTGGCCGAGCGGCTGGGTCTGGGGCCAAAGGCGCTGAGCGCGGCAAACCCGCGCCTTGTCTATTGCTCGATCTCGGGTTTCGGGCAGGAGGGGCCGTTCCGCGACCTGCCGGCCTATGATCTGGTGGTGCAGGCCATGTCCGGCCTGATGGCCGGAACCGGCGAAGAGGGTGGTCCGCCGCTGAAGACCGGCGAAAGCATCGCCGACCTGATCGCGGGCCTGTTCGCAAGCTGGTCGATCATGGCCGCCCTGGTCCAGCGCGACCGGACCGGGCAAGGCGCGGTGCTGGATGTCGCGATGTATGACGCGCTGTTCTCGATGCTGACGACCAGCCACGCGCTGCATCTTTACGCGGGCCAGTTGCCGCAGCGCGTCGGGAACCGCCATCCGCTGTCGACGCCCTTCGGCTGCTTCGCGACCCGCGACGGACAGGTGGTCATCGCGGTGCTGAACGCGCGCCAGTTCGCGACGCTTGCAACCCTGATCGGCACGCCCGAGGCAGCGTCGGATCCGCGTTTTGCCAGTGACGAAAGCCGCACGACACATGAATCCGCGCTGAAGGCGCTGATCGAGAACTGGTCGCGCGCCCTGTCGACCGAAGAGGCTGTCTCGGCGCTGGCCGGGGCGGGCCTGCCAGCTGCGCCGATCTGGGACATCGCGCGGGCAGCCGGGAACGAACACGCGCTGGCGCGGGGGCTGGTCAGCAGCCTGCCGCATCATCTGCTGGGCATGGCGCCGACCATCGGCCAGCCGGTGCGCTTCGACGGCGAAAAGCCCGTCGCGGCACATTCGTCCCCGGCGTTGGGCGGCGACCGCGCGGCGATCCTGCGCGATCTTGGACTGGAGGAGATGGCATGAACGACGACTGGCACATGCTGGCCGAGGAGGAGCGGCTGTTCAGCGACATGCTGGAACGGATCTGTGCCGAACAGATCGCGCCGAAGGCTGCCGAGACCGACGAAAACTCGACCTTTGTCCATGCGCAACTGGTCACGCTGGCCGAGGCCGGGATGTTTGGGGCGAACCTGCCCGAGGAATATGGCGGCAGCGGCATTTCTGCCCCGGCCCTGCTGCGTGCGGTGGCGATTGTCGCGGGGGCCTGCGGGTCGACCGCCTCGGCCCTGACGGCGCATTACCTTGCGACCGACTCGATCCTGCTGGGCGGAACCGAGGCGCAGAAGCAGGAATGGCTGCCCCGCGCGGCCAGTGGCGAGGCATTGGGGGCCTTCGCCCTGACCGAGCCGACCGCCGGTTCCGATCCCGCCGACATGAAGACCCGCGCCCGCCGCACGCCGGAAGGCTGGCATCTGAAGGGCACGAAATGCTTCATCTCGAATGGCGGAGTGGCGGATTTCATCGTCGTCTATGCCGTGACCGATCCCGACAAGGGCCATCGCGGCATCTCGGCCTTCATCCTGCCGAAAGGGACGCCGGGGCTGGAGCCGGGCGCGCCCGAGCGGACGATGGGGCTGAAGGGCGGCCATGTCTTCACCCTGAACATCGACTGCCACCTGCCTGGCGACGCGCTGCTGGGCGAAGAGGGCAAGGGTTTCCGCACCGCCATGCAGGTGCTGGACAATGGCCGGATCGAGGTCGCGGCCCAATGCCTCGGCCTTGCCGAAGCCGCGATGAAGGCCGCGATCGGCTATGCCAAGGACCGCGTCATCGGTGGCCAGCTTCTCAGCGACCGACAGGGCATCCGGTGGATGATCGCGGATATGGGGCTGGCCTATCGTCAGGCGCTGCTGCTGTCTCAGGACGCGGCGCGCCAGCGTCAGGCGGCTCATCATGGCGGCGGGCGCTTTTCGCTCGCTTCGTCGATGGCCAAGCTTGCCGCCTCCGAGGCGGCGGGCAAGATCGCCGACACCGCGCTTCAATTGCTGGGCGGCTATGGCTATACCCGCGACTTCCCCATCGAACGCATCAACCGCGACCTGCGCATCATGCGCATCTACGAAGGGTCGTCGGAAATTCAACGCATCATCATTTCCGGCAATATGCTGGCCTGACCGAGTAGGCATGACATGGACAACCCCCGTCACAACACCCGCGACATCTATCCCGCGACCGGAACCGAGATCACCGCGAAAAGCTGGCTGACCGAGGCACCGCTGCGGATGCTGATGAACAACCTGCATCCCGACGTGGCCGAGAACCCGCATGAGCTGGTAGTCTATGGCGGCATCGGCCGTGCCGCGCGCACCTGGAAGGATTTCGACCTGATCGTCGACAGCCTGCGCAAGCTGGAAGAGGACGAGACGCTGCTGGTCCAGTCCGGCAAGCCGGTCGGTGTCTTCCGCACCCACAAGGACGCGCCGCGCGTGCTGATCGCGAACTCGAACCTGGTGCCGCACTGGGCGAACTGGGACCATTTCAACGAGCTGGATAAGAAGGGCCTGGCCATGTACGGCCAGATGACCGCCGGTTCGTGGATCTATATCGGTACGCAGGGCATCGTTCAGGGCACCTACGAGACCTTTGTCGAGGCAGGGCGCCAGCACTATGACGGCAACCTGAAAGGCAAATGGGTGCTGACGGGCGGCCTTGGCGGCATGGGCGGCGCGCAGCCGCTGGCCGCCGTCATGGCCGGGGCCTGCTGTCTGGCCGTCGAATGCGACGAGACCCGCGCCGATTTCCGTCTGCGCACCCGCTATGTCGATGAAAAGACCCACGACCTGGACGAGGCGCTGGCGATGATCGACCGCTGGACCAAGGCGGGCGAGGCAAAGTCCGTGGCCCTGATCGGCAACGCTGCCGAGGTCTTCCCGGAACTGGTCAAGCGCGGTGTCCGCCCCGACATCGTCACCGACCAGACCAGCGCGCATGACCCGGTGCATGGCTATCTGCCGATCGGCTGGACCGTCGCGGAATGGCGCGCGAAACAGGAAAGCGACCCGAAGGGCGTCGCAAAGGCCGCTCGCGCCTCCATGCGCGTTCAGGTCGAGGCGATGGTCGCCTTTGCGGATGCCGGCATCCCGACCGTCGACTATGGCAACAACATCCGCCAAATGGCGCTGGAAGAGGGCTTCGAGCGCGCCTTCGCCTTCCCCGGCTTCGTGCCCGCCTATATCCGCCCGCTGTTCTGCCGTGGTGTCGGGCCGTTCCGCTGGGCCGCCCTGTCGGGCGACCCCGAGGATATCTACAAAACCGACGCCAAGATGAAGGAACTGTTCCCGGACAACCACCATCTGCACAACTGGCTGGACATGGCGCAGGAGCGCATCGCGTTCCAGGGCCTGCCGGCGCGGATCATGTGGATCGGTCTGGGGGATCGCCACCGCGCGGGTCTGGCTATCAACGAAATGGTGCGCAATGGCGAACTTAAGGCCCCGGTCGTGATCGGCCGCGACCATCTGGACTCGGGTTCGGTCGCCTCGCCCAACCGGGAAACCGAGGCGATGATGGACGGCTCGGACGCTGTGTCCGACTGGCCACTGCTGAATGCGCTGCTGAACACAGCATCGGGCGCGACCTGGGTGTCCCTGCATCACGGCGGCGGTGTCGGCATGGGCTTCAGCCAGCATTCGGGCATGGTCATCTGCTGCGATGGCAGCGAAGATGCCGACCGGCGCATTGCCCGCGTGCTGTGGAACGACCCGGCGACGGGCGTGATGCGTCATGCGGATGCAGGTTATGACATCGCGCAGGATTGCGCGCGTGAGCATGGCTTGAATCTGCCCGGCATTCTCTGATCCAAGGGGGACGACGACGCAACGAACCGCCGTCGCCCCCATCACCCGACCAACAAGGAGAAAGACATGAGTTTCAACATGACCCTGCGGGCCGCGCTTGTCAGCCTGATCGCGCTTGGCGCGGGCACGGCGGCCTCGGCCGACCAGCTGGCCGACATCAAGGCGGCGGGCAAGATCGTTACTGCGACCGACATGCACTACACGCCCTTCGACATGCTGAACAACGGCACCTATGAAGGGATGACCAAGGATCTGTTTGACGAAGTGTCGAAGGAAATCGGCGTCGAACCGGTCTATCAGGACATTCCCTGGACCGCCGAGCTGCCGGGCCTTGAGGTCAAGAAGTTCGATATCGTGATCGCCCCCGTGACCATCACGCCCGAACGGCTTGAGCGTTACACGTTCACCCTGCCGATCGCCGATGCCACCGTTGCGCTGGTCAAGGCCGCCAACAGCGACTTGGCCAAGCCCGAGGACATCAAGGGCAAGACCGTCGGCGTCCAGCAGGGCACCGCGCAGTTCAAGCAGCTTGAAGCCTATGGCGCGAGCCTGGGCGGCGTGACGATCAAGGAATACGGCACCACCGACGAGGCCTATGCCGACCTCGCCGCGGGCCGTCTGGATGCGGTCGCGGGTTCGCTGCCGAACCTGACCTACCTGGTCAAGAACCGCCCCGAATCCTTCGCGCTGTTCGAGCCGGCGAAGTTCGGCGAGCCGAAGTACTTCTCGTGGGTGCTGCGCAAGGATGCGGATTCCGACTCGTTTGCCAAGGCGATCAACGACGCCCTGCTGAAGATGACGGATGACGGCCGCGTCAAGGCGATCCAGGAAAAGTGGCTGGGTTCCTATACCGAGCTGCCCCGCGAAGTTCCGACGAAGTAAGCCTGTCAGCGGGCGGAGGGACGCATTCCTCCGCCCGTCTTTCTGGGCCAAGGTGAGACATGCATGTTTTCCATCCCGGTCTTTCTTGAAAGTTTCTGGCCGCTCGTCTGGGCGGCGCGTTATACGCTGCTGATCTCGGTCCTGGGGATCGTGCTGGGGCTGGTGATCGGGACGTTGATCTGTGCCGCACGCCTGTCGCCCTATGGCCTTCTGCGCCGCTTCGCGTCGGTCTGGGTCAGCTTCCTGCGCGGCGTGCCGCTGCTCGTGCAGCTTCTGGTTTTCTACTATACGCTGCCGGTGATCGGCATCGACATCCCGCCGATCGCGGCGGCCGTGATCTGCGTCGGCATCTGCGCCTCGGCCTATATCTCGGAAATCTGGCGGGGTGCCATCGCGGCGCTGCCCAAGGGCCAGGCCGAAGCGGCCACCGCGATCGGCATGGGGCCGCGCGACGTCTGGACCCGTGTGATCCTGCCGCAAGCCTTCAGCATGTCGCTGCCGGCGCTGGTCAACGAACTGATCCTGCTGGTCAAGGCATCCTCGCTGGTCTCGGTCGTCGGCATCCTTGAAATCACGCGCGCAAGCCAGGCGCAGGCCGCGACGACCTTCCGCCCGCTGGAGGTCTATATCGCCGCGGCCATCATCTATCTGGCGATCAACCTGTGCCTTGCGGCACTGGGCCGCTATCTCGAACACAGGACGGCCGTTTGATGGATTTCAGCATCTTTCAGCAATACGGCCCTGCGCTCCTCAGGGGCTTTGGCATCACCATCCTGTGCTGGATCCTTGGCACCATCTTCGGCATGGGGCTGGGTCTGCTGATCGCGCTGGTCCAGCGCTATGCCCCGCGCTGGGTGCGCTGGATCATTCAGGCCTATATCGAGATCATCCGCGGCACGCCCTTTCTGGTGCAGCTGTTCGTGCTGTATTACGGCGGTCCCCTGATCGGGCTGCGGCTTGATGCGCTGCCCGCGGGCCTTCTGGGCCTGACCCTTTACGGCAGCCCATATTTCGCCGAGATCTTCCGCTCGGGGTTCCGCGCGGTGCCGCATGGCCAGATCGAGGCCGCCCGCGCCATCGGGATGACCGAGCTTTCTATCGTGCGGCGCATCCTGCTGCCGCTTGGTCTGGTTTCCGCGCTGCCGGCGCTGATCAACTTCTCGATCATCCTGACCAAGGAAACCGTGATCCTGTCCATCATCACCGTGCCCGAGCTGATGTATCAGGTGAACCGCATGTCGGCCGAAACCTTCCGCTATCTCGAGGCCAACCTCGTCCTGGCGCTGTTCTTCTGGGTTCTGGTCGAAACCATCTCGCGTCTTGGCCGCCGGCTTGAGACGCGCATCAGCAAACATCTGATCGAAAGGACCTGAGCGATGCAGGCTTCTGCCGTCGAGATCCGCAAGGTCAACAAGTTCTATGGCCCCTTCCACGCGCTGAAGGATGTCAGTCTGGACATCCAGCCGGGCAAGGTCACCTGCCTGATCGGGCCATCCGGCTCGGGCAAGTCCACGCTTCTGCGCTGCATCAACTTCCTCGAGGAATATGATGGCGGTGAAATCCGCATCGACGGGAAGCTGATCGGCTATGACGCGCCCGGCAAGAAGATGTCGGGTCGCCGCCTGCGCGAGATGCGCCGGTCCATCGGCATGGTGTTCCAGCAGTTCAATCTGTGGCCGCACATGACCGCGCGCGAGAATGTCGCCGAGGGGCTGATCCGCGTGCGTGGCCTGTCGAAGACCGATGCCCATGGCCGCGCCGCCGAGGCGCTGACCAAGGTCGGCCTTGGCGACAAGATGGACAACCACCCCTCGCGCCTGTCCGGCGGCCAGCAGCAACGCGTCGCCATTGCCCGCGCCATCGCGATGGAACCGCAGCTGATGCTGTTCGACGAGCCGACCAGCGCGCTGGACCCCGAGCTTGTCGGCGAAGTGCTGAATGTCATGAAGGCGCTGGCGAACGAAGGGATGACCATGGTCGTCGTCACCCACGAGATGGGCTTTGCCGCCCATGTCGCGGACCGGGTCGCCTTCATGGAAAAGGGCGAGCTGGTCGGCGTCGACACCCCCGACCGCATCCTGCACCAGCCCGCGGATCCGCGCATCCAGTCCTTCCTGCGCACCTATCACGAACGGAACAGTTTCTAGGCGGGACTTGCCAAGGCCCTTCTGCTGCCTAACTCAATTCGGGAACCATCAGCAGGAGGGCCTCATGCCCCAGTCCAAGCTTTTCGAGCCGATTTCCATCGGCGGCTCGACCCTTGCCAACCGCATCGTGATCGCGCCCATGTGCCAGTATTCGGCCGAGGACGGCAAGATGACCGACTGGCACCTGATGCATCTGGGAATGCTGTCGCAATCGGGCGCGGGCATCCTGACGATCGAGGCGAGCGCGGTCCTGCCCGAGGGGCGGATCACCTATGGCGACGTGGGCCTGTGGGACGACGCGACCGAGGCGGCGATGGCGCGCGTGCTGAAGGGTGTCAGGGACTGGTCGGACATGCCGATCGCGATCCAGCTGGCGCATGCCGGGCGCAAGGCCTCGACTGCGAAACCCTGGGACGGCGGGGCGCAGATCGCGCCTGATGCCACGAATGGCTGGCAGACGGTTTCGGCCTCGGACCTGCCGTTTGCAGCGACGGACAATGCCCCGACCGCCCTTGATCGCGCCGGCATGGATCGCGTGCGCGACGCTTTTGCCGAAGCCGCGCGCCGTTCGGTCCGGCTGGGAATCGACGCGATCCAGATCCATGCCGCGCATGGCTATCTGCTGCATCAGTTCCTGTCGCCTTTGTCGAACCGGCGCAGCGACGAATATGGCGGCAGCCTGGAAAACCGGATGCGCTTCCCGCTGGAGGTGTTCGACGCGGTGAAGGCGGCCGTTCCCGAAGGTTATCCCGTGACCGTGCGGCTGTCCGGCACGGATTGGGTGGACAGCCCCGAATGGACCGAGGGGACGTGGGACAGCGACAGCACCGTCGCGATCTCGCGCGAGCTTGAGGCGCGGGGCTGCCATGCGATCCACGTCTCCAGCGGCGGGCTGGACCCGCGCCAGAAGATTCCGGTCAGCCCGAACTATCAGGTGCCGCTGGCACGTGCGGTCAAGCAGGCGGTCTCGATCCCGGTCATCGCCGTGGGGCTGATCACCGAGGCCCATCAGGCCGAGGCAATCGTGGCCACCGGCGACGCCGACATGGTCGCCGTGGCGCGCACCGTGCTTTACGACCCGCGCTGGCCCTGGCATGTCGCGGCGGAACTGGGGGCCAGCGTCACGGCCGCGCCGCAATACCTGCGCTCGCAGCCTTCGACCCTGAAAGAGCTGTTCCGCCCCCGCTGATGCGCTTTCGGGTTGCGCATGCCGACGCGTCGCCTGCCTGCGGGTGCGGCGCGTTTCGGCGGATTCGTGGATTTGACCGCGGGAATTCGGATCTTTGGTTGTTCCCGCGGCCTTTTTCGCTACATTAGGGCCTCACCTTCACGGAAAACAGCCGCCGACCTTCGATGATCGACGCCCCTTCCGACAGTTCCGAGCCTCCGCGACAATGCGGGCCGGGCGATGTCGAATCCCTCGTCCCCGATCCCGGGGACGATCCCTTGCCGGAGCCCGGCCCCCACGACCCCGATGCGCGCCAGAGCCTCTCGCAGCGCTTGGCCGATCTTGCGCATGAGGGGGTTCACCAGCGCATATCGATGCGCGACCTTCTGACCCTGCTGCCCGGGCGCTCGCTGGCTGCGCTGATCCTGATCTTCGCCGCCCCGAACGTCCTGCCCGCGCCCCCCGGCATGTCTGCCGTGCTGGGCCTGCCGCTGGTCTATCTGAGCTATCAGATGATGATGGCGCAGAAGCCCTGGCTGCCCCCCCTGATCGCGCAGCGTTCTGTTTCACGTGCCACATTCACGGCCCTGGTCCGGCGGGTGACGCCTGCACTGGCCTGGCTGGAACGGATGCTGCGACCCCGGCTTCAGTCCCTGGCGGGCGAGGTCGCGCAGCGGATCGTCGGCGGGCTGTGCCTGCTTCTGTCGCTGGTGCTGGTCCTGCCCGTGCCCCTTGGCAACATGCTGCCCGCACTGGCGATCAGTCTGGCCATGCTGGGTCTGCTGGGCCGGGACGGGCTGTGGGTCGCAGTTGGGGGGCTGGTCGGCATCGTCTCTTTCGTCATCGCGGTCGGGGTCGTCTACGCGATGATCAAGGCGACCATCTTTCTACTTTCACGCGCGCTGGCGTGAGCCTGCGCCTGCATCCTTAGCGGAACCGAGCCTTCTCAATGTGGATTGAAATCTCCATCGTCATCCTTCTGACACTGATCAACGGCCTGTTGGCCATGTCGGAACTGGCCATCGTCTCGTCGCGCACCGCGCGTCTGAAAGTGCTGGCCGACCGGGGCAATCGCGGGGCCGAAACGGCGATCCGCCTGGCCGATGACCCGGGTCGCTTCCTGTCCTCGGTCCAGATCGGCATCACGCTGGTCGGCGTGCTGTCGGGCGCCTTTTCAGGGGCCACGCTGGGCACGCGCCTTGCCGCCGCGCTGCCCGGCTGGGGCGTTCCGCCTTCGCTGGCGCAGCCGCTGGGCATGGGGGGCGTGGTTGTCGCCATCACCTATCTGTCGCTGATCCTGGGCGAGCTTGTCCCCAAGCAGATCGCGCTGCGTTCTCCTGAAACGGTCGCGGTCCGGGTCGCGCCGCTGATGCGGGGCATCTCGCGCGTGGCGGCGCCGCTGGTCTGGCTGCTGGACCGCTCGGGCAAGCTTGTACTGAAACTGCTGCGCCAGACCGGAGAGGACGATCGCGGCATCTCGGACGAAGAAATCAAGCTGGTCATCGCCGAGGCCGAGAATGCGGGCGTCATGCACCGGGCCGAGACCGAGATGATCGCGGGGGTCATGCGCATCGCCGACCGCAGCGCCCGCGGACTGATGACGCCGCGCCGCGACATCATCGCCGTCGATCTGAAGGACAGCTTCGCGACCATCGCGCGCAAGTTCCAGCAAAGTCACCGCACTCGCCTGCCGGTCAGCGACGGCGACGAGAACGCGATGGTGGGCGTCGTTGCCAGCGCCGACCTGATCTCGGTCAATGGCCAGTCCTTTGACCTGCGCGAGGTGATGAAGGCCGCCCCGATCATCCCCGAGACGATGGATGCGCCCGAGGTGATCTCGCGGCTGCGCGCCTCGCCGGGGCAGATGCTGCTGGTCTATGACGAATACGGCCATTTTGAGGGCGTGGTTACGCCGATGGACGTGCTGGAAGCGATTACCGGCGAATTCTCGGGCATGGACGATGACGAACCGAAGCTGGTCCAGCGCGAGGATGGCAGCCTGCTGGTCGCGGGCTGGATGCCGGTCGACGAATTCGCCGATCGCCTGTCGGTGCCGCTGTCCGAGGATCGCGACTTCTCGACGGTCGCCGGGCTGGTCCTGGATCTGGCCGGGGCGATTCCGCAGGTGGGCGATTGCGTGGAGTGGGACGGCTGGCGGATCGAGGTCGTCGACCTTGACGGTCGCCGGATCGACAAGCTGCTGGTCTGGCGGCCCGAGAAGGCTGCCTGATCGGGGCGAAAGCCGCGCTTTTCATTCCCTGACGCTGTGATAAGTTCGGATTATGAACTTTACCCTGCGCCAGATCACCTATTTCCTTGCCGTCGCGCGGCTTCTCAGCTTTGGCCGCGCGGCCGAGGTATCGAACGTTTCGCAGCCGGGTCTTTCCAGCCAGATCGCCCAGCTTGAGGCGCGGCTGGGCGGCGCGCTGTTCGAACGTGGCGCCGGGACCGGCCCCGTGCGCCTGACCGCGCTGGGAGAGCGGCTTTTGCCCATTGCCCGCGAATTGATGGACAATGCCCAGCGGTTTCAGGCGGTGGCGCGGGCGGGGCGGTCGGCCCTGTCGGGGCGGCTGCGGCTGGCGATCATCCCGACGGTTGCACCCTATCTGATCCCGCATCTGATCCCGGCGCTGCGCCATGCCCATCCCTCGCTGGATCTGGAACTGCACGAAGTCGTCACCGACAAGCTGCTGGAGGGGGTGTCGAGCCATCGTTTCGACGCGGGCGTGATGGCGCTTCCCGCCGCTCCCGCGGGGATCGAGGCCGAGCCGGTGCTGCGCGACACGTTCCTGATCGCGATGTCAGAAGACGACGAATCCTATCTTGCCGGACCCGCGCGCCCCGAAAATATCGAGGTCGAGCGGTTGCTGCTGCTGGCTGACGGCCATTGCCTGCGCGATCAGGCGCTGGATGTCTGCGGGATGCGCAGCCCGCGCAGCAAGGTGAACCTTGAGGCCGCGTCGATGGCCACCCTGATGCGGATGGTGGCAAGCGGGATGGGCATGACGCTGATCCCCCGCCTTGCCTTGGCGGATGAGAACCGCGATGGCCGGCTGCGGGTCGTGCCCTTTGCCGAGCCCGCGCCGTCTCGCGATCTGGCCGTGGTCTGGCGGCGCAATGCCGATGCCGAGGGCGATGCCCGCGCCTTGGCTGCCGTGATCCGCGGCCTCGCCCCCGTTCTGGGGGTCGAGGCGCTGGATGCTGAAGTCGTCGTTACTGGATCAGCACCGGAAGCTGCATCGGCGTAGACGTCCCCGATGGCGGAGGGGGCACACGCGGCAGACGGGACGCCTGGCGTTGAAGCGCCGCGTCGGTGCGAGCGTCGCCTGTGGAACTCACCAGCCTGCCGCCCGAAATCGCTCCAGTCGGGGTGACAGTGAACATGACGGTGACGTTGGCGCCCTTTTTCTCGACGCGGGCGCGGCGCATGTGACGGGCCACGGCCGACTGGACCTTCGATTGCCAGCTCGCCACTTGACGGGCGCTTGGCTGACCGCCGGCCTGCGGGGCTGCGGTCTGCTGCGACTGGGGGGCGCGGACGCGGGTCGTCGCCTGGCGCGCAGTCTGTTCCTCGGGCGCCTTTTCCTTTTTCTCCTCGACCTTCTTCTGCTCTTTCTGTTCGACCAGCTTCGGTTCGGGATCGGGTTCGGTGCGTTCAGGACGCGACTTGGGCCGCACGGGGTTCTGGATGACCACCGCATCGGGCGGCGGCGGGAACAGCGTGTTCATGTCCGGCAGCGGCTCAAGTTCCGGCAGCGGCTCGGCCAGCGCGAAATCGGGTGTGGGTTCCGGTTCCGGCTCGGGCTCGGGCTCGGGTTCCGGCTCGGGCTGCGGTTCGGGATCGGGTGCGGCCTCCTCAACCTGCTCGGATTCGGCCTCGTCCATCGGCGCCGCAGCTTGAGGCATGGGGGCCAGTTCGACATAGACCGCATCAGGCAGTCCCGGCGGTGCCGCCGCCTCGGCCCGGTGCATGATCCACAGCGCGCCGCCCAGATGGGCGGCGACGACGATCAGGGCCGCGGAACCCCAAAGCGCGCCTTCGCGCAGGATCGGGTTGCGCGCCTCGCTCATGGCGCGGGGGCCTGTGCGGGGGCGGGCGCAGGGGTCGCAGCGGCCGCGGCTGCGGCGGTGCTGGCTGGCGTCGCGGGTACTGCGGCGGTCGATTCAAGCCCGACCAGCGCGATTTTCAGATACCCCGTCTCGCGCAGGGTGTTCATCACACCCATCAGGTCGCCATAGGTGACGGCCTTGTCGGCGCGCAGGAAGATGCGCTTTTCATGGTCATTGCCGGTCGCGGTGGCCAGCGCCGCGGCCAGCCCGCCCGGTGCGATGTCTTCGTTCCCAAGGGCCAGCGTCAGGTCCGGCTTGACCGTGACCCAGATTGGCTGGTCGGGACGTTGGGCCGGGGTCGCGTTCGAAACCGGCAGGTCGACATTGACATCGACCGTCGCCAGCGGCGCCGCCACCATGAAGATGATCAGCAGCACCAGCATCACGTCGATGAAGGGCGTGACGTTGATCTCGTGGTTCTCGACCAGATCGTCGCCGTGGGATTCGCGGATGCCTCCGGCCATGGATCAGACCTCGCTGCGTTGGTCGGTGCCGCGGAAGTCCAGGTCGCGGCTGACAAGGCGCTTCACACCGGCCGCGGCATTGGCCAGCCGCAGGCGATAGCCGGTGATGGCGCGGGCGAAGACGTTGTAGATGACGACCGCCGGAATGGCCGCGACAAGGCCGATCGCCGTCGCCAGAAGCGCCTCGGCGATGCCGGGGGCGACGACGGCAAGGTTGGTCGTCTGCGCCTCGGAAATGCCGATGAAGCTGTTCATGATGCCCCAGACGGTGCCGAACAGGCCGACAAAGGGCGCGGTCGATCCGATGGTGGCCAGGACGCCGGTGCCGCGACCCATGCGGCGACCCGCGACGGCCTCGATCCGGTCAAGGTGGGAATCGACGCGCTCCTTCAGGCCGGAATCGCCGGCCTGGTCCAGCGCGGGGGCCGAGCGGTCATATTCGGTCGCGGCGGCGCGGATCATGCGCGAGACGGGGTCGCGGCGCGCGCCGATCGCGCCAAGTGCGGCCGGCAGGCTTGCCGCGGCCTCGATCCGGCGGATGCCCGACTGGACCCGGCCAAGCGCACCTGCCAGTTCAAGGAACTTGGCGATCAGCACGGTCCATGTCACGACCGAGGCGAAAGCGAGGCCGATCATCACGCCCTTGACCACCCAGTCGGCGGCCAGGAACATCCCGATGGGCGACAGGTCATGGGGCAGGTTGGGGTCGCGTTCGGCCGGGGTCAGCGGGTCCAGCGCGTCTTGCAGGATCTGCGGCAGGATCCCCCCGGACTGGGCCTGCGGGACCGTCTCGGGCTGGGTCGCCGGCACGACGGGCACCGGCGCCGTCTCGGCGGGTGCGGTGGTTTCGGGGACAGACGGGGTCACTGAAGCCGGCGCGGGATCGCTGGCGGGTTGCGGCGCGGCCGCCGTGGGGGCCGACGTCGTCGTTGCCGGTGCATCCGCTGCCGGGGCCGGGGTCGCCTGGGGAGAAGGCGCGGCCGAGTCGGGGGTCGCGGGCACCGGGGCAGGTTGCTGGTCCATGGCCGGGGCCTGTGGTGTGCCGCCGGCTTCCTGGGCATGAATCGGCGCAGCCAACATCAGGCAGGCAAGCGTAAGGGCGGTGCCCGCGCGCAGGCGCGGCAGCGACAGGTGGCTCATGGCGATCCTTCGTCTCTTCGGCATAGGTCCGTCCGCTGACGCTTGGTAAGGAGGCCTGCAAAAGATGCAGGTCATCGGCCTTGGCCGCGGCATTGCGGGTCATATCTGACTTCAGGGTAAAATTGTCAACTATTACGCAGGGAAGTTCTGCGTGACCGCCCGTGTCCAGTATGCGCCAAGATGCGTCTGGTGGCGGTCATGCCCCAACTCGTCCAGCAGAAAGCCGCGCAGGGACGCAAGCACGGTTTTCTCGCATGCCATCCACAGCATGGTTTGGGGCGAGGGGGGAGTTTCGCGCAGGATTCGGACCAGTTCCCCGGGCCCTTCCGGCAGGTGGGTGACGCGGGTGCGCGTGGACAGGGGCAGCGGGTAATCGGCGCGCGCACCCATCAGCCAGACGCTTGCATCGGCATCGGGACGCTCGGCCAGGATGCGCGCGATGGCGGGCCATGCGGTTTCATCCCCGGCCAGAACCAGGCTTGCCGCATCGGGGATGCCGCCGCCATTCGGCCCACTCAATCCGACGGTGCGACCTTTTGGTCCCGACAGGGCCCATTCGCTGACACGCCCGCCCGCATGCAGAAAGATGTCAAAGTCCAGCCAACCCTGGGCCTCGTCGATGGCGCGAACGGTATAGACGGGGCGATGCAGGGCCTTGTCGCCCTTGGGCCAGACGGTCTGGCCGTTCTCGCCGATCCGGGGCCACTCGGGCGCGGTGTCCCCTGTGGAGGGCAGGACCAGACGAAAATGGATCGAATCCCGCGTCGCAAGGCGGCGCAGGTCGGGACCTGCAAGCCGCATCCGCACGAAGTCGGCGCTGATCCGGTCGACGCGCTCGACCCGCGCCAGAGAGAAGTTCAGGGGGATCTTGCCCGCATCGGCGGGCGAGGACCAGCGCAGGCGTTGACCCAGATCGGGCAGTGTCTCGGACAGATGCTCGAAAATCGCCTCCTGGATCGAGGCGAGCCATTCCGGGCTGTGCGCGCGGGCAAAGACCAGCGCGTCATTGCCCCGCCGCTTGACGCCGAACTCGCCCATTTCGGTCTCGCACCAGGTCGAGCGTCCATGGCCGTCATGCAGGTCAAGGCCGTGCTCCTCGGCCTCGGCCCGCAGGATCCGGTCCAGCAGCCCGAAATCGGTATCCGTCAGGATCGCTTCCGAGTGGAATTCGGGCGGAGTCGTCAGGCGCATGGAAGATTCCGGTGAAAGGAGCCTTGCGCCGAAAATGGCGCGAGGCGCGGGGCAGGGCAACGGCCTTCACCGCGCGATGCGGCGCATCTTCACCGTTTCCCCAATACCCATGCGACGCTGCCTTCGGGCAATGGTCAGGCCGCCTTCGCGATCAGCCGGGCCGCGGCCTCGATCCCGCCGGGGCCGTGGGTAATGCCAAGCGCGTCCATCCCGGCCTCGATCACGGCCAGCGTTCCCAGCAGCTGGTGGGCGCTGACATGGCCCATATGGGCGATGCGCATCCCGTGCTCCGGGTCGGCCGCGCCAAGGCCCACGCCGAGTGTCAGGCCAGCCTTCTCTTGCGCCCATGTCCGCAATACGGTGGCATTCGGAACCGTCGCCGCCGTGACCGAGCGCGCGCGCCCGGCCGGATCCGCGACCACGGCGGAAATGCCGCTGCCGCCCTGGCCCCAGGCATCAAGCGCGGCCCAGGTCGCACGGGCCAGCGCCTCGTGCCGGGCCCAGGCATGGGGCAGGGTTTCTTCATCCAGAAGCAGTGCCAGCGCCTCGTTCATGCCGAATATGTGCTGGACGGGGGGCGTGCCGCTCCAGAATTGCCAAAGCTCGGTCGCGTCGGCGCGAGGGGCCCAGTCCCAATAGGGGGTGGTCAGGTCGGTGCGGCCAAGCGCGCGGACGCGGTCCGAGAACCACAGAAACGCCATGCCGGGCGGCAGCATCAGACCCTTCTGGCTGGCCGAGACTAGCAGGTCTACGCCCCATTCGTCCATGAACATCGGCTCGCATCCGAGCGAGGCGATGGCATCGACCACGAACAGGGCCGGATGCTCTCCGATGGCGCGCCGCAAGGCGGGAATGTCGGCGCGCGCCGAACTGGCGGTGTCGACCTGGCAGACCAGCACCGCCTTGATCTCATGGCCCGGATCGCGGGCCAGGCGTTCGGCAAGACGCGCGGGGTCGGGGGGGCACAGGCCGAAATCCAGCGTCTCGATGCGGATCCCCAGGCTTTGCGCGGTCTGCGCCCAGCCGCGCCCGAAATGCCCCGAGGTCACGACCAGCGCCAGATCGCCGCGGTTGAACAGGTTCACATTCGCCGCTTCCCAGCCGGCATGGCCGTTCCCGATATAGGGGACGCAATGCGCCGAGGTGCCGGCCAGCCGTTTCAGCCCGGCCATCATGGCACGGTTTTCCCGCGCCATGTCCGGGCCATAGATGTCGGGAGAGGGGCGGTGCATCGCGCGCAGGACGCGATCCGGAACGGGCGAGGGGCCGGGGATGGCGACAACCGGGCGACCCTGGGCAAAGCTCATTTTCAGCAGGCCTTTCTGACGAACGCGCCAATCGGTAGGCCCGCGCCGCGCCAAGGTCAACGCCACGCGGGAATTCAACCCCGGCTTGCCGCCCGAAGCCGCACGGCTTATGCCTTGGCGGAATTGGACCCGGAAAGCACCAGATGGCGGACAGATTACAAAAGACGGCCAATCTGTTCTCGCGCATGTGGCGGGATTACCTGCACCCCTATTGGGCAAGGATCATCCTTGCCCTGTTCTTCCTGGTCCTGGAGGGCTCGACCCTGGGGCTGCTCAGCTGGATGCTGAAGCCGCTGTTCGACCGCGTCTTCGTCGGTGGGGACAGCAATGCGATCTGGTGGGTGGGCGGCGTGATCTTCGCGCTGTTCATGCTGCGCGCGGCGACCTTTGTCATCAACCGCAGCCTGATGACCTCGGTCTCATTGGCGGTCTCGACCCGGATGCAGACCGACATGCTGCGCCATGTCATGACGCTGGACAGCGACTTCTTCCAGAAGAACCCGCCGGGCGCGATGATCGAACGGGTGCAGGGCGACTCGATCGCCGTGCAGGGCGTGTGGTCCACCTTCATCTCGGGGATGGGGCGCGACATCGTCTCGCTTGTCTCGCTGTTCGGCGTGGCGGTCGCGGTCGATCCGGAATGGACGCTGGCCGCGCTGATCGGTGCGCCCCTGCTGATCCTGCCGATGGTGCTGGTCCAACGCTATATCCGGCGCAAGATGCGCCAGAACCGCCAGAATGCCAGCCAGCGCGCGACCCGGCTGGACGAGGTGCTGCACGGCATCAACGCGGTCAAGCTGAACCGGATGGAGGATTACCAGGCCGGTCGCTTCGCCCAGATCGTGGACCGCATCCGCGTCGGCCAGATCAAGATGTCGGCGATCGGGGCGACGGTGCCCGCGCTGGTCGACATCGTGACCGGCATCGGCTTCATGGGCGTGCTGTGGCTGGGCGGTGCCGAGGTGATGTCGGGCGAACGCACCGTCGGCGACTTCATGTCCTTCTTCACCGCGATGGCGCTGGCGTTTCAGCCGCTGCGCCGCCTGGGCAGCCTGGCCGGGACCTGGCAAACCGCCGCCGCCAGCCTTGAGCGGATCTATGAGATCCTGGACATGCGCCCCTCGATCGCGTCGGGGCCGCGGCGCGAACCACCGCCGGACACCACGGTCCGGCTTCACGACGTGCGACTGGCCTATGACGGGCATCCGGTGCTGAACGGGCTGACCTTCACCGCCGAGGCCGGGCAAACGACGGCCCTGGTCGGGCCTTCGGGCGCGGGCAAGTCGACGGTCTTCAACCTGCTGACCCGCATGATCGATCCCGCATCGGGCGAGATCACTCTGGGCGGCGTGCCGCTGGCCCAGTTCGATCTGGCGACCCTGCGGGATCAGTTCTCGACCGTCAGCCAGGATGCCGCGCTTTTTGATGAAACCTTGCGCGAAAACATCCTTCTGGGCCATCCCGAGGACGAGGCGCAATTGCGCGGCGCGATCGAGGCCGCCCATGTCGCCGATTTCGTCGACCCGCTGCCGCAAGGGCTGGATACGCCCGCCGGTCCGCGCGGTTCAGCCCTGTCCGGCGGCCAGCGCCAGCGCGTCGCGATTGCCCGCGCGGTCCTGCGCAATGCGCCGATCCTGCTGCTGGACGAAGCGACGAGCGCGCTTGACGCGCAAAGTGAACGACTGGTGCAGGAGGCGCTGGACAAGCTGTCCGTCGGCCGCACCACGCTGGTCATCGCGCACCGCCTGTCCACCATCCGCCGCGCCGACAAGATCATCGTGCTGGAGGCCGGGCGGGTTGTCGAAGAGGGCAGCCATGACCAACTGATGGAAAAAGGCGGCTCCTATGCGGCGCTCGTCCAACTGCAGTTCGGAGAGAAGTGATGCGGCGGATACTGGCGGTCTCGGGGGCGGATCGGATTGCGTTTCTGCAAGGGCTGGTGACGAACAAGGTCGGGGATGTCCCCTGCTGGGCCGCGCTACTGACGCCTCAGGGCAAATATCTGTCCGATTTCCTGATCGTGCCCGAGGGCGAGCGGCTGCTGATCGACGTGGATGCGCGGCTGGCCGACGATCTGGTGCGGCGGCTGTCGATGTACAAGCTGCGCTCGGCCGCGACGATCGAGGCGACGGACCTGCTGGTTTCCCGCGGGGTGGGCGATATGCCGGACGCCGCCATCGCCGATCCCCGGCATGAGGCGCTGGGATGGCGGCTTTACGGCAGTATCGGGCAGGACGACGGCACCGATTTCGATGCCATCCGGGTCGAGCACTGCATCCCCGAGACGCTTGCCGAGTTGATCCCGAACGAGACCTTCATCCTTGAAGCCGGGTTCGAGCGCCTGCACGGCGTCGATTTCCGCAAGGGCTGCTATGTCGGGCAGGAGGTCACGGCGCGGATGAAGCACAAGACCGAGTTGCGCAAGGGGCTGGTCACGGTCGGCATCGACGGCGAGGCCCCGGTCGGCACCCCGATCCTGATGGCCGACGGGCGCGAGGCCGGGACGCTGTTCACCCAGTCGGGTGGACGCGCGATCGCCCATATGCGCTTCGACCGCATGGGCGAAGGCTTGACCGCGGGGGACGCCCGCATCCTCGCGTGACCGGCGAGAGCGAACGCATCCGCCGCATCGTCCATGTGGACATGGACGCCTTTTTCGCGTCGGTCGAGCAGCGCGACAACCCCGATTTGCGCGGTAAGCCGGTCGCCGTGGGGGGCATTCAGCGCGGCGTCGTCGCTGCCGCCAGCTACGAGGCGCGACCCTTTGGCGTGCGCTCGGCCATGCCCTCGATGCGGGCAAAGCGGCTGTGCCCCGACCTGATCTTCGTCAAGCCGCGCTTCGACGTCTATCGCGCCGTCAGCCAGCAGATCCGCGACATCTTTGCCGATTATACGCCGCTGATCGAACCCCTGTCCCTGGACGAAGCCTATCTGGACCTGACCGATTACCTTGAGGGGCGCACGGCGACCCGCATCGCGCAGGAGATCCGCGCCCGCATCCGCGAGGTGACGGGGCTGACCGCCTCGGCCGGGGTCAGCTACAACAAGTTTCTGGCGAAGCTGGCCTCGGATCAGCGCAAGCCCGACGGGCTGTTCGTGATCCCGCCCGAAGCCGGGGCAGAGTTCGTCCAGTCCCTGCCGATCGGCAGATTTCACGGCGTCGGCCCCGCGACGGCGGCGAGGATGGAGGCGCATGGCATCCTGACCGGGGCGGATCTGGCGCGGCAAAGCCTTGAGTTCCTGACCGCGCGCTTTGGCAAGTCGGGGACCTATTATTGGAATATTGCGCGCGGAATTGATCACCGCGAGGTGAAGCCGGACCGGGTCAGGAAGTCTGTCGGCGCGGAGAACACGTTTTTCGACGACCTGCGCGACATCTCTGCCGCCCATGCCGAGCTTGCGCCGCTGGCGGACAAGGTCTGGCGGCATGTCACCGCCTCGGGCAAGGCGGGGCGGACGGTCACGCTCAAGGTGAAATACGGGGATTTCCGCCAGATCACGCGGGCAAGATCGCTGCCCGTCCCGGTCATCAGCCGGGACCAGATGCTGGCCATCGCCTGCGACCTGCTTGAACCGGTCTTCGCCGATCCGCATGGGGTGCGGCTGCTGGGGATCACCCTTTCCGCGCTGGAAGAGGCGGGGGCAGGGAATGCCCCGCGCCAGCTTGGTCTGTTCGATCAGGCGTAAAGCTGGGTGGCCCCGACCTTTTCGTGGATCGCGTTCACCGTCGCCTTGTCCAGCCCCAGCGAGGTCGCCAGCGCGTGCAGGTATTCGGCTTCCTTGCGGTTGTCGAAGTCGATGGCCATGACCGACATCAGATAGACCTGCGGCCCGATGCCCCGCGGCACCTCGCGCGCCAGAGCCGCGGGATCGACCGGGGCGGCCATCTGTTCGCGGATGAAGGCGCGATCCTCGTCATCGAGTTCGCCGAATTCCTTCATCAGCCGCGCCTGCTCGACCTCGTCGACCTTGCCGTCGGACTTGGCGGCCTGGATCATTGCCTTGAGCATCAGCCCCGCCACGGCATTCTGTTCCGGGGTGGGGGCGGTCTGCGGTTCACCCCCGCTTGCCAGCGCGTCGTTGAAAAGATCGCCGAAGCTGGAATCATTCGTCGGTTGCGAGTCCTTCTGCGCCAGCCCGCCGGAAGGCGAAGCGGGCGCGGGCGTGCCCGCACGGGCCTGGCCTCCGCCCAGAAGCTCGCCCAGGATCCCGCCAAGGCCACCCGCAGCGGCGCCTCCGGCCAAGATGTCACCAAGGCTGCCGCCTCCGCTTGAGGATGGGCGCCCGGCGCCGCCCGCCGATCCGCCGCTGCCGAGCCGGCCCTGCGTCAGCTGGTCCAGGATGCCACCCAGCCCACCACTCGCGGGGGAATGCGCGCCGCCATAGGGCTTGCCGCCGCCCGCACCAGCGGGGCGGCCGCTGAGGACTTGGCCAAGGATGTCGCCAAGCCCGCCCGATCCCGCCTTGGAAGTCCCCGGATGATCCGAATTATTGCCGAGCAGGTCGCCCAGAATGCTGCCCGAATGGGGCCGCGAGCCACCTGCGCTTGCCGTCGTGCCCGTCCCCGCTCCGGGGCTGCCGGCCGGGCGGGCCTGCGCATTCTTCATCATGGTCCCGATCCCCTTGGCCAGCATGACGCCGGCCGCGACCCGGGCAAGGGATTTCATCAGACTCATCTCGTCCTCCGACATGAAACGGCAGCCGCCTGAAGGACGGGTCTGCCTTCCCAGCCACAAGCGTTCTGATTGCCCGTTGGTTCCTGCGGGCGACACTGTTTCTGTGACGTGCCGGCGGGACCCGGCTGCCCTTGATTTTTCCCCTGCGCAAATATAAGTCGCGGCGGATGTTTCACGATGGGGGCTGTCGCGCGGGTGGCCCTCTCCGATAGGAGGCCATGATGGCAAAGGCAAAGTTTGAACGTACGAAACCGCACGTCAACATCGGGACGATCGGTCACGTTGACCACGGCAAGACGACGCTGACGGCTGCGATCACCAAATACTTTGGTGAATTCAAGGCC
>Ga0160446_100205_pt1 | contig 40155 bp, 36 predicted proteins | sample HID1973I_E1MG_FD_108200 | JGI IMG/M metagenome (GOLD analysis project Ga0160446, IMG submission 108200) | Enriched mosquito-associated microbial communities from UW Madison campus, WI, USA - HID1973I_E1 MG | ecosystem: Host-associated > Arthropoda: Insects > Digestive system > Unclassified ...
CCTTCATCTGGACGTGGAACGACTTCTTCTCGCAGCTCGTCTTCCTCACCAAGCCCGAGCTGTACACCGTCCCGCTGGCGCTGCGCTCGTTCGAGGACGCGCAGAGCGTCACCAACTACGCCCAGATGTTCGCGATGAGCGTCGTGTCGCTCATCCCCATCTTCCTGATCTTCCTGTTCGGCCAGAAGTTCCTCATCAAGGGAATCGCGACGACCGGGATCAAGTGACATCCAGAGGCACTGGATGCCGCACACGCAGTTCGCGGACCGCTCGGTCCGTCCTCATCACACGCACCACCCCACATACCGACCCCGGTCGAAAGGATGCAAGACATGCGACGCAATCGAACCGCAGCCCGCTGGGCGCAGTTCGCCGCGTTCGGCGCAGCGACGACGCTCGCGCTGACCGCGTGCGCAAGCGGGACCCCCACTGAGGAGCCGGCGGCCGGCCCGACGCTGTCGGACGACCCCGTCACCCTCACGTTCACCTGGTGGGGCAACGACGTCCGCCACGAGATCACGCAGCAGCTCATCGACGCCTTCGAGGCCGAGCACGACAACATCACCATCGAGCCCCAGTACACCGACTGGGCCGGCTACTGGGACAAGCTGGCGACCACTGTCGCCGCCGGCGACGCTCCCGACATCATCCAGATGGACGAGAAGCAGCTGTCGACGTACGCCGCCAACGGCGTGCTGCTCGACCTCGGCAGCCTCGGCGATCTGCTGCCGACCGGCGACTTCCCCGACTCGGTGCTCGGCACCGGAGCTCTGGACGGCACGCAGTACGGCATCCCGGTGGGCATCAACACCTATACCTACATGGCCAACACGGACGTGCTCGACAGCCTCGGCATCGACCTGCCAGACGACGAGACGTGGTCATGGGACGACCTCAACGAGATCGCCGAAGAGGTCACGCAGAAGAGCGGCGGCGCGGTCATCGGCTCGCAGTCGTGGGGCTTCGAGGACGGCGGTCTCAACAACTGGCTGCGTCAGCACGGTGAGTCGCTGTACGCGGAGGACGGATCGCCGGAGGTCGCCGCGACCGAGAAGACCCTCGCCGCATGGTGGCAGAACCTGCTCGATGTGACCGAGGCAGGCGGCACGCCCGATCCGTCGGCCACCATCGAGCGCGAGTCGGCCGGTCTGGCCGAATCGTTCACCGCGACCAACCAGTCCGCGTTCGGACCGTGGTGGTCCAACCAGGTCGCGGCGCTGCGGTCGGCGAGCGGCCAGACCCTGGTGCCGCTCATGGTGCCCACCGACGATGAGGGCGAGGGCGCGGCGGCGTACTACAAGCCGTCGATGTTCTGGTCGGCCTCGGCCAAGACCGAGCATCCCGCCGAGGTGGCGCTGTTCCTCGACTACCTGTCGAACAGCGAAGAGGCCGCCGACCTGCTCCTGGCAGAGCGCGGCGTCCCGGCCAACGACAAGATCCGCGAGTACATCACGCCGAAGCTCGGAGAGGTCGACCAGGAGGTCGTGGCCTTCCTCGACGAGATCGCGCCGCGCGTGGGCGACGCCCCGCCGGCGACCCCGCCGGGCGGCGGTGCGATCGAGACGATCATCGACCAGCACACCCAGAAGGTGCTGTTCGGCGAGTTGACCCCTGCTGACGCGGCGAAGAGCTTCATCAAGGAGCTGCAGCAGGCGCTCGACGACGCCGCCATCTAGCCGGCGAAGGGCCGCGCCGTCCCCCGGGGCGCGGCCCGTCGTCCCAGACCCGCACGGGACCGGACCGACGTGATGAGGGGTCCGGTCCCGGGCGGCACCGCCCGCAGGCACAGGGGGCCCTGCACCCGCGGCCGCCGGCATCCCGGATCGCGAAGCGCCGGCGCCCCGCCGTCGGCGAATGCGCCCCACCGTGCTCGCGCACGCCCATGATTGACGAAAGAGAGGATCCGCGTTGACTGAGGTCACGTCGCGCCCCATCACGATGGCGCAGGTCGCACAGTACGCCGGAGTGTCGCAGGCGTCGGTGTCGCGCGTCCTCAACGGCGTCGCCACGGTGGACCCTGCCATCGTCGCGAAGGTGAACCGGGCCGTCGCCGCCCTGAACTACTCGCCGAGCGAGGCCGCGCGCAGCCTGGTGCGGGGGAGCAGCCACACCATCGCCCTGCTCGTGCCGGACCTGGAGAACCCGCTGTTCCAGGGCGTTCTCAAGGGGCTGACGGTGGCGGCCGCCCGCGACGGCTATCGGGTGCTCGTCGCCGACAGTGCTGAGGCGGTGGGCGTCGAGGCCGAGATCGCGAGCGAGGCGCGCAGCAAATGCGACGCGCTGGTACTCGTCTCGCCACGCATGCCCGATGCCGAGCTGCGCGAGCTCATCCAGCGCACGACGCCCGTCGTCGTGGTGAACCGCCGCGTCGACGACACCGCTGCGGCCCAGCTGTCGGTGGACTACGTGACCGCCGTCAAGGAGCTCGGCGTCCACCTGCGCGGCTTCGGCCACCGGCGCATCGCGTACGTCGCGGGCCCACCCCTCAGCTACGCGAACGAGCTGCGCGCGCAGGGCCTCGGCGAGCTCGCGCGCGAACACCCGGACCTGGAGTTCCTCACCATCCCGGCCGGATCGAGCATGGAGGCCGGCTACGACGCCGCGGACGCCGTGCTGGAGACCGGGGCCACCGCGGCCATCGCCTTCAACGACCTCGTCGCCCTGGGCCTGATGTCGCGTCTGCGCGAGGTCGGTGTCGAGGTCCCCGAGCAACTGTCCATCGTCGGGATCGACGACATCCCGCAGTCCCGTTTCGCCGCTCCGCCGCTGACGACCATGTCGGTCCCGCGGATCGAGATCGGGCGGCAGGCCTGGAATCGCATGCGTCAAGCACTGGACGGCGAGAACGCCGACCATCCTCTGTTCTACCGCCCCGTCCTCGTACCGCGCCGCAGTTCCGGCCCCGCCTCGCACGCGAGCGGCTGGGTCGGCCCCGCGCGCCCCGTGCTGCGGCTCGGCTCGACGGTCGTCGCACAGTACGAGGAGGGCACGAGCGTCGACTCGGTGCTGTCGCCGCGGCCCTACCTCGATGCGGTCATCTCGCGCACGGGCACGCCGCTCACGGTCACCGAGCCCACCGACCACCCACACCACCTCGGCGTGAGTCTCGCGATCGCCGACGTCAACGGCACGTCGTACTGGGGCGGGCGCACGTACGTGCGCGGCGAGGGCTCGATCATGGTGCCCAACCACGGGCGTCAGCGCCGCGACCGGCTGCAGATCGACGGTCACGTGCTCGACGAGCGGCTCAGCTGGGTCGACGAGCACGGCACGACGCAGCTCGTGGAGGTGCGTGAGCTGCGCTCGGCCGAGCTCGCGAACGGCTGGGCGCTGCGGTGGCGCAGTCACCTGAAGGCGACGCTGGATGCCATCACGTTCGGCTCTCCCGCCACCAACGGCCGCGAGGGCGCCGGGTACGGGGGCATCTTCTGGCGCTTCGCGCCCGAGATCGCCCGGGTCTTCAGCCCGGCCGGCGACACGGAGCGCGATGTGCACGGCGCGCCGACCGAGTGGCTGGCCTTCACCTTCCCCGACCGCGGCACGACGGTGGTGCTCACACAGGGTGCCGAGCGGATGCCGTGGTTCGTGCGCTTCGCGGAGTACCTGGGTGCCGGGCCGTCGGTCGCGTGGGACGAGCCGCGCACCCTCCCCGAGGGCGGCGAGCTGGACCTCGAGCTCACGGCGTACGTCCTGGACGAGGAGCTCGCCGACGCCGCGGCCGTCGAGGCCGCGCTGCCGCGGCTGCGCACCGAGGCAGGGCTGTGACGGTGCGTCTGCGGGTCGGCGTCGCCGGCGTCCACGGTCACGGCCGTTCGCACGTCGACGCGACGCTCGCACGCTCGTCGCAGCTCGAGCTGGTGGCCGTCGCCGATCCGCGCGGGGGCGGCGACGTGCCCGGCTCCACGCGGGTCTTCGCCGACGCGGCGGCGATGCTCGCCGGCGTCGAGCTCGACATCGCGATCCTCAGCACCCCGATCCCCACGCACACCGAGCTGGCCGGTCTCGCGCTCTCGCGCGGCGCCCACGTGCTGCTGGAGAAGCCTCCGGTGCCGTCGGTCGCCGATCATCACGCCCTGCTCAGGACTGTGGATGCCGCCGCCCGGGCCGTGCAGGTCGGTTTTCAGTCGCTCGGCAGCGCCGGGGTGCCGGCGACCGCCGAGGTGGCGGCATCCGGGATCATCGGCGACATCGTCCACTACGGGGCCGTCGGACTGTGGTCCCGCTCGGAGGAGTACTGGCGCCGCGCGCCGTGGGCCGGCCACCGTCTGCTCGAGGGCCGGCTCGTCGCGGACGGGGTGGTGACCAACCCGCTCGCCCACGCGATCGCGACGGCGTTCGCGATCGCCGGGGCAGCGGCACCGGAGGACGTGATCGCGGTGGATGCCGACCTGCGGCGAGCGAACGACATCGCCACCGACGACACGTCATCGCTGGTCGTCACGCTGCGCGAGGGCCTGCGCCTGGCCGCCGGGCTGGCCGTGACGGCGCCGCGACGCCACGAGCCGTATGTGCTCGTGCGGGGTACCCGCGGGCACCTCGTGTACCACTACACGCTCGACACGCTCCAGGTGTTCCGCGACGGTCGTCCGCTGCCGCGCACGTACGAGTTCGAACGCGTCGCGCTGCTGGACGACCTCGTCGCCCATGTTCGTGACGGGTCCGACCTCGTCGCACCGCTCGCGCGGACCGGCGCCTTCACCCGTGTGCTCGAGGCGGTGGTCACGGGCCCGGAGGCGACGACGCTGGACCCTCGGATCGTGCGGGTGACGGCATCCGGCGGCGAGACCTTCCGCACCGTCGACGGCGTCGAGGACGCGTGCGAGGCCGTCGCGTGGGAGGGGCGGACCTTCCGCGACCTCGGCATGCTGTGACGCGCGGCTACCGGTGCATCAGCGCCCGACGCCGATGATCGCCGACGCGTCGTCGTCGACCGACGCGGTGGAGTTGCGCACCACGAGCGGCGACGGCTCGTACAGGCGGTGCGTGGGCGCATCGGGGTCGTCGAGCTGACGCAGCAGCAGCTCGGCCGCGGCACGCCCCTGCTGGTGCGGGCGCTGCTGCAGCGTCGTGAGCGAGAACATGTCGGCGTACGCGTGGTCGTCGATGCCGACGACGCTGAGCCGCTCGGGCACGCGGATGCCGAGCCGCCGCGCCGCGATGATCGCCCCGACCGCCACCTCGTCGCACACGCCGACGATCGCCGTCGGGCGCGTACGGCGGTCGCCGAGCAGCTCGACAGCGGCGCGGTACCCGCCCGGCATGGCGACCTCGGACGTGACGTGACGGGCGGATGCCGCCAACCGGGCATCGTGCATCGCCGAGAGGTAGCCGGCGAGCCGGCGGCCGTCGCCGAAGCTCGTGCGGCGGCCGTCCGGATCTCCGCCCAGGAACACGATGTCACGATGGCCGAGCCCGATCACATGGTCGGTGGCGATGCGCGCGGCGGCCTCGTCGTCGATCGACACGGCGTTGGTGCCGACGTCGTAGCCGCCGACGCTCACCACCGGCTTGCCGAACGCGATCAGGCGCTCCAGCTCGTGCGCGTTCGGCTCGATGCCGATCGCGATCAGCCCGTCGAACCTCTTGCGCGCGAGGAAGTGCTCGAACATCTCGCGACGCGCGGCGGACTCCGGCGGTGCACCGTAGAGCGCGAGGTCGTACCGGCGCTCGAGCAGAGCGTCCTGGATGCCCTCCAGCACCTGCGCGAAGAACCAGCGGTCCAGGGACGGCATGACGACGCCGACCGTCTGAGTGCGGCCGGTCACGAGGCTGACCGCGCTCGTGGTGGGGACGTAGCCGAGTGCGGCTGCGGCATCCCGGACCCGCTCGCGCGTGGCATCCGACACGTACCCGCCGCCGGTGAGTGCGCGCGAGGCGGTCGACTTCGACACACCCGCCGCGCGTGCCACTTCGGCGATGCCCGCCATCGGGACCTCCTTGCGCTTCGACGACCCCGGTGGCGCCGAATCTGGAACCGGTTCCAGCGTTCATCATGCCCCGAACCCATCGAGCCCGCCACCCGAACGGCCGTGTTTACCGAGTTGTGACCCACGGTCATTGTGCGGCTTTGCGGCATCCCCTAGCGTGAACATGGAATCGGTTCCCGATCTCTCACGTGCGGGGGCACTGAGGTGCGGCCCGCGGACTCAAGGAGGAGGCAGCGAACATGACTGCAATGCGATCACGTCGCCGACACGGCTTCATCGCGCTGGGGCTCACGGCCGTCGCGGCTGTGACTCTCGCGGGTTGTGCCGAAGGCGGCGACAGCGGCGACTCGGGCGAGAGCAAGACCGTCCAGATCTCCGGTGGCATCACCGGCTCCGAAGCCGACAACCTGCAGAAGTCGTTCGATCAGTTCACGAAAGACACCGGAGTGAAGGTCGTCTACACCGGCGACAAGGGCTTCGAGGGCAACATCGTCACGAAGGTCGCAGGCGGCTCCGCGCCCGACATCGCCATCGTCCCGCAGCCGGGCCTGCTCGCCTCGCTCGTCGGCACCGGCGAGGTGAAGGAGGGCACCCAGGCGGTCTCCGACAACGTCGACAAGTACTGGGCCCCTGCTTGGAAGGACTACGGCAGCGTCGACGGCACGTTCTACTCCGCGCCGATGCTCGCCAACGTCAAGGGCTACGTCTACTACTCGCCGAAGAACTTCGCGGAGTGGGGCGTCGAGGTGCCCAAGACGTGGGACGAGCTGCTGACGCTCACCGCCACGATCCAGGAGAAGACGGGCACCGCGCCGTGGTGCGCCGGATTCTCGTCCGGTGACGCGTCGGGCTGGCCCGGCACCGACTGGGTCGAGGACCTCGTGCTCCGCCAGGCGGGCGCCGACGTCTACGACAGCTGGGCCTCGGGCGACACGCCCTTCACCGACGCCGACATCGAGGCGGCCTTCGACTCGGTCGGCAAGATCCTGCTCGACCCGACCTACGTCAACGCCGGGTTCGGCGACGTCAAGAGCATCAACTCGACGGCGTTCGGCGACGTCGCCGCCAAGATCGCCGACGGTTCGTGCGCGCTGACCCACCAGGCGTCGTTCCTCACGGCGAACCTGCTGACGGTGCAGACCGCCGACGGCGCGACCCCCGAGATCGCCCCCGACGGCGACGTGTACGCGTTCGTGCTCCCGGGCGTCAACGAGGGCGACCAGGCGGTCGAGGGTGGCGGCGAGTTCGTCACCGCGTTCTCGGACGATGAGAACACGCAGAAGGTGCTCGAGTACATGTCGACGCCGGAGTTCGCCGACGCCCGCGTCAAGCTCGGCGGCGCGATCTCGGCCAACACCGGAGCAGACCCGTCGCTGGCATCGAGCCAGTTCCTGACCGAGGCCATGACGCTGCTGCAGGACCCGGCCACCACGTTCCGCTTCGACGCGTCCGACCTGATGCCGGCCAGCGTCGGCTCGGGCTCGTTCTGGCGCGGGATGGTCGACTGGGTCGACGGCAAGCCGACGCCGCAGGTGCTGGCCGACATCCAGGCGGGCTACGAGAACTGATGCACTGCACCCCGGCCCGGGTCCGCGCGCACCGCGCACGGACCCGGGACCGGGGTGACGGCAACCGTCGACGCTGACGGGGGAAGGGTCACACATGTCGCACACCGCAACCACGCCGACGCAGCAGACGCAGCAGCCACCGTCGCATCCGCCGACGAAGCAGCCCTCGCAGACGACGACCCGCGTCGTCGTCGCGGTCGGGGCGATCCTCATCGTCGCGCTGGTGATCTTCATCCTGGTCGGCGGACCGCAGCCGGACGCCAAGCCGGTCTCGCTCGGGTTCTCGTTCAACTCGTTCTTCCGCTGGATCGGCGAGATGGGCCCGATCGTGCAGATCCCGCTCGTGCTGGTCATCTTCGCCGCCGTCGTCGGACTCCTGCTGCTGCTCATCGAGTACGCGCCGCGGCACGGCACCGGCTACTTCTGGCTGCGGCTGGTCACGAGCTTCGCGATCCCGCTGCTCGCGTTCATGATGCTGCGGCCGTACCAGAACGCCGTGGTCTACGTCGTGATCATCGCGCTCATCACGGGTGGGCTGCTGTTCTACGCCGACCACCGGGCACGTCAGGGCGCCGGGTACCTGTACCAGCTGACGCTGTTCCTCGCGCCGGCGCTCATCATGCTGCTGGTCGGGCTCATCTACCCCGCGATCTCGACGATCGTCCAGTCGTTCTACGACAAGACCGGCGACAACTTCGTCGGCATGGACAACTACGTCTGGGCGTTCACGAACCCGCAGGGGTTCTGGTCGATCATCAACACCCTCATCTGGGCGGTGTTCGTGCCGATCTTCGCCACGGTCGTCGGCCTCGCCTACGCGGCGTTCATGGAACGGGCGCGCGGCGAGCGGCTGCTGAAGGTGCTGGTGTTCATGCCCTTCGCGATCGCACCGGTGAGCATCAGCCTCATCTGGAAGTTCGTCTACGACTACCGGCAGGGCGACCAGATCGGCCTCCTCAACGCGATCGTCGTCGCCTTCGGCGGCCAGCCGGTGCGGTGGCTCGACACGTGGCCCCTCGTCAACACCTTCTGCCTGCTCATCGCATTCGTGTGGGCGCAGACCGGGTTCGCGATGGTGATCCTGTCTGCGGCGATCAAGGCCGTTCCCGTCGAACAGCTCGAAGCGGCACAACTGGACGGCACGACCGCGTGGCAGCGATTCATCAACGTCACCGTACCCGGCATCCGCACGTCGATCGTCGTGGTGCTCACCACGATCACGATCGCCGCGCTGAAGCTCTACGACATCGTCGCGGTGATGACCGGCGGCAGGTCGAACTCGACGGTGCTGGGCTTCGAGATGGTCAATCAGCAGCAGCGGTTCCAGAGCTACGGGCACGCTGCAGCGCTGGCGGTGCTGATCTTCGTGTTCGTCGCGCCGCTCATCGTCTACAACGTCATACAGCTCCGCAAGCAGAGGGAGGTGCGGTGATGGCCGTCGAGACTGCCACGACGCCGAAATTCGACCGGAGTGCCGCGCGCAAGGTCGCGCGCGAGACGCGCCGCAATGAGGCGCAGGCGCAGAAGCGGCTGACCTCGCCGGTCGCCACGGTGATCGCGATCCTGATCGCGTTCCTGTGGACGATCCCGACCCTCGGCCTGCTCATCACGTCGTTCCGCCCCGGTGCGGACTCGGCGACGACGGGCTGGTGGACGGTATTCACCGGCCCCGACTTCACGCTGGACAACTACCAGGAGGCGTTGACCTCGGGCGGAACGGCCCTCACCCTCGGGCAGTCGTTCCTCAACTCGCTGGCCATCACCATCCCGGTGACGGTGTTCGTGATCTCGATCGCCGCGCTCGGGGCGTACGCGTTCGCGTGGATGGACTTCAAAGGCCGCGGATTCCTGTTCGTCGCGATCTTCGCACTGCAGATCGTGCCGATCCAGATGGCGCTGGTGCCGTTGCTCAGCCTGTTCTCGCGCGGGCTCGAGATCGCGGGGGTCGGGATCTTCCCGGGTCTGGAGCTGCGCGAGATCGACCACAGCTTCGCGACCATGTGGATCGCCCACGTGATGTTCGGTCTGCCGCTGTCGATCTTCCTGCTGCACAACTTCATGGCAGAGATCCCGTCCGATGTCATCGAGGCGGCGCGGGTCGACGGTGCCGGGCACGGTCAGATCTTCTTCCGCATCATCCTGCCGCTGTCGATGCCGATCCTCGCGTCGTTCGCGATCTTCGAGTTCGTCTGGGTGTGGAACGACCTGCTGGTGGCGACCATCTTCGCGCCGACGTCGTCCTTGCCGATGACGCAGACCCTCAATTCGCTGTCGGGGTCGTGGGGCGACCGATGGTACCTGGTGTCGGCGGGCGCGTTCCTCGTGCTGGTCGTGCCGATGATCGTGTTCCTCGCGTTGCAGCGCTTCTTCGTACGCGGCCTCATGGCGGGCGCGACGAAGGGCTGACGTCGGAGAGTGGATGCCTCGGCCCGACGCCTTACGCAGGGGCGTGGGGAGCATCCCCTTGTCCGTGTCGGCGGATCGCTACCCTGATCGCATGGACGCCTCCGCAGACGCCCCGGCCGCTCCCGCCCTCGACCCGGGGCTGAGCGCCGCCGACGTCGCGGAACGCGTCGCGGCAGGGCGCACGAACGCCCACACCGCCGACACGAGCCGGACCGTCTGGAACATCGTCCGGGCGAACGTCTTCACACTGTTCAACGGCATCGTGTTCGCGTGCTTCTTCGTGCTGTTCCTGCTGGGGCGCTGGCAGGACGCGCTGTTCGGCATCGCGGCGTTCGCCAACTCGATCATCGGGTGCGTGCAGGAGTTCCGCGCGAAGGCGGCGCTGGACCGTCTGGCACTGCTCAACGCCCCTCGCGCCCGCGTGCGCCGCGAAGGCGACGAGGCGGAGATCGCACCCGCCGACGTCGTGATCGACGACGTCCTGGTGCTGCGCGCGGGCGATCAGGTGCCGGCCGACGCCGATGTGATCGAGAGTCGCGGCCTGCAGATCGACGAGTCGATGCTGACAGGCGAGTCCGACGCGGTCGACAAGCAGCAGGGCGACGAGGCCCTGTCGGGGTCGATCGTCGTGGCGGGCGAGGGCGCGGCGCGGGTCACCCGCGTCGGAGCGGACTCTTATGCGAACCGGTTCGCAGGCGAGGCCAAGCGCTTCTCGCTGGTGGCCTCCGAGGTGCGCAACTCGGTCAACCGCGTGCTCAAGTGGATGAGCTGGATCATCGGACCCGTGGGCCTGCTCGTGTGCAACGCGCAGATGATGGTGTACGGCGGCTGGGCGGCCGCCTTCGAGAGCGGCGACTGGGTGCAGGCGATCGTCAACTCGATCGCCGCGATCACCGCCATGATCCCGCTCGGACTCGTGCTGATGACGTCGATCGCCTTCGCCGTCGGCGCGGCCAAGCTCGCGTCGAAGCAGGTGCTCGTCAATGAGCTGCCCGCGGTCGAGGGGCTCGCCCGCGTCGACGTCATCTGCCTCGACAAGACCGGCACGCTGACGGCCGGCGAGATCGTGTTCGACGCGCTCCGGGCACTTGGGCAGGCCGCCCCCGATCAGGAGACCGTGCTCGGGTGGTTCGGCGCTGCGCCGGACGCCAACGCCACCGCACGCTGTCTGCGCGCGCCCTTCCCGGTCGCCGAGCCGCTGACCGCGGCGGCATACATCCCGTTCTCGTCGGCGCGCAAATGGAGTGCGGTGTCGTTCGCCGCGGGTCCGGCGGGCGCGTGGGTGCTGGGTGCGCCCGAGATGGTGTTCGGGGATGCCGCCACCGACCCGTCCGCCGAGCTCGGGCGCGTCGTCACCGAGCTCGCCTCGACCGGGCGCCGCACGCTGGTGCTCGGCCGCGCCGAGGCGGCCCTGACCGCGACGGACGTCGAGGACGAACGCCTGCCCGAGGGGCTCGCGGCGGTCGCGGTCGTGACCTTCCAGGAGCAGGTGAGGCCCGATGCCGCGCAGACCCTGGCGTACTTCGGGGCGCAGGGGGTCGGCATCCGGGTCATCTCCGGCGACAATCCGCGCACCGTCGCCGCGATCGCGCGCAGCGTCGGCGTGGACGTCGCAGAGGGGTACGACGCCCGCCACCTGCCCGAGGACGACGCCGAGCTCGGGGAGGTGCTCGAGCACAATCTCGTGTTCGGGCGCGTGACGCCCGAACAGAAGAAGCGCATGGTGATCGCGCTGCAGCAGCGCGGCCACACGGTGGCCATGACCGGCGACGGCGTGAACGACGCCCTCGCGATCAAGACCGCCGACCTCGGCATCGCGATGAACACGGGGGCTGCGGCCACCAAGGCGGTCGCGCGCATCGTGCTGCTCGACGGCCGCTTCTCGCACCTGCCCGAGGTGGTCGCCGAGGGGCGGCAGGTGATCGCCAACATCGAGCGCGTGTCGATGCTGTTCTTCACCAAGACCGCCTATGCGACGGGGCTCGCCGTGCTGTTCGGCCTGCTGGTGCTCCCCTTCCCCTTCCTGCCGCGACAGCTGTCGATCACCGACGGCCTGACGATCGGCATCCCGGCGTTCTTCCTGGCGCTGCTGCCGAACACCCAGCGCTACGTGCCGGGGTTCCTGCGGCGTTCGCTGAGCTTCGCGATCCCGGCGGGGGCGATCATCGCGATCGCGCTGACCCTCTACACGCTCGCGGCCACGGCGCTCGGCATCGGCCAGGCCGAGCTGCGCACGGGGTCGACGATCATCCTCGCGATCGTCGGGATCTGGGTGCTGACGGTGCTGTCGCGTCCTATCACGCGTCTGAAGGGACTCATCATCGGCGCGATGTTCATCGGACTGGTCGGGGTGTTCACGGTCCCGTTCCTGACCGAGTTCTTCCAGCTCGTCGATCCGGGCGAGGACGCCGCATGGCTCATCGTGATCGTCACGGCCCTCACGATCGGCGCGATCGAGATCGTCCGGTTCTTCCACCGGCGATTCGTCGCGCGCACGCTCGCCGCGGCGTGATCAGCCCGTTGGCGCGTCCGCGGACGCGGCGAGGTCGCCGGTCTCGGCGACCGGGCGTGCGAAGTGGTGCGAACCGGGCGGCGCCCACAGGGCGAGCAGGATCAGGGCCTCGACCGCGAGGTCGATCATCGAGCCCCAGTCCCACCCGTCGGTGGTCGCGATCGTGAGCACGCTCAACACGACGAGCACGCCGAGGTAGATCGTCGCGAACGTGCGAGACAGCCGGCTTCCGCGCGCCAACCCCGAGGCCATGCCGATCAGCAGCAGCCCGAACAGGATGACCGCCGCGCCGAGCAGCGACACGCGCAGCACGTCGGCCTCGGCCACCTCGTATCGGCTGAGCAGCACCAGCACGCCGAGGGCCACGTTGGCGAAGGCGCTCACGTAGACGAGCACGACTGCGATCGTGACGATCACGGGGCGGCGACGCCGGCGGGGCTCCCCAGCGGTCACGGACGGGTCGGCGCTCACGCGACCACTGTAACGACCCGGCTCAGCCGGAGCACCCCAGGCGCTGCTGGATCGACCGCATCGCGTCGATCTCGGCCGTCTGTCCCGTCTTCATCGCCTGGGCGACTTCGAGTGCCCGCGGGTCGCTGCCGAGCTCGAGCAGGGCGTCGGCCATCGGGATCGCGCCCTCGTGGTGGCGAATCATGAGCGTGAGGAACTGGCAGTCCGCGGCCGTGCCGGTGGCGGCCTGGAGGGCGGCGATCTCGTCGGCGGAGGCCATCCCCATCGCCTCGCGCGCCTGTGCGTCGGTCAGGGGTTCGGACGAGGCGCCGCCGTGCTCGTGACCGGAGCCGGTATCCATCCACTGCATCATGGGGCCGCCGGCCTGGGGGAGGCCCCACCGCACGAGCCAGTCGAACATCTCACCGCGCTGCGCGGCCTGCGACGTCGCGATGTCGTACGAGAGGGCGCGCAGCTCTTCGTCCTCGGTCTTGCGGTAGATCTCCATGGCCATCTCGATCGCCTGCGCGTGATGGGCCTGCATATCGCGCGAGAAGCCCGCCTCCGGCGAGGAGGTGCCGGGCGTCGTCACGGCCGCCTGCGTTCCGAACATCGTGAAGCGCCCGACGGCGAAGCCCAGCGCGCCGATCAGCACGAGCGCGACGGCGATGACGATCCATCGCTGCGTGCGTCCGGCCGATGGCGTGGGCCCGGTCATCGTGGACCTACTTCTTGCCGGGGGCGTCGAGGCCGCCGGTGCACAGTGCGTTCGGCTCGGGTGCGTTCGTGGAGTGCCAGTACGCCGTGATGAATTCCTTGATGCGCGCGTCGTCGGCGGAGTCGACCTTGAGCTGGGCGTTCCACGCGCTCACCGCGATCGGGGTGTCCATGTCGTCGTACGGCGACATCGTGGCGAAGGTCGACGGCAGGAGCGCCTCGAGCTTCGCGATGTCGTCGGCGGACACCTGGGCGGGGTCGTAGGTGATCCAGACGGCGCCGTGCTCGAGGTCGTGGACGGCGTTCTCGTTCGGGACGGGCTCGGTGTAGACGCCGCAGTTCAGCCAGATGGCGTTGTGGTCGCCGCCGGCAGGCGGCGTCTGCGCGTAGTCGACGGTGCCGTCGACGTGCTTCGCGGTGTTGTCGAACGTCTCGACGCCTTCGATGGCGCTGCCGTCGCCGTCGCCGCGCGCGTACGTGGGCGCCGGGGCGGGGGCGAAGACGAAGGATGCCACGATCGCGGCGACCACGACGACGGCCGCCGCAGAGCCGACGATCCACCACACCAGCTTGCTGCGGCGACGCTTGGCGAGCTGCTTCTGGTACTCGGCGAGCTTCTCTTGGCGCTTCTGCTCGCGCTGCTGCTTGACGGTGAGGTTGATCTGGGCCTGTGTCGCAGGATTGCCGCTCGCGCGCTTGTCGGCGGGGGTCGGGGTCGGGGTCATGTGCTCGATCTCGGCTCGGCCGCCGGGCGCGAGGGCCCGCGGGCAGGGTGCTGGACTGCCTTCATCCTATGCGGCCGCATGCAAGCGAGGGCTGGGAAGGAGCCGACAGCGACGGTGCTTGCGGGCCGGGTCGAGGCATCCGGTAGTCTGGATTCTCGAATCGATTCGACTCCTCCTGTCGCCTGATTCCCGCGCCCGAAACGAAACACACGCCGTTGCTCGATACCGCCTCCGTTCCCGTCCAGAAGCCCGAAGACCGTCCCGCCGAGCCCCGTCCTGCGCCTCGCTCCGACACCGGCGCCATCCGCACCCTCGGCAGCAACCCGGCCACCGCGCCGATCGTGCTGCACCCCGGCGACGCGATCACGCACCGCCGCCGCGTGCTGTACATCGTGCTGCTGGGCGCGCTCACCGCACTCGGCCCGTTCACGATCGACCTCTACCTGCCCGCGTTCCCGGTGCTGGAGGAGGACTTCCAGACGTCGGCCGCGCTCATCCAGCTCACGCTCACGGGCACCATGATCGGCTTCGCGCTCGGACAGTTGATCGTGGGACCGCTGAGCGACAAGGTCGGCCGTCGCGTCCCGCTGCTCAGCGTGACGGCGCTGCACGTGCTCGCCAGCGCCGCCGCCGCCCTCGCCCCGACGCTCGAGCTGCTGTCGGTCGCGCGCGTGCTGCAGGGCGCCGGCGCCGCGGCCGGCGGTGTCGTGGCCGCGGCCATCGTGCGCGACCTGTTCGGCGGACGCCGTCTGGTCGTGATGCTGTCGCGTCTGGCCCTGGTGTCGGGCGTGGCTCCCGTGCTCGCACCGCTCGTCGGCTCGGCGCTGCTTGCGGTCATGCCGTGGCGCGGCATCTTCGTCGTCCTCGCCGTGTACGGCGCGATCATGCTGGTGTCGGCGATCGTGTTCCTGCCCGAGACGCTGCCCAAGGCGCGCCGCAGCGAACGCGGCGCCACGACCGTGTGGCAGCGCTACCGCAGCGTCTTCAGCGACCGCGTCTTCATCGGCGTGCTGATCATCGGCGGAATGACCTTCTCGGGGATGTTCTCGTACCTGTCGAGCTCGTCGTTCCTGTTCCAGCAGACGTACGGCTTCGACGCGCAGCAGTACGGCATCCTGTTCGCCGTCAACTCGCTCGGCGTCGTCCTGGGCGTGCAGACCGCGTCCCGCCTCGCGGCGCGCTTCGGCCCGCAGTGGGTCATGGCCTGGTCGACGGCGGTGCTCGTGCTGGCGGCATCCGCCATCGTCGTCACCGACCAGCTCGGCCTCGGGCTGTGGGGCACCGTCGTGCCGCTGTGGGTCTTCATCGCGGCGTGCGGCTTCACCTTCCCGTGTGTGCAGGTGCTCGCGCTCGACCGGCACGGCAAGGCCGCCGGAACGGCCCAGTCCATCATCGGAGCGACGAACTTCGGGGTCGCCGGCCTGGTGTCTCCGCTCGTGGGCTGGATCGCGCGGGATGCCGGCATCACGGCCACCACGATGGCCTCGGTCATGGTCGGCTGCTCGATCATCGGCCTGCTGTCGCTGTGGCTCGTCGTGCGCCCGCGCACCGTGGAGCGCCTGGCGCCCTGAGCCCGTCGGGCCGGCGCCCGGCGGGGCGTCAGCCCTGGGGCTCGCGCACCGGCTGCAGGCGGAACAGCCGCACGGTGCGGCCGGACTCACGCTCGTAGTCGCGGTAGCCGGGCCATTGCGCCTCGATGCGGGCCCACACCGCGTCGCGCTCGGCGTCGGGCACCGGCGACGCGTGGACCGGCATGCGGCGGCCGCGCACGGTGATCGCGGCGTCGGGCTGCGCGAGCAGGTTGCCGGTCCAGGCAGGATGCCGCGCACCGGCGAAGTTCGTGCCGGCGACGATCGCGCGGCCGTGGCCGTCGGGCGTGTACATGAGCGGCACGTCGCGCGGCTCGCCCGAGCGTGCGCCCACGGTGTGCAGCACGAGCGAGGGCACCAGGAGCGCGCTCACCTGCACGCGTCCACGCGACACCCACGCGACCAGGCGCTCCACCGGCGGCAGGAACACCGGCCCGATGACCCGGCGGAACACCCGCGTGCGGGTGAGCGGCGCGATCACCGTGCGCAGCACGTCGACGACAGAGGCCATGCGAACATCCTGGCCGGTGCGCGTGGACCCGCGCGGATGCCGCACCAGGACAGGCAGAATGGGGCGATGACCGACGTGCGACGCGACCGGGTGCGGGGGACCGTCGCCTTCCAGCTCGTCGTGGGCGTGCTGCTCGTGGCGGCATCCGTCGCCCTGGGCTGGTGGATCCTCAGTCGCGGCGTCGAGCCGTTCCCGATCGACGACTGGTGGAACACGCTCGTCGCCGAGTGGTGGCATCCCGCGCTGGCCGGATTCTCACGCGTCATGAACTGGGTGGGCGGCGGCTGGGTGGGCGTGCTCGCGGTGCCGATCGGCGGAGCGATCGGACTCGTGCTGTTGCACCGGCCGTGGGCGGCGGCCTACTTCCTGGCGGCGGAGGCGGTGTCGGCGGGCTTCGTGCAGGTGCTCAAGCACGCCTTCGGCCGGGTGCGCCCCGAAGACATCCTCGTGGTCTCGGACTACGGCTCGTACCCGTCGGGGCACGTCGCCAATGCCGCGACGATCGCGGTGGCGGCATTCGTGATCTTCCCGCGCGTGTGGGTCGCCGTGGTCGGTGCCGTGTGGGTCGTGCTGATGGCCTTCAGTCGCACGTATCTGCACGCCCACTGGCTGTCCGACACCGTCGGCGGGGCCCTGGTCGGCGCGGGGGCGGCGCTGCTGGTCGCGGCGGCCTTCGCCGTCCCGCTCAGCCGGGAGAGAGTGGATGCCGCCTCCCGAGGCGCCTGGCTAGGCTGAGCGCATGACCGCCGCCGCGCCCGAGACTCCCGCATCAGATCCGGCCGTCGCGGCCGCCGAGGCCGAGCTGGCGCGGCTTCGTGCCGAGGCCGAGGCCGCCGAGGCGCAGCTGAAGGCCGCGCAGGCGAGGGCCGCTCTCGCGGCCGCGGAGGCCGAGGCTGCGAAGGCCCGTGTGGGAGGCCCTTCGACAGGCTCAGGGACCGGAGCACCGGTCGCCGAGCCGCAGCCGGTCGCCGAGCCGCAGCCGGTCGCCGAGCCTGCCGAAGCGCCGGCGCCCGAGGCACCTGTGCCGGCGGCATCCACCCCTCCCGCACCCGCGGAGCCCGTCGAGGGCGCACCCCTCGACGCCGGCGAGGTCGCGGCGATCATCAAGGGCTACACGTTCGAGGCGACGACCCTCGACCTCGGCGCGCTGGTCAACGGCGAACCGGTGGCCGAGGCGCAGATCCGCATCCCGCTCGGCATGATGAATCGCCACGGGCTCGTCGCCGGGGCGACCGGCACCGGAAAGACCCGCACGCTGCAGGGTCTGGCCGAGCAGCTCGCAGCCAAGGGCGTGCCGGTGTTCGCGGCCGACATCAAGGGGGACCTGTCGGGCGTCGCGACGCCGGGCGAGTCGAGCGAGAAGCTGCTCGCGCGCACGCGGGCGATCGGTCAGGACTGGAGGCCTGAGGCGTCCGTCACGGAGTACTTCGCGCTGGGCGGCGTCGGCAAGGGCGTGCCGGTGCGGGCGACCGTGTCGGGCTTCGGTCCGCTGCTGCTGAGCAAGGTGCTGGGCCTGAACGCCACGCAGGAGTCGAGCCTGGGACTGGTGTTCCACTACGCGGACGCGAACGGGCTGGCACTGGTCGACCTGTCGGACCTGCGTGCCGTGCTCAGCCACCTCACCAGCGACGAGGGCAAGGCCGAACTCAAGGAGCTCGGCGGGCTGTCGGCGGCGACGGCGGGCGTGATCCTGCGCGAGCTCATCACGTTCGCGGATGCCGGCGCGGACGTGTTCTTCGGAGAGCCCGAGTTCGCCGTCACCGACTTCCTGCGGGTCGCCCCCGACGGACGCGGGTACCTCAGCCTGCTCGAGGTGCCCGGGGTGATCGACAAGCCGGCGCTGTTCTCGACGTTCCTGATGTACCTGCTCGCCGAGCTCTTCGAGATCCTGCCCGAAGTAGGGGATGCCGACAAGCCGAAGCTGGTGTTCTTCTTCGACGAGGCGCACCTGCTGTTCAAGGACGCCTCGAAGGACTTCCTGGCCGCGATCACGCAGACCGTCCGGCTCATCCGCTCGAAGGGCGTCGGCGTCTTCTTCGTCACCCAGACCCCGAAGGACGTGCCGTCGGACGTGCTCGCGCAGCTCGGCTCGCGCGTGCAGCACGCGCTGCGCGCGTTCACGCCCGATGATGCGAAGGCGCTGCGCGCCACGGTCGGCACCTACCCCAAGTCGGGCTACGACCTGGAGCGGGTGCTGCAGGAGCTCGGCACCGGCGAGGCGATCGTGACGGTGATGAGCGAGAAGGGTGCGCCGACGCCGGTCGCCTGGACGCGGCTGCGGGCGCCGCAGGGACTCATGTCGCCGACACCCGATCCGGCCATCGAGGCCGCCGTGAAGGCCTCGCCGCTGCTGGCCAAGTACGGCACAGCGATCGACCGGGAGTCGGCGCGCGAGATCCTCGCGGCCAAGATGAAGGCCGCCGACGAGGCGGCCGCCGCCGAGGATGCCGCGCTGGCCAAGGCGAAGGCGGACGCCGAGTACACCAAGCAGAAGGCCGCGATCGACAAGCAGCAGGCGGCGACCGACAAGGCCACCGCGGCCGCCGAGAAGAAGGCCCAGCAGGAGTACGAGCGCCTGCTCAAGAAGACCGCGGGCACGACGCGCACGTCGCGCAGTTCACAGAAGTCCCCCATGGAACAGATCCTGAACTCCAGGTCGACGCAGACTATCCTCGGGGGAGTGATCCGCGGGATCTTCGGCACCGGCAAACGCTGAGCCCCTCCCCGTCCGCGGATCGGCGCCCCTCGATCCACGGAAGGCCTTCGCGTGCGCAGACCGAAGACCGTCGCCGTGCTCGCGGCGGCCATCGTCGCGGCCGTCGCCGGAGCGGCGCTCGCGTTGCTCGGCGTACCCGTGGGCGAGACGTCGCCGGCCGACGCCATGCCGAGCACGCGGCCGTCGCCGGACGGAGAGGGGACGGCGGCATCCACTCCTCCGGCCGAGGTCGACGGAGCCGTGACCGCCGACGACTACTGCTACGTCGAGGCGATGATCTACTACCGCGTCAAGGAGGAGGAGCTCGCCCAGACGCTGCTGCGCAAGGACGACATCGGCCCCGCCGCCGAGGCCTTCGCGCAGCGGGTGCTCGGCGAGGACGTCTCCGAGCTCGACGGCCTGCGCGAGTGGTACGTGTCGTGGGCGTCGGCGCGCCCGCTCGAACCGCCCGCCGACGGTCCGTGCGGCGGGCACGGCTCGGATCACGCGCAGATGCCGGGCATGCCGTCGTGGTCGGCCGAGCAGAGCCTGGTCGACGCCCAGGCGCCCGAGGCCGAGCGCCGGTACGCCGAGATCGTGCGCGACCAGAACGCGGGCATGGTCGCCCTCGTGACGCTGATCCTCGACGGCGATCCGCATCCCGACGTGCGCGCGTCCGCCGAGGACGTGCTCGAGCGCGAGCAGACCGACGCGGCTCTCCTCGCGGCCCTGCTCGCCCCCTGACGCCCTCCGGCGCAGCCTCGTGCTCGTGGATGCCGGCGGCCGCAGGGGAGGAGGCATAGGTTGGAGGGCATGGCGACGAAGCCCCCGGCAGCCGACATCGACGAATCGCGCGTGCATGTGACGCGGCCCCAGCAGGTTGCGGTGGGCGTGCCGGCCGTACTGCATGCGCTGCGGATCGCGAACGAGCAGATGGGCGTGACCCGCTCGGTCCAGACGCTGCTGCGGGTCAACCAGAAGGACGGGTTCGACTGCCCCGGCTGCGCCTGGCCCGAGGAGGACAAGCGGCATATCGCCGAGTTCTGCGAGAACGGGGCCAAGGCGGTCGCCGAAGAGGCGACGCTGCGCCGCGTCGGTCCCGGCTTCTTCGCCGCGCACCCGCTGGAGGAGCTGCGTGCGCACGACGACTGGTGGCTCGGACAGCAGGGGCGCCTGACGCACCCGATGCTGCTCGAGGAGGGGGCGAGCCACTACCGGCCCATCTCGTGGGACGAGGCGCTCACGCTCGTCGCCGACGAGCTGCGCGCCCTGGACGACCCCGACGAGGCCGTCTTCTACACGTCGGGTCGCACCTCGAACGAAGCGGCCTTCCTGTACCAGCTGCTGGTGCGCGGGCTGGGCACGAACAACCTGCCCGACTGCTCGAACATGTGCCACGAGTCGTCGGGCTCGGCGCTGACCGAGACGATCGGCATCGGCAAGGGCACCGTGTCGATCGACGACATCCACGAGGCCGACCTGCTCATCGTGGCCGGGCAGAATCCGGGCACGAATCATCCGCGCATGCTGTCGGCGCTGGAGAAGGCCAAGCAGCGCGGCGCGACGATCATCGCCGTGAACCCGCTGCCCGAGGCAGGGCTGCTGCGCTTCGAGAATCCCCAGACGGTGCGCGGCGTCGCGTTCGGCGGCACGGCGCTGGCCGACGGTTTCGTGCAGATCCGCCTGGGCGGTGACCAGGCGCTGTTCCAGGCGATCGGCAAGCACCTGCTCGAGGCCGAGGACGCCTCGACGGGCTCAGCGGCCGGTGGGGTGCTCGACCACGACTTCATCGCGGCGCACACGAGCGGCTTCGACGCCTACCGCGACGCGATGAGGGATGCCTCGTGGCCCGACCTCGTGGCCGCCACCGGCATCCCCGAAGCGGCGCTGCGACACGTGGGCGAGGCGGTGCGCACGTCCGAGGCCACCATCGTCTGCTGGGCCATGGGGCTCACGCAGCACAAGCATTCGGTCGCCACGCTGCGGGACGTCGTGAACGTCCTGCTGCTGCAGGGCAGCATCGGCCGCCCCGGTGCGGGCGTGTGCCCGGTGCGCGGGCACTCGAACGTGCAGGGCGACCGCACCGTGGGCATCTACGAGAAGCCGTCGGAGGCGTTCCTCGCCGCGCTCGATGCCGAGTTCGCCTTCTCGGCGCCGCGCGCGCACGGCTTCGACACGGTCGAGGCCATCCGCGCGATGCGCGACGGACGCGTGCGGCTGTTCTTCGGCATGGGCGGCAACTTCGTCTCGGCCACGCCCGACACCGCGGTCGTCGAGACGGGCATGGCGAACGTCGGGCTCACGGTGCACGTGTCGACCAAGCTCAACCGCTCGCACGTCGTGACCGGGCGCCGCGCGCTGATCCTGCCGACGCTCGGCCGCACCGACCGTGACCGGCGCGCCGGCTCCGACGGGGCCATGCGCGAGCAGCGGGTCACCGTCGAGGACTCGATGGGCGCGGTCCACGCCTCACGCGGGCGGCTCGCCCCGCCGTCCGAGGAGCTGCTCAGCGAGGTGGCGATCGTCGCGCGGCTGTGCGCCCTCGTGTTCGGGGATGCCGCAGGCGGCGAGGCATCCTCGCGAGCGGAAGAGATGTCGCGGGCCGATCCGGCCGGGGTGCGGCATCCGCGCAACGCACCGCGGGCCGACTGGGCGGCACTGGAGGCCGACTACGCACTCATCCGCGGTCACATCGAGCGCGTGATCCCGGGGTTCGACGACTACGAGCAGCGCATCGACAAGGGTCGCACGCTGCACCTGCCGAACGGGCCGCGCGATGCGCGGAGCTTCGCGACCGCCGACGGGCGGGCGCGGTTCACTGTCAACCCGCTGGAGTATCCGGTGATCCCGAAGGGGCGGCTGCTGCTGCAGACGCTGCGGTCGCACGACCAGTACAACACCACGATCTACGGCAAGGACGACCGGTATCGGGGCATCCACGGCGGGCGCCGCGTGGTGCTGGTGAACGAGCTCGACATCGCCGCGCTGGGCCTCGCGGAGGGCGACATCGTCGACCTGGTGTCGGAGTGGACGCGTCCGGACGGGTCTGTCGAGGAGCGCCGGGCGCCGCAGTTCCGTGTCGTCGCGTACTCGACGCCGCGCGGCAACGCGGCCGCGTACTACCCCGAGACCAATGTGCTCGTCCCGTTGGACTCCGTCGCGGACGTGTCGGGCACGCCGACCTCGAAGTCGGTCGTGGTGCGTCTGGAGCCACGGGAGCACGCCGGGTAGCGGCATCCACCGCTCCACCCGCGCACGGGGCCATTGCGCGCCCAGCCGCCACGCCGATACGTTCGGCGTGACGACGGGAGAACCCCATGACCACGGCTGTCGACGCGGAGGCCGCGACCTCCCTGCGAGGGGGACTCGCCCAGGTCATCCTGGCCACCCTCGCCTCCACCGTCGGATTCTGGGCTTGGATGTCGATCTCTCCGCTGCAGGGCGTGTACGCGAGCGAGATGGACCTCGACCAGGGGCAGATCTCGGTCATGCTGGCGATGCCCGTGCTGGTGGGAGCGCTCGGGCGCATCCCCGTGGGCGCGTTCACCGACCGGTTCGGCGGGCGCCGCGTCTTCACCCTCGTGCTGCTGGCGGGCGTTCCGGCGGTGCTGCTCGTCGCGCTCGCCGGGTCGATCGCGAGCTATCCGCTGCTGCTGCTCGCGGCGTTCCTGCTGGGCATTCCGGGAACGATCTTCGCCGCCGGCATCCCCTTCTCGGGTGCCTGGTTCACCCCCGCCCGCCGCGGCTTCGCGACCGGTGTCTTCGGCATGGGCATGATCGGCACGGCTGTGTCGGCCTTCGTGACGCCGCGCCTGGCGCAGAGCATCGGGTACCTGCCGACGCACCTCCTGATCGCCGGGATCATGGTCGCCATGGCGATCGCGGTGTGGCTGCTCATGCGCGAGTCGCCCGCCTGGAAGGCCAGCCACCAGCCGCTCGTGCCGAAGGTCATCGGTGCGCTGAAGCTTCCGATCACGTGGGAGATGTCGTTCCTGTACGCGATCGTGTTCGGCGGCTTCGTGGCGTTCTCGACCTTCCTGCCGAAATACCTCACCACCATCTACCCGGGAGAAGTGGATGCCGTCGGCGCAGGCACCCGTACCGCGATGTTCGCGGCGGCCGCGGTCATCGCCCGGCCGATCGGCGGTGTGCTGGCCGACAAGCTGGGACCCAAGGTCATCACGCTCATCTCGCTCGCCGGCATCGTCGCCGCGGCGTACGTCGTCGGGCTGCAGCCGCCGGAGGGCGTGCTCACCGGCGTCACGTTCCTGCTGATGGCGGCGGCCATGGGGCTCGGCATGGGCGCCGTGTTCGCGTGGGTCGGGCCCTCCACCCCGCCCGACAAGGCCGGCGCCGTGACCGGCGTGGTGGCAGCAGCGGGCGGTCTCGGCGGCTACTTCCCGCCGCTGGTGATGGGGGCGACCTACAACGCCGAGACCAACTCGTACGCGCTCGGGCTGTGGCTGCTGATCCTGGTGGCAGCCGGTGCGCTCGTGGTCGCCGGAATGCTGCGCGACGCCCGCCCCGCGAAGGCCTGAGTCCGCGCCGGCGCATGCCCGCGGCCGGGGCCCGCTGTCGACGTCGCGCAGCCGACGACTGACCGGACCGACTGCCAAGCGCCTCGCCGAACATGAGCGAGGCGCGCCGTAGGCTGAGCACATGACCCGAGCCGCCGTCGTGACCGTGTCGGATCGGACAGCCGCAGGGGCACGCGAAGACACGAGCGGACCGATCGCCGTCACGGCCCTGCGCGAGGCAGGATTCGAGTGCGACGACGCGGTCGTGGTTCCCGACGGCGCCGACAGCGTGGAGCGGGCGCTGGCCGCGCTCGTCGTCGCGGGGATCGAGCTGGTGATCACCACGGGGGGCACGGGCGTCGCCCTGCGCGATCAGACCCCCGAGGGCACGGCGCGCGTCGTCACCCGTCAGGTGCCGGGGGTCGCCGAGGAGCTTCGCCGACGCGGAGCCGCCGAGAAGCCGGCCGGAATGCTCACCCGCGGGATCGCGGGGGTCGTCGATCCGCACGGTGTGCTCATCGTGAACCTGCCCGGTTCACCCGCCGGTGTGGCCTCGGGGATGCCGGTGGTGCTGTCGGTCGCGCGTCACGTGCTCGACCAGCTCGGCGGAGGAGACCACTGATGCCGGGCAGCGGAACGGGTGCCGGCACCGGCGCCGGCGCCGTGCGGCTCGCGGCGATCAGCGCCGAGCCACTCGACCTCGACGCCCACCTGCGCGCCGTCGACGACCCGCGCATGGGCGCCGTCACGACGTTCGTGGGCCGCGTGCGTGACCACGATCCGGATGCCGCCACCACCGTCGTCGGACTCGAATACTCCGCGCACCCCGACGCTCCGATCGCACTCGCACGCCTCGCCGGTGAGGCCGTGGGGTCGTCCGGGGCGATCGTGGCGGTGTCGCACCGGGTCGGCACCCTCGCGGTGGGCGACGCCGCCGTGGTGATCGCGGTGGCCGCTGCGCACCGCGCCGAGGCGTTCGGGGTGTGCCGCACGCTCATCGAGACGATCAAGACAGGCCTGCCGGTCTGGAAGCGCCAGCTCGAATCCGACGGCACCGCCACCTGGCTCGGCCTCGGCGGCTGATCCGCCGCGTGCGGCGCGGCGTCGGATCCTGCTGAGCACGGCGTCGGAGGTTCTTGGGGACACGCCGGGTGGCGGCATCCATTCTGCGGCGTGTCGGAGAGAACCTCCTGCACTGTGTCCGCGGGATCAGCCGCCGGCGAACGGGGGCAGGATGTCGACGAGGTCGTCGGCGGTGAGGGGCGCGTCGTCGGCCACGCGCGAGCCGCCCACCAGGACCGCGCAGCGGGGCAAGATGGCGCCGAGGCCCGGGTACGCGGCCGACACGGCCGCGCGGAGCGCGCCGAGGGTGGCCTCGGCGCGGCGCTCGGTGTCGCGGCCGGTGGCCTCCTGCGCGCCGGCGAAATAGCGCACGACGGCCACTACTGCTCCCAACCCTCGGCGAGGTCGGCCACCTCGCGCAGCGCTGCGAGGACCTGTGCCGGGTCGGTGCCGGCGCGCCCGGCGGCGAGCCCGGCGGCGAAGGCCCCCAGCGGTGCGGCCGGGCGTGCGACGCTGCCTGCCACGGCCTTGGTGAGGTCGAGCACGGCTGCGACCGGCACATCGTCGGGCGACAGGCCCAGACGCTCGCGCAGCGCGGCGGCCCAGCCGTCGAGGGCCTCGGGGGGAAGGGGGCGGGACTGCTCGCTCATGACGGCTCCTCGGTGGCCGGGTGCGGCGGGTGCGCGGATGCGGCGCCCGCGCGGACGCGGGCCTCTTCCAGATCCTGCCACGTGTCGACGTCACGGGTGAGGTCGCCGGGCACCGACACCACGGTGATCGCGAGGTCGTCCAGCAGCGCCCGCATCGAGGCATCCGCGCCGCCGTGGGGGAGAGTGGATGCCGCCGCCCGCAGCGCGCTCGTGCGATAGACGCCGATCAGCCACTGCGGCCGGCTCGATGCGTCACCGAGGCACAGCCCGTCGGTGTCGGAGGGGAGGAGCACGATGTCGTCCACGAGCCGTCGCACGGCGGCGCCGATCGAGGGGAGGTCGCATGCCAGCAGCAGCGTCCAGTCGGGGTCGTCCCCCGCCGGCCACGAGGCGAGCGCCGCGACGGTCGCGGCGGCGGGTCCGGAGAACGGCGGGTCCTCGCGCACCCACGTGACGGACAGGGCCTCGTCCAGCACCGGTGCCACGACGGTCAACGGGTGTGCGCCGGCGTCGGCGGCGGCCTGGACCGCCGCGCTGAGCAGTGTGTGCCCGCCGACGTCGAACAGCGGCTTGGCCGCGCCGTCGACGCGCGTCGCGCGGCCGCCGGCGAGCAGGATCGCACCGAGGGCGTGGGTCACGTCCGCGCATCCCGAGGCGTATCGGATTCGCCTGGCCGACGCCAGTCGCCGCTCTTGCCGCCGGTCTTGACGACGATGCGCACGTTCTCGATCGAGGTGCCCTTGTCGAGTCCCTTGACCATGTCGACCACGGCCAGGGCCGCCACCGACACCGCGGTGAGCGCTTCCATCTCGACGCCGGTGCGGTCGGCGGTGCGCACGGTGGCCTCGACGGACACGCCGTCGTCGTCGATCGCGAGCTCGACCGCCGCGCCGTGCACGCCGATCACGTGGGCGAGCGGCAGCAGCTCGGGCGTGCGCTTGGCGGCCTGGATGCCGGCGATCCGCGCCACCGCGAGCACATCGCCCTTGGGCACGGCTCCGTCGCGGAGTGCGGCGACCACGTGCGGGGCGCACCGCACGAACCCCCGCGCCGTGGCGGAGCGGACCGTCGGCTGCTTGAGCGTCACGTCGACCATGCGCGCGTGGCCGGCGGCGTCGAGGTGCGTGAACGGGGGCTCGTCGCTCGTCATGTGATCAGCATGACATCGACGAGGTCGCCCGCTGCGACGGCATCCACTTCCGCGGGGACGACGGCGTACGCCTCGGCCCGGCCGAGCCCGCCCGCGAGGTGGGATCCGCCGGAGGTCGCGGGGCGCACGCGCCACGCCCGCGGGTCGGCGCGGTCGATCGTCGCCGGGAGGTACTGGCGTCGGCCCGGCGGCGTGCGCCATCCGGTCGCCGCCGGCAGCGACAACACCCGCCGGTCGAGCGCCGTGCGGCCCTGCAGCCGCAGCAGCGCCGGGCGCACGAAGACCTCGAACGACACCGCCGCGCTGACCGGATTGCCCGGCAGACCGAACAGCAGTGCGCCCGACGGCAGCCGGCCGAACCCCTGCGGCTTGCCCGGCTGCATCGCGAGCTTCGTGAACGACATGGTCTTCGCGAGCGTCGTCTTGACGACCTCGTAGGCGCCGGCGCTGACGCCGCCCGAGAACACCACGACGTCGGCGGCGCCGCCACTGGGGGCGGTGACCTCGGCCAGCAGGGCGTCCAGCAGCGCCGGTTCGTCGGCCACGCTGTCGCGCCGCACGACCACGGCGCCCGCCTCGGCGGCCAGTCCCGCCAGCAGCACGCTGTTGGACTCCGGGATCTGCCCGCGGCGGAGCGCCTCGCCGGGTGCGACCAGCTCGCTGCCCGTCGAGATCACGGCGACCCGGGGATGCCGCGTCACCACGACCTCGGCGACACCGGCCGCGGCAGCCGCGGCCGCCTGCAGCGGTCCGAGCAGCACACCGGCCGGCAGCACCTCGGCACCCACGCGGGCGTCCTCGCCGGCCCGGCGGATGTGTGCGCCGAGGCCACGCGGCGCGCACATCACGCGCACCTCGCCGAGCGAGTCCGCCAGGCCGCCCTCGGTGTCTTCGAACGGCACGATCGCGTCGGCGTCGCTCGGCACCGGCGACCCGGTCATGATGCGGGCGGCCTCGCCGGCGGCCAGCGCCGGGTCGGCGTCGGTGCCGGCGGGCAGGTCGGCGACCACCCGCAGCACGGCGGGGGATCCGGCCGTGGCAGGAACGACGTCCGCGAAGCGCACCGCGAACCCGTCCATCGCGGAGTTGTCGAACACCGGGATGTCGACCGCCGCGTGCACGGCCTCGCGCAGCGTGCGGCCGTACGCCGAACCCAGCGGCACGCGCTCCGTACCGAGCGGCGCGGCGGCGGCCAGTACGTCGGCGAGGTGCTCCTCGACGGTGCGCAGCGTGCTCATACGCGCGTCGTCTCGTGCGTCCACGCGTCAAGACCCCCCGACAGGACGGATGCCTCGACTCCCGCCGCCCGCAGCGCCTGGGCCGCGCGCAGCGCGCGCATGCCCACCTGGCACACCACGACCACGTGCCCCGCCGTGATGCCGGCCGGATGCGCCAGCACGTCCGCGAGCGGCATCAGCACGGACCCCGGGATCACGCCCCCGGCCGTCTCGGCGGGCTCGCGCACGTCGAGCAGCACGGCGCCGTCGCGCTGTGCGGCCAGCGCCTGGTCGGGCGTCAGCTGCGGGACAGGTGTCGAGGCCGCTGGGGCGACCGCAGTCGCCGGCGTGGCAGCGGCGGGACGCAGCGGAACCTCGTCGGTGCGCCCGCGGAGTGCGTCGATCACGAGCACGCGTCCGAACAGCGGTTCGCCGACGCCGGTCACGAGCTTGATCGCCTCGGTCGCCAGCAGCGACCCCACCTGCAGGCACAGCGCGCCGAGCACGCCGACCTGGGCGCACGAGGGCGCGTCGGTCGCGGCATCCGACGGGTACAGATCTGCGAGCCGCAGCGGCGCGGTACCGGCGGGCGGCGCCGACCAGAACACGGTCGCCTGCGCGTGGAACTCCTGCACCACGCCCCACACCAGCGGCACGCCGAGCTCTTCGCACGCTGCGGCGACCGCCTCGCGCGTGGGGAACGTGTCGGTGCCATCGATCACGACGTCGGCACCGGCCAGGAGCTCCCGTGCGGTGTCGGCGGTGAGCAGCGCCTGCACGGGCCGCACGACGGTCGTCGGCGACAGTTCAGCCGCGATGCGGACGGCGGAGTCGACCTTCGGCGCGCCCACATCGCTCACGCGGTGCATGACCTGACGCTGAAGATTGGATGCCTCGACCCGGTCGTCGTCGATCACGGTGAGGGTGCCGACACCCGCTGCCGCCAGCGCCAGCACGGCCGGCGAGCCGAGGCCCCCGGCTCCGACCACGGCGATGTGCGCGGCCGCCAGACGCCGTTGGGCGTCTTCGCCGAAGCCGGCGAGGACGCGGTGGCGGGCCGTGCGCGTCTGTTCGGCGTCGCTCAGCGCGGCGACCGGCTCCACGAGCGGCGGAAAACCCATGCCCACAGGCTAGCCGCGCCGTTGCTGTCGGGGCTCGTGTGTTCCGTACCGGCAACAGCGGGGGCCGCCCGGGCTCGGACAACGGCCGGAACGATGCATCCGCAGATGCGATGAAACCAAGGCAGATGAGCCGCAGGTGCGGTGCTAAGTTGTGGCCGTGACGAGTTACAAGATCGCCGAGGCCGCCCGGCTGCTCGGCGTGAGCGACGACACGGTGCGCCGGTGGGTGGATGCCGGCACGCTGCCGACGACCGGCGCCTCGCCGACCGGGATTCCGGGCGACGCGCTCGCCGCCCACGCCGTCGCGCTCGCCGCGACCCCGGCAGACCCCGCGGACGTGCTCTCCAGCGCGCGCAACAGGTTCGTCGGGCTCGTGACGCGCGTGCAGGCCGACGGCGTCATGGCACAGGTCGACATCCAGGCGGGACCGCACCGGGTGGTCTCGCTGATATCGGCGGAGGCGGTGCGGGAGCTGGGCCTGGAGCCCGGCTCGCTCGCGGTCGCCGTCGTCAAGGCCACCACCGTCATCGTCGAGACTCCGAAAGGCTGACATGCCCCGTTCCGCCCTCGCCCGCACCGCCGTCGTGCTCGCAGCGCTCGCGCTCGGCCTCACCGGGTGCGCGGGCACCGCCGCCGACCAGGACCCGACGAGCGCGGTCACGCCGACGCAGGACGCCGGCCCCGAGCTCACCGGAGAGCTGACGGTGTACGCCGCGGCGTCGCTCAAGGGGGCGTTCGACGAGCTCGCGACCGACTTCGAGCAGCAGCATCCCTCGCTCGACGTGCAGCCGATCACCTACGACGGCTCGTCGACGTTGGCGACGCAGATCATCGAGGGGGCGCCCGCCGACGTCTTCGCGTCCGCGGACGAGAAGAACATGCAGAAGGTCGTCGACGCGGGCCTCGCAAGCGCGCCCGAGCTGTTCGCGAGCAATACGCTCGTGCTCGTCGTGCCGGCCGGCAACCCGGGCGGTGTCACCGGTCTCGACGACCTCGCGGACCCCGACCTGACCGTGGTGCTCTGCGCCGCCGAGGTGCCGTGCGGTGCGGCATCCACGACCCTCCTCTCGAACGCGGGCGTCACTGCGAGCGTCGACAGCTACGAGCAGAACGTGACCGCGGTGCTGACGAAGGTCGCCGCGGGCGAGGCCGACGCCGGGCTCGTGTACGTGACGGACGCCGCGACGACCGACGATGTCGACACCGTCGAGGTCGACGGGACCGACGCCGTCGTGAACCACTACCCGATCGCCGCGCTGAGCGGTTCGTCCAACGCCGACGCCGCCGATGTGTTCGTGGCTTTCGTGCTCGGTGACGACGGCCGGGAGGTGCTCGCGTCGTTCGGCTTCGGGGCGCCGTGACCGGCGCCGCCACGACCGACCGGACGGGCTTCGTGCCCCGGGTGCTCGCCGTACCCGCGGTGCTGGGGCTGGCGCTGCTGATCCTTCCCCTCGGCGCCCTCGTGCTGCGGGTGCAGTGGTCGACGCTGTGGAGCGACGTCACCTCGCCGCAGGCGCTCGCCGCTCTCGGACTCTCGCTGCTCACCGGGGCCATCGCGACCGCGGTCTGCGTCGTGCTCGGCGTGCCGCTGGCGCTGCTGATCGCCCGCAGCGGCGACCGCGCGGCGGGGGTGCTGCGTGCGCTCGTGACGGTGCCGCTCGTGCTGCCGCCCATGGTGGGCGGCGTGGCGATGCTGTTCCTGTTCGGCCGCACCAGCTGGCTGGGCGGCGCGCTGGCGGAGTGGGGCATCCGGATCCCGTTCACGACGACGGCGGTCGTGCTGGCGCAGACCTTCGTCGCGCTGCCGTTCCTGGTGCTGGCGCTGGAGGGCTCGCTGCGGGCGACGGGGACGGGCTACGAGCAGGCCGCAGCGGGGCTGGGCGCCGGGCGCTGGACGATCCTCGCGCGCGTGACGCTGCCGCTGGCCGCACCCGGACTGGTCGCGGGCATCGTGCTGTGCTTCGCGCGGGCGATCGGCGAGTTCGGCGCGACGGCGCTGTTCGCCGGCAACGCGCCGGGGGTCACGCAGACCATGCCGCTCGCGATCTACACGGCGTTCAACGGCGCGGGCGTGTCACAGGGCACCGCCGTCGCACTGTCGCTGCTGCTGCTCGTGACGGCGGTCGGGGTGCTGCTGCTGGTGCGCGCGTGGCGCGTGGAGACCCCGCGATGAGCCGAGCGGATGCCGTCACGCCGGGCACCGCCGCGGGCCTGGACGCGCGGGTCGTGGTGCGACGGGGTGGGTTCGTGCTCGACGCCGCGCTGCAGGTGCCGGTCGGCGAGGTCGTGGCGCTCATGGGTCCGAGCGGCGCCGGCAAGTCGACCCTGCTGGGCGTGCTGGCCGGGCTCACCCCCTTCGACGAGGGCACCGTGCGGCTGCACGGGCGCACGATCGACGAGGGGCCGGGCCGGCGCACGCCGCCGTCAGCCCGCGGCGTGGTGCTGCTCGGCCAGGACCCGCGCCTGTTCCCGCACCTCACGGCGCTCGAGAACGTCGCGTTCGGCCTGCGCGTGCACGGCACGCCGCGGGCGGCCGCCGCCGACGGCGCCACCGAATGGCTGCGCCGCGTCGGCCTGCATGATCACGGCGGGCAGCGACCCGCGAGACTGTCGGGGGGCCAGCAGCAGCGGGTCGCGCTCGCACGCGCGCTCGCCACGGCGCCCGCGGCGATCCTTCTCGACGAGCCGCTCACGTCGCTCGACACCGAGACCGCCGGCGACGTGCGTGCGCTGCTGCATCGGCAGCTCGCCGAGACCGGGACGACGGCGATCGTGGCGACCCACGACGCCGTCGATGCCGTGGCGCTGGCCAGTCGCCTGGTCGTGCTCGAAGACGGGCGGATCACGCAGTCCGGTCCGGTCCGCGATGTGCTCGCGGCGCCCGCGACGCGATTCGTCGCCGCGGTCGCCGGCCTGAACCGCGTCGTGGGGCGACGGGATGCCTCGACCTGGCGCGCGGGGAGCCTGGTGCTGCCGGCATCCACTCGTCTTCCCGAGGGCGACGCGGCGGCGGTGTTCCGGCCGGGGGACGTGCGGATCGTCGAACGGCCGTCGAACGGCCCGGGGGAGTGGGAGGCCAGGATCGTGCGGCTGGAGCAGACGCCCGCGGGCGTGCGCGTGCGCACGGGCGAGCCGGACGTGGCCGTCGACGTGCCCGCCGGGCTCGCCGCGGGCCTCGACGCCGGCGCGACGGTGACGCTGCGGATCGACCCGTCCGACGTCCGGTTCATCGACGTCGGTGGCGACCGCGGCCAATAGACTCGCGCCGTGACCCGCATCCGCCCCTTCCGCCCCGGTGACGAGCCGGCGCTCTCCGACATCTGCCTCAAGACCGCCGACGCGGGCGTCGACGCCACCGGCGTGCTCGACGACGACGATCTGTGGGGCGAGATCTTCGTGCTGCCCTATGTGGCGCGGCACCCCGAGTTCGCGTTCGTCGTCGAGACCGACGACGGCCGCGTGGTCGGGTACATCGTCGGCGCCCCCGACTCCGCGGCGTTCGAGGACTGGTTCGAACACGAGTGGTGGCCGCGTTTCCACGAGCGCTGGCCGCGCCCGGAGGGCGACCCGCTGCCGGTCGGCGCCTCGCGTCAGGACGGCATCGTCCGCTACGCGTACGCCCGGCACGGCGGCTCGCAGCCGTTCGGCGAGGAATACCCCGCGCACCTGCACATCGACCTGCTGCCCGAGACACAGGGCCAGGGGCTCGGCCGGCGCCTCATCGAGACGCTCGAGCAGGCGCTGCGCGAGGCGGGCGTGCCGGGGCTGCACCTCGTCGCGTCCGCGGACAACGTCGGCGCCGTCGCGTTCTACCCGCGCGTCGGCTTCGACGCGCTCCCGTCGCCCGAGGGTGCTGCGGTCTTCGCCAAGCGCCTGTGAGACGGCTCGGCCGCTCGCCTCGGACGCTCCAGGTGGATGAGCGGGCTGCCCGCCACGGCGGCGATGACCCGGTCAGGCGGTGCGCACGCGCCCCTCGTCGAGGCGCACGACGCGGTCGACGAGGCCGTCGGGCACCGTCACGTGCGAGATCAGCACGACCGCACGGTCGGCCGGCACGGCGCCCAGCAGGTCGGTCAGGAGCAGATCGGATGCCTCGGGGTCGACGCCGGCCGTCGGCTCGTCCAGCACCAGCACGGGGAACCCGCGCAGCAGCGCGCGGGCGAGCGCGATGCGCTGGGCCTGCCCGCCCGACACGAGTGCGCCGCGCTCGCCGACGCGGGCGTCGAGCCCGCCGCGCCTGCGCACCCACCCGTCCAGGCCGACGCGCCGCAGCACCGCCTCCAGGTCGGCGTCGGTGGCGGTGTCGCGCGCGAATAGGAGGTTCTGCCGGATGTCTTCGTCGAAGAGCATGGGATGCTGCTCGCACAGCCCGACCGTGAGCCGCACGTCGTCGGGTGCGAGGTCGTGCACCGACCTGCCGCCCAGCTCGTACCCGCCCTCGGTCTCGAGGAACCGGACGAGCGCGTGCGCGAGCGTCGTCTTGCCCGCCCCGCTCGATCCGACCACGAGCAGACGCTCGCCCGGCCGGACGGCGAGGTCGATGTCGTGCAGCGCTGCGTCGGCAGTGCCCGGCCAGCGCACGTCGGCGCCCTGCAGCCGGATGCCGTCGCCGAGCGGCGGGGCCTCGCCGGTCGCCGGCCGGGTCTCGGGCGCCAGCTCGACGGGCGGCGCCGCCGGGACGGCATCCGCGATCCGCTCCGCCGACGCCCGCACCCCGCGCCATGCGGACGCCGCGAGCGGGACAGCCGAGAAGACTTCGAACACCGCCATCGGCACGAGGACCGCGACCGCGAGCCCCGGGCCGGTGAGTGCGCCGGACGCCGCACCCGGTGCGGCGACGATCACGGCGGCGATCGACGCGGCGCCCGCCAGCAGTGTCACGAGCGCGGCGGTGCCCGCCTGGGCCCCCGCGCGCCGCACGACGGCGCGGCGCAGGGCGGCGTCGGCGCGAGCGATGCGGCTGCGGCTCTGCGCCTCTGCGCCGTAGGCGATGAGCACGTCGAGTCCGGCGAGATGGTCGAGCACCGCGTCGGCCAGTTCGGCACGCAGCGGCGCGATCGCGCGCTCGGCGCGGGCACCCGACAGCCAGCCCCACAGCGTCGCCACTCCGGCAGCCACGAGCAGGCAGGCGAGCAGGGTGAGCGCGGCCGGCCACCACACGAACGCGACGAGCACGACCGCGCCCACGGCGACGAGGGCCGACGACGCGAGCGGCTGCACCACGCGCAGGGGCAGGTTCTGCAGCTCGTCGACGTCGTCGACCAGCGCCCCGAGCACCGAGCCGCGGCGCGTCCGCGTGAGTCCATCGGGAGCGAGGGGGATGAGGCGGCGCACGAGGTCGGCTCGGGTCGACGCGAGCTGCCGGAGGGCGGCGTCATGACCTGTCAGTCGTTCGAGGTAGCGGAACGCGGCGCGCGAGAGCGCGAAGAACCGCACCCCGACGACGGCGGCCGACAGGTAGAGCACCGGCGGCTGCTCGCCGGCGCGGACGATGAGCCACGCGCTCACCGCGAGCAGCGCGACCGCCGACGCCTCCGATGCGAAGCCGGACGCCAGCGCCCACCAGAACCGCCGCGCCGGCGGCATCGCCCCGCGCAGCACCGTGCCTGCCGAGTCCGGGACTCGCGTGGGTGCTGCGGGGGAGGGGGTCATGCGGGCACCTCGCTCGGCTGCAGGCGCACGACGGCGTCGGCGATGGCGCGCGCCGACGCGCGATGCGAGATGAGCAGCACGATCGCGCCGTCGTCGGCGAGCGAACGGATGCCGCGCCACAGCCGCGCCTCCGTGTCGGGGTCAAGAGCCGAACTGGGCTCGTCGAGTGCGATCACCGCGTCCGGCTCCCGCAGGTGACGGTAGAACGCGCGGGCCACCGCGACGCGCTGCGCCTGCCCGCCCGAGAGGCCGGCGCCCTGCACGCCGAGCTCGCGCGCGGGATCCAGAGTCCCCGCGCACGCGAGGCCGAGCGCACGGCGCACGGTCTCGGCGTCGGGGGCGGGGTCGCCCAGCGCGACGTTGGCGGCGATGCTGCCGGCGAGCAGGCCGGGCTGCTGCCCGGCCCATGCCAGCCAGGTCGACGCGGCCAGGGTGCGCACGTCGATGCCGCCGAACTCCGCATCGCCGTCGAACCTCGCCGCTCCCCGCAGCGCAGCGAAGACGCTGGACTTGCCGGCGCCGCTCGGGCCCTCGATCAACGTGACGGTGCCGGGGGTCGCCGAGAAGGCGACGGGAGGCAGCATCCCATCTCCGCGGTGCACCCGCAGGTCGCGCACCACGAGACCGACCCCTTCGACAGGCTCAGGGACCGAGGCGTGCGGTCCGGATCCGGTCGCTGAGCCTGACGAGGCGCGCGCCGCGTCCAGTACGGCGAACACGTCCTGCGTCGCAGCCACGCCCTCGGCGGCGGCGTGGAACTGCACGCCGACCTGCCGCAGCGGCAGATACGCCTCCGGCGCCAGCAGCAGCACGAACAGGCCGACGGCGAGGGTGAGCGCGCCGTCGATGAGGCGGAACCCGATCGACACCGCGACGATCGCCACCGAGATCGACGCCAGGAACTCCAGTGCGAACCCCGACAGGAACGACACCCGCAGCACCCGCATCGTCTCGCGGCGGTACTCGTCGGTGACGCGTTCGACGGATGCCGCCGCCCGGTGCTGCCGTCCGAACACCTTGAGCGTCGACAGCCCCTGCACGGTGTCGGCGAAGCGCGCCGCGAGGCGCTGCAGCGTCTGCCACTGCCGTTGCTGCACGGAGCGCGTCGCGAGGCCGATCAGCACCATGAAGATCGGGATGAGGGGGAGGGTGAGCAGCACCGTCAGGCCCGAGATCCAGTCCTGCCACCACATCACGGCCAGGATCAGCGGGGTCGCGACGACGGTCTGCACGAGCTGCGGCAGGTAGCGGCCGAAGTATGCTTCGAGCGCGTCGAGCCCGCGCCCGGCGGTGACCGCGAGGGCCGCGGAGCCACGGGCGGCGAGCCATTCCGGGCCCAGCGTTCCGGCCGCGGCGACGAGCGCCGTGCGCAGCTGTGCCTGCACGCGCGCCGCGGCACGGGCGGCGACGGCCTCCCGCGCCCACAGCAGCACCGCGCGCGCCGCGACCACGACCGCGAGCCACCCGAGTGCCGGCGCGAGCTCGGCCGGCGGCATCCCGTCGATCGCCGAGGTGATCGCCCGCGTGAGCAGCCACGCGAACGCGACGATCACGGCCGTCTGCGCGAGCGCGATCGCGGCGATAGCGACGAAGAAGCCGCGCGAGGCGCTCGCGTACCGCAGCAGGCGCGGATCGACCGGAGGCTGGGTTCTCACGGCGGAACGGGGGTCAGTGGGCAGGCGCCGCGGCGGCCGCCTCGATGTGCGAGCGCGTCACCCGCTTGCGGAACACCCAGTACGTCCAGCCCTGGTACGCGAGCACGAGAGGCAGGAAGATGAGCGCCGCCCACGACATGATCGTGAGGGTGTAGTCGGTGCTGGATGCGTTCTCGATCGTGAGGCTGTACGCCGGGTCGGTCGTCGACGGCATGACGTACGGGAACAGCGCGAACCACACCGCCAGGACCGCGGTCACGATGGTCCCGGCGCCGAACCCGAAGGCCCAGCCTTCGCGGCTGCGGGCGTTGGAGACCCACGAGGCGATGAGCAGCACCGCCGCCACGGCCGACAGGATCGTCGTCACGAGGGCGAAGTCGCGGCCTTGCGAGAAGGCCATGACGACCGTCCACACCAGGAACGCCGCAGCCACCACGATCGTGACCAGGCCGGCGCGGGAGGCCAGCCGGCGCGCATCGACCGCGACCTGGCCGTCGGTCTTGAGCGCGACGAAGTACACGCCGTGGGTGAAGAACAGCAGCAGCGTCGTGAGTCCGCCCAGCAGCCCGTACGGGTTGAGCAGCGTCAGGAGCGATCCGGTGAACTCATGGCTCGCATCGATCGGCACGCCCTGCACGATGTTCGCCACCGCGACGCCCCACAGGAACGCGGGCACCGCAGAGCCGACGACGATCATCGTGTCGAAGCCCCTCTTCCAGCGCAGCGAGTCACGCTGGTGGCGGTACTCGAACGAGACCCCGCGCAGGATGAGGGCGAGGAGGATCAGCAGCAGCGCGAGGTAGAACCCGCTGAACAGCGTCGCGTACCACTCCGGGAACGCGGCGAACAGGCACGCGCCGGCGACGATGACCCAGGTCTCGTTGAGGTCCCACACCGGGCCGATGGTGTTGATGACCTGGCGGCGGCTGATGTCGTTCTTGCCGAGGAACGGCAGCGACATGCCCACGCCGAAGTCGAAGCCGTCGAGCACGAAGTAGCCGACGAAGAGGAAGCCGACGATCCAGAACCAGAGGTACGCGAGATCCATGATGTGCTCCTGAAGCCCTTAGTAGACCGTCGTCGGGGTGTCGGCGACCGCGCGCTCGCCCTGATCGGGGGCATCCGGGTCCGGAAGCGGTTCCGGTCCCTTCTGGGCGGTCTTCATGATGAGACCCACCTCGACGATGGCGAGGGCGGCATAGATCGCTGTGAACGCGATGAGCGAGATCAGTACTGTCCAGCCGGGCACCGAGGGTGAGACGCCGTCCTCGGTGAGCATGAGGCCGAACACGATCCAGGGCTGGCGACCCATCTCGGTGAAGATCCAGCCGACGAGGATCGCGAGCAGCGACGCCGGCCACGCCCAGATCGCGAGGCGCCACGCCCAGGCCGGGACCTCGCGCTTGGCCCTCTTGCGGGTGAGCCAGAGCCCCACGACCGCGACGAGCGCGGCGACGCCGCCGAGGCCGATCATCCAGCGGAACGCCCAGTAGGTGACCCACAGGATCGGCGCGAAGCTGCCGTCGACCTGGTCGGCGAACTGCGGGAACATCTCCGTCGTGTAGAGATGGTTGAGGTCGTTGATGCCCTCGACGCATCCGTCGAACGAGTGCGTCGACAGCAGTGCCAGCAGGTACGGAACGCGGATCGAGAACAGTTCGCTGGTGCCGTCAGGGGTGCCGAGCGTGAAGATCGAGAACGACGCGTCCGCCCCGCACGCCGAGTCGAACATCGCCTCGGCGGCCGCCATCTTCATGGGCTGCGTGGCCACCATCACCAGGCTCAGCTGGTCGCCCGAGATCGCGACGCCGGCGAACGCCGCGATGAGTCCCCAGAGCCCGAACCGCAGCGACGAGCGCATCATCTCGATGTTCTGCTTGCGCAGCAGGTGCCAGGCCGAGATCGACACGATGACGCCCGCGGTCATCATGAACGCCGCGAACAGCGTGTGGGGGAGCGCGGCCAAGGCCACCGGGTTGGTGAGCACCGCGAGGAAGTCCGTCATCTCGGCGCGCGATCCGTCTTCGGCCATCTTGAATCCGACCGGGTTCTGCATGAACGCGTTCGCGGCGAGGATGAAGTAGGCCGAGAACCAGGCGCCGATCGTCGCGATCCAGATGCTCGCGAGGTGCAGGGCGCGGGGCAGCTTGTCCCACCCGAAGATCCACAGACCGATGAAGGTGGCCTCGAAGAAGAAGGCCATGAGGCCTTCGAAGGCGAGCGGTGCGCCGAACACATCGCCCACGAAGCGCGAGTAGGCCGACCAGTTCATGCCGAACTGGAACTCCTGCACGATGCCCGTCACGACGCCCATCGCGAAGTTGATGAGGAACACCTTGCCGAAGAAGCGCGTCAGATGCAGCCACTTCAGCTTGCCGGTGCGGAACCATGCCGTCTGGAAGATCGCGACCGTCAGCGCCATGCCGAGCGTCAGCGGCACGAACAGGAAGTGGTACAGCGTCGTGAGTCCGAACTGCCAGCGCGCCAGCAGCAGAGGGTCCAGCAGATCCATGGGAGTTCCGTTCGGTTCCGGACTGGTTGCGACCACCGTAGCATGTGGTCAGACCACACAGGCCGCTCGTGTGGAGCGGACCCGTGTGCCTCCACCATCCCAGTCCTGGCGCGGCTTCGCGCGATACCCCGCCGTGAATAATCCGCAGCCCCGCGCCCCGCCTCGCGCCACGCGGCTACCCTCGAACCATGGCGATGCGGACGGGGCGATCGGGGCGGCGCGCGTGAGCGCGATCCCCGTCACGATCGGAAAGCGGATGCCGGCGGCCCTGGCGCCCGTGGGCACCGAGCCGTCACCCCCTGGCCTGGGCGCCCCGCTGGTCGACACCCACGGCCGCGTCCACAGGGACCTGCGCATCTCGCTCACCGACCGCTGCTCACTGCGCTGCACGTACTGCATGCCCGAGCAGGGCAACGAGTGGCTCGCGAAGACGAGCATCCTGACCCTCGACGAGATCGAGGCCGTCGCGCGCGTCGCGGCCGCCGACGGCATCACCACGTTCCGCCTGACCGGCGGGGAGCCGCTGCTGCGCACCGACATCGTCGATGTCGTGCGACGGCTGGCAGCGATCGCCGGCCCCGACGGCCGCCCCGTCGAGGTCGCGATGACGACCAACGGCATCCGGCTGCGCGAGCTGCTGCCCGCACTCGTCGAGGCGGGGCTGAACCGGCTCAACGTCTCGATCGACACGCTCCGGCAGGACCGCTTCCGCGACCTCACCCGGCGCGACCGCCTGCATGACGTGCTCGACGGGATCGCGGCGGCGGCGGCATCCGGTCTGCGTCCGCTGAAGCTCAACGCGGTGGCGATGCGCGGCGTCAACGACGACGAGCTCGTCGACCTCGTGGAGTTCGCCATCGCGCACGGCGCGCAGATGAGGTTCATCGAGCAGATGCCGCTGGACGCGGGGCACACGTGGGACCGGTCGAGCATGGTGACGCAGGACGAGATCCTCGACCGGCTCGCCGCGCGCTGGACCCTGACCCCCGTGCCCGGCCGCGGCGGCGCGCCCGCCGCCCGCTGGACCCTCGACGGTGGCCCCCACACCGTCGGCGTCATCGCCTCGGTGACCGCGCCGTTCTGCGGCGACTGCGACCGGCTGCGCCTCACGGCCGACGGCCAGCTGCGCAACTGCCTGTTCTCGACGACGGAGTACGACCTGCTGCCCGCCCTTCGACAAGCTCAGGGACCGGTCGCTGAGCCTGTCGAAGCGCTGATCGACGGGATGCTGCGATCCTGTGTGCGCGGCAAGCTCCCGGGCCACGCGATCAACGACCCGTCGTTCCTGCAGCCCGCGCGCGGCATGAACGCGATCGGCGGCTGACATGGGCCGTGTCACCACGCGCACCCCTGTCACGCGGATCGCGCTCGGCGTCGACGGTGCCGCGGTGCGCCGCCGGGCCGACACCGTCGCCGTCGAGGAGCCGCTCGAGATCCGCATCGCGGGGCAGCCGCTCACCGTGACCATGCGCACCCCGGGGCACGACCTGGAGCTCGCCGCGGGATTCCTGGTCTCGGA
>Ga0160446_100211_pt1 | contig 39697 bp, 37 predicted proteins | sample HID1973I_E1MG_FD_108200 | JGI IMG/M metagenome (GOLD analysis project Ga0160446, IMG submission 108200) | Enriched mosquito-associated microbial communities from UW Madison campus, WI, USA - HID1973I_E1 MG | ecosystem: Host-associated > Arthropoda: Insects > Digestive system > Unclassified ...
ACGCCGGCGCGGTCGAGTCCGGCGACCTCTTCGGCGACGACGCCGACGGGGCGCTCGCCGTTGCCGAGGTCGGTGCCGTACAGCACGCGCCCGCCGGCGGCGGCGAAGCCCGCGAGGTTGAGACGGGCTGACTCGGCGGCGTCGGGGTCGTCGTGGATCGCGAGCGTCGAGATCCACACCTGCCCCGCCGCGACGGCGTGCGCGATGAACGCACGACCGACGAAGCCGCTGAACGGCGTGTGGGCGAAGGCGTCGACGCCCGCGCCGGCCGCGAGCTGCGGCATCCCTTCGCCTTCGGCGTGCACGACGACGGGGAGTCCGCGGTCGCGGGCCGTGGCGACGATCGCCGCGAGGGTGTCGGCGTCGGGCACGGGGCCGGTCACGCTGTTGAGCGCGACCTTGATGACGGATGCCCCGAACGAGGCTTGCTCGTCGACCGCCGTCGCCGCTCCGCCGGGGACGCCCGGGTGCCTCGAGGGGTCGGTGATCTCGCGCACGATCTGCGGGGGAGCCCACGACCTGCCCGCGGGGTAGCCGTCCGCCACAGTGAGGAACGCCCCGGCGTATGCCACGCGGGGAATGCCGTGCGCGGGGCGCTGCGCGAGGGCCACCGGGTCGCCGCCGAGGTCGAGCACCGCGGCGATGCCGCCAGGCGCGAGCGCCTGCTCGTCGATGAGGTGCAGGTGCACGTGATGATCGGTGAACGGCGGCAGCGAGACGCCGTGCTCGCCGGTGATCGCACGGCGGCAGAGGGCGGCGACCGGGCCGAGCAGCTCCCGCAGCGCGAACGGATCGCCCGACATCACAGCTCCGTCCGCACCGCGTACAGCTCGGGGAAGAAGGTGAGGTCGAGCGCTCGCTGCAGGAACGGGACGCCGCTGGAACCGCCGGTGCCGATCTTGAGGCCGATGATCCGCTCGACGGTCTTGAGATGGCGGAAGCGCCACAGCTGGAAGTTGTCTTCCAGATCGACGAGCTCTTCGCACGTCTCGTAAGCGGCCCAGTGGGTCTGCGGGTCGCGGTACACCTCGGTGAACACCGGCACGAGCTCGGGAGCGTACGTCCACGCCGTCGTGACGTCGCGCTCGAGCACGGACTCCGGGATCGGGTAGCCGGTGCGGGCGAGCAGCCGCAGGAACTCGTCATACAGACTCGGGGCCCGCAGGGCCTCTTCGACGAGCGCGTGGGCGGCGGCATCCGAGGCGAACACCCGCAGCATGCCGGCGTTCTTGTTGCCGAGGGTGAACTCGACCGCGCGGTACTGCGCCGACTGGAAGCCGCTTGCGTTGCCCAGCACGCCGCGGAACTGCGCGTACTCGGCCGGCGTCAGCGTCGCCAGCACCGACCACTGCTCGGTGAGCGTCTTCTGGATGTGCTTGACACGAGCGATGCACTTGAGCGCCGGAGCCAGCTGGTCCTCGCGCAGCAGCCGGCACGCCGCACCGAGCTCGTGCAGGACCAGCTTCAGCCACAGCTCGGTCGTCTGGTGCTGCACGATGAACAGCAGCTCGTCGTGATGCTCGGGCTCGCTCAGCGGCCGCTGAGCGCTGAGGAGCGTGTCGAGGTCCAGGTACCCGCCGTAGCTCATCCGGTCCTGGAAGTCGGTGACGACCGTTCCCTCGATGGCACGGGTGTTCCGTTCGACGCTCACGGCCTCAGCCTAATGACGAGGGATGCCGCGGCGTCAGACCCGACCGTCTGGCGGACGCGTTTCGTCTCGCTTCGCTCGCTCAACGACCGGCGGTCCGGGCACCGGTCGTCTCGCTTCGCTAGCTCAACGACCGGCGGTCCGGGTACCGGTCGTTGAGCGAGCGAGGGACGAGCGAGACGAAACGCCCCGACCGTCGGAGAGCCTCAGATGAGGGAGAGCTCGCGCAGCTTGCCCTCGACGTCGGCGTTGGACGGCTCGACGTGGTGCGTGGCATCCGGATAGACCACGACCGGGATGCTCGTGCGGCCGGAGATGTCGCGTGCGACGTCGGCCGCGGCCGGGTCGGCGACGAGGTCGACGTACGTGTACGAGATGCCGAGGTCGTCGAGCTGCTTCTTGGTGCGGATGCAGTCACGGCACCAGTCGGCTCCGAACATGGTGATGGTGGATTCCGAGGCGGAGGAGGTCATGCCTCCATTCTCGCGGATGGAACCTGAGCGCTACGTCGGTGCTCCCATCGCGATCAGGCGTTTCGTCAGGCGCGCTCGGCATGCGACGATGGACCTCTCGCGCCCGTGGGGAGGCGCAGCCGGAGGGGATCGCCATCGACCTTTCGATCATCGTTCCGACGTACAACGAGGCTCCGAACGTCGCGGAGCTCGTTCGTCGTGTCTCCGACGCGCTGCGCGGTCGCAAGGCCGAGATCATCTTCGTCGACGACAGCACCGACAACACTCCCGACGTGATCCGCGAGGTCGCGGCATCGGCTGAACTGCCGGTGCGGCTGATCCACCGCGACGAGAAGACCGGCGGGCTGGGCGGCGCGGTCGCGGAGGGATTCCAAGCGGCGGAGTCCGACCTGTGCGTGGTCATGGACGGCGATCTGCAGCATCCGCCTGAGAAGATCCCCGAGCTGCTCGAGCGGTTCGGACAGGGCGACGTCGATGTCGTCGTCGCCTCCCGCTATGCCGGTGGGGGGACCGCGCACGGGCTGGCCGACAAGACGCGTGTACTGGTCTCGAAGGTGTCGACGGCGGTCACCAAGGCGATGTTCCCCGTCAAGCTGCGTGATGTCACCGACCCGATGACGGGGTTCTTCCTCGTCGATCGACGTGTGATCGATCTCGAGACGCTCAAGCCGCGCGGCTTCAAGATCCTCCTCGAGATCCTGGCGCGCAAGTCGTTCCGCATCGCCGAGGTGCCCTTCGACTTCGCTGATCGGCACGCGGGCGAGTCGAAGGCGTCGGTGCGTCAGGGGATGCACTTCCTGACGCAGCTCGCCGCGCTGCGGTTCGGCAAGATGTCGCTGTTCGCCATCGTGGGTGGGCTCGGCGCGCTGGCGAACGTCTTCATCGTGTGGTTGCTCACACAGTTCGGTGTCGACTACATCGTCGCCGCGATCATCGGGGCGGAGGTCACGATCATCGGCAACTTCCTGCTGATCGAGCACTTCGTCTTCCAAGACATGCGCGGCGCGGCGTCCGGCGTGTGGTCGCGGTTCGGCAAATCGTTCGCGTTCAACAACGCCGAGGCGGTGATCCGGATCCCGATCGTGGCGCTCATGGTCAGCACCGGCCACATCTCGGCCGTGGTCGCGACCGCCATCACCCTCGTGGTGGCCTTCTTCGTGCGCTTCGTCTTCCACTCGCTCGTCGTGTACGCGCCGCAGCGGTCGGGTTCGAAGAAGTCCGTCGCCCGCGAGATCGTCGAAGAGATCGATGAGCAGGCGATGCAGCCGGGCGAGATCTGACCGACCATGACCGAGGGTCAGCCATCGCAGACGAAGCCGCTCCAGCCCGTGGTGACGGGCGGCGTGCGGCCCGAGATCCAGGCGCTCCGTGCGGTCGCGGTCACCCTGGTGCTGCTTTTCCATCTCTGGGAGACGCGGGTACCGAGCGGCTACATCGGCGTCGATGTCTTCTTCGTGATCTCGGGCTTCCTCATCACCGCCCAGCTGCTGCGGGAGGTCGAGCGCACCGGCTCCATCCGGGTTCTCGACTTCTGGGCGCGGCGCATCCGGCGCCTCCTTCCTGCGGCGTTCGTCGTGATCGTGGTCACCATCCTGGCCGTCATGATCGTGCTGCCGCGGTCCATGTGGACGCCGAGCCTCATCGAGTCCGCCACCAGCGCGCTGTACGTCGAGAACTGGGCGTCGATCGCGCGTCACCTCGGCCTCCTGCCGTGGGTCGACTACCCGCTGCCCGTCGAGCACTTCTGGACGCTGTCGGTCGAGGAGCAGTTCTACCTCGTGTGGCCGCTCTTGATGCTCGCCGGGCTGGGCATCGCGGGGGCGATGGGCGATCGCCGGACGTCACGGCGCCGGAGGTTCCAGATCATCGCCATCGTGATCGTGTCGGCGCTGGTGCTGTCGGCCGTGTACTCGGTATGGCTGACTCTGCAGCATCCGTTTCATGCGGGCCGCAGCACGCCATCGGTGGTGTGGGAGTTCGCGGCCGGCGGTCTGCTGGCGCTCGCTCCGAGGCTCCCCGACCTGCAGCTGCCGAGACGCGTCGAGGCGGGACTGCATTACGCGGCGTCCTGGGGCGGCCTCGCTCTCATCGTGGGGACGGCGCTGGTCCCGGCTCTGCCGCTGCACCCCGCACCGGACGCCGCACTCCCGGTTGTCGGCGCCGCCATGGTGATCTGGGGTGAGACGCGCCGGTCGTGGTTCAGCCCGACGCGATACGGCTCCCTCGCGCCGGTGCAGTTCGTGGGCGACGTCTCGTACGGCATCTATCTGTGGCACCAGCCGATCTACGTGCTCGTGCTCCTGAGTACCGGGACGAACGTGCGGTCAGCGGGCGCGCTGGCCGTCGTGGCCGTCTCGATCCTGCTGGGATGGCTCTCGAAGCGCTATATCGAGGATCCCTTCCGCACATCCGCGTTCTGGAAGCCGCTGGGGCGCACATACGGGTTCGCCGCCGGCGGGATGCTGCTCATCGCCGCGTTGGCCGCCGTCGGCATCGCCTTGGCCGGCTCGTAGCAGAGGCGAGGATCCGACCGTTCGGCGTCACAACGCCGGTGGACTCTCCGACGTCCGCGCCGAGCTGTCGCGCGCCGCGCCGACGATGACGGATGCCGCGAACACGACGAGTGCGGACACCATCACGACGACGTAGTAGGTGCTGTCGGCGGCGAATCGGTTGTCGAGGGTCTGGCCGCGGAAGGTGATGACCCAGAAGCAGGCGAGAAGCAGCGCCATCACGACGGCCGGCCAACGCTTCTTGTCGCTGAGCGCGTAAGCCGTCCACACCCACAGCAGGGGCAGCATCAGCAGCCGGTACGACACGTGGGACACCGGGATGAGCAGTACGAGGGCGCTCGCGACGTGCCACATCGCGAGCGAATCGCTGCCCGGTCGCATCAGCGCGAACACCAGCAGTCCGATGACGGCGAGCGCGAGCACCCAAGCCACCGTGGTTCCCAGGATCGGCGCATTCCAGAGGGGGGTCATCACGCCGCTGTCGGAGAAGACCTGCTTTCCGAACCCCCACACCGAGTACGCGACGAGCGGCTGGTTGCTGAACGCGAGGGTGCGCTCGACCCACGAGACGATCGTCTGCGGACCCGATATCACGACGACGATGAGCGCGAAGGCGAGGGCGGTCGCTGCGGCGGTCAAGAGGGATCGCCAGCGATGCGGCGCGCCCCGACGCAGGTACCACAGCGCGAGGCCGCCGGGCCAGGTCTTCATGATCCCGTTGACGGCGAGGGTCGCGCCGGATGCCGCATACCAGCCCCGCGCGCTCATGAGCACAGCGAACGCGGCGAAGAAGAGCACGAGAGTGTCGGTCTGGCCGAACCAGAGGTAGACGGAGGTGACGTTGTTGAAGAGAAGCGTGATGATCGCCACGCCTGCGACGACGGGCCGCTGCCACGCCGACAGTCGTCGCCATAGCACGGCGACCACGGACGCGACGGCACCCCAGCAGGCGAGAAGGGACAGGGCCGTCCACACCCACACCACCGTGGTGAAGTCCGTGAGAGGGAGCAAGGCCCACGCGACAAGAGGCGAATAGACGTACTTCGGCTCGAGGTACACGCTCTCGCCCTGGGCGGCGTGACGAGACGCTTCGAAGAAGACACCGAGGTCGGTGCCGATGTCGCTGGTCACTGCGTCCATGAAGCGGGCATACGTGAGATAGGCGCCGGCGATGACGACGATCGCCCATAGAGCGGCGCTGAGCACCCGCAGTCCCGACGAATTCCCCACCCGACTCCCCATCGCCGTTGTCATTCGCAGTAGGTGCAGGGTAGCGGAGCCGAGCGAAACCGTGCAAAGACCGGCGTGCGCCGACGCGTGCCGATATCCTGGTGCCGCGGTGCGTGGGGAGCACCGCGGGGGACCGGAGGGTCATGGCCCAGGCATCGGACGCACGGTGAGCAGCCGTATCGCGCTCGCGCACGACTACGTGACCCAGCGCGGCGGTGCGGAGCGCGTGGCATTGGCCATGAGCCGCGCATTCCCCGACGCGCCGCTCCACACCTCGCTCTACGACCCGGACGGCACGTTCCCCGAGTTCGCCGACGTCGACGTGCGCACCATGCCCATCGACCGGTGGGGTGTGCTGCGGCGCCACCACCGCCTCGCGCTGCCGTTCCTGGCCCGCGCCGTGTCCGGTTATCGTGTCGACGCCGATGTGCTGCTGGCAAGCTCCAGCGGTTGGGCGCACGGCATCCCGGTGACGGGGCGCAAGATCGTGTACTGCCACGCTCCAGCCCGCTGGCTCTATCAGTCCGACCGCTACGCGGGGGGAGAGGATGCCGGCGCCCGCGGACGGGCCGTCCGCGCAGCGATCGGTGCCCTCGGCCCGCAGCTGCGCGCGTGGGATCAGGCGGCGGCCCACAGTGCCGACCGCTATCTCGTCAATTCGACGGTGGTGCAGCAGGCGGTCCGTGACGCCTACGGCATGGAGGCCGAGGTGCTCGCGCCCCCGCCCGCTCCGGTGGCGGCCGACGGCGTCGCGGAACCCATCGCCGCGGTGAGCTCGCCGTTCGTCCTGTGCGTCGCGCGCCTTCTTCCGTACAAGAACGTCGATCTGGTCATCGAGGCGGTTGCGTCCATAGGCGGCGTGGGACTGGTCGTCGTCGGCGACGGGCCGGAGCGCGCGCGCCTGGCGGCCCTCGCACAGCGGACGGGGAACACCCATCTCGTGGGCAGAGTCTCGGACGCGCAACTGCGCTGGCTCTACGAGAACTGCGCAGGGCTCGTCGCGGCGTCGTACGAGGACTTCGGTCTGTCTCCGCTCGAAGCGGGGTCGTTCGGCAAACCGACCGCGGCACTGCGCGACGGCGGCTACCTCGACACCGTCGTCGAGGGGACGAACGGGGTCTTCTTCGAGAGGGCGGATGCCGGCTCGATCGCGTCCGCGGTGGAGAGGATGCAGAGGGAACGGTGGTCGTCGGAGACGATCAGGGCGCACACGGACGGGTTCTCGGAGGCACGATTCACCGCCCGACTGCGCACGGTCGTCGCCGAGGAGGCCGCACGTGTCTGATGTCGTTACGACCGCCCGCACCGGTCGGCTCACCATCCTCGCCGCCGCGTACGCCGCGGGTTTCGTCGCACTGTACGTCGCGGCGATCGGGACCTCGCTCGGGCAGCTCATCGATGCCGGTTCTCTCGGCGTGCTCGGGTGGCTGCGCAGCGATGCCTGGCTCGCCTTCTACGACGGGCGCGATGTCATCCTGTACGGCATCCTCGGCGCGGCCGCCGTCGCCGCTCTCGGCGCGATCATGGAACGCCGCATCGCCCCCGTGGTCTATGCCGGGCTGCTCGTCGGCCTCGTCGCGATCGCGTCCGTCCTGCTGAAGGAGTTTCTGCCGCGGCCGTACTACGGGGACTTCGCCTATGCCGACAACACCTTCCCGAGCGGTCATACAGCGATCACCCTTGCGGCATCGATCGCGACGATCTGGTGCCGTCCGCGGTGGATGTCGCGTGTGCTGGTGTTCGTGCTGGGGACGCTCACTTCATTCGTCGCCCTCGCTTCGGTGCTCTCGTTCGCCCATCGTGCGAGCGACAGCATGGGCGGCGTGCTACTCGCCGGTGCGCTCTCGTGCGGGCTGGCCGCGATCGCCCGCGTGGCGGTCCCGCCGCCGTCCCGCGTACGCAGGGGGACCACCATCGGCTCCCTCGTCGCACTGGGCGTGGCCCTGGTATACCTGGTCGCCGCCCTCGGCGTGCTCGGCGACGGTGATCGCGCCGCGCAGCTCGCCATCGCCATCATCCTCGGCACGCTCGGCGGTGTCGTCTCGGTGTTCGCTGTACACCGTCCGTTTCCGGCAGGGGCTCGCGGCGGGCACCGGTCGGGTGGCACTGCCGGTCAGGACGAAGGCCTGTAATCTAGACGACGTGCGTCCTGTCGTGTTCAGGGACCACCAACGCCTATGGGGGACAGCTCTTGACGCTCCGACAGATTCTCGACGTGCTGTGGAAGCGCAGATGGATCATCGTCGCCGTCACCGTGGTCGCGCTTCTCACGGCGTTCGCGTACCTGCAGATCCGGACTGTCACCTATCAGAGTCAGGCGGTGGTCAGGCTCAGCGACGTCGTCTCCTCAGGGGCCACCACGGGCAAGGTCGGAGGCGTCTCCGTCGATGTCGGGCCGGACGCCGTCACCTCGCCAACCGTCATCGAGGCGGCCGCCGAGCAGACGGGTGACGACCCCGCGACCCTGACGGCGGCGGTCAGCGTGGACGCCCAGGAGTCGGCGGGCATCGGCCGCGTCTACATCTCCGCGGTGGGGGCGACGCCCAGCGAGTCTCAGGCTCGCGCCGCCGCGGTCGCGTCCTCCTACTCGTCTTATGTCGAAGAGCAGATGGCGAGCGCGCTCGCCACCCTTCAGCAGCGTCAAGCCGAGGCCATCCAGGCGGCGCAGCAGTACCAGCAGGCGGTCGCCGACAATCCCCGGGACTCGATCTCGGCCACGAACCTCTCTACGGCGCTGTCGCAGATGACGACCATCAACCTCGCGATCCAGAGCATCAATGACGCCGGGGCCGCGACCGCGATCGTCTCCAACCCGGCGCCAGGCGAATCCACGGTGCCCTCGTCGATCATCGTGCTGCTGCTCGCTCTTGCGACGGGTTTGATCGTGGGCATCGCCGCGGCGCTCATCCGAGACCAGTTCGACAATCGCCTGCGCGGCGAGGACGAGATCGAGTCGATCGCCGACACCCGTTCGCTCGGCGAACTGAGCTGGGATCGCGGCGTCGCGGGCATGAAGCCGCCGCTCCCCGTGGCTCGCAACGAGCGGACGGACCTCAGCGAGCGGCTTCGCACACTGCGGTCGACGCTGCAGGTCTTCCTGCCGCCCGGAGAGGCGGTCATCGTCGTCACCAGTGTGGAACCCGGCGACGGCAAGTCGTTCGTGTCGGCGAACCTGGCGATGGCGTGGGCGCGGGCCGGCAAGAGCGTCATCCTCGTGGGCGGCGACCTGCGCCGTCCCGATCTCGGCCGGTACTTCGACGAGGCAGCCGACGGGGAGGGACTGGCCGACATCCTGCAGGAGCACGAGGTCGGGGATCCACTCGCGCGGGACTCGGTCGAAAGCCGACTGAACACCACGCGCTATCGCCGTCTGCGGGTGCTCCCCGCAGGAGCTGAGCCACCCGACCCAGCGGATCTGCTGGCACACCCGGCCCTCAGCGACGTCATCACCCGACTTCGCGCTCTGGCCGACGTCGTCATCATCGACTCTCCGCCGGCGATGGGCATGGCAGATGCCGCACTCCTCGCGTTGCAGTCCGACGGTGCGGTGGTCATCTCGTCGGTCCGCAAGACGGATCGAGCGATGCTGGTCGACACGGTGGCCGCGCTGCGCGCGGCCGGTGCCGAGGTCATCGGCGTCGTGGCGAACCGAAGCCGCCGGAAGCTGCCGAAGACGTACTCGTCGTACTACGTCTCATCGCGTGCGACCGAGGCCCCGCCTCGCAGCCACGAGCCGAGTGACGAGGTGCCACCTGAGACCGTCGAGGAGCTTCGTCGACTCCTGAACATGCCCCCCGACGTGGCGGCTCGAGGCCGCACCACGCCGCCGACAGGCGAGAACGACCACCCCGGTGGATCGACCGGGGTATCCGATGCTGAGCGGAAGACTGCCAGCGACGCATCATGACGGCATCTCCTGAGCTGTCCCTCCCGCTGGGCTCGCCCGACGCGGTCCCCGGGATCACGCAGGTCTTGATGGTGTGTCAGGCCAATCGCTGCCGGTCGCCCTTCGCAGCGGCGATCGCGCGCCGCCTCGCCGACGGCTCCATCGTCTTCTCATCAGGTGGTCTGATGGCCGGAGGCCATCCCATGCCGCCCGCGGGGATCGAAGCGGGTGCGATGCTGGGGATCGACTTCTCATCGCACCGCAGCCGAGAGCTCGATCGCACCGATCTCGCCGGCTACGATCTCGTCCTCACGATGGCTCGCGCCCAGGCGCGCGAGCTGGCAGCGGACAACCCTGCGCTCATGGCACGCATCTTCACGCTCAAGCAGTTCGCGAGATGGATCGCGGAGCATCCGAAGCCTCGTCGCATGGTGCTCGGCGGCTGGCTCGACCATGTTGCGCAGGATCGCCCGCGAACGGACTTCCTCGGTGACGATGAGTTCGACGACATCGCCGATCCGATCGCGTCTCCCGTCGGCGAATGGGTGAAGATGGCGAGCGAGATGACACACCTGCTTCATCCGACCGTCGAGGCACTCGGGTCCCGACGGACCTGATCGGTCAGCGGTGCAGGTCAGCCGATCGAATCGAGCACCGCCCGCAGCTGATCCCACGAGTGTGCCCACGAGCGGTCCTCTGCGCGCCGGCGTGCACGGGCACCGAGCCGGTCGCGCAGGGCCGCATCATCGAGCACGGAGTCGAGTGCGTGAGCGAGTGCGGGCACGTCCTCGGCGGGCACGAGCATGCCGGCATCCCCGAGCACGCTGGGGATCCCGCCGATGCTGCTGGCGACGGTGGGCAGGCCGGTCGCCATCGCCTCGCCGACCGTGAGACCACTGGGTTCCGCCCAACGCGAGGGTGCGACGAAGACGTCGGCGGATCGAAGGAGCACCGCGAGCTGCTCACGGTCCACGAACGGCCGGAATTCGACCCGCCCGCGGATCGACGCACCCATGTCGCGGAGTTGCCGCTCGTACGGCGAGAGGACTGCCGTGGCGTCGAAGCCCTGGCTCCCGACGATCACGACCTCCACATCCTCACGCGCCATTTCGGCGACGGCGCGCAACAGCACATCGGGACCCTTCTCGGGCACCACCCGGCCGACGAACATGACGCGGGCGACGCCCGGCGTGCGAGGGCTCTGCGGGGGATGGAACGCCGCCGTGTCGACCCCGTTCTCGACCACGTGAATCCGCTGGGCGACGGTCGCCGACACGCGGTCGGAGATGCGGGTGGCAAGATCCTCGCTGACGGCGATGACGGCTGCCGCGGGTGCGAGCATTCGCGTCGCCTCGCGGCGGGACATCCCCCGCGGAAGGTCGTTGTGTCCGTAGAAGACGGACGAGTGCGGCGTCTCCGACAGCATCCCGGGCAGATTGGGGGCGTTGTGGGTCACCACGATGCTGGGAGGCATGTCCTGCATCGCGCGGACGAGCGGCCGGTACGACCGCTGAGCGCGGACGCGCGGCATCCCCACCCGCGACAGGCCCAGATCGAGGGCGCGCTCCCATGACGCGGGATAGCCGGCGCCGGTGTACTCGATCGCCTCGGCGCTGTCATACCGCGGACGGTACGTGGTGCGCTCCAGGAGCACATGATGGGTATACCCCCGATCGCCGGACGCCGCGGTCGCCAGTCCGTGGACGACCGTGGGGATGGCAGACCCGGTGCGCGGTGAGAAATGATCTCCTGGTGTGAGGGCGTGGACGATCGGACGCATCAGACCCGCACGCCGTTGGTGCGCCGCCAGACGGTCTGTACGGGATGCGGGGTCCACACGATCCCCTTCACCCGATCGTGTTCCTGCACGCCGTAGCAGATGCCCGCGATGATCCAGAGAAGCGAAGCGTGTCCGGCGACCCAGTAGAGGTCGAACTGAGCCTGGGCGAGTTTGGCGGCGACCACCGCCAGTGCGAGTGTGCCGTAGACGGGGTTCATGCGTGCCAGCAGCCAGAGGGCGCTGGCGAACATTCCGAGGAAGCCGATCAATCCCACGATTCCCACGGTGGTGAGCACTTCGAGTTCGGCGTTCGGCGGTTGGAATCCGCCGAAGCCGGTGTGCCACGTCGTCCACCACCGGTGCCCCACGCCGTATATCGGTGACAGCATCCACACGCCGATCGATGCGTCGTACCAGGTCAGTCGCTGCGCGGCGGAACTGAACACGTCGCCGGAGGCGAGCTGCTCCGCGACCTCCTGGTAGACGAACCAGGCCGTGGGGATGAGGATCACCCACATCCAGCGCGACCGCTTGCCGTTGTGGAAGCGGGGCCGCAGTCCGATGACGAACACCCCGACGAGGGCGCCCACGATCGCCTGTCGGGACTGCGCCGCCGCCATGCCTACACCGCAGAGCACGAAAGCAGTCCAGCCGACCCAGCGGGACCATCCCAGCCATGGCGGATTCGCGAAGGCGATCACCAAGCCGATCATGAGGAACGCGCCGATCGCGTTCTTGTGCAGGCCGCCGAGGTAGACCGGCTGGAATCCGTTGGAGAGCGCGGTGATGCCGGCAAGGACGCCGATCGCGGCACAGATTCCGACGAACAGGCCCAGAGCCAGCCGTGCGTGTCCTTCCCTCCCGATGACGAAGCCGACGATCATCCCTCCGAGCACGAGGAAGAGTTCGTGGACCCATTCGATGTAGTTCTCTGCGTACTGATTGAGGATCAGTTGAGGCAGTGTCAGTGCGAGGTAGAAGATCCCCGACCACAGCAACGGCTGCATCGTGATGAGGCCGCGGTCACGCAGGAGCAGCAGCGCCGTCAGCACCGCCATGCCGAGCAGGAGGTCGGACCCGCTCATCGGCCCCACGCGCTGCACGACGAAGACAGCCGGAACGGCAAGCACGGCCACGAGCGACAGATCGATCGCAGCGACGGCGACGAGCAGCACGCCCAACGCGAGGAACAGGGCCTCATCCGGCAGTTCGACGCTGGCGAGGCCCATCAGCACTCCGAGCGCGACAAGGGCGACTGCGCCGACGATGGTCGCGCCGACTCCCCGGAGGGTCGTCCCGGAGGGCGAGAGGCTCACAACCCAATGGTAGGGCGGTTCCTCGTCGGCCGCGCGGTGCTCAGGGCGTTCCCACGCCGGCGCGACGATCGCGGCGCCGTCCGTCGATGCCGGCCCAGATGCCGGCGACGAGCCCCGCCACCTCGACGGCTGACCGCGTGAGGATGATGGGCGACGTTAATCGTCGGGTGAGGGATGCCGGGCCCCCGTCTTCGCCGCGACCCTTCACGACGAGGTCCCGCACGAGCGCGAAGTAGTGTCCTTGCGCGCGGAGCGCGGTGACGTAGTACCGCGGGATGTACGGCGTCCGCCACCCGAAGACCCGTGCCAGGAGCATGACGTGGTTCCGCCGCGAGTAGTACAGGTATCGGCGATCGAAGCGCTGTCCGCCGATCTGGTACGGCGCGGCGACGTGGCGAACGAGCACGCGCGGGTCGTAGATCAGCTTGTGCCCCCCGGCGGTCAGACGCAGGCAGGTGTCGGACTCCTCGCGCAGACACGTTCCGGGGTAGTTCCCGCGGATGCCGCCGATCGACTGCAGCACGCCCCTCCGATAAGTCTGGTTCGCACCCAGGAAGTGGTCGACCACCACCGCGCGGTCGCAGTCGGCGGCGAAGTATCCGGTGAGGTCGCCGTTCGGAAGCAGGCGGCCGATTCGGCCGTAGCCGACGCGTTCCTCGCCGGGAATGCCGTTGTCGGCGCGACCGCCTACGCCCGCGACCGACGGATCTTCGTACGCACGTGTGAGTTCGGTGAGCCATTCGCGGTCGACGTAGGCGTCGTCGTCGATGAATGCCACGATGTCACCCGCCGCGGCGGCGAGCCCCAGCTGACGGGACTCCGGCATCGTTCCCTTGCCCAGACTGTGCCGGATGTACTCGACGCCGGGGTGGGCCGATGCGATGAGATCGCACGTACGGTCGTCGGGGGATCCGTCGACCACGATGATCTGGTGCGCGGTCGCTGTCATCTGGTCGAGATGACGCAGGCATTCGGCGACGTACTCGGGTCTCGCGTACGTGATGATCACGACCGAGACCGTCAACGGGGAGGTCTTCACTTTCAGCTCCTCGGCTCTGCGCTCTGGGTGCGGGAGACGGAGACGGCGCGATGCAGAACCTGTTCATACGCGTCGGTGACCCTGTCCCACGTGTACCCGGCCACGGTGCGGCGACCGTTGGCGGAGAGCCTCGCGCGCAGACTCGAGTCCGTTGCGACACGCGTGATGAGGGAAGCGAGCTGTGTGGCATCCACCGGGTCGAACAGCAGGCCGTCGACCCCGTCGGCGATGAAGTCGGCGGGCCCGCCGACGTTGGTCGTGAGCACCGGGATGCCTGAACGCCAGCCCTCCAGGATCACGATGCCGAACGCCTCGACGCGGCTCGGGACCACCTGGGCGAGTGCGCCGTCGAGGAGCGTCCGCACCTGGCCGCGCCGGAGCGGACCGGTGAAGGTCACGTGCGCGGCGATGCCGAGGTCACGGGCTCGCGCTTCGAGCGCGGCACGCTCGGGTCCGTCTCCCGCGATCACGAGCCCGACGTCCTGGAGTCCAGTCCACGACCGAGCGTAGGCGTCGAGGAGAACATCGAAGCCCTTGTTCTCCACGAGGCGTCCGACTCCTGCGAGGTAGCGCGGCGGGAGCGCCAGCGGAAGCGGCTCGGGTAACAGCTCGGGCTCGATGCCGTTGCCGACGATCGTCACCGTGGAGTGAGGACCGAACCGGTCGAGGTCGGCGGCCGCGTAAGTCGAGCACGATGTCACGGCACTCGCCTCGTTCAGCGCCGTCGTGAAGGATCGGCGCAGCAGGCGCGACGTCGAGAAGCTGTCGTGCGCGTCCATGAACGTCTCGCCGTGGTTGGCGTAGACGAGAGGCACGCCGGTGCGCCTCGCCAGGGCGGTGGCCCACGGTCCGTTCGAGCCGAAGCACTGCGTGACGACCACCTCAGGAGCGTCTTGGGCGAACGCATCCCGCCATGCCGATCGGGCCGCAGGTAGCGCCGCGAGCCAGCGCGCCATACCGCCGAGTGAGCGGTTCGGCAGCGGCGTCGGCAGGTACCGCAACAGATGCCCGTCGTCGAGGACCGGCACCACGTCTCCTTGGTCGACCGACCATACGGCGACGTCATGTCCGCGCGCCCGCAGGTGGCGCGAGAGGTGGAAGACATGCTCCTCGACCCCGCCGAACCGGGGGAGGTAGGAACTCGCGACCAGCGCGACACGCATCAGGTGCCCTCGCCGGGGAAGTCGGGCACCCGGGTCAGCCGATACCGACGCCACTTCGATGCGAACGGTGTCTTGAGGATCGTCCGCCACGGCGTCCGGGTCGCGTGGAGCCACTGACCGTACTTGCCGCTGGTGCGCCACTCCTCCGAGTGGCCGGACCAGCCGACCTTGCGGGCGATGTCCTCGGCGGACCGCACCCAGCTGTAGTGCAGCACCGCCGCGTCGGCGGGAACGGTCTCGTGGACGATGGTGTGCGGCGGTGCCGCCGGGTCGGTGTTCCACGCGCGGATGTCGACCCGGTACATCGGATTGTCGGTTTGTCGGGCGAGGCGAAGCCATGTGCCGGTGCGCACCGCGAGAGGGCCGGGGTATGAGCACGCGAGACGCCAGAACCGGCCGCTGGCCTCGAGGAAACGTCCTGGGCGCACGCGCGTGTAGAGCCAGCGCGCCGGGTAGTCCAGCGCCCAGGCGCCGGCGGCCTCGGCATGCTCTACAGCTCTGAGGAAGACATCGGGGCGCGGCATGACCTCGTCAGTGTCCAGTTGCAGTACCCAGTCGGCGCCCTCTGCCGCCTGGGCGAGCGCGACGCGTCGCTGATACGTGTCGTTCTCGAGCGGATCGATGCCCAACCGGCCGAAATGCCCGGGGCGGTAGTCGCACTTCCGTTCGGTGTCGAGCTCGCGCAAGATCTCCAGACAATGCTCGATCGGAAGCGGTGTGCCGGTCCATGACCTGGCGTTCTCGTCGTATGAGACGACGATCCGGTCGACGAGAGAGTAGTAGGAGCGCACGCTCGGACCCAGGAAGGCCGGGTCGGCGAGCATGATGTAGGCGTTGAGTCGCATCTCCCACGGTCTCGTCGGCGGGTTCTCGGGCGGTCCGATCCTACCGGGGCGGCGCGATCCAGTACTGTCGTTGCGACACGCGAGGGAGGTGTGATGGCGGCGGAGCAGCCCCTCGTGACAGTCGTCATCGCGACGAATCGCGACTCTCCCTATCTCGAAGCGGCGATCGATTCCGTCGTGGCTCAGACGTATCCGGCCTGGGAGCTCGTCATCGTCGACAACGGCGTTCCTGACGGCGACACCCTCGCGGCCGTCGTCGCCCGGGCGCCGCGTTCGCGCATCGTACGGATACCCCCTCCGGTGACGGTGTCGCTCGCGCGCAACGCCGGAGTCGCCGTCGCGGCGGGAGACCTGCTGGTCTTCCTCGACGACGACGACGTATGGCACGAGGAGCGGTTGCGTCTGCAGGTCCGTGCGCTCGCCTCCCGACCGTCCGCTCCGGCCTCGTACTGCGGTGGGTGGCATATGGATGCCGGCGGCCTGCCGTTCCCGCCCTCTTGGCCTGCGAGCCCGGCGTCCGCGGGGGAGATGCTCGCGGGGCGCGCACGGATGCCGCACATCTGCGGGGCCATGATGATCCGCCGGAACGCCTTTGCGCGGGTGGGCGGTTTCAGCCCCGAGCTCACGATGCTCGAGGATTTCGAGCTCGCCGTACGGCTCCTCGGCCTCGGTGACTTCGTCTGCGTGCCCGACGAGCTCGTGGGCTACCGGCGCCACGATCGCAACGCGACCAGCACCGGGCTCGCCAACCTCCGTGTGCGGAGGACGGCGATGGACGGCATCCTGTCGCGCCACGCCTGGGCCGCCGCGGTCCGCGGCGATCACACCGCGGCCCGACTGCTGCGGGAGCATCGCTCCCGGGAGCGGGCGCGCGCGTCCCGCGAGGCGGCGTCGACGACGCTGGCCGCGTTCCGCCGCGGGCGAGCGGCCGACGGCATCGGCGAGATGCGGTGGGGGCTCGCTCACGACGCGAGTGCGTACACCGGCGGGATCGTGAGGCGGTTGACGGGTGGCCGGTGATCGCGGGCGCCGATGATAGCCTGTACCGGCGTCGCGTCCTGTGCGTGGCGCTGGCGTGTCTTTGGGGGATGAAGCCGAATGGTTGACAGCGCGATCACGGTTTCGAATCTGTCGAAGTCGTACCGCATCCAGGTCACGGGGGAGCGTGTCGACCGCATCACGTCCGCCGTCATCAACCGGCTTCGGCACCCGCTCACGCGTACCCACTTCGAGGACTTCGACGCGCTCAAGGACCTGTCGTTCGAGATCCCGTGGGGCGAGGCCGTCGGCATCGTCGGGCGCAATGGCGCGGGCAAGAGCACGCTGCTGAAGCTCCTTACGCGCATCACGGCACCGACCGGGGGCATCATCGACCTTGGCGGGCGCGTCGGTTCGCTGCTCGAAGTCGGCACCGGCTTCTCGGGCGAGCTCACCGGCCGCGAGAACATCTACCAGAACGGCGCGCTCCTCGGTATGAACCGCAAGGAGATCAAGCGGCGGTTCGACGAGATCGTCGACTTCTCGGGAGTCGAGAAGTTCCTCGATGTCCCTGTCAAGCGTTACTCGTCGGGCATGTACGTCCGCCTGGCCTTCGCCGTCGCGGCGCACCTCGACACCGAAATCCTCGCGATCGACGAGGTGCTCGCGGTGGGTGACGCGGAGTTCCAGCGCAAGTCGCTCGCGAAGATGCGTGAGGTCGCTCGAGACGGTCGGACCGTGCTCTACGTCAGCCATCAGATGAACACGGTGACGGCGCTGTGCACGTCGGCGATGTTCCTCGACAAGGGCACGCTCGGCTACTACGGCACCGTCGACGGCGCGATCGCGAAATACCGCGACACCTTCGAGAAGTTCCAGGTGGAGCAGAAGGATGCCGCGGCCCGGCCGGGAACCGGGCAGTTGCGGCTCACGCGGGTCGCGGTGACCGAGCAGACGCAGGAGCCGGCCGAAGACAAGGTCATCGAGTTCGACGTCGGCGCCAACCCGGAGATGGTGGGGAAGTACTTCGTCTCTGCCCACATCACCGACGTCAACGGCAGCGTCGTCGTGCAGTGCGACTCGCGGCTGACGGGAGGCTGGTTCGACCCCACCGAAGACCAGTCCGGGGTGCTGCGGATCCAGAACCTCTGGCTGCGACCGGGCAGGTACACGATCGACATGTTCGTGTGCCAGGCGGGCATCCTCGACGCCTGGGAGGGCGCCGACGTCATCGAGGTGGTCGAGCACAGCCCCTACCCCGACCTCACCACCGACGAAGCGCTCTCCCACGGGATGGTGCTGGCCGACTTCCACTATGAGGAGCGCTGATGTCGCGCACGATCATCACCCCTCCCGGTCGGCTCAACATGCCGGACTGGCGAGAGGTCTGGGCAGCTCGCGAGATCTTCTTCCGCTTCGGGCAGAAAGAGATCCTGCTGCGCTACCGCCAGACCGCGGTCGGCGTCGCGTGGGTGTTCATCCAGCCGCTCGTCTCCGCCGGCGTGTTCACGATCGTCTTCGGGGGGATCGCGCAACTGCCGAGCGGTGATGTGCCGTACTTCATCTTCGCGTTCGCAGGTCAGCTCGGCTGGAACCTGTTCAACAACATCGTCGGCCGAGCATCGTCGTCGCTCGTTGCCAATCAAGCGCTGGTCTCGAAGGTGTTCTTCCCGCGCATCATCGTGCCGCTGTCGGGGCTCATCTCCATCCTCCTCGACTTCGTGATCGGCTTCGGCCTGTTCGTCGTCCTGCTGTTCGTGTTCCAGATCAATCCCGGATGGCCGATCCTGCTGCTGCCGTTCTGGGTGCTGCTCACGATCTTCCTCGCGATGGGCATCGGACTGGCGGCATCCGCCTGGATGGTCAAGTACCGCGACGTGGCGTACTTCCTCCCCTGGTTCATGCAGGTGCTCATGTACGCCTCGCCGATCGCCTACTCGATGGAGGCGGTCGAAGAGCGCGGACTGACCTGGCTGTTCAACCTGAACCCGATCACGTGGCTCATGGAGGGCTTCCGCTGGACGCTCCTGGGCCAGAGCGCACCCGAGGCGTGGCAGGTGATCGCGTTGATCGTCGCAGCTGCCGTCTCGAGCGTCGTCGGACTGCTGATCTTCCAGAACACCGAGCGCCAGTTCGCCGACGTCATCTAGCCGACCCATGAGTCCGACAAGCCGGCCGCTGCGGATCGCGATGATCTCGTACTACCTTCCCAGCGGCAGCAAGATCGGGGTCGGATACCAGGCACACGAGCTGGCGAATGCCCTGGTACGTCGAGGGCACCGCGTCGACATGTTCTCGGCCTGTCCACCTGTCGAGGACGCGCTCTACGCTCACCACGAGCTGCGCCTGCGTGGATCGCTCCGTACGTTCCGCTTCGCCCTCGCCCTGCGGCACGTCGACTACTCCGGATACGACGTCATCCACGCGCACGGCGACGACTACTGGCTGTGGCGCCGCCGGGTGCCGGTCCACGTGCGGACGATGCACGGCACCGGGTTCGAAGAGGCGTTGCGTATACCGGGGATCAAAGAGAAGCTGAGGATGCTGCTGCTGGGCGTGACGGAGGTGCTCGCGTCACTGGTGGCAGATGTCACCGTGGCGGTGTCTCCGCAGACGAGACGGTGGATGCCGTGGGTTCGCCGCGTCATCCCCAACGGCGTCGACACGGCTCGCTTCCGACCTGATCCGGCCCGTCGTGCGGACGTGCCCACGGTGCTCTTCGTCGGCACGTGGGGCAACCGCAAGCGCGGAGCCGTTCTTGCCCGAGAATTCCAGCAGCATGTTCTTCCCGACGCTCCCGATGCCCGGCTCGAGATGGTCTGTCGCGACGCCCCGAGTGACCCCGGTCCCGGCGTCCATGTTCTCGGAGCGTTGACCGACGCCGAACTCGTACAGGCGTACCAGCGCGCCTGGGTGTTCTGCCTGCCCTCCGAGTACGAGGGCTTCGGCATCCCCTACGCCGAAGCGATGGCGAGCGGCGTGCCCGTCGTCGCGACCCCCAACGTCGGGGCGCGTTACGTGACGGATGACGGTCGCGCGGGGCTGCTCAGCGACATCGACGCCTTGGGCCGCGCACTGTTGCGGGTGCTCACCGATGACGTGGAGCGCGAGGCGCTCGCGAAGGTCAGCCTCGAGCGCTCGCGAGCCTTTGCACTCTCGTCGGTCCTGGACCGCTATGAGGCTGTCTACCGCGGCGGCCGTTGAGACAGCGCGGCGCAGGAGCCTGCCTGCGTCAATCGCCGTCTGACGCGGGAGCGAGCCCGTCCTGGGCGCTCGCATCGAACGGCGTGTGCCGACTGCCGCGGAGCCGGTAGCGGATCACCGCGACGAGGATCCCCCATGAGAGCGCGACGTTTGCGACCCACTGCCCGCGGGCATCGGGGCCGCGGAAGAGGTGATGGGCGCGGCGGAGCAGCATGTGGAGGAAGCCGGCCGCGGCGTTGCGGAACGTCGCGGGACGCAGCCCGTCGTCGGCGAATCGCTCCCACAGTTCGGTGAAGCAGACGGTGTACGAAAACATCTGACGCGCGGTGGGCCACAGCCCGCGGCGCAGACGGTAGCTGACGACGGCCGTCGGCGCGGGCGCCGCTGTGAACCCCTTCAGCTGGGCGCGCCAGCTGAAGTCGGTGTCATCGCCACCGTGGCCGTCGAGCGTCTCGTCCCACCCGCCCACGGCTTCGATCACGGCACGGCGCGCTCCGAAGTTGGCTCCGGTGATCCAGGGCAGGAAATCGCGCTCCAGTGGAAGCTGCCAGTCGTCGTCGATGGGCGGGAACGAGCGCCACGAGCGCTCGGGCCCAGGGTTGAGCGTCTCGACCTCGATCGGGCCGCCGGTCAGGTCGGCCGTCGCGAGCACCCGCAGATGCCCATCGATCCATCCCGAATGGACCGCGTCATCGGCGTCGCACACGAGGACGAAGTCCGCGGTGGATGCCGCCACCCCGACATTGCGGGCGTGACTCACGCCCTTGCGAGCCGACGAGTCCACGCGGCGAAGGCGGTAAGGTGCTCGCCGCGTCCACTCATCGATGACAGCCGCGAGGCCATCGGTCGAGCCGTTGTCTGAGACGATCACCTCGAACGGGGCGGACGTGGTCTGATGTGCGAGGGCTTCGAGCTGAAGCGGAAGGAGGGATGCAGCGTTGTAGGTGGGGATGACGATGCTCACGCGCACGGCCCCAGAGCGATCTCCCACCACGTGCGCGAGCTTAGCAACTGCCGTTCTCGCCGCGATGTCGGCGCGTTCTCATCCCCGGCGTCTGCGGACGCGCTGCACGACGGCATCCACAGGCGCGAGCGGTGCGAACCTCAGCGCCCACAGCACGTCGGAGGCTGCGGAGCGGATGCGGCCTGCCTTCGTTTCGCCACGAGCATGGCGCAGTGCGCCCCACCAGGCGAATCGCCCGTTGGCGCGGAGGCTTTCGCGGTGGGCTGCGACGAGGTCAGCATCGCCGCCGCGCTGGGCAGCAGCGAGGTGTGCGCGCACGATGTCGTCGATCGATCGGGCGAGCTCGCGATGGCGGGACGTGTTGTTCGCTCCGTGCAGCCGGTAGTCGAAGAGCGCCTCGGGCGCGAACACGAACTCGCCTCGTTCCGACAGGCTCAGGATGAGATCCAGGTCTTCGGCGAGCCGCAGACCGGGATCGAACCCGCCGACCGCGTCGAAGTCGGCGCGGCGGATCATGAGGTTGCCGAGCAGGATGCCGGTGCGTCGCCGGGCGACGTCGAGGCGATCCCGCACCGCGGTCTGGTCGGCCTCGACGAGTACACGTCCCCCGATGTCGATCGTGCGCATGCCGCAATAGCATGCGACCGCGGCGGGCGCCGCCGTCAGGCGCGCAACCTGCTGGGCGAGTCGTTCAGCGTGGTTCAGATCGTCGTCGTCGAAGAAGACGAGCAGCTCGCCCTTCGCCGACGCAGCTCCGGAATTGCGTGCTGCGGACACTCCCGAGGGCGCCTGGTGCAGGACTCGCGCCGATGGCGTCTCCGCCGCCACCGCCGCTTCCACTGCATCGGGATCCGGCGATCCGTCGTCGACGACGATGATCTCCACCCGCGGATAGGTCTGAGCGGCGACGGAGGCCAGCGCCTCCGCAAGGAAGGGACTCACACGATTCGTGGCAACCACCACGCTCACCAGCGGCGTGGCCGAAGCCGGCGGACTGACTGGCTCTCCAGTCACCACGCGGGCCCCCGGTCGCGACTTCCTTCTGGGCCCCTCGTGCCACGCCCGGGGCCGGCGTGGAGCATCAGGCGGCCCACGTGAGTGAGATCGCGGTGGCAAGCTCGGGGGCATTGCTCACCAGAGTCGCTCCGGCCGTGACAGCCATGAGCGCGAGAACTGGCCAGCGCCAGCGCCAGCGCCTGTGAGTGGCGCCCGTCGCAACGAGCACGAGGAACGGCGCGAAGTGCAGCGAGTACAGGAATGTCACATCCCCGTAGACCGAGTGGAGGAGGTACTGGAATCCCAGGGCGATGAGGACAAACACCTTGAGCCGACGGTGCGGTCCCCATGACATGGTCAAACCGGCGATGAGGAGGACAACCCATCCGGTGGCAGCCAGGATGCTCCAGGCGTCCCAATCGGGCAATACGTCGGCGAACGCGATCCCCATCTTTTCTTCGTCGCCCAGCAGCGCCGGAGCCGGCATCAGCACGGGCTGCACCAGTAGGGAACCCAAGCGAGCGATGGGGCGTTCAGTGATCTCGGGCGAGAAGAAGCCGCCTTCGCCCCCGATGCCGATGAACTTCCCGGCATTCGGGAAGATCCAAGATTGCAGCACTGCGAGAGCGGCGACCGAGGCGAATGCGTACACCGTGAAGCGGACTGCCCGACGCCACCCCGAGGCGATGACCGCTGCGGTGATACCCGCGAACCAGTTCGTCAGCGTGATGGAGAGCGAGATCGCGGATTGAAGCGGCCCGCTCCACGCGTCGTGGCGGCCGCGGGGAACGGCGAGCCAGACGAACGGGATCAGCAAACTCACCGCGCCGAGCGTGTAGGTCTCCGGCACGATCGTCCAGGCCATCGTCGCGGCTGTGGAGACGAACAGAAGCACGGCCGCGACGGTCTCGGGGCGGCGGGAGCCACTGAGACGCACGGCCGCGTAGAACACCGCGACCAACACGAACGTCCCAGCGCTGATCAGCAGCATGGCGAGCTGCTTCTCGTCCAGGCCCATATTGCTCAGGATGATCTGCGGGAATGAGACCAGCAGCGCCCACAGCGGATGCACGGAATTGCGCTGCTGTTCTACGGAGGTGCGATCTGAGCTTGTGAGGATGATCCGGGGGATGTCAGCGCCGAACCAGAGGTCCCAATCAGTCGCTATCGCGTCGAAGTCAAGCCTCAGGAATTGCATGGTCGAGATCGCTGTCGCGCCGATTGCGAGCACGATCAAGAGCACGCAGTCCACCCAATACGCACGGATCCATGCGCTCGCGTTTCGGCGACGTGCATGGTCCGGAGCGTTCTCGCGTGCGACTGCTGGACTGACCACTGAGCGCCCCCCATCGACGGAACGGTCCATCCCCATCACGCGAACCGTAGCATCGTCGCCGCAACCCAGACCACCGCGATCAGGCCGATCGTAAGAAGGCTCACGGGATTACTCACGGCGTAGACAAGGGGGTCGTCGTACATCTCACCGCGGAAGGCCACGAGCCACGCGCGCGCGCACCAATACAGCAGCAGCGGTACGGCGAGCCAGAGCACCTCGGGCTCTCCGTATGCGCCTGTACGGGCGCTTTCGTCGATGTAGAGCACGAACACCAGAACGGCGACGAGCGAGGATGCGACGCCGAGGGCCATCACGAGTTGCGAATCGTCACGGCCGTAGCCGCGAGCGCGAGGCGAGTCATAGAGCTCGGCGAAACGTTTGATGAGCGCGAGCCCGAAGAAGAAGAACGTCGAGAACGCCAGTAGCCACACGGTGGGCTGCACCGTGATCGCGATACAGCCGGTGACGACGCGCCACGTATAGAGCAGCGCGAGTGTCGTCACGTCGATCATTGGTTTGCGCTTGAGCCAGAGCGAATAGAGGTTCGTTGCCAGGGCGTAGATCAGGAGTGCGGCAAGAGTCCACCAGTTCACGATCGCGGCTACGGTGAAGCCCATTGCTGCGAGGATCGTTCCGATCGCGATGCCCGCGGGAATGGAGAGGGCGCCCGAGGCGAGAGGGCGGCTGCGCTTGCGTGAGTGCCGTCGATCCGCGTCGAGATCGGCGAGATCGTTGAAGATGTAGACCGAGGACGCGACGAGACTGAATGCCGCGAACGCACCGAACGCTGCGAGCACCGCTCCGGGGTTCGTGAGTGCCTCGTGCGATGTGAGCAACGGCACGAAGACCAGGAGGTTCTTCGCCCACTGGTGGGGGCGCAGTTGCCGCAGCCATACGCGCCATGACGCTTGGCTGCCCGTACGGATCGTGTCGATGGCGATGCCGGAGCTCTTCAACCAGCGGTCGACGCGCGGCGGCGTGTCGACGGCGATGGCCCGCTCGGCGGAACTCCAGACGGCGATGTCCTTTGCGCTGTCCCCTGCATAGGTCCAGGCGTTGCCCGCGAAGTGGGCGGAGATCGCCTCGGCCTTCTGGGCGGACCGACGGTTCGGCCCCTGAGGGTCGGTCGCGATCACGGCATCGAACATCGACAGGTGATCGGCGACGGAGTCCCCGTATCGCCGAGCGGCGGCAGTGGCGAGCACCAGCTCTGCGCCGCTGTTACGACGTTCGGCCAGTGCGTCGAGGACCTCGGTCTTGTACGGAAGCAGCGCAGGGTTGAGGTCGACTCGTTCAGCGAGTTTCGACTTGAGCTCCACCGGTCCGCGCAGGGCCCAGAGCATGATGCGCGCCGCGCCGAGTGGCGTATGCAACGCGTGGCGCACCGCCGACTCCCACAGAAGATCTCCTCGGATCAGCGTGCCGTCGAGGTCGACTGCAATGCGTTCCCCCATGTGCCTCCGCACGAGTCCAGGCCATCAGGGGCCCTCCCGGCTGAATCCTAGCCGTGCTCTCGAGTATCGCGCTCATCAGGTCGCTGGTGCGCGGCGAACACCCACCACGTGTACGCGACATAGCGGAATGCCGTCGCGACAGCCTGACCGATGATCGTTCCCCACAAATTGTCGGAAGCGATGTCGTCGAGGCCCAGTACTATGCGCGAATACCAGAGACACGCGAGGTGCAGCAGGACGGCGATGAGATTGGCCACTGCGAATCGCCCGACTTCGGACGCCGACATCGTCGTTCCCCGGTCTCGGTATGTCCACAGCCTGTTCCCGAAGTACGACACCGCAAGACTGATGAGCAGTGAGATCGATTTTGCGACGAGAGGAAGCTCGAAGAGCGGGCCGTGGCCACCGCCGAATACGAGCAGGTTATAGATCACCGCATCAACGACGAACCCGATGAGACCGACCACCAAGAACACGGTTCCCCGCTTCACGTGGCGCCGGGCGAAACCGTCGCTCATGCGTTGGCTCCCTGCGTTCGGTGCTCCGATCGATGCATCCGCAACGGCATGCTGCCGGGTCTGCTCGTCGGTCAGCCTAGCCGCACCTGCCACGACGCCTGAGCGGGCCGACTTGCGGGGAGGCCTCGCGCTGCAGCAGGTGAACGGAACTCCATTGCTCTGCTGGCAGACTGTGGGAGGAGCGAGGGGACTGCGCGTGACCTACTACATTCTTCTGATGCTCGCGAAGCTCATTCCGGGCAAAGCGCGCAGGCAGAGATTCATCGACTGGTCGCGTGAGCGATTCAGCGTGAGAGCCATCGTCGACGCGGCTCTCGCCGAGCAGCGCGTGTCGCTCGAGCGGGCGATCTACCGCACCCCCATGGTCGACGCGCCGGTGATCATGACAGTCGACCAGACCTTGGACGCCTTGATCGATGGAAAGTCGATCGCCCGCTTCGGCGCTGGCGAGCTGTGGACCATGGAAGGGGGGTTCGAGCTGTTCCAGACGCCGAGCGCAGAGTTGGGTAGCCGTCTGAGGGAGGTGCTGCTGTCTGACGAGCCTGATCTGCTGGTCGGCATCCCGAGCTTCACCTACGAATTGAGCCCAGAACTCGCCGACGGCATGCGGGACTACTGCCTGCGCTCGGCACCGTGGCTGCGCCGGATCCTGCAGCCATATCTGCGCACGGGGACGGCGTACGGGGCGACGGAGGTGTCTCTGGCTCACAGCACGTTCCGTGCCGGGTTCGACCGCCGGACCTACTTCGCGAGATGCCGGCGGATCTGGGATGGAGCGCGGGTCGTGCTCATTCACGGCGAGGGCATCTTCGACGGGTTCACGCACGACATCTTCGACAATGCGGCCTCGGTGGAACACATCCTGGCGCCGAAGCAGGACGCGTTCGACGAGTACGATGACATCCTCCGGCGGGCAACGCAGCAACCGGAGGGCAGCATCATGATCGCGATCCTGGGACCGACCGCGACCGTGCTGACGTACGATCTCCACCGCGCCGGCTACCAGGCACTCGATCTGGGCCATATCGCCAAGTCGTACGACTGGTGGTGCAATGACAGGTCTCTGCACGAGACGGCGTCGAATGATGAATTCTTCGCAGCGGACTGAGCGTTGTTGACGTGAGCGCCTACAGGAGCGAGAGCAGCGTCTCGGAGACGTACTGCTGGTCGTCGACGGTGATGCCCGGGTAGATCGGCAGGCTCAGGATCTCGTCTGACAAGGCCTCCGCACGCGGAAAACGGCCACGATCGTGGCCGAGGAAGCCGAAGGGCGGCAGCAGGTGGACCGGGGTCGGATAGTGGATGCCGGCGCCGATGCCCGCGTTCGCGAGTCCCGCGAGCACGCGGTCGCGATCTGCCACCCGCACCACGTACAGGTGGAACACGTGCTCATTGCCGTCGGCCACCGACGGGAGCGCGACCCGTCCATCGTCGCCGAGCAGTTGGGCGTAGGTCGCCGCTGCGTCTCGGCGGAGCTGGTTCCATTCGTCCAGATGCGCGAGCTTCGCCGACAGCACCACGGCCTGGATGCCGTCCAGCCGAGAGTTGCGTCCCAGCAGGTTGTGCTCGTACTTCGCGAGGCCGCCGTGGTTGCGGAGTCGGCGGACGGTGTCCGCCAGGTCGTCATCGTTCGTCAGGACGGCGCCCGCGTCCCCGAAGGCGCCGAGGTTCTTGCCGGGGTAGAAGCTGGTCGCAGCGATGTCGCCCAGGTCGCCTGCCATCCGACCCTTACGTCGGGCTCCCTGCGATTGCGCAGCGTCCTCGAGGACGAGGACCTCGTCGCCGACGACCGCACGCACATCGTCGATCGGTGCGGTCTGTCCGTACAAGTCGACCGCGGCCACGACACGTGTCCGCTTGGTCACCGCCTCGGCTACCGCTTCGACCGAGATGAGGTAGTCGTCGGTGCAGTCGACGAGCACCGGTGTCGCGCCGACGCGGACGACGGCCTCCGCAGTCGCGACGAAGGTGTTGGCGGGCAGGATGACCTCGTCACCGGAGCCCACGCCCGCGGCCTGCAGCGCGAGCTCGAGGGCATCCGTGCCGTTCCCCGCCCCCAGGCAGTGCCGGACGCCGCAGTAGCGTGCGTACGCGTGTTCGAAATCCTCGGCGGCGCCGCCGAGGATGAACGCCGAGGAGTCGATGACCTGGGCGATGGCGGCATCCGCGGTGGCCCGGATCTGCGCCGTCTGCCAGCCGAGATCAAGGAAGGGGACGGTGCGGCTCATCTGTCTATCCACTCTCTGAAGCGCGCGATCCATGCGCGGGGGTGGGGGCGGAGCCGCCACAGAGCGCCCTTGTACCAGCTCTCCATGATGTAGTAGCGCTCCTTCCGGAGGTCGGCCGCCCACTGGCGGAAGCCGTATGTCCTGAGTGCCTGTTCGTAGACCTCGGAGAGCGTTCGCGCGCCCGCCTCCAGCGAGAAGTTCTCCTCCGCGAACGCGCGGCCGAAGTCTCCGAGCTCAGCTCGTCTCGCGGAATCCGGGCCCAGCGCGAGCAACTGATGGCGGAGCTGCGCCACGGCGTCGGGCTGCGAGTCGGGGCTCCAGAAGCCGTCCATCTGCAGCTTCCGGCCGGTCTGCTCATCCCAGGTCTCGAAGAGCCCGAACTCACCCGACACGATGAGCGGGCGACCGAACGAGAGGGCGCGCGCGGCCGATGCTCCCATCCCGATCGAGATGTCGGTGGCGGCGTAGGCGGGGCCGGGGTCGGCCAACGCGCCCGTGAGCACGACCGCTCGCCGCCCGACCTCGACGTTGACCTCGGCAGCAAGGGCGCTGAGCGGCTCGAATGCCTCGCCATCGCCGACGATGACGAGCTGGAATCCCGACATCGAGGCATCCCGCATCGCCTCGATCGAGAGGCGTACCGAGAGCTCTTTCAGCACGTAGGTGAGCCGGGTGACGATGATGACGTGGACGGTGTCCGGGTCGAGGTCCCAGTCTGCGATGAACTTCTCCGCCGAGGCCGGGTCGTACTCATCCTGGTGCACATCGACGGGCGGGCTGATGAACTGGACGGGGCCAGGACGGTTCGCGAGCTTCTCTGCGGTGTACCCCGTGCCCACGATCAGCGAGGTGTGCTCATACTCCGACGGATGGATGGCCATCTCGTACATCGTCGTCACGAGGGGTCGCCGGCCCAGCAGGGACGGTCCGTAGTATGCAGAGCGACTGTTGAGTCCGCTGTAGACGTGAACCAGCCGCGCCCGGTGCCTCCGCGCGAGGCGCGCGAGGAACATGGCACCCCGGATCGAGTTCGTGGGTGTGCCGGACAGGTGGACGTCCACGCCCCGCTTCTTCGCATGGTCGAGGACGGAGGGGCCCTGCGGTGCCTGCTCTGCGAATCCGACGACGATCGAGGACCACCCCATCGACTGCAGTTCTGCGGCGAGGTCGATGGCGTTGATCTGGGTGCCGCCGAGTCCGAGGTCGTTGAGCTGAACGAGGACGCACTGAGGTGCGTTCGTCGTCACGTCGCCGCCTCGTGCAGCGCGTCGATCACCCGATCCTGCTCTTGGTCTGTCAGGCCGTGGAAGATCGGCAGGATCAGGGTGTTATCGGTGAGTCGCTCGGTCACCGGCAGATGCGCATCGACGTGCGAGTACGCGGGCTCACGGTGTGATGACATGATGCCGCGGCGGGCTGAGATGTCGCGTTCGCCCAGGAACCGCAGAAGCTGCTCACGGTCGAGAGGGTGGTCGGGACCGATCTCGACCCAGTACGACTGGAAGTTGCTGGTGCCGTGAGGCGGGTCGGCGACTGCACGCAGGCCGGCGATCTGCGCGATGGCCCGTGAGTACTTCTCAGCGATCTCGCGTCGACGCTGTACGACCTCGTCAAGCCGGGCGAGCTGCACGAGACCGACGGCGGCCTGCAGATCCGTCATCCGGAAGTTGAAGCCGATCTCGGTGTACTCCTCCTTCGGAGACACCACGCTCGCGTGACGGGCGGCCGCCGACACGCTCATCGCATGTTCCCGGAGCCTCCGCGCGCGGTCCGCCCAGTCGCCTCGGGATGTGGTGAGCATGCCACCCTCGCCGGTGGTGAGGATCTTGCGCGGATGGAACGACCATGCGGCTATCTCGGCACCGGCTCCGACGGGACGACCCTTGTAGGTCGACCCCGCAGCGCAGGCGGCGTCCTCGATGACCACGATCCCGCGAGGGTCGCAGATGGCACGGATCGCGTCCAGGTCGACGGGCACACCCCCCTGATCGACAGCGATCACGGCCGTCGTCGTCGGCGTCAGAGCGGCTTCGACCGACGCTGCGGTGAGGTTGCCCGTGACAGGATCGACATCCGCGAAGACCGGGTTCGCTCCGACATACGTGGGCGCGTTCGCCGTCGCGATGAACGAGAACGACGGCACCACCACGTCATCGCCTGACACGACGCCGGCGACCTTCAGAGCCAGGTGCAATGCGGTTGTGCAGTTCGACACAGCGACGGCATGCCCAGCCTGCTGCCGTTGCGCGAAGGCGGCTTCGAATGCCGCCACCCGGGGACCCTGGGCCACCCACCCGGACTCGATGACCTCTGTGACCGCAGCGATCTCCTCTGCGCCGAGCCAGGGGCGCATCACATCGATCCGGCTCATGCGCTCTTCCCCGGCACAGAGCGCCCGGCGGCGATCTCTTCTCGTAGTGGCCGCCACCACTCCACCAGCTCACGCAGGCCCTGCTCGAGCCCGATCTGCGCTCGGAAGCCGAGGTCCCGCTCCGCGGCGGACGTGTCAGCCAAGCGACGGACGACGTCGTTGACACCGCGCTGCGGCCCGAACTCGACGGGGAGATCCGAGCCCATGACCTTCAGAAGCATCTCGGCGAGCTCCAGCAGGCTCGTCTCGATCCCGCTCGCGATGTTGTAGACGCCCTCATGCACATCGCTTCGCGCGGCGAGGATGTTCGCCCGTGCGATGTCGACGCTGAACACGAAGTCCATCGTCTGCTTGCCGTCGCCGAAGATGATGGGCGGCAGCCCGTCGGCGATGCGTTCCATCCAGCGGACAAGCACCTCGGTGTAGAACCCGTGGACGTCCATTCGTGGACCGTAGACGTTGAAGTAGCGCAACAGCACATAGTCCAGGCCGTACATCGCGCGGAAGCTCTTGGCCATGCCTTCGTTGAAGGTCTTCGCGGCCCCGTAGAACGTGTCGTTGTTGTAGGGGTGATGGCGCTCGGTCGTGGGGAACGTCTCCGCCATCCCGTAGACCGACGCGGAGGATGCCGCGACAAGTTTGGCGACGCGATGCTCAGCCGCGGCCTCAAGCACGTTGAAAGTGGCATCCACCATCGTCTCCAGCGCCAGACGAGGCTCCTCGGCACACTGTGTGATCCGGATCGCGGCCTGATGGAAGACCACGTCCTTCCCCTTGACCACGTCGTGGACGGTGTCGCGGTCGCGGACGTCGCCTTCGATCAGCGTGACCTTGCCCGACGCCAGTGCGCCGTCGAGATTGGCCCGCCGGCCGCGCACCAGGTTGTCGAGCACGTCGATGTGGGCTACGCCGGCATCCACCAGCTGATCGACCAGCGTCGACCCGATCGTTCCGGCTCCGCCTGTGACGAGGACGTCGGCCCCTGCCAGTTCGGTCATGTCAGGCTCTCTTTCCGGTCGCCGTCGATGGTGACGAGCGCACTGCCGTTCGCAAGGCTTCGGGAGGTCGCATCGAGTACTCGGAGGACCCGCAGCCCCGCACGACCATCCGTGCGTGCCGGGCGGTGCTCACGGATCGCCGCGGCGAACTCGGCCACCATCAACGACAGCGCCTCCTTCTCGGGCAACGCGGGCACCCAGGTGTCACCGTACCGGTACGACACCTGCGCTGCAGCGCGCTCGGCATCCTCGGTGACCGTGACGAAGTCGATCCCGCGGTCGTACACACTCACCCGCTGAGTGGGGTTGAGATCGTCCCACACGAGCGTGCGCTTGGAGCCGCCGACGACGAGCTGGCGGATCTTCGTCGGGCTCAGCCAGTTGACGTGCACATGCGCGATGGCGCCGTTCGCGAGCGGCATGATGAGGTACCCGACACACGCCTTGCCGAGGCGGAGCGGATCGCCGCCGTGGGCAGCGACCCCCTCAGGGTGCAGACCGCCGGGCAGGATGAAGTCGAGGATCGACAGATCGTGCGGGGCCAGATCCCAGAACACGTCGACGTCGGGCTGGACGAGGCCGTGGTTGATACGCACCGAATCGATGAAGGTGATGTCCCCCAGGTCGCCCGCCGCGATGATCTCGGCGATCTTGAGGACGGCGGGGGTGAAGCAGAACGTATGGTCGGCCATCAGGATGACATCGGCGTCCGCCGCCGCGTCCACCATGAGGCTTCCGCTGCCGACACTGTGGGCGAGCGGCTTCTCGGTCAGGACGTGCTTGCCCGCGGCGATTGCTGCGAGGGCGATCCCTTCATGCGTGCGCGCCGGAGTCGCGATCGCGACGGCATCGACACCGTCGAGGGCCAGCGCCTCCTCGACCGTCGTCACCGCGACGGCCGTACGCGTCGTCAGCGCGAGTCGCTCCGCGCGATCCAGGTCGAGGTCGCATACCGCCACCACGTTCCATTCTTCGCTGAGGTTGAAGTTGCGAACGAGATTCGGGCCCCAATACCCGGCACCGACGACGACCACACCCAGTTGACTGTCACCCATGGAGTCCCATCTCGACCGTTCCCCTCGATCTTCCCGGACGGCTCCATGGTAGATGACCACGCAGGGATGCCGAGTGCTCGCCGGTGCAACGCGGTGGAGGGTGGATCCGCATGCCGCGTCAGCGGCCGGCCAGCCGCTGCAGCTTCCGTTTCGCCTTGCCTGCCAGCCGTCGTGCGCGGGCGATCCTGTCCGGCGCGATGATCCGTGGTTCGACCTCGACCTCGTATGCGACACGCCCGGGCGGTGTCAGTCGACGCTTGTACTCGTGATACCCGCCGAGATCGCGCTTCTCCAGACCGACGGCGCGGGCGGCGTCCCAGCACTCGAGTTCCGCCCTGGTGCCGATCGAGCCCTGAGACGTCGGCAAATCGGTGTCGCGGGCCGAGATCAGTCCCACCAGCGTGTCTCCGTCCACGAGGTTGACATTCCCCGCGAGCGGCGTTCCTTCGGGCGACACGAGGACCGTGGTCATGAGGGCGGGTGTGCGCAGCAGAGCAGGCCAGATGATGCGCAGATCCGGGGCCGCGCCCACCTCGTCGCTGGGGTCCCCTGTCCAGCGCGCCTCCCAGGTGTCGATCGCCCACGCCAACGTGGACGGATCGTCGTGGACGACTGTCAGTTCAGCGGTCTGGCGCTGGGCTCGCCGGATCATGTTCCAGCTCCGTGTCGACCGCCAGTACGCCTCGTAGTCGAAATCGCGCAATCGGGCGATGTACGAGTCGAACGGCTTGAGCTTCTGTCGACGGAAGTCCGTCTTTGCGTCACCGAAGTAGTCCTGGATGAGGATCGGGAGACACAACGCTGACAGCGCCGGCTCGAGCAGCCCGTCTCGATGCGGCATCCCCAGGGTAGGCGCGACCGTTGTCGTCGCGGGTTCCCAGCGGCGCTGTCGGGCGCGGAGCGTCGTCGCCAGCACAGGCTCGCCGTGCCGCAGGACGACGACGTTGAGCTTGGGGACGCCGGTGGGCTCGGCAAGTGCCCGATGGACGAACCTGCCGACATCGTCGCCCTCGGGCACCAGCTGCTCGAGCGCATCGGTGAACTCGTCGGTGACGGATCCGTCGACGATGACCCGCAGACCCCTCAGCCGGGCACGTGCGTGTTCGCTCCCACGGCTCAACCCGGCACGAGCGGTCACGGATCACCCTCCCCAGGCAACGGTGTTGTTGCGGCAGGCTACCAGCCTGCCGCGCCGCGCTGGTTCGGGTGTGGGAGAATCCCCGCGTGCAGATACGCTTCGGTCTCGACATCCGGGCGAGGCTGGCGACCGCGGCACGTGTGGGCGGGGCCCAGGTCGCAGCCGGCCGCATGTTCGTCGAGCGACAGGCGATGGCGACAGCGCGAGGTAACCGTGAACGCGAGCACGGCCGGATCCTCTGCTATCACGCTGTCGGTCAGCCCGAGTGGGGGGTCAACGACGTGGCGCCGGCGAGATTCCGCCGGCAGATCGAATCAGCGCTCGAGGCGGGATACCGGTTCGTCCCGGCGGGCGAGCTGGTGCGCACGGGTGGGGGCCCGCGGGATCTCAGCATCACCTTCGACGACGGTGCCCGCAGCGTCCTGACCGCAGCTGCCCCGATACTCGCGTCCTACGAGATACCGTTCTCGCTGTTCGTCGTGTCGGAGTGGTCGGAGAACGGTCATCGCGGACTGGCGCTCGGCTGGGACGAGATCATCCGCATCGCGGAACTCGGCGGCGAGATCGGGAACCATTCCGCAACCCATCCGGACTTCTCACGGCTCAACAGAGAGCAAGCCCTGCACGAGATCGGCGACGCGGGGGACCTCATCGAGAATCGAACGGGGATCCGCACGACCACGTTCGCCATCCCGCTGGGGCAGTCCGCGAACTGGACCGCTGAGGCGGACACAGCCGCTCGGGAGCTGGGCTATGACGTGATCTACGCGCAGGCGGAAGAGACTCGCCCGACCGGTACGGCCGGGCGCACCTTCGTCACCGCCTACGATTCGCCACGCGTGTTCGACGCGTTGCTCCGCGGCCGCTTCGACCGGTGGGAGGAATGGGTCTGGCCCGCGCCGGGCAAGTGAACGGTGCGTGGTCCCACGGCCGCTCGACCGGCCGATCATTCGGAGAGGTGGACCAGGCTCCATTCATGCTCGAGGATGGCATAGCACGCGGTGTCTATCCACACTCCTTTGGACCATCTGCTCTGCTGGTGGTCGGCTTCTCGGCGCATGCCCACGCTCTCGCACAGGCGCATCGAGGCGATGTTGCGGGTGTCGAGCTCGGCATACAGGCGATGAAGGCGAAGCTTCGCGAAGACGACGTCGAATATCAGTTGCGCGGCTTCGAAGGCGTAGCCCTGCCGTTGCGCAGCGCGGGTGAGCGCGATGCCGATCTCGGCGGTCCGGTCCTGGGTCTCGCCGTCGAGTCGCAGGTACAGTGTGCCGAGAAAGTTGCCGTTCGAGTCACGGATCGCGGGGTAGAGGTAGTCGCCCGGCTTCTCGAGCCGCGTGGCGACCGCGCCGCGTGTGAGCTTGGCCGCGACTTCGTCGCGCGATTGCGGCTCCTCGATCTCGTATCGGAACTGGCGAGGATCAGATTCCATCGCGTAGAGCGCGTCGAAGTCGCTCTGCGTCAGCAAGCCGAGAGTGATCCGCCCGCCGGAGACAGGCCGAAACTCCCACCCCGGGTGCGCTACCGGCTCCTGCTGATCCCGGCCCGACCCTGATCCGTGCGATGCCACGCGCCGAGACCTGAGACGTCGCAACATGAAAACGCCGGCGCCGACGGCGAAGACGACCGTTATGAGGAGCTCGACCGACACCATGACGACGAGCAGACTCAGCAGAACATCGGTCGACACGAGCCCTCCAACACGTTGCCAGCAGTACTTCGCGCCATGCGTAGGGGCACTCTAACACCCGAGTTATCGCGGCACGGCCCGCTGCCGAAGGCGGTGCGATAGTCTGCGATGACGGTGTTCGCGGCCGGTCGTCGTCCCACCATCCCGGAGGTGTCGTGTCGAAGCTGGCAGAGCCGCGAATCGCCGCGTCGGCCGACGTGGACGGTCGCGCTCGAGTCGGGCTTGGCGCGCTGGTCTGGCACCTTGCTCAGATCCGAGAGGACGCCGTCGTCGGCCCGGAGTGCGTCATCGGTCGAGGCGCCTACATAGGGCCGGGCGTACGCCTCGGCGCTCGCTGCAAGGTGCAGAACCATGCGCTGCTCTATGAGCCTGCGATCCTCGAGGACGGGGTCTTCGTCGGCCCCGCCGTCGTTCTGACCAACGACATGTACCCGCGCGCCGTCAACCCGGATCTGACGTTGAAGAGCGCATCCGATTGGACCGCCGTAGGCGTCACGATTCGAGAAGGTGCCTCGATAGGCGCCCGGGCCGTCGTGGTCGCTCCCGTGACGATCGGTCGGTGGGCGTTGATCGCCGCGGGAGCCGTCGTCACCAAGGACGTCCCGGACCACGCCCTTGTCGTCGGCGCGCCCGCACGGCGGATCGGCTGGGTCGGCACGGCGGGGAGTCCGCTGGAACCCGAGGGTGCCGAATGGGTATGCCCTCGCACCGGGGAGCGGTACCGTGAGGTGGACGGGCGACTGCAGCGGTCGAGCGTCTGACTTCCCAGCCTGCCGTGTTCGGATGCGGCGACCCGACCGGGAGAAGGGACTGCCATGTCTCGCTCGAGGTGGCTGGGTGGGCAGCGCCGTAGCGTCACCAGCCGACGGAGAGCGCTGACCCTCGTCCTTGTCCCGGGTCTTCTGTGCAGCGCGTGCGCCACCGTCGATCTGCCGAGGGCGACACATGATCCCTTGCCGTCCGCCACGATCGCGCACCCTTCGGAGCAGATCGCCGGACTGGCATGGTCAGACGAATTCGATGGCGATCTCGGCCAGTGGTACTCCGATGTCGCCGCAAACGAGTGGACCACCGATCAGCTCGAAGCCATCACCGATCAGCCCGAGAACGCATACATCGAGGACGGTCAGCTCGTCATCGCGTTGCGGCCCGAGCCCTGGGTGGACCAGCTGGGAAATGAGAAGGACTTCACCACTGCTCGGCTCGTGACCGACGATGCCTTCCTCTACGGTCGCGTCGAGGCGCGTATCAACGCACCGATCGGACAGGGCTTCTGGTCGGCCTTCTGGCTCTTGGGAGTCGGACCGTGGCCGGAGTCCGGTGAGATCGACATCGTCGAGCTGCTCGGCGACACGAAGGACGCCTACGTGACAGCCCACGGGCAGTCGCGCAGCGGTGAGGATTGGAAACGGGGAACGTCCGTGCAGACACCGGGCGGTGACCCGTGGGGCGGTGGCTGGCACGTATACGCGGTGGATTGGGGGCCGAAAGCCGTCGTCTTCGAGATCGATGGCGCCGAGGTCCTGCGCTTCAGCCCTCAGGACGTCGAGTCGGACGGAACCTTCTGGTCGTTCGATCACCCGGCACAGGTCATCCTCAGCCTGGGGCTCGGCGCGTGGGAAGGCTTCCCCGGCGGAGGGCAGCCCGACGCGACCACGCCCTTCCCGGGTGAGTTGCGAGTGGACTGGGTTCGCGTTTACGACTCCGAGGTCTTCGCCGACGTCCCGAGGGACTGAATCATCTCCGCGACGATGCGCCCATCACGCGGTGTGGCGCCTGTTGACCTTGTCGAGCGCGTCGAGAAGCGCGTCGCTGACCCCGTTCTCGACCTTGCGGCAGAAAGCCGCGCCGGATGCCCGGACGCTATCGACATCCGCGAGATCGAGCACCTTCGGGTGCGGACCTGCTTGGGACCAGTCCGTGTAGGTCAGCGCGGTATCCTCGCGCGGCGGCATCCGCCACGACAGCAGTGTCTGCAGGTACGCCTCGTCTGGCACCAGGGAGTTCTGGAAGATGCGGAACCACCGACTTCCGGGGACAACGGCCGCCAGCAGGTCGTCCAGCAGTTCGCGGTCCATGGCGAGCCAAGCCTCGCCGGAGTAGCAAGGACGCTCTGGCGTGAAGGGCGGCGGCCAGCGCCGGATCCCGACCCTCATCCCGCCGCCGCGGGGTAGGTAGCGGAACGCCGCGACCTTCTCGCCGCGGCTGAGCAGTCGCCAGGCCCAGCCGCGCACTCTGTCTTCATGGGCGCGGGAGAGCTCGGGCAGGCGGAACCACCGATACGAGTACCTCATCAGGTCCGCTTGCTTGTCGCCGCGCTCGGAGTTGCCGCGCCACGCCGGCGTGTACCGCAGCGGCGCCGCCCAGCCTGCCCAGCCGCCGCCCGCCTCGAGGAACTCCCGCTCCCACTGGTCGAGGGACCGAGCCGGGTAGTCCTGTCCGGACACCAGGGCGACCATGTCCGGCGCAGCAACGTCGCGGGCCCAGGCGAGCGCGTCGATCATGGCTCGCACCACTTCGAACGATCCCCAGTCCGTCCTTCTGCCGTGCGCGCGCACGTGGACACCGGGATCGTCGATCACGGGTGGTGGTGATCGACGCGCGTCATGGCTCACGAACACCGACGCGGTGGGGCTCGACGCGCGGATGGCGGTCACCAGTCTCGTCAGTTGCTGCGGATCCCGGTGGCTGAGCACGACGTAGGCGGCCGCGCTCGCGCGCGCCGGCCGGTCACTCACGAGGGCCCGTCGTGCTCGGGTCGGGAGCGTCGGGACGGCCGTCAAAGTGAGCAGATCGCGCTGCCACATACGCCTCCGCGAGGGATGCCGCGACTTGGGGCCTCTGGGTGTCCGCGGGCGCGGCGAGCCGGCCGAGCCGGAACGCCACCATCTCCACGAGCCGGATCGACGTGCTCGACCACTGGCGGGCGACGAGGTCTGCGAATTCCCGGGGAGAGCGCAACGCAGCCCTCAGACGGGCAGCACGGGGGACGGGTGCATCGGGTGTCGTCACAGAGACCGCTCCGGGATCGGCCCGTGCCAGTCGACCGTCGGCGAGGGCTCTCTCGAGCACCTCTCGTACCAGGGCGTACTTGTGTCGCAGCGCGGCGTCGTTGGCGCCCCAGTGATACTGCTGCCGGAAGACATCTATCAATCTGTCGCGGCGGTGGACCGTGACGACCGCCTCCGGGTGAGGCATGAGCGCGATCCCCTCGAGCTCGATGCGATAGCAGAGGTCGTGGTCCTCCGCCGTCAGCATGGACTCGTCGAAGCCCCCGATCGCACGGTAGACCCCCGTGCGCATCGCCATGTGCCCGGCGCCGCATGCGATGAGGCCGGGTAGGTAGACCGATTCATACGCGGCGTACACCAGGAACTCCGGACGGGCGCGAGACGAGTACGCCGCTCGAAGGCGCACTCCGATGGCGACGAACTCGTCGTCTTGCAGTGCGCCCAGCACCTGCGGGAGCCAGTCGTCGGCCACCTCGTCGTCCGCGTCGCAGAAGGCCAGTAACGGTGCCTTCGCCGATGCCACACCGATGTTCCGTGCCGCCGCGGGGCCCCGTCGTGCTGAGGCGTCCACGACCCGCAGCGGCAGCCGGCCGCTCCAGTCTCCGGCCACCCGCGCCGTATCGTCGGTGGAACCGTTGTCGGCGACGATCACCTCCCACGGCTCGTCGATCGACTGACGCGTCAGCGCTTCCAGCTGGGCTGACAGTGTCGCCGCCGCGTTGTAGGCGGGGATGACCACGCTGATCACCGGCGCCGCTGTCTCCGGTCCGCCGCCTGTCGCCATGCCACGCCTCCCCTGCGTCCCCGGCACTCTCTGAATTGTCCCAGAACGTGCGGCCGCGCACAGTTTCGTTGCGCGCCCCGCAGTTGTGGGAACATCAGACCCGGGTGTTCACGAGGTATGGGGGGCCGGTGGCGGGCGACGCGGTGGCTGTCTCGGTCGTGATCCCCGCGTACAACGCGGCCGCGACGATCGGGCCTCAGCTCGAAGCCTTCACTCGGCAGCGGGTATCGAGCTCCTGGGAGCTGCTGGTCGCCGACAACGGCTCGAGCGACCGGACGCGAGCGGTGGTCGAGGAGTGGGCGACGCGTCTGCCGTTGCTGCGCGTCGTCGACGCCGGGGAGCGCCGTGGAGCTTCGGCAGCGCGCAATCTCGGTGCCGCGGCCGCCCGTGGAGACCTGCTGCTGTTCTGCGATGCCGACGATGTGATCGAGGGGGACTGGGTGGAGCGCATGGCGTCGTCACTCGCCCACCACGACCTCGTCGGCGGCGTCCTCGAGACTCGCACCCTGCGCCGGCCAGGGGCTGCAAGCGTCTCGTGGGAGGCGAACGCCGAGATCCGGCTGCACTACTGGACACGCTACGAGGCCGCATCGGGTTCGAACCTCGGCATCCGCCGTGGCGTCTTCGAAGAGCTCGGTGGCTTCGACGAGCACCTCGTCACCGGCGAAGACGTCGATCTGTGCTGGCGTGCCCAGCTCGACGGGCGGTCTTTTGGCCGGGTACATGATGCCGTCGTAAAGTCGCGCCCCCGGATCGGCCTGCGGGCTGTCTATCGTCAGGCGTACAGCTATGGCGAGGGGCATCGGCAGCTGAGACGCAAATACGAGGCGTTCATCGCCGCCGAATCGGCGGAGGAGCCGCCTCGTCTGCCCCCCGAGCCGCCTGCCTCCGCACCGGCCGATCGGGGCCGCGTCGCCCGCAGACTCCGCCGCCTCTTCACCGCATCGGGACTCGCCGATCTCACCTGGCGGCTGGGTGAGAATCTGGGTGAACGCTTCACCCACGCCGATCGACAGGTCGTGCCGCTGGTGCGCCGCGGGTGAGTACGGAGGCGACGGCATGACGGAGCGGATCGGAAT